>Ga0137428_1000598_pt1 | contig 15342 bp, 11 predicted proteins | sample EasRivERMZT718_2_FD_102305 | JGI IMG/M metagenome (GOLD analysis project Ga0137428, IMG submission 102305) | Soil microbial communities from meander-bound floodplain in the East River, Colorado, USA - East River MetaG ERMZT718_2 | ecosystem: Environmental > Terrestrial > Soil > Floodplain ...
AGGCGCGGATCTTGCTCGGCATTGAACCGTGCGCTTCCAGTGGGATGCCGCGAAGGCCGAGCTAAACCTCAGGAAGCACGGCGTGTCCTTCCAGGAGGCAGTGACCGTCTTCTATGATCCATTGTCTGCCACCTTCGATGACCCGGAACACTCTGAACGCGAGTTGCGGTGGATCACGGTCGACATCTCCGCCCGGGCCCGGCTTGTTGTTGTATGCCATACTGAGCGTGGTCGCTCCGTACGCCTGATCAGCGCCCGGCTCGCGACCAAACGCGAGAGAGAGCGCCATGAGGACCAAGACACGGGAGGCTGACTTGCGACCTGAGTACGAGTTCGATTACTCGACCGCCGTGCGCGGAAAGTACTATCGGCGCCTCCTCAAGGAGGGCGCCAACCTCGTCGTGCTGGATCCTGACGTCGCAAAGGCGTTTCGCACATCCGCTTCTGTCAACAAAGCACTCCGTTCGCTGCTCGAGGTTGTGGTGTCAACGCGGCGTCCAACCAGATCCAGCGGTCGGCGTCGCGCGTCACGTGCTCTGCGACCGCAAAGAAAACGCCGCACGTCCCGCCGCTAGCTCGCCTATGATTGACAAGGTCATCACAATGCTCGTCGTTGATAGCTACCAAAAGGCGGAAACTCAACCGAATGACCCATGGTCGGATTGAGCGGTTACAAGGATGAGCGTCGTATTGTTGAGATCCACGGGTTCGGTCACCCGAGGCCATTCACTCGATATCGCTTGGTGGTTGAATCTGTTGCAGATGTGTTGGCGACACGACTTCCAAAGCCAGGAAGATAATTGCGTACGATCACGACAGCGACACCGGGTCGACGTCGATGATCAGGTCGCGCGGGGAGGAGAGGCCCCCGGCAGACAGCGCGTCCACGGTCTCGTTGAGCGCGTCGGAGAGCTTGCGGCGGGACGCGGCCTTCACGATGACCTGGTAGCGGTACCTCCCCTTGAGGCGCGCCAGCGGCGCCACGGAGGGCCCCAGCACCGCCATCCCGGGGCCGGCCTTCTCCTTCACCACCGAAGCGACCTGGTGCACGCGCCGCACCCCCGCCTCCGGACTGGGAGCGTGGACGATGAGGTTGGCCATCGCGACGAACGGCGGGTATTTCATGACACGCCGGAAGCGGATCTCCTTCTCGAAGAACCCCTGATAGTCCTGCTTCACGGCCGCCGTCATGGCGTAATGGTCGCTGTGGTAGGCCTGCACCATCACCTCTCCTGGCGAGGTCCCGCGCCCCGATCGCCCGGCCACCTGCGTGAGGAGCTGGAAGGTCCTCTCCGACGAGCGGAACTCCGGAACCGAAAGCTGGGCATCGGCGTTGAGGACTCCGACGATCGTGACTCCGGGGAAGTCGTGCCCCTTGGCCACCATCTGGGTTCCCACCAGCAGGTTCGTCGCGCCACGCTCGAACGCCTCGAGGATGTCGGTGGCGGCCCGGCGCCCTCGCGCCGTGTCGCGGTCGAGGCGGGCGAGCCGCGCCTCGGGGAACGATTCGCGGAACCGCTCCTCGAGCCGCTCGGTCCCGGCGCCGACGAGCACCACCTTGTCCGACCCGCAGGTGCCGCACGACGTCGGTTTGCCCCGCCGGTAGCCGCAGTAGTGACACAGCATGCGATCCTCGCTTCGGTGGTACGTGAGCGACACGCTGCACCGCTTGCACTGGTCCGTGGAGCCGCATGAGCGGCAGATCGACACCGGGGCATAGCCGCGCCTGTTGAGCAGGATGATCGCCTGCTCCCCTTTCGCGAGCCGCTCCCGCACCGCGTCGGCGAGCGGCGCTGCGATCAGCTCCTCTTTTCCGGTGCGCTCGAAGCGCTCCCTCATGTCGATCATCGTCACGCGCGCCAGCGGGCGCTCGAAGATCCGGTGCGGCAGGGTCAGGAGTGTGAGCCTCTGGTTGAGGGCCGCGTGGTAGGACTCGACGGAAGGCGTCGCCGAGCCCAGCACGACACAGGCCGATGCGTCCTTGGCGCGCACCAGCGCCAGGTCGCGGGCGTTGTAGCGCGGGTCTTCCTCCTGCTTGAACGAGCCGTCCTGCTCCTCGTCGACGATGACCAGCCCCAGCTTCTCCACGGGGGCCAGCACCGCCGAGCGCGCGCCCAGCACGATGCGCGCTTTCCCCTGCCGCGCGCGACGCCACTCGTCGAAGCGCTCGCCTGGCCCGAGGCTGGAGTGGAGGATCGCGAGACTGTCACCGAGGCGGGCGCGCAGGTTCCGCGCCAGCAACGCCGTCAGCGCGATCTCCGGGACGAGGTAGAGCGCGTTGCGCCCTTCCTTCAGGCATCGTTCGATCGCGCGCAGGTACACCTCGGTCTTGCCGCTCCCCGTCACCCCCATCAGGAGGAAGGCCGCATACTTCCGCGCGCACAGCGGAGCCGCGATCGCGGCGATGGCGTCACGTTGATGGACCGTCGGCTCCGGGATCGGCGTGCCCTCTCCATCAATGGTGGACGCGATCGCCGGACGGCGTTCGACTTCCACCCTGCTTGGGACGATCAGCTTCTTGCCGATCAGCGCCTTGATCGCCGTCCCCGAAGGGCCGAGGCGATCCTCGATCTCCGCCGACGGGACGCCACGCGCGCCGGCGGATCGGATCAGGGCGAGCACCGCGACCTGCCTCGGAGCGCGCGCGGCGGGTTCGAAGGCCCCACCAGGGGCCGCCGCCGCGTGAAGGACCGTCTCGAACTTCGCTTTCACGCGCGCGCCCTTCAGCACCGTCTCGAGCCTGATCGCCCCCGCCTTCTCGAGGGCGCGCAGGGCTCCGCGGGATGCCCCCAGGTCGCGCAGGCTGATCCCTTCTTCGGGGATCCTCGCCAGGATCGCCCCCGAGCCGCCGTTTGCGGGCACGGCCCCCGGCTGGCGCAGCACGACGATTTCGCTGCGGCGCGACACCCCCGGCGGGATCGTCGCCGCGAACATCGAGCCCTCGGGAGCCACGTAGTAGCGGGAGGCCCAGGACGCGAGCGCCATGATGTCCGGCGGCAGCAGCGGAGCGTCGTCAGGGAGGTCCGCGATATCCCGGACGCGGCTCGGCTCGACCTTGGATCCTGGCGTTTCCGGGACGATGACCCCCGTGACGAGGCGTCGCCCCACGGGGACCACGGCGCGCGCGCCGGGCTCGGTCGAGCCGGCGAGGCCTTCGGGCACCGCATACGTGAGGGTGCCGCGGATCGGAACGGGCACGGCCACGTCGATGCAGCGTGATATCTTTTCGCTCATGCCTGAATCCGAAGGCCTCTTCTCACGCGTCGGCGTGGTGCTCCTGCGACCTCGCAGCCCGGGCAACGTGGGCTCGGTCGCGCGGGCGATGAAGAACATGGGGTTCTCGCGGCTCGTGATCGCCGACCCGGTCATCTACGACGATGAACGTTACTTCGACGACGAAGCGCGCCGCATGGCCTGGAACGCTGCAGATCTGCTGGACAGCCGCCACATCGCTCCCGACCTCGATGCCGCGCTGGCCCCCTTCACCTTCGTGGTGGGGACCTCCTCGCGCCCGGCACCACCGGCGCGCGTCGCCGGCCCCCGCGATGCGGCCGCCGCGATCGCCGGGCACCTGGCTGCGACGCGCTCGGGGGCCGTCGCTTTGCTCCTGGGCCAGGAGGACATCGGCCTGACGCGCGACGATCAGTCACGCTGCCATCTGATCGCGTCGATCCCATCATCTGATCTCTATCCGTCGCTGAATCTCTCCCACGCCGCGCTGCTCTTCCTCTACGAGCTGCGTCTCGCGCTGTGCGACTCCGGCACCTCGGCGCTCCCCCGCGCCGATCGCCCCACCGCCGCCCAGATCGATGCGTTCCACCGCAGGCTCGAGGAGGCGCTCGATGCCCTCGACTTCTTCCAGGGGACCGGGAAGGCCCACATGATGCGCGAGATGAGCGCACTCTTCAACCGCGCGGCCCTCACCCAGCGCGAGCTGGCCATCTTCGAGGGGCTCGTCAACAGGATCCTCTGGACGACCGGGCGGTCCCGCCGGGCCTCCTCGGGCCGAGGAAACGGCATCATCCGATGTTGACCTTCCGTGAGTACGGCACGACCGGCCATCGCGTCGTCGTGCTCCACGGAGGGCCGGGGGCGCCCGGATCGGCGGCCTCCCTGGCGAAGGATCTGGCAAAACACTTCCGTGTGATCGAGCCACATCAACGAGGGAGCGGTGGCGAGCCCCTCACGGTCGCCCAGCCCCTCACTGTCGCCCGTCACGTCGCAGACCTCCAGGACCTGATCGACGATTGGTGCGAGGGAGAGCGCCCTGCGCTGGTGGGACACTCCTGGGGGGCGATGCTCGCCCTGGCCCACGCGGCGGCGCATCCGCGCGCGGTCGGAGCGATCGCGCTGGTCGGATGCGGGACGTTCGACGCCGCATCACGCGCGCGCATGAACGGAACCCTCAGTGAGCGGATCCCCGAGGTGCTCCGCGAGCGCCTGAACCGCCTCTCCGATGAAATCCCCGACCCCGATGCGAGGCTCGCGACGCTCGTGCGTCTCCTGCTTCCCAGCTACTCCCATCGTCTCCTCAGAGAGGGTCTTGACGATATGGCTTGTGATGCGCGCGCCCACGACGAGACATGGGGCGACATGCTGCGGCTCCAGGACGAAGGGTTCTTTCCGGCGGCTTTCGCCGCCATCAAGGCCCCGGTCCTCATGCTTCACGGCGAGGTCGACCCGCATCCTGGCGGCATGATCCGGGATCGGCTCCGGACCTTCATTCCCCACCTCGGGTATCACGAGCTGTCCCGCTGCGGCCACTACCCGTGGCTCGAGGCCAAAGCTCGCGATAGGTTTCTCGGGATCCTCCGCGGGTGGCTGAAGAAGAAAAGCGGAACGTAAACCGCCTTTCCCGCGTATGTGTCTAAGAAGACCAAGGTCCTGCAGGAACGGGACCGGTCCCCGGCCATCGGACGCGACCAGGATGCGGTTTCTGATCGTTGGGGATGACCGGAGTTCTGCCGGCACGCTGTCGCGCGTCGTCGATGAGACTCTCTCCGCGTTGGGCCGCCGCGTCACCGCCATCAGGACCCTCAAGGACCCGCGCAAGGCGAAGCCCTACATCCAGCGGATCCCCATCGACTTTCTCTTTCTTGATCTCGACGTCGCAGGGGCAGCCGCTCTGCTCGACGATCCCATCGCGCGTTCGTTCAAGACCATCGTCATCGCGAGCGGCACCCAGCACGCGCCCCGCGCCATCGAGATGGGGGTGGCCGGTTACCTGGTCAAGCCCGTCACTCTCGATCCGCTCGCCAGAACGCTCACCCGGCTGTTGAATGCGCACGGGGGATCGAACGGCTTGGGCGGCGCGGGCCGCTGCCTCCCGCTGCGCACGCGCGGCACGATCCGCCTGATCCCCATCGACACGCTGATCTACGCCCGCGGCGCGGGACCCTACGCCGAGCTGAAAATGAAGGATGGCTCGACCATTTTCTACAACAGGTCCCTCCGCGCGCTGCGCGCCGCGCTCCCCGCGACCTTCGAGCGGATCCACCGCTCCTACATCGTCAACACCTCGGCGATCACCGGCTTTCTCGCCCATGAGGGGACCCGCTACGAGGTTCAGCTTCAGGGGGGCGAGCGCCTTCCGGTGGGGCGGGCCCACTACAAGCGCCTGCGAACCGTGATGGGCTGAGCCCATCCACCGAGGAGCCATCCGTGAGGCATTTGAGCCGTCCATGATTAATCCCGCGCTTGGCTGGCAACCGCCCCCCTCGGTCGCTGGTCAATAAGCGTGTCCAGGCGGCACGTCCCCTTCAGCCAGTACAGAGGGGCCGGCAACGCGCCGCGAGTCCGAATCACCCCCGGCCACAAGGGAGGTCTTCGATGCTGGCTCGCCGCGCGCGCTTCTTCATCCTCGTCTGCCTCGTCTCCGCCATCCCCATCGGTTCGGCGCTCGCGCAAGGAGGGATCAGCGCCACGATGAAAGGGCGCGTCGTCGACGCGGACGGATCAGGGCTCCCCGGTGTGGTGGTTCAGATCCGAAGCGCCGCCCAGCCGACCGGGAACAAGGCGGTGCCCACCGACATCGAAGGGAACTACCGCATCCCGCTCCTCCCCCCTGCCAACGACTACATGATCTCGATCAACTATCCGGGATTCGCGCCCATCGAGCTGGGGCCGATCGATCTCGACCCCGGCAAGACCACGGTGCAGGACATCAGCCTTAGCAGCATCGAGGAGACGACAGAGACCATCCACGTCGAAGCCTCCGGGAACATCGTCGACACGGAGAGCACCAAGACGGCGAGCGCCTACAACGAGGAGTTCATCGAGGGGCTCCCCATCATCGGCACCAACTTCCAGGACATCCTCATCCTCGCCCCGGGCGTCACGGACACGGACGGCGACGGGAACCCCAACGTTCACGGCGCGCGTGACACGGGGCTCCAGATCCGCCTGGACGGCGGGAACATCACCGACCCCGCCTCGGGGACCTTCGGTCAGAACCTCAACAACGACATCATCGAAGAGCTGGAAGTGATCACCGCCGGCGCCTCGGCGGAATTCGGCCGGGCCGATGGCGGCTTCGCCAACATCATCACCAAATCCGGCGGCAACGACTTCGAGGGAAGGTTCTCGATCAGGTTCCGCTCGATGTTCCTCAACGGCGACGTGGCCCAGGACAACGACGTCAACACGTTCGACGCGCCTGAGACGGACTACCGCGACATCATCCCCGTCCTGAGTCTCGGCGGGGCCATCGTCAGGGACAAGCTGTGGTACTTCGGCTCTCTCGAGATCGTCGATTCGGAGAGACCGTCCGCCCAGGTTGGCAACCCGCGCCTCCAGACGCTGCGCGGCCACCAGGGGTTCGCCAAGCTGACGTGGCAGGCGAACTCGTACAACAAGCTGGCGTTCCAGGTGAACACCGATCCGCTCGAGTTCACCGGAAACAACATCGCCCTGGGAACGTCCCCCGATTCGGATTTCATTTTCGATCAGGGGGGGATCACGAGCCAGGTGAAGTGGACGTCCACCATCTCGCCGCAGCTCCTGCTGGAATCCCAGGTGAGCTTCTTCGACTCGGGGATCGCGGTCTCGTCGGTCTCCAACAACTTCGCCCCCACGGACACCGTCCTGGTGGACAGCGGCCTCAATATCATCCAGTCGCTCTACCCCTGCCAGGCATTCAACTGCATGCCGCAGCTCGGCGAGAAGCGCACCTACCAGATCGATCTGGTGGACGGGACCATCAATGGTCCCTTCAACGTGGAGACCGACGACGAGCGCTCGCGCAACGCCATCAGGGCCGATCTCTCCTACAACATCGAGGACAGCTTCGGCCAGCACAACATCAAGACCGGCATCGAGTTCGCGGATGAGTCCTTCGAGGACAACGCTCTCAACAACCCGCTGCTCGTCGACGTGACGGAGCCGTTCCAGCGCACCGTCACCGGCGGCGGTTCGGACGCGCTGAGTCCCTTCGCCATCACCGGGATCCAGCAGGTCACCTCGTTCGACCCTCTGGTCACCCCCCAGAGCGCGTCCAGCTTCAACAGCAGCCTCTTCCTGCTCGACTCGTGGAAGCCCATCCCGAACCTGACGATCAATGCCGGCGTCAGACTGGATCGGGAGAACATCGACACCTCAGGCTACGACTACTTCGACCCCCGGCAGGAGCGCGGGGAGTCGAACGCCCTGTGGAGCACGATATGCATTGAGGCCGACCTGCAGGGGGTGACCACGGGCGCAAACTCCAATTGCCACCAGTTCAACCAGGCCACCTACAACGGCCTTCCGCCGGAGATCCTCGACAGTCAGCTCAAGATGTTCCGTGACGGAAACGGCGACGGAGTGACCGACGTCGATCCCGCCATCCTCAGCCTCGACGTGAACAAGGACGGCGTGCTCCAGATCAGCGGCAATGGTCCCAACGACGAGGGACAGCAGCTCTACAGAGACATGACGCGGTTCAGGGAACGAAGCACGCGCAACTTCAGCATCGAGAACACGAACATCTCCCCCCGGTTCAGCGTCTCGTGGGATCCATGGGCCGACGGCAAGACCAAGACGTTCGGGAGCTTCGGGCGCTTCTACGACCGGCTCTTCCTCGACTCCGTGACCGGCGAGATCGGGCCCGACAGCGTGAACTTCAGCTTCGTGCCCGACCGCGTCTCGCACCTCATCGTTCCCGGCGCCCTGAGCCGCGCCACGTCGAGCGTCACCGTCGCCCAGATCGACCGTGACCTCGAGACCCCCTACACGGACGAGTGGACTCTGGGCGTCGAGCGCGAGCTGGCCGCCGAATGGTCGGCCAGCATCACGTACATCAACCGGAAAGGCACCGATCTTCTCCAGGACAATGACATCAACCACCTGACCTGCGCGAACCACACCGAAATCGGGATCGATCCGCACGTCATCTGCGGCGATGCCGGAACGCTCGAGACGGATCGCTTCGGCGACACGACGGCGATCGCCCTCGGCGGTGGCGGCGAGGCGATCGCCGGCGGGGACTTCGGCTTCGACCCGACCCTGGGGTTCAAGATGCCCAACGGAGCGCCGGACCTCTACACCGTCAACAACGGCTTCAACCAGGTTCTGAGGGTCGGCAACTACAACTCCTCCGAGTTCGATGCCTGGGAGCTCAAGCTGACCAAGCGTCTCCATCACAACTGGCAGATGCAGTTCAGCTACACGTGGTCGGAGGCCTTCGGCCAGGCCGAGGCCTTCGCGGACACCGCGGGCAACGACCCCGAGACGACCGACGATGAAGAGGGATACCTCGACTTCGACCAGCGTCACGTCCTGAAGTTCCAGGCGGTGACGCGGCTCCCCCACGACATCTCGCTGGGTTCATCGATCCAGTGGACCTCGGGCGTCCCCTGGTCGCTCACCCAGACGGTGGTGGAAGTCGACAGCACTGGCAACACGCTCTTCCGCTCGTTCTTCCCCACGGGGCAGCGCAACGATCAGCGCAACTCCGGCTGGTGGAAGATCGATGGACGCATCGAGAAGAACTTCACGTTCTCCAAGGTCCAGGCGTCAGCGTTCATGACCGTCGAGAACCTGCTGGACGATCAGCAGCTGACGATCACCGAGGAAGACCTCACGTCCATCGACGGAATCCCCCTGGAAGCGACCAACGATATCGGACGGCGGTTCGAGATCGGGGCGATCTTCAACTTCTGAGGAAGGACATGACCTGCTTCATGTCCTCCCAGACGGGACGCTTGGCGGCGGGATTGCGAAGCAGATAGGCGGGGTGGAACGTGGGCATCACGCGAATGCCCTGGTACTCCCCGAGAGTCCCCCTAATCTTCGTGATCCCCGCCGTCCTTCCGAGCAGCGCCTGCGCCGCCGGAGAGCCCAGCGCGACGATGACCTGCGGCCGGATGATGGCGATCTGCTCGAACAGGAACGGCGTGCAGGCGGCGGTTTCGTCGGGCAGCGGCGTGCGGTTCTCGGGAGGCCGGCACTTGACCACGTTGGCGATGTAGACCTCCTCTCTTCGGAAGCCCATCGCCTCGATGATCTGGTTGAGGAGCTGTCCGGCTTTCCCCACGAACGGAAGGCCGCGACGATCCTCCTCGAACCCGGGCCCCTCGCCGACGAACATCACACGCGCGCGCGGGTTGCCGTCGCCGAAGACGATCGTGTTGCGTCCCTCGCAGAGCTTGCAGCGCCGGCAGTCGCCGATGTCCTCGACGCGGAGCCGCTCCAGCAGCGCGGCGGGGTCCCCCACGCGGGGCTCCTGGGCCTTCGCCGGGAACGCGGCCGGAGCCGCCACCGACGCGGCCGGTGATGCTGCAAGTGCGCCGAGGTCGATCTCCTGGACGCCGCTCTCCTGCAGGAAGAGCAGCTGCTCGCGCGCCTGCCGCACGAGGAGCGCGCGGTCCGCCGGGTTCATCCGAGCTTCCCTGCGACGAACCGCATCAGCCGGTCGGCCAGGAGCGCCTTGCTCATCCTGGGCCACGCTTCCACCGCACCCGAGCGATCGATGAGCGTGACCTCGTTGGTGTCCGCTCCGAAGCCGGCCCCTTCGCGGCTGACGTCGTTGGCCACGATCAGGTCGAGGTTCTTCGCCTTGAGCTTCTCCTTGGCCCGCGGGACGGGATCGCCCGTCTCGGCGGCGAACCCCACGACGTAGCGCCCCCCGCCGGCGGCGGCGACCTCCGCCAGGATGTCGGGGGTACGCTCCAGGGCGATCTGCGCTGGCGCCTGGTCCTTGCCGATCTTCTCCTGGGCGCTTGCGGCGGGGCGGAAGTCCGACACCGCGGCGGTCTTGACGACGATGCGCACTCCGTCGAGGTGACCGAGGACCTCCCGGCGCATCTGCTCGGCGGTGGTGACGCGCAGCGTCGTCACCCCCCCCGGATCGGGGAGATGCGTCGGCCCGGTCACCAGGATCACCTCGGCGCCGAGCCGCCGGGCCGCCTCTGCGATGGCGAAGCCCATCTTCCCCGTCGAGGGGCTCGAGAGAAATCGCACCGGGTCCAGTGGCTCGCGCGTGGGCCCCGCCGTGACCAGCACCTTGCGCCCGGTCAGCGGGACGCCGTTGCCCTCGTGCATCGCTGATTGGTGGCCGGAGGCCCGCGCACCAGCATCTTCTCCGATCCGCGCACCAAGCAGCCCCATGACGGCCTTCACGATGGCCTCCGGGGCGGCCAGGCGGCCCACCCCTTCGCCTTCCCCACGGCTGGCCAGCGCCCCATGCTCCGGCTCGATGATGACCACCCCACGCGCCTTGAGCCGCCCGATGTTCTCGGCCACCGCGGGATGCTCCCACATCGCGGTGTTCATCGCCGGCGCCACCACCGTCGGGCAGCGCACGGCGAGACAGAAGGTCGACAGGAAGTCGTCCGCCAGCCCGGCGGCCATCTTGCCGATGATCCCGGCCGTGGCCGGCGCGATGAGCAGCACGTCGCAGCGTCGGGCGAGATCGATGTGCTCGATGTCCTGGGAGTCGTCCGGCTCAGGGGAAGGATCGAACGTGCCGGTGATCACGCGCCGGCCCGAGAGAGCCTGAAGGGTCAGCGGCGTAATGAACTGGCGGGCGTTGTCGGTCATCACCACCGTCACCTCGGCACCGCCCCGCTGCAGTCCCCGAACGATATCGGCCGCCTTGTACGCGGCGATACCGCCCGTGACGCCCAGGACGATGTGAGGTGACATGGTTCCGTCAGTCGCCCGAAGCGAGGCTCCTGGCCTCATCGGGCAGAGCGACGGCCGCGTCCTTCGGACGGGTGAAGTGCTCCACCCTCGCGGCCAGCACTTCTTCCTGCGCCACCGTCGTGAACTTCCTCGATCGCGACTGAATGCGCGGCCGGGCGCCCTTCTGGAGCTGCCGGCAGCGCTGCGAGGCGATCACGATGAACTGGAACTTGCTCAACATTTCGTCAGGGTAGTTGATCAATCGCACGGCTCCCCTCGAACGGACTCCGCCTTAGTGAGACCGGAACGTCTCCATGACTTTCCGGCAGTGCGCCTCCATCCGCGGCCGGCGGCGGCGCCGGCTGAGCACGATCGCTTCCAGGGACCCGAGGGCCTCCGGCAGCGAGTCGTTGATGACGACGTAATCATACTCCACGTACCGCTCCATCTCCTCGCGGGCATTGCCGATGCGGCGCCGCACCTCCTCGGGAGATGCCCCGCCCCGCCCCAGGAGCCTCTCCTCGAGGGTCCGGAAGTCGGGGGGCATGATGAATATGAAGACCGATTCCGGCCGCAGCGACCGGACGCTTCTGGCCCCCTGGGTGTCCACGTCCAGCAGGAGGTCGCTCCCCTCCGCCAGAGTCTCCTCCACCTGCCGCACGCCGGTGCCATACCGCTGCCCGTGCACGCGGGCCCACTCCAGCAGCTCGTTGGATGCCACCATCGCGTCGAATTGCGCCTCATCGACGAAGTGGTAGTCGATGCCGTCGCGCTCCCCCTGCCGTATCGGCCTCGTGGTGAAGGAGACCGAGAACTTCAATCCGGGGATCCGCACGAGCAATTCCCTGATCAACGTTGTCTTGCCCGTCCCGGAGGGGGCCGAGACCACGAACAGCTCCTGCTCACTCAATGTTCTGAACCTGCTCGCGAATCTTCTCCACCTCCGCCTTCACCTCCAGCGCGTCGCGGCACAGGTCGAGATCCACGGCCTTGGAGTTGATGGTGTTGGCTTCCCGGTTCATCTCCTGCATGATGAAATCGAGCTTCTTGCCGATCGGCTCCTTGCTTGCCTTCAGGATCTCGCCGGCCTGCTCGATGTAGCCCGACAGCCGCACCAGCTCCTCGGTGATGTCCGCCTTCTCGGCCGCCAGGGCCACCTCCTGCGCCAGGCGCGCCTCGTCGACGCGGGCTTCGGCGCCACTGAGGCGCGCGAGCAGCCGGCGCATGTGCGCGGGCACGACATCGGGAGCGCGCTTCTCCATCCGCTCGCGCAGCCGGTCGATGGCTTTCATCCGGCGCATGATGTCGCGCCACAGGATCTTCCCTTCCCGCACGCGCATGGCGTCGTGCGCCGCGAGCGCCTTGACGAAGGCCTTCATGACGAGCGCTTCCTGCCCGGCGCCTGGTGCGCCATTCACGTCGCGCGGCCGGATGACGTCCGGAAGTCGCATGACGGTGTCCAGGCTCAGCTCCCCCGCAAGGCGATGGCGCTTCTGGATCCGCCGGGCCGCCTGAATATAGGAATCGATGAGGGGCGCGTCGACCTCGATCGGGGCGCTGCCGCGGCTTCGGCGGGCCACGTTGATGGTCACGTCCAGCCGCCCCCTCTGGACGACCTTCTTGAGGCGCTCCTGCATCGCCTCCTCGAGAGCACCCATGTCGGCCGGGAGCTTCACCCTCAGATCAGCGTAGCGGTGATTGACGCTGCGCATCTCCACGGTGGTCTGGAAGGGGCCCGAGGAGACCTGGGCCCGACCGAATCCCGTCATGCTCTTGATCATTAGAAGAAGCCCCGGCAGGTGAGAGTTGCGATGGGGGCGTATTATGACGTATCGACCCCGTCCCCTCAAGCCCGCTTGATGGCTCGCATGATGGAAAGGACCTCCTGGCCCGGCATCCGAGGATGCTTTGCGGTGGCGAGATTCTCCTGCACATGCGCCGCAGCCCTCATCCCCACCAGCGCGGTGGCCAGCCCCGGCGCCGAGCGCACCATGTGCAGCCCGCGCTGCGCGTTGGTCTCCAGGTAGGGCATCCCTTCATTGAACCCGGCTCCCATGGCGCGGATCACCTGTCCCTGCAGGAGTGAGCCGCTCGACATCACCGTCATGCCGGCGTCGGCCGCGGCCTCCAGGAGGCTCGCACGGCGCTCGCCGGATTTCTGGTTCTGCTCGAGGCAGGCTTCCGTCATGAAGAGATTGACGGGAAGCTGGAGCGCCCGGAAATGATGGTCGGGCCCCCCCGCCTGCTCGGCGGCCGCGAGCAGCTCCTTGAGCGACAGGTATCCGGGATGGTCGGGAGAGACGCGCAGTCCGTCCCACGTTGCCACCCCGTAGATGCCTATCGCGCCCTCGGCGACGGCGCGCTCGAGCCTCTCGAAGGCGCCCCTGATGCGCACGAGGAACTCTGAGCGCGGGATCTCCGAAAGCTGCGTCTCCGGGTTGTGCACGTAGTAGATGTCGAGGACCTCGAGCCCCAGGTTGCGGCGGCTCCACTCAATCTGGGCTTCGAGGTAGCGCGGGGTCATGATGTGGCAGTTCGCGACCACCTCGTCGGGGGCCGCGATGCCCGGCTCGAGCAGAGCCGTGCGGAACCAACCGGCCGCGTCGGTCGGATAGCCGCCGTCGAACGGAATGAACCCTCCCTTCGTCGCCACGACCACCTCATCGCGCGCCACGTCTCCAGCCTCGAAGACCCGGCGCAGGCCCGCGCCGACGGCCCGCTCGGATCGCTGGAACCGGTAGTTCACGGCCGTATCCACGACGTTGCACCCCGAGCGCAGCGCCAGGGCCACGGCATCGCGGTAGGCGGTGTCGTCTCTTTCGTCCGGCTCGCCCAGATACGTGCCGATGCCGATCGACGAGAGCCAGAGCCCGCCTACCCTTGAGAAGTGATCCTCGGCGCAGCGCCCCGCGTGCCTCTGCCTGTAGCGCTCCGTCCCCGCCATCGTGGCCCGCCCTGCGATGCGCGCGCTCGCGTCCTGAGTCATGCTCCGGTTCTCCTTCCCGTGAGGGACATCATCCGTCGATCTCGATCGTGCCGGCCCATCCGGCCGGCGGGACGAAGCGAAGACTCTCCGCGCGCGACAGCGCGAAGGGGCGCTCCCATTCGGGGCGGTTGGAGACCACCTGGATCGCCTCGACCGCGGGGATCGGGAGGGCGAAGCCGTCACCCACGGCGTGGCGCAGCAGGGGGATTCTCAGCGGATCGAACCCCATGAGCCTGCACGCCGTCGCATCGATCGCCGCCGGATTCACTCCTGCGAGCAGGAGCCCTGTGGCCCGCGGCGTGGGTCGCATCGGCCCCTCCCCCTCCCCCGCCACGACGGCGTCCACCAGCGCGAAATAACGACGCACGGGCGCGGCGTGCAGCGCGCCCGACTCATCCGCGTGCAGCAGTGCGCGGTGCAGATCGTGGACCATCCTCCAGACCGTGTCATTACCGTGCCACGATCCCTCCCAGAACGGATCGGGGAAGGACACCACCTTGCCGGTCGCCTTGATCGCGCGCTGGGAGATGTGCAGGAGACGGCGTCCCCACCCCGAGCGCCTTCCTTCCAGCCGGTCGCGGATCGCGGAGATGGCGGCCTTGCGCGCGCTGCGCTCGCGGTATTCGTCCCCCCCGCCGGTCCGGGCGCCCGCGGTGTGATGCGGCAGCCAGTCCTTGGAGCCGTTGATCCCCACGAGATTCTTCATCGCCCCGGTCACGCCAGCCTTGCGGTGCGTCTTGAGCTTGGGGACATTGATCAGGACGTCGCTTGCCAGGACGGACCGCGGAAAGAGATAGGCGTGCCGCTCCCCGGCATGGGCGCGCGCCATCGCCCGCGGATCGTACTGCGTCACCCGGAAGCGGCTGGCGCGCTCGCCGTCGGCCCCCGCGAAGCGGCTGCTCATGCCGAGATCGACTTCCTGGTAGCCGCGAGGGTCGCCGTCGTTGCGCACGCGGGTCACGATGATCCCCCCGCGCTTCTCGGAGCGCTCCTTCCTGAAGTCCGTAAGCTCGACGGGGATCTTCGTACGCGCCTGCGCGTCGCTCACCACGTCTTTCAATCCGGTCGCCTCAGCCGTCGCGTGGAAGTCCGCGTACTGCAGCGGCGCGTCGCCGATCGTCACCGTGCCCCGTCCCTCGAGCGCGAGCAGCACGTAGTCGAGCAACGGGCGCACGACCGAGCCGTGGGTCACCAGCGCATCGAGGCTGCCACCGTCGCCGTGGAAATGGCGGACCATGTTGGGCTTGATCACGACC
>Ga0137428_1000605_pt1 | contig 15244 bp, 26 predicted proteins | sample EasRivERMZT718_2_FD_102305 | JGI IMG/M metagenome (GOLD analysis project Ga0137428, IMG submission 102305) | Soil microbial communities from meander-bound floodplain in the East River, Colorado, USA - East River MetaG ERMZT718_2 | ecosystem: Environmental > Terrestrial > Soil > Floodplain ...
CGCCCTCAACCCATTCCTTATAATCCCCCCTATCCTGTCCCTTACTCCCGCTCTTACTGAGGTCGGGGGCGCTTTCTTGGACACCTTTTCCGGCGCACGAAAACCCCTCGGTTTCCCGAAGGGTTTTCGGAGAGGTAGCGCCCCGATGAGGACTCTACTTGGAGGGTGGTTACGGGTGACCCTCTGCAACGGATAGGACTTCGCCCTATCTATTCCGGGCGTTTCTTCCCAGACTTTTACCGCTTAGGCTTCCTGAGCAACGCATAGCCCAACCCCACCATAGCGATACCGAATAGCGACAGGTAGATGAGAGAGCTACCCGTCGCTGGCAATGTTTCGATAGAGCCGGGCTGCCCGCTCGTAGTAGCTGGCGGCGATTCTGTATTGTTCGGCGGCGTCGAAGGCTCGTCCGAGCTTGTAGTACTCGGCGGCGCTTCGGTGGACGTTGGCGGCTGCCTCGTAGTAGTACTCGGCTGATAGCATTCTATTTTGTCGCACGCTTTCCGTATCGTTGTTGTCGTTACCGGAATCGTGGTCGTGGTCGGCGGGATTGTCGTAGCCGGTGGCGGCTCGGTGGTCGGTGTCGGGGTGCATTCTGTAGCTTCTCCCTGTGCATCGGTGTACCAACCGCTAGACCGCTCTACTTCGACACTCCAAGTAGCGCCGTCAACATCTAGCGTAATCGGTTCGTGGTCGGACAAGTCATAGAGCGTGACGATACCGCCAACCGTAACCCGGAACGTGGTACGCCCCGATGGGGTTATAGTGATGGTACAGGCATCCTCGTTAGCGGTCGTCCAAATGGAAGCCTCTGCTACTCCGGCTGTAGCCAGAATCCAGAAGATTGTTAGGAGGCTTATTAGCTTGCTCATTATGCTTTCCGTTCGTAGTAGTGGGAAGGACTTGGGTTAGGCCGCTTTCGCCAGTCAGGAAGATAGCGAGAACCTAGAACGGTGCCGCTAACAGTGAGGCTAGGTAGTTCACCATCTACGCCCCGATACTCGGAACGGTAGACGGCCCTAGCGGCAACCAGTCTTTCCGTTGCTAGCGGGTAGTCTGCTATGCCAGCATTTCTCCATGCATCTTTCGCCCTGGTGAGCGCCGCCGAACGTAGTTCGATGATGTAATCGCCAGTCATGCGGTTATCCTCACAGGTGCCGCTATCATCGGAACAGAGTAGTAACCGATACCGTTAACGTCTACGGTGTCCTGAATCGTAGAGCCGATTTCCTCGACCCTAAGAGTTAGCCGCCAACGCCGGACGTAGCCCGGCATCGGGGCGGAATTCGTAACCTCAGCTTCCCGCCATTGACCACGATAGAAGGTCAAGAGTCTATCACCAGGAACACGAACAGTTAAGAGAGTACCCCTATCACGGTACTCTCTACGGTGGCTGTATGGCGGTTTCATAGTGGAAGGTTCCTTATCTTGGTGGAACAGAAAAGGCATCTACCTGTTCCATGATTGTCTAGGATTTGTTCGACGTGCGGCAGATTTTCGGCTCTACCGTAACAGGGGTGTAGCAGGGTTTCGGGGCGGGCAACCTGTGCCCGCCCCGAAAACCGCCTAGACCCTAGCCAGAAACCGGCAATAGCCAGGATGATACCGGCAAGGGCTAGAAGCTCGCTCATCTTAGAACGGCGCTTCCTGGTCGTTGAAGTCCGGCGCTGCTTCCTCGTAGGCAGCAAATTGCTTTGCCACACCAGGAGTAACGGCCTTACCGTCGATACTCAGCATCGGGTTACCCTTGCCGGTATCAAGCTCGGTCAGGAGTCCGCCAACCCATTCGCCCATTTCGTCTTTAAGCTGGCGCATAAGCCCGCCCTGAAAGACTCGGACGTTGGGATAGAAAACCCCTTCACTGTCGATAAGGTCGCCCTCGATATAGGGCGACAAACCGTCGTCCCGCTTGCTGAATTGGGTTTCGACCAATCCCGCTCGGGCGGGCCGAAAGTCGATAACCGTACCCTTAAAGTCAGCAATCTTAACGAGTGAGTCGGCGGCAGCTTTCATGCGCCAACCTCACTCCCAAGGTATGCCGCCCAAAGGGGTCCGGATTCGCTCTCATCTTCCCAAGGTGCGAAAGCGGTAGAGCTACCCCTACCATGCTTCACAACCCGAACAACCGTAGGAAGCAGACCGGCGTTGTTGAGCTTCTGAATCTGGCGGGCCAACCGTAGCGAATCCAACCCCGAAACGGTTTCGGTAGTGGTTCCGTTGTAGATGGTCACGCTAGAGTCTGCCTGCTCTACCGTTTCTCCCTTGCGGGTTTCCCGCTCGGTAACCTCGCCCTGAGCGGACACCAGCACGACGTGCTGCCCGACGTACCCGGCAAGGTTGGGTCGGACGCCCGCCGTCTTAGCTGCGCCCGGTGGGGGGATGCGGGGCGGGAGTCCCGCTGCGGTAGTTGCCTTGGATGCCATTGGCACCCCTCCTATCTGGGAATGCCGCCCCGGTGTGGGGCGATCCGTTACCCCGATAGTACCACGTTCCCGGTAGGGCTCATAGCGATTTGAGGGTGCTTGCAAAATCTCCCAAGGTGCTTGCTCCTGCTACTTGCTTGTGACCCGATTCACAAGCGGGCTTGTGACCAGTTTCACAAGCTCGTAGCCCCAGAGGTACAGCCAACCCCGGCGGCGTTCCCGCTGACAAGGCAGACATTTACTGTCCATTTCTAAGCTCCCTAATTGCTTGGTGGATTTCTTGGAGTACGGGCCTAATAGCGGGAGCATCGGTCAAGTCCTGTATTTGCTCTCCAATGGAAGTACGCCCGGGTGGTTTACCGTTAACGGCGGTATCAATCTGTTGGACCATAACGTTAGTTTTCTGAGACAGCTTCCTATTGCTATAGGCTACGAAAGCGGCAGTTAGAGCGCCGACTAACGTAGCCAATGCAAGTATGACTTCGGCAACTACTCCCATAGCTAGAAAACCCTATTGAGGAAGTCGATAACAGTTATAAGCACGATACCTCCGAGAGCTAGCACTATTCGTTTGTATCCGGCAATCTCTCTCTTAACTGATTCCGAGTAATCTTCGGTGACATATGGAGGACCTTGGATACCTCTTGGGCCTTGGATACCTTGCGCCCCTTGCGGGCCTATTGGGCCAACCTCGCCCCGTAATCCTGCCGGACCTTGCTTCCCTTGCGGGCCACGTTGTACCTTTTTGTTACGCCCTGAATTGAACATTAATCACCCCGTAACCAGGATCGGCGGTAGCGTTTCCGCCTAATCCAAAGAGCCGAATCGTAATATCGGTATCGTAACCGCTAGGAATAGCTGTCCAAGCTCCTATCCGTAACGCTGCCGGAGTAGTCTGGGAGAGTGATTGGAAGTCTACAGGAGTACCGTTATCACCTTCTAGAATTAGCGTAGAGCCAGCAAATCCCGGCGTTCGTAACGCCATTACCATACGGAATTCTGTTAACCCGGTTAGGTCAACCATCGTTACAGCGTTGTTCGTAAAGCCCATAAAGGCGGTCCTAGCTGCGGGCTGATTCTGCCAAACCCCTGAGCCAGCGCCTACATCGGAACCTCCATACAAGGTGGCGATAATGATACCTGCGCCCGTACCCGGCTCGCCTTGTGGGCCTTCTGGGCCTTCTGGGCCTTCTGGGCCTTGGATACCTTGCGCCCCGGTTTCGCCTTGGATACCTTGGATACCTTGGATACCTTGCGGGCCTTCTGGGCCTTCTGGCCCTGTTAACCCGGGCGACCCTTGTACGCCCTGGTCGCCCTGTACCCCTTGGATACCTTGGATACCTTGCGGGCCTTCCGCCCCTTGCGGGCCTTGTATCCCTTGCGGGCCTTGCGGGCCTTCGGGACCGGGCGGACCTACTCCGCTTCCGCCCGATCCAAGCAGAATAGAAAGAGGCATTACGCTTCCGGCGTAGGTGGTTTAGTATTCTTGTCGACCCTTACGAGGGTACGCTGTGCGTTATCTTCGGGATTATCGGTAGAAAATTGTCCCTCGTATTGCCACGTTTCCCTGGGCACCTGCCCCACCTTTGCTGTAATCGTCGCCGTCTTTGCGTCGATATACGCCTTAAGCTCGGCCATTTGTTCATCGGTCATAGGGTACTTAATACCTTCCGCTAGTTCGTTTGGCGATGCGTTAATCTGGAAATGCATAGGGTCAGGATTAGACCATCTTCCTCCCCACTGGAATATACGGGCGTCGGTATCGGCGGTTACGCATTCCTCGGCCCAATCAAATAGGCTTGCCGGAATGTCACTACGGAAAGGTAAACCCCTTGGATTCACCGATGGGTTAAGGTCTAAGGCTACGCCGTAGCTATGGAGTGAGAATTGGCTAGAGCCTGCTATAAGCCGGCAATTGTACGTTCCGCCCGCAAGCTCTCGGAAGTAGTAGCTAACGTAATCCATACGCTCAGCAAATAGTTTCCAAGCTGCTACGGTCGGCGGTGCAACCTTTAACCCGATAGTGCTATCGTTTCCTGTTGGGAATAGGACGGTTACGAGCGCCGATGATTGGCAGCGGTAGCCGCTATAGAACGCTCGAATTTCGTTGTCGGTATGCATTTACTGCTCGTCATTCTGCCGGGCTTCGGATAGCCAGCCGACGATAGCAGATTCGCCGCCAGCACAAATGGCCCACAATGGCGCTCGTGTTTCTAGCGTAAGCGTATCCAACGCATCCAACCGAATACCTGTATCGACTGTAACCCCTGTACCGGCTCCAATGTATACAGCGTTACCGGCGCTAGCGTTCATGTTCTTAATGGTAACCCGTAGCCTATCCCGATGGTATGGAACAATTAGCTTTGGAACATTAACGTTTCCGCCAGCGCCGCCGACTACCGTAATACGCCCCGTAGCCAGGCTATCGCTTGTAACCGTTACCCTCTTAACGAGTGTCGGTAGCGGAGCTACTTCCGGCTCTACCCCGATAAGCTCACCCGGCTCTTGCTGCTCTATTGTCCGTTCCGCTGTAACGTCATAGGTAGTCAAAGCTACCCCTTTCTAGTTGCCGACACTTGGCCCGCCGAGATTCAGATACACGCCCGCAATAATGGATCGTACCGCCGTGTCTCCACCGCCTACTGTAGTCCTATCAACCATTACCGAAAGGGTAGGTAAGGCTTCTGCCGCTACTCGCCCAATAGGCAGAGTAGAAGCCATAATCGCTGTCTTACCCATATTCCTAGCGCTCACAGCTTCATCCTCGTTAGCCCATACTCCTACCGCTACAGGATCACTAACACCCGGTTCCATAACCCGAAGATAGATAGCGTTAGCACCTTGGGCAAGATTCTGTATACCCGCCGACCAATGGGTAATCCAAGCTACGGTATCTTCGGGAACGAAATCAGGAATGTTAAAGGCCGTGGTAGCCCCTGTGGCGGCTGTAAAGGTGCTACGGATTCGGAAGGGAGTAGCGCCCATAAACGAGAACAGGGAAGGTATGAATAGGTCGCCCGCTGCCTGTACCTCAAAAGAGAGCGAACCCTGCACCCCAGACTCGGAATCCCTGTTTTCGTGAGCGCCGGTTAGGAAAGCGGTAGCGGTTTGTCCAACCTGCCCGCCTTGCCATACGAGGGTTAGAATCTTGCCAGGGCCAAGAAAATACGGCCCAAGTGCGTGATCTAGAGCGCCGTTACCGGATTCTGTTATGAGGGTTCCGCCCTGCCCACCTGCGAAACCCTCATAACAAGCACACCCTATAGTCTGCCCAAGTACTGTACCGTCAACCCGTACAGTGAGTGAATCAATCCGATAACCCGAATCTATAGAGTCGTTCTTTAGGACAACCTCCGCTGTCCCATCTGCGGCGAATACCGTCGTCCCTGCTAGTGGCATTACTCCGCCGAAGTTGTCCCATAGATAAAGCTTGGATTGATTAGTTCATCTTCGGTCAGAATTACCGGCGGTGGACGTTTCCGCTGACGCCTAGTAAGACTCAACCCCTGAGCCTTTCTAGTATGACCGCCACGGTTAGGGGCCATTCTTGGATACCGACTAAACGGACCGCCACTAGCCATTAGACTTAACCGCCGATGTAACCTTGCCCGCAATAGGCCCGACAACCTGAGCGGCAGCCGTACCCTTAACCTCGTTGGAAATGAGCATACCTCCTAATACGAGAGCGCCAATACCGACAACGCCATAAAGAATTCGTAAGGCTATTTCTCCAATACTGTCGCCTAAACCACTAAGAGGATTCAATCGGTCTAGTAAGCTCTCTCCCGCCGCCGCCCCGGTAACAGGTTGCCCGTCAGGGTTAGAGTCGGCGGTTAGCGTCCATTGCTTACCGTTAGGATCTAGGGACGTTTGGCAAACCCAAACAGTAGGGTACGTTTCGGAAGCCATTAGCTTGCAATTTACCCAAGTACCCGGATCGGTATTCACAGTACCGCTCCCACCCATACAAGGCGGCGTACCTGTTTGTTTAGGTAAACCCTCGACGTGTATATGGTCCGTATGATCGCTCGGGCGGTTACTAGCCCATAGGATAGTGCCGACTTGCGGGAGCGTTTCAAGATAGGCAACATAAGGCTTTTGGGCGGTATATCCGTAAACGTCCAAGTCGATAGCGTTTCCCCAAGCGTGCTGCGATGGAGTATTCGTATCTTTGATATTCCGGCAATTGCCGATTCCCTTATTGCCGGTAGCGCCAAACGTTGCATTTACCGCTGCCTGAATTGAGAGAATAACCGGGAGAGCATCTACCATTATCTATTCAGTGTAAGGGTTCGTAGAATTCTATCGCCAACAACTACGATAGCTCCAATGAGTGTAAGAGCGAGAATATCCCGAACGATTCCGTTATTCATGCTGCCTTCAACTTGGCTAGCTCTGCGATCATTCCAGTCTTTTGAGCGATTAGGCCACGTTGTTCGATCCGTAAAGCCTCTTTAACGTCAGGATTCTTAGCAGCTTGAATCTGATTAGTGAGAGCGCCAATACGGGCCGTGATGCCTGCGATAGAAGCCTTAAGGGCTGTAATAGCAGCGCTATTATCGGGAGTTACCGTACCGTCGCCCGGCTCAATAAAAGGCGGTTTAGGGAGCATACCGCCGCCGCTAGAAGGGAAACCGCCGATACCGGCTTCGCTATAGTCCAGCGTTAAAGGGGTAGGTTCCGTAACCTCTCCCTCATTCCCGCCGACGAATTTCCGCATAATAACGCCCAACCCGATACCGCCGATAACGATTACACCCCAAATCCCGACAGTAAAAGGCCCGACCTTTTTCTTTAGGAATTGCATTACAGCACGCTTCCATCCTGAGGCTGAACAACATAAGCAGCGTCCCAAGGCTCAGGAACAGCACCCCTATCATGCCGCACAGTTAGCCCTGTTTGCCTCTGTCCAGCTAGCTCTAGCCAAGCCCTAACTTCGGGAGTGAGGGAAAGTCCGTTAGTGTGATAGTTAACCTCTCCCTTACCAGGATCGCCCGACTGCGGGCCATAAGGCAGGACCGTTTTATGCGGAATAACCGCATTATCAGAGTGTAGGCGATACGGTTGGAGTAGTGCGATAGGGTCAAGCTCTATAACCGCATCATGGAAGTCTACGGGTAGTGCTTGGCTATCGACTACATTCCTGAGCGCCATTTAGCGCCCGCTAGCGGCTCGTAGGGTTCCAGCAAACGCCGAACCCGTCGCCTTAATAATGTTAGCTGTACGGGGCGAGCCAACGATTACAGCCACTACAGCAAGGGAAACGATTGCCCCTGCCACGTTAAAAACCCTGTCTAGATTCATGCTCTACTTCTTTCTTCCGCCGCTGCCGCCGACCGATTTACTTTTCACTGAGCTTGTACCTTTCGGTACTGTTCCGGCGTTACCGATAGCTACCGATAGGCCCGTTAGAGCGGCAAGTCCACCCGCCATATTCTCGTTAATATCAGACAGTAGAAGCAGCATAGTACCTGCTCCTAGAATGCCCGCATAACGTCTAAAGGGTGCTTCGCCATGCCTAACCGCCCGCCAGGTAGCCCAAGTACCGACGCCTACAATCGTGGCCCATACGAGCTTTTTACCGTTCATTGAAAGGTACGCCCCTGAACATTAGGAGGAACAACGGCGGGCGGTTTCTCAGTATCCCAGGACGAACCTCCGCCCTGAGAGCCAGAGAAACCGCCGCCGCCGCCGAACCCGGTAAACGTATGGGGCAGATCGGCCATATCTAGAAAACCCGCTATAACCTGAATAGGTGTCTCACCCGTAAAGGCGGACCTAATCATAATGATACCGGCTGTAATAGACAGTAGGCCGAGAGCGCCCATAAGCTACATAACCCGCTTGACTCGGGGCAGAACGAACACGCCTACGGCGAGTCCAATAGCAACCCCGATAAGCATTTTCTTATTCAATGCCTTACCCGTTCCTCTCTCTAGGGTGCTACTACATCGGCAAAACCGATGCGGACTAGCACTAGGTACGCCAAAGCTCCCACCACAAGGGCGGCAGTAGCGGTATCAGTATCCCAATGGGTAATACCCTCGGGCAGCTTCAACCTCTTTGACCTAAACCGACGCTGTTCCGACATATCAACTACTGTCATTACGGAAGGTTAACCGGCTGAACATCGTTTAGGAGGAACGTTGCCGATCCCGCTGTACCGATTGTGCCTGAGTATTCCAACCGTGTCGCCTTAGTAGTCGGAAGCAAAGCGTTCCGAAGCTCGTAACCGGCGTGACCATCCAAGTCGTCCGTAAACGTAAAGGCTTGGACACCTGCGGGCAATTCCGCCGCCGTATACCCGAAGATACGAGCGATATCGCTAGCCTGTAGCACTCGGGACTGGTCCGTAAGCACCAAGCTATCCCAAGTCCAACGGGTAGGATCGGGTAGTGCGGTATTAACGAGCCGTGCCCCTGCCGCATCCCGTAGGACTACGATAATGGTACGGAACAAGTTACCGACACGACGAACCCTAAGCGTATTGAAGCTGCCTACCGTAGTCTGAACCTCTGTAGTCCAGAATTGGGTAGTACCGGCTCCTGGCGGGCTCTGCTGCTGCGGATTACCGGCAAGGTCAACCGGCGTTGGCTGCGACCAAACGTCGACCCATGCACGCCACCTAACAACCGGCAGCAACGTCGCTGGCGGTGTCGCATACACTTGGGTAGAAGGCGCTTGGCTAATGTTAACCCGGTAAGCAGCGGAGCTATCCTGGTTAGGAAGCGCCCCGTAAGCATCACGTCCGCTTGCCTCAATAGGCAGATATAGCAAGAACGAGAAGTTGCCGCCCGTACCCGAAACGGCGCTAAACGCCGGATCATCTTCGGGCCTACCGACGAATTGGTATCCGCCGAAGTAGTTAGACAGATAGGCGCTATAACCCGCAAGCGGGCCGTAGATTGGGTTACCTGCCGGGTCGGTAATCTGAACCGAGCTAATAACCGACCAAGGCCCATCGGCGGCAGCAACCGCCCCTACCCCTGTTCCGCCCGATGCCTCAACTAGAAGCCAAATACCCCGAAGCCAACCCTGAGCCGGAACCTCAAACGATTCCACCTGAACAGATGAACCCGTTAGCTGAATAGCTCGGTCAAGCTCGGTAGGGATACGCTGCCGCCTAGCGGCTCGGACAAACGGAACCAGGATTTGCGGCGTATCGCCACCCCGTCCCGGTGGGCTAGCAAGCTGCATAGTCTGCTGCCCGTTAGTTACTGGTGCTGGCATAGGTGTATGTTTCCTCTCTCTCTATCAATAGGCGTAAAGCATGGCTTGCCCCAATGGCGAGCCGTCGTTACGCTCAATTAGCTTGTATGCCGCCGTTCGCCAAACAACCCCGATTACGATGATTGCGGCGAACGTTGACAGCCCGGTAGCAATGCCTACATGAATATGCGGCCTCATTCCGATGGGCCTTTCGTTCGGACCATTGTTCCTGTCCTTGTGTTCAGATACAACGTTTCGTGTCTCCTAAGCGTAGAGATTTCGTGCATGATTTCTTTGCGACTAAAGTATCCCAACCCTCCCATTCTCCTGATATTCGCTTCATCCTTGTCACCGAACAGGAACAAATGAGTAGCCTGGTCGTAGACAACTAGCGGTACATGAGCGGGGCGCTGCGCCCCAACTATGACCGAAACGTTTAGAGAGCGCCCTTGCATTAGCAATAGCTGTACCAAGCGCTCTAGTTTTAGGACGTTAGTAACGTGCCATAGCTCGTCAATTAGAACGGTCCAACCGCCCGAATCGTAAACCGCTTTAAGAGCGTCCGACATAGCGTCACGCTGTTTAGTGGTATTGCCGCCCCGTACCTCGGGCCAAAGAATGACATTCCGCCAAGAGGAATGCGGCGGCCATTCCTGAATCTTCCGCCAGCCTTCCTCTTTAATGCGCCGCTCTAGCGTAGCGTCATGCGGTTTAGTGGCTAGGATTAGCTTCCATGTACGCAAAGGTAGAAGCTGCCGGGCTAGCGTAGTTTTACCCTGCCCGGTAGGGCCGATGATTGTAATATGCTCGCCCTGTTGCCAATCCATTACGGTAGGCATGTAGGGCCAGGGTACAAATTCGATGCCGGTTTGGGTAATGGTCAACTACCAAACCTTTCGACCGTTTCGACGTTTGACTCCATGATATCTTTCACCGAAATATCTACGAATTCGGGGCGTTCTTCCTCCGGCTCGGGGCGGTGGAATCGCTCGGGGTTGGGTACAGGCTCGGCCCCGATAACCTCGGCATAGTGGAATGGCACTAGCCCATGATTCGCCAGGATAGGGATTAGAATAGCTGCCGCTACTCCTAGTACGCTACCCGTCGTGGAAACCGTTAGGGCGGCTTCTAGAGCCTTCTTAACCCTCGGTGATTCCCTGGCCCACTGGTCTAGGGCGTCCGCTAGCTCGGTAGCATTCTCTAGAACGATTTTCCCATCGTACTCGTTGAATGCTGAAAGCGCCTTACCGATTACGCCTAGCGCCCCGGTTAGCCTGAGCTTAAGGGCTGTCTTACGAGAGCTAATACTCTTAGACTTCTTGGGCGCTTCATCCTCAATTTTAGGAGGAAGCTCAGTAACCACGTCCCTATAGGCGTCCGCAATAGTGCTTGCATCGGGCGAATCGTAACTAGTCATTCAATCTAACCTATCTTTAGTTTCTTGCCAACGTTACGAGAACGGAAATACCAATGTTCGATAGCGGGCGGCTCATCTTCGGTTACCGTTTCCGCTTCTGCCACGGTTTCGGCGGCATCTTCTAGGGGTTCTGGTAGGTCGGGGTTTCCGCCCGTAACGTAACCGAAACTATTGGCCCCTTCTAAGGCTTGGATCGCTCGCTCTAGCGCCGTGACTACAGCCTCTTTATCAGCCTCGGAATTCCAATCAAGCGCCTTAACCCGGTCTAGCTCGGCAGCTAGTGCATGTACGGATTCGCCAGGATCGCCAGGGTTACCTACTAGAGCGTTACGAGCGCCACCTGACGCCCTGTTAGCGACGCCTACCCGGTTACTTGGTGTAATACCTTGGACGACGGGGTTACCGACTCCTACGATGGTTTGCGGCTGTATAGCGTGCTGCCCCGGTTGCCCTGTTCCTACCTGTAGAGCTTGCCCGGCTTCCTGGCGAGTAGCGGGGGCGTTGGGTAGCTGTTCGGCGGCAGGGTTGCCCGCCACTACTTCTGCGCCCTGTTCATCGGATGGTACCCCTGTCTCGTTGAAAACCTCAGACGCTGTATCCGCCGCTTGCTCTGCCGCTTCATGCAGGGATTCCGCCGCATCTTCCATTGCCTCTGCTTGTTGTTCGGCTTCTTGCTTAACGCCCGGGTCGTCAATATTTTCGGCGGCAACCTCGACTACCTTAGCCTCATAGCCTACGAAATTGGCTAGCTCGTCCAACGTAACCATAAGAGGCTGTTCGCCAGGGTTACCCTCTATTAGCGTAACTTCCATTTGATCAAATTCTGCTAGCTCGTAAGTCTCGGAACTACCGCCGCTAAAGTTAACGGTAATATGGGTAGCTCCCGGCCCCTCGGGAGAAAACGAGAAACTCTTAATCGTTTTCTCCTCGCCATTTAGGCGAATCTTATCGCCGCCTTGCGTAGCCCGAAACAGAAATGGTCGCTCCATTTAACGAAATCCCTTCCAAATAAGTAGCGCCCGGCTCTCTAACCCAAACAACGGATAGGAACCCATACCCCCGAAAAGGTCGGGCCGTTGCTTGCCTCGGTGAGAGCCGGGCGCTAGTCTGAGGGTGTGCTGCCCCATGACCCGATGATAGCTGCTCGTGACGCAATTCACAAGCACCCCTTGCCGCTTGCACCTTCTTTCACAAGCGAGCCCTTGCCGACCCCGACCCGGATAGCAGATCCTGCTATTTGCGATAAATGCCTTCTAGAACATCACGGTAAAGGCTGCAATCTTCGCCCCGGTAGGAACGCTGGCAGGAATTCCAACCGTTGCCCGGCTCCTATTCGCTCTATCGACGGCGAGGCTTTCGACGGTATATATGCCCTATTGGCTACAGAAACCGACGAGTTATATAACCCTAACGGCCTCAGTAGCGAAGATATCTTTAGGTGGTTACTCAACCTTCCGCACGGTCGGTATTTCGGCTTTTTCCTGGGGTACGATATCAATTGGTGGCTAAGGGATTTGGGGCGTAGGCCATTAACCCAACTAGCCAAGAGCAATAAAACATCGTGGCAGGGTTGGACAATCCGGCATATACCTTCTAAGAAATTCACGATCACCCACAACAAGAGCAAGCGTAGTCGTACCATATGGGACGCCGGACATTGGGCTAATACCTCGTTTGTTCGTTGGGTAGAAACCTGGAATGCCGCCACCGAGAGCGAGCTAGAAACCCTGCGATATTGGAAGGCAGAACGAGCTAACTTTACCTTCAATGACGTAGAAGGGGTTAGAGCATACAATCAGCTAGAGCTAAAGCTACTGACCATATGCGTTAGTGAATTGTTAGATAGCCTGCGCCGGATCGGGGTAGTACCTCGTCAATACTTCGGCCCCGGCTCAGCTTCCTCTGCCATGCTGACCGACAAGTTTAACGGGGTACTGCCGGTAGCGTCCGAGCCTTTCTACGTCCGTAGCCTATACTACGGCGGACGCTTTGAGACTTCCATACTCGGGCGATACGAGGGACCGATTTACTCCTACGATATCAATAGCGCCTATCCGTATGCCCTGTCGCTATTGCCCTGTTTCCAGCATGGCGAATGGTTAGAACATAGAAGTATCGACCTTATCGACCAACGATCAGACTGGACTATTTGGGGTATTCGTAAGGCTCGGGTTCCCGATGGATCGCCATATGGCCCCTACCCGATACGAGTTACCGGCAATAGCTCCCTACAGTACCCTTTGAGTATCCACCCAATGCCGGGCGGCGAGCGAGGCATTAGGTTTGTATGGGGATACGAACGAGAGGCAGCTAAGCTGCTACCGGGCTATCGGGACAATGCATTTCCCATAATGACTTGGGTTCCCTCTTGCACCCATAGCCCGTTTGCCTTCATCGCAGAGGCTTACGAAGCCCGCCGAAATTCAACCGATGCGGGAGAGAAGTACGCCTACAAGCTCACACTAAATAGCATGTATGGGAAGCTGGCACAGCAAGTCGGCGGCGGCGGACGTTGGACAAGTTTCACCCTAGCCAGCCTCATAACCGCTAAAGCCCGGGCGATGTTATTGGAAGCCGTGAGCCAGAATCCTAACGCTATCCTCATGCTCGCTACTGACGGTTTGCTCTCTACCGCTAAGCTCAACCTTCCTACCGGGACCGATATAGGCCAATGGGATTACGTCGAATACGGTGCAACCCTCGTAGCTCAGGCAGGGGTTTATTGGCTATACGACACTAACGGTTTCATCGAACGAGGCAAATCCCGGGGTTTCGGTTACTCTGCCCTGAACCCTGACGAGATTTATAAGTGCTGGCTAGAGGATAAACCCTACCGCACTACGCAAAGAATGTTTGTCGGTTATCGGCAGGCTCTTACGAGTAACGCTGTATGGCGCTCCTGGCCTGATATGGATAAGGTTTTAATGATTCGCCCAGAGCCTCGCCGTTTACGTGGAGAAAGGTTGGAGACATATGAACGAACGATAGCTCTTCCCCATCCTACTACCTACCCTCCTAGCGTCTTTCCGGCTGTCCTATGGGACGACATTAAAGGCGCTATATGGGATCAGCCAGATTGGGAAGATTAGTCTATGGATGATTGGCTAGAGAGCTTTGAGGAAGATCATGCCGATTGGAGAGAGGAAGATTGGTACGGCGACCTAGTTGGCGAAATGGAAGATTGGCTAGGTGTAGACGTCGGATCAATGGACGAATTAGAGAGGGAGGCTTTCTTTGATAGCATCGTAGATTGGCTAAATGACCACGATATCGACGCCGAATACTGGGACGATATCTTCGAGTTTTACTACGAAACTGCCTCATAAAGAGAGTGTGCAATATGATGCTTATTGACGTCGAAGAATTGGCAGAGGATATTTGTATCCTATGCGGCTCTAGGGTTTGTCGCCCTTGGGACGAGCCGAACGAAGTTACCGATTCCGAAGCTGGCGAGCAGCTTTTGTTGGAGGAAGCTACTTCATAATGGGCTTTATACAGCCGGTACTTACCGTGCCAGCAGAGGGGAGCTTGTCGGTATCTGTCGAAATGCCGGGCCTTGTTTGGTACGGTTGGCATGGTACTAGGCATGGTTCTGAGGGAAGGGTTATCTACGTTCCTCCCTGTAAAGATGGTGACGAAGCAATCCTAATCAGCAACAGTGACATATTTGATAGGGAAGTGAAAGTCTTTATTGAGCCGGAGTCTTTACGAGCATCGGTAAGAGGAACCGACGACTCTATGACAGCTATTGCTCATTGCGATCCTCTAGCAATACCAATACCGAAAGGTCGATAAAGTGAAACGGATTAGCCTGCTAATCGTAGCGTTGACGATGGCTTTTATGTCACTCGCCGCACCTGCTACGGCTCATAGTACGGGATGCGGCGCTGCCCGCTATCCCTGGATTAAGGTAAGTACGATCGTGTATGGAAACTTCACCAGCTATAAATGGTGCAACGTTTCTACGAACTCTTGCCATTGGGATCAGTGTAGCTAAACCACCATATCAGGGAAATAACCCCTTTCGGTTTCGGCCGGGAGGGGTTTTCCCTTGTCCAAGAAAGCGCCCCCGACCTCAGTAAGAGCGGGAGTAAGGGACAGGATAGGGGGGATTATAAGGAATGGGTTGAGGGCGGCAGATAGCCGCCCTCAACCAATTCATTATAATCCCCCCTATCCTGTCCCTTACTCCAGC
>Ga0137428_1000608_pt1 | contig 15205 bp, 18 predicted proteins | sample EasRivERMZT718_2_FD_102305 | JGI IMG/M metagenome (GOLD analysis project Ga0137428, IMG submission 102305) | Soil microbial communities from meander-bound floodplain in the East River, Colorado, USA - East River MetaG ERMZT718_2 | ecosystem: Environmental > Terrestrial > Soil > Floodplain ...
ACTAGACCCATGAGCTGCATCTACAATACAATTGAACTTTCCCTTTTGCATTTTCCTAACCCTTTCTACCTTAAAAAATAACACACCAACCCTAAGAAATTCGAAGCCACCACAATACTGTATAATAGTACAAGAACCTTACAAGTCCGAAGAGATGCGTGGTGTAGAGTCGTTAGAATTAAATGCGGCACCAATCCTAATTTAATGATCGCAAACCAAACCAATCCGGCTGGCAATTCCAAAATAAACCGCATAACCGGATTGAGCTCTACATCCGGCCCCATTATGACGACCCAAATAGTTGTAGAAAACCAATCTAAAAAATTGAGAATTAAAAGGCTGAAAATCCACCGAAGTTTAACCATTAGAATTCTCCAATATCACTTCACTTAATAGCTCTGGCAGGCTCCCGTTATCGTCTAACCACTCTTGATTAGGAATCAACTGATCAATTTTAGTAATTGACGCGCCAATTAGATGCTGGTCGATCAGTTTAATCCAATCTAACGAATGTCCTTGCTCTCGAAGAACGCCATCTATATAAAACCCCTCCCAATAATCCCCCGTTACGACCGTTAAAATCATATTACCCGCCGCTTCCAGTTTAACCTCATGAAACGTCGCCTAAGTGTCAATCTGGCGAGGCATTCGAAATGTCTGGCCTACATAGTCCTGATAATTCACAGGTCTATAGAGCTTTCCGTAGCAAATATCTTGAACACCAGCTTGACACATGTTTAGGTAGCACGACCGACACGGATTGTGGGTTAAATACATGGTCGTGAAGTGAGTCGCCACACCTTGATGAGCTGCAAACAAAATCGCATTAGTGTCCGCGTGTAGTGAGCGCGCGCAGTGCCCCTCTTCCATTAAGCATTCCGAATCAATACAGTGGGGAGCTCCCGAAATGCTCCCATTATATCCAGTACTAATGATTTGATTGTCTCGAACCAGCACAGCTCCCACCTGGAGACGCTTGCAAGTGCTTCGAGTCGCCACGACCTTCGCGATATCTAGAAAATAATGGTCCCAGCTTTGACGTTGAAGGCTTGGTAGATCTCCTCGGGCATCGTGAACCGGGCAATATGTGAATTCATCATGCATTAAGGAGCCATCTTGAGACTCTAACATGTCATGTTCGGACATGACCCAATGTCCCGTACATACATTGCCGATATATTCTGACATTCCAACTCTCTTAATCATCCGGGTTCTCCTGACTATGGGTCCTCAAAGTATTTGGCTTCCCGATCCACATATCGAATGGTATATCGACCCTCGGGATCTATATCTTTTCGAGCCAATCCTAGCTTGATTAACGACTCATCGCAATTCATTTGATACGAGGAAAAATCGTACGAGCTCTTGAGATCCCAAAGTTTCCGAGCCAATTCCTCGTATTGATCTGCTGCCAAAATGTCGAATATTTTGCCAAATAATACCGCACTAGTTCGATCGGCCATTTTTAGAGACCCCAACAAGCCAGAAGCATTTTAGCGCGGTTAATATTACTAGCAACTAGAGCGGCGGTGAGATCGCGAGCGGGCATTCGCTTGAAATCAATCAAGCACATTCCACAATTCCACTCTCCATCATCCCCGTAGAGTGCCGAAAAATGGTCGGGGTTATGATTTATCCAAAGCAATCTACGCAAAATCTCTTCGTCAGTCATTCTAACCCCTCAAATCTAGACAATTCATCTCGGATCACCCGGAGTCGCTCCGACTCCTGGTCCGTTACAATAGCCTTGTAAGTCAGCCAGGCGGCTTCCTCTTGAAGAGATATGATCCGCTGGGCTACGTAACGACCCCATAAGCAATTACCACATGGACATGTCTGGATAACGCCCGTGCATTTCCTTGGCCGATGGCACACGCAGCCGGGCCCGCCAATTACGAGAGGCTCGCGATATCTACGTGACATAACACTTTATAACGTTAGAAGCCACTTCTTTTTCCCTAAATCCCAAGTGCGATCGTACCCTAATGAGGCAAATGTAGATTCTACCTTAGATAAACCGCCCGCAATCTTCGCCATTTGCCGCCACGAAATTCGGGGTCTATCTCGATTTTGCTTAAAATAATGGGGGGTCGGGGGGGTCTGCCCAATTAACTTGAAACCGTTAGACCCATAAACTGCTCCGTCACTCCATCGATTATCAGACATCGTGTAAATGCTCGCAACGCCTCCACGCTTCCTAAGGAATGAAATCATTCGGCCAAAACCGAACTCCACACTCCAATTAGGAGCAACACAATATCTAGATAACAACAATTGGTCGTCTTTAAGCCTATTCAATAACATTGCTGCAACAATTTGATCCCCCTGAGAAATCCCAATAGCTAACTTACAGAGCTGCGGAGTACCCAATATATGAACTTGTTCAACAAATTTACTAACATCGTAAACATTTAACTCCTGTACATTATATTGATCTTTACTTAAGAAATTCGCATTTTGACGGAAGATTGAACGTAAATATGCCTTAACTTGATCTTCTCGATCAGTCCATTCATCTGAAAAAACATTAATTAATCTCACTCCTAAATCCTGGCACTCACGCCATTTATCTAAAAATAATTGCTTGTGATTCTTATCCCGAGCAAAAATATTATTGGCTACTTCTCCATGCGCTGTCAAACCATTCAATTCAATAGCCACCTTGAACTGATCACAATATAAATCCAACTCTCGGCCACTAGCTAATACCTTACGAGTCTTGGCGGCTTGAATCCCTATAGAAAATAAGAACTCCTTCGCCTCAGCCTCATAATGACTCAGAACACACCCGCAAGACTTAACATTCCCATACAACACATCGTATTGTGTTACTTCAATAGTACCACTACAATGCAAACATCTAAATGGCTTCTTAACTTTATTATCCGTCAAAAATCCATCCGTTACCCTAAATAGGGGGCTAATATTGTTGGTACATGCTTTCCTAAGGTCGGCGCCAACATATTTAGGACTTGGAGCCACCTGATTGGCCCGAATTTGGTCAGGCTTCATTTTGATACCGCGCCGAAAACAAGCCCGCGCTACTGCTTGAACGTTCTTTAAGCCCAATTTGAGCGCTATATCTTTTTTAGATAAACCTTGAATACGTAAGACTACAATTTGTTCTTCTATTTCTTTAGTAATGTCAGAAAACGCGGCAAATTTGGCATCCCGAGTCAATAGGGCTCCTTGACTCTTTAAAATTTTCTTTACAGTAGAAATCGAAATTTGAAGTTGATTAGCGATCTCTTTAAGAGGGACCGGGGGAATCAGCTGACGCAACTGTAAAACTTTATTAGTGAGAGAGTCGTCTATAATATTTTGACTATTATTTTGACGTCTCTGCGCGGGCGCCAATGTAACTCTATTCTTAGAGAGAATATACTCTACCGTCTTGCAAGGTAAGTCTACAATAGCCGCAATCTCGGCTTGTTTCGTGCCCCGCTGACGCAAATCGATTATCTTGCTAATCAGATCTGCTGGAAATTTAGATTCACCTTTGATAGCCATAATTTATTGTAACACGAATCGTGACAGCAATACAAATACTTCGAAGCCCACCCCGAATTAACAAGGTGGGCTTCGATTTAAAAGCTTATGTTTTAGTAGTTATTAAAACCCGGAAACATTTCCGGTAAGGTTATCTATGAGAACGTTTTTCCGAGGTTGGAGAACCCCAAGGGTGCAAAAGCGGAAGTGAGCCTCCGTCATTGAGAGGTCAGTCTCAGCTAGCTTCTTGCGGCTGTACGGAGCGAGTTCCTTCATCGCCATGGTGTCGCCCTGAACTAGGAAACCAGTTACGAAACCAGGCCGCTTGTTGCCGAGGTCAGTGAACGTAACAGTTGAAGCACCAGAGTTAGCAACCCGACCAATGAAAGCGGCGGTTGCGACCCCTGGGCCGGCTGAAGCGCTAGATGCGGCAGTCCGGTAAACGTTGAAGTACCGAACAAGACCTGACGGAACCGTGATAACAAGCGGAACGTGTTGGGTCGTCGCAGTTACTTGAATGGTCGCGGTGGGGCTAGGTAGTGACTCGCCGAGCTCTGAAACTGCGGTTACGTAGTAGTTGTAGTAACCTACTGCAAGAGCCCCGTCAGTGCCAGTTGGGGTAGCGGTTGGGACTACGGGAGCCGCTGGGGAGGTCGCGCGAGCTTGATCAGGAGCGTAACGACCACGGAGGAATTGGGATGCTACGACTTCGACCGTGCCAGTTGATACCCATTGTTTCTTGAGTTGGCCAGCCGTTGCATCTTGCGGAGTACCCGCGAGCATGATACGCTCCTTCCCGAACGTGATCTTGTTGTAGGCGCTAAGAACTAGGGGATCCACGCAGAGCTTGTCAGCGTTGCCGAATGATAGGGCTGAACGAACTGCCGCATCTTCGATGTTATCCTGAACTAGGGTGGAAACCACTGAGTTGCCGCCCGCGATTACAACGGATCGGCTAGACCCGTAAGCCGCGAACATCTGGTCTTGTGCATTCCGTTGATTGTCAGACTGACGAACTTGGGGGTCTAGGCCCAGCATGTTCGGGAGAGTCGGGATCGACATGGGATCGCCCGTGAAAAGCCCAGTAGTGCTAAAATCAGCCTTGCCTCGGAATAGGTCGAATTCAACATCGCCCGCGATTGATTTGGCAGCGTCTTTAGCGGCCCGGTCATCAGCCTTCATCCCGTCAGCGGTCGCGACGAGAGTTGCTTGGAGCGAAACCTTCCGAACGTGGGAGTAGAAGCACATCGGAACTACGATACGAACGTAGTCGGAAGTTTGCTCGACCCCTACAGCACCTTCGAAAGTTGCAGATGCGCCGAATTGACCGTAAGATAGCTGGCGGTTGAATTGAGCCAAGATGGACTTGCAGGGGTCCACTTTGACCATCTTTTGCAAGATAATGTGCTCGTCATCGAACGTCACAACTTCCATGACTGGCGACATATCTTCAATTTGAAGAGCTGAACCTTGGGTAAGGTTCGAAGGCGCCATATTGTATTGGCCGGCCTCTAAGGCTTTGACTAGGTCTGCGATTACTTGGGAATTGCTGTTCATTGTATTGATCCTCGTTCGAAATGACTCTTACTTCAAAAGGTGCGCAATCTTCTGGGCTGAAACTTTCCCGTCATAAACCTGCATGACTAGGTCCCGATCTGTTTTGGAGAGGCTAGAAATCTTCTCACGTAGCAAAGGACTTAGGATGGCCGGATTCAACTTCTCCGGGAGCTTTAATTCAGGAACTTCTTGAGAAACCTGAGTAATGCTCGTAATCCCCTTACGCTGAGGAATTTCAAGAACCGCCTTAACTAGCTTGGTCAAACCTTCAACTTGAACTTGAAGAGCCTCGAATTCAGACTTGCCAAATGGCTTCTCCTTAACTGGAGGAGAATCGTCCATATGAGCTGAAGCCGGAACAGTCTTGACTTCTTTAGGTTCCTCTTTCTTCATTTCAGTCTTCATGGCCGGAGGAGCATCTGAAGGAGTCGCCATGTCGTCGCCCATGTCGTGGGCGCCTGGGGGCGAAGATTCCTCACCGGGACCTTGCCGGGCCCAAAGGGCTTTCTTGGCTGCCATGTAGTGCATCGATAGCTCTGCATCGCTCAAAGCTGAATATTCAGATTCGAGCTGTTCAGGCGAAACTTCTTGGCCCATTTCAGCGGCTGGGTCTGCTGGAGGCTCGTCACCCATAGGGGCTTCAGGAGCCGGCGCAGGTGCCTCGGCTGGTGCGGCCGACATGTCAGGAGCGGGTGCGGCCGACATGTCAGGAGCTGGAGGAGCAGAATCCATCGCTGGGGGTGCTGACTCGTCCATCGGGGGGCCCGATTTATCGTCGTCGTCAGCTTTGCTGAGCTTGGCTACGTCAGACGCTAGACTCTTATCGAGTGTAGCCTGAACTTGCGCGAGCACCGCATTTACTTCGTCTGGAGTTAGTCCTAATTTCATAGTATCCTCGTGGGAGTCTAACTCGTTCTTTATACGTCTCCAGTACCAGGGTATTGGATTTGGGTTTGGAATGTAGAAGCTGGTTGACCTGCGATGTCGGCTAGCGCAATGTCAGTACCTGAAGCATTTAGGTAAATTTCTACCCGATTAACAAAGCTCGCAACGTCCATGAGAATTGCGGTCAGGTTCGTAACGTTCAGCTTAACTAGAGCCGCTCCAGTGATCCCAGAAGAAGTGGCCTCTAGAACGATCTGGGCCATGTGGGGAGAGAACGCAGTCTGTTGGATCCCGAGAGAATCCTTAACCACGCTGGGGAGCTGGGTGTTGATCTTGATGATGGCGGTCTGGTCACCAGTTCCGAGATCGCCTAGTTGAAGGTAAGGGTAACCGTCTGCAGGATCCGTATACATGGCCCAAGTTCCAGCGCCTTGACGTTGGTTGAGATCGGATTGAAGATTCTTTGCGATTGCGACTGCCTTATACGAAGCACCTGAGGCCATGGTATTCTCCTGAGAAATGGTTAACGACTATTCGCGTTATAAAAAATAAGATTGATTCTAGGCAGTTCGAAACAGCAGCAATGTAATCTATTGATCTATGTTCCATTGTTCTAAATGCAACAAGTTAAAAGCCGCTGCTGAATTCCATAAATCTCCCATCAGCCTCACCCGGAAAAGGCCCGTAACATCGCATTGTAAAGAATGTCGCGCCAAGCCCCGAATTCCCCAAACAATCAAGCAATGTAAAGTGTGCGGATTTGTGGGGCTACCACTCTTCAATTTTGTAAAGAATCGACGCTACTGTTATAGATGTTGGCGTCGCAAATCAAAAGCTAGGAACCCCTAATGACCGTGCATTTCCAGTCAAAAATCGACCAATCTGCCAACTTTGTCGAGAGAGCTCTTCGAGGATTCCTAGAATCTCGGTACGTTCGTAAAGTTCCAAACTACTTTATTTGCTACTTATCGAGCCAAACTGGTTGCAATCGTGGATGTAAGATGTGCCATCTAACTGCAACCAACCAAACCAGCTTTATCGATTCAACTCCCAACGAATTTCTACATCAGGCTTCGGAAATTTTCAAACACTACCGAACTCGAGTCCAACAATTTCAAGACCCACCAGCCCAATACATGCATTACAATTGGATGGCTCGGGGAGAACCATTAGCTAACCGACACATTCTAACGGGAGCGAACGGTCTACTTAATAAACTAGGGGAACTAGCTTTGTCTGAGGGATTGAGACCTAAATTTAATGTCTCAACAATCATGCCGAGTAGTCTAATTAAACGGCTCGAAGACGTATTCAGTTTAATCACCCCGACAATCTACTACAGCCTCTACAGCGCTAATGAAGATTTCCGAGCTAAATGGCTACCCCGAGCTATGCCAGTCCCCGACGCTTTACACTACTTAAAAAGATATCAAGACCACTCTAAAAAAATCGTCAAAATCCACTACGCTTTCATCAAGGGACAAAACGATTCGCTATCTGATTTAACTGAAATGTGCGATATGATTGACGACATAGGATTACTATGCCAATTCAACCTTGTTCGTTACAACCCATTCTCACCCGAGCAAGGGATCGAATCAGATGCCGCGATAATCGATCAAAATTTGGGATATTTGAGCTATCGGTTCCCCGACAAAGTCCAGATGATCGATCGAGTTGGTCCAGACGTCGCGGCTAGCTGCGGGATGTTTGTTGATTCTAACGGTTCCATCTAACCTAAAATCAAGAAGCCTACCCGAACTAATCCGGTTGGAGCAGCCGACGGGATAATTGAAAAATATCCCTGATGAGGATCGGCGGAAAAACTCGTAGCCGTAGCATCGGGAGCCCCCTGAACCGTTAAAATAATAATGCTCCACTGGTTAACCCAATAATTTTCCACCGCAATCGGCCAATGACTCGGATCAAGCATTACGACCCCCGCCATTTGATTTATTGTAGCATTGCCGGGACTTGACACTACTCCATAGTTCGCAATAATTCGATTCGTCGAGATTTTATCGTAATAGCCATCTAACCGATCGCTAATAAAGAATGGAGTACAGCTAGCATAATCGTTCCATAAAGAAGCCTCCACCAACTTTTTACTGATGTTGCTCGGAATACTTAAATTTGGCCTCGGCACATTCAAATTGGGCGATTCTACGACGACCTGGACTGAGACATTTAGTAAAGACAGCTCCATTTGAACATCAGCACAAAGCAAGCCGCTCAAAGTCGCCGCACCTTCGATGTTGGCAGTCGGCAAATCTAATTGATCTGATAAAGCTGCCTCTAATATTGCTTGATTCTGAATCTGACAAGCCAGTTTAATAGCGGCAAGTAAAGCTCCCGACACCGTAGAGCCCCCATCGGCGCCTGCCTCTAATGAGGTCCCTATAGATCCTAAATATCCTGTAACGGCTGAAGTCCCTAATATATTTTGAGCTAGCTGAACGGAAGTTGACAAATTGCCTGTAATCGAAACATTACCCGAGGTGTTTCCAAAAACCCGGATTGCAGTCTCTAGATCGCCTGCAACAGACGCCGACCCCAATACCGCAGCAGCTAAACGAATTTGGCCGGATAATGCCCCCTCTACATTTGCAACGCCCAACATTATACTGTTCAGTAATATTGCAGTCGATAAACTACCTGCTGCGTCGCCACCATTTACAACATTCCCAAATAGCCGAATTGAACTAGCTAAATCGCCCGATATGGTCGCGCCGCCCGATATATCCGCTTCCATTCCGAAGCTAGCTGTCAAATCAGCCGCAACAACTGATCCGCCTTCAATAAAACTTTCCAAACGAATTTGGCTTGATAGAGCGCCCGTCATGTCGCCGTCATTGACGACACCCCCTCCTAACAAAATCTGACTCGATAAAGCGCCCGAAATTGCCGTAACCACGCTAATCGAACCATTCAACAATATAGCGGCTGTTAAGCCGCCTGATGCGGTCGATGTCCCTATTACATCGCCACTGAGATCAATCTGAGTAGTTAAGCCTCCCAATATCGAAGATGTCCCGACGACGCCTCCAATTAACTGGATCTGATTTAACAAATCTCCAGCGAGCGAACTAGCTGCTGAAACAACTCCTTCTAAATGAGCTCCCGAATCAACTGTCAAATCACCTACGACACTAGATGTACCCGATATAGCTCCATTTAATAAAGCGCCTGTCGTCAGAACCCCCACAACATTCGTAGAGCTCGAAATATCTCCAGCAAACGAATCCGCAATTGGCAAAATCGCGACTGCCACACCCGAGATTCCAACACCCGTACCACCAGATGTGAACGTAACGGTTCCACCCAAACCGGACCCCGCGGATGGCTGGTCTTTAGACCTGACAGCTAAAAACCCATCAATACCAGTTGCATTGTCCGTCGCGACTCTCGATGTATAAGTGGCACTATCCGTAACGCCAGTCGCCACATTGTCAGCATGATGCGCCGCCAAAAAGGCTAATGTATTATTGATAGTGGTCGTTAGTGTTAATGCGATCGCACTAGCAGCGGCTGCCGCATTATTAGAAGCTCCTTGGAATGGAGTAGTTAAAAGTGAAACGTTTTGTATTGAAATGATGACGGCTGAATGATGAACAGCTGTCGATCCAGTCGGCGTCAATGTAACGGTAGGGTCTCCCTCAGTACCATCAGTCCGCTTCCAAAAAATACTAGTTCGCGACCGAATTGTACCGGTTGTTATGACGCCCGAATTAATCAACGCCCATCCATTCGTCATCGAATGGGTTGGCGTCACTGACGCATTAGCCGACGACCCTACGAAACACAATAATATGTCGTCATTAGCATCTGTCGGAACAACAGGAACTAACGTAGCAGCTGTCCCAAAAGTCGGAGTTCCGACAGTTCTGATTGTAGGGGATGCAGGCATTTAAAGGATCCCCCCTGATATAAAATCTATTCTTCAGTCACCGTAAGTGCTGCAATAGCAAATGATGGCGCTGCATCCCCGTTGTTAATGGTTTTAGATTGAGTTAGAGCCACCCAATATAATAGGTTGCCGGATGTAGGGGAGTCATAAATTCCAAGGTGCGTCACAACACCCCAATTGGCTGTAGGAGCCGGGAACGTAATGGTTCCATTATTGCTAGTTTGGCCGCCCGTCCCAGTAGACGACGTGGTAGATCCAGCCGACTGGGTGCCCGCCCAATTTGCTAGCGTGCTGTTAACTGACGCACGAGCATAAGAGCCGCCCGATACTTCAGTCCCACCACCTGCGTCAGATGGAGCGGCTGTCAGCAGCGCTACATATAACACATTCCAAGCTGGCATTGTTGCAATCGCAGTCCACGTTACAGATCCATCTGCCAAAGTGGACCCCGGATTAGGAACCGCCAACGTATTAGTACTCCCCGTTGTGCCGGCAGTTGTACACCTGAGTAATTTACCGCCGGCGCCCGTCATGTTGGCGTGCGGAACTACGATATTGCCAGCTGAATAAGCTGTCGTAGCGGTCCAAATGCCCGTCACGATAGCTGTCGACCCAGCAGCCCCCGCCGTCGTTAAGCACCCGCCGCGGAAAAGCCCGTCAATCAACATATTTTCTAGGAAATCGCTTTTACCCGCCATTTGAGAACTTCCCCGTTTCTAAAATTTAAATAAAAAAGATTATACGCCTTTAGTATGGACTCATACCAATATGAATCATATCCACTCGAACAGTTTGCCCCTCTAATATTAAAGGATTACCATTCAATACAATCTCTCGATCATTCACCGAGCAATCTATTATGAAATTGCCAGAACTATCAATAAATCGACCCCATGTGGCTTGCCCTGTAGCTGTCGCGACTCCCTGGCTCAGCGCATTAAATGTTAATTCGCCGTCTACAGCCAAAGAGGCGCACGGATCAGAACAAATTAAAGTCACTAGTAAAAATGGAGACTCTGCTCCGGCGGAGGGTCGAACGCCCCCATATAATTGAAGACATCCAGCACTCAACCCTGCATCAATGGCTAATTGGATCTGCTGGATCATCTGATTTCGAACAGATGTCGCAATACTCACGCTCATAGAACTTTTAAACGGCTAAAACAGGCTTATTAGGGAGCGCCACTGGAATCGAACTAGTGGGTTCCGTGGGTGCTTTGGGCATCGGCGGAGTCTTGACGGGAGCCTTCAACTCTACACCAACAGGTAAATGTCCTATATTGCCCGGAACCATTGAATGTGCGTGGGTATCAGCTTCACCCAGTTGATATTGAGCGGCTTTTTTGGCTGTTTTGGCTTGAATTAAGGATTTCTCGGCATGCTCGGGAGATTCACCCATCCCAATAGACGCTGACAGTCTATGGGTTCCACCGATTTTCGGGATTTCGCCGAATTTGCTCCGGACATTCTTAGCAAATGCGTGAGCTTGTTCAATATTGGGAAAATGTAACATAAATTCATCGCCACCTACTCGATGAGCTTTAGCCCGAGAACTACTAGCATCAGCAGCTTCCCGAATAGCTTTACCTGCGGACTTAATTGCAGCGTCACCCACTTCGAATCCATGCAACTTGTTGATCGTCCCGAAGTCGTTTAAATCAAGAGACACGTGCACGCCAGGCCGCTCTTTAGCGACAAACTCTTGATAGGCCTTCCGGTTACCCATTGAAGGCACCATCGTATCTTTAAAAATGTGGCCCGTAATAGTTTTGAGAGCATCAGGATGAATATGTCCCGATTTCACGGCGCCTCTTAAAGCTCCTAAAGCCGCCGACAGTTCTGATTCAATCTTGTTCAGATTCTCTAATACTACAGAGGATTCATTTAAGATGTTTAGGAATTTCATTTTTATTCGCCCGAATGTCGAATCGTCGCGGCATTTTGTTCTAAAGAACCCCAAATCTCTTGAATTTGCTGGTCATCTAACAAAGCCCCGTCCAGATAAACTTGGTCGCCGCGAATCTCTAAATTAGCAAATTCAGTATCCCGACCTTGCTCCAATAGTTCAAATCTAACAGGATCCCGATTGGGGTCATCTTGAGTCATCTGTATTGCGTCTACGTCTGGTTCAATGTGCCGACTAAATACCCCAGGATGCAAACCGTGAATCAAATCTTGTAAATTAGCTACTTTCAAGTATTTAGCACATTTTAATTGGTCTAAATACGCTCGAATCAAATCGGTTAGAGGACCATCTTGGATATCTTGAAAAATGCCGGCGTGATCTTCTAGCACATGGAATGCGCCGTCGTGGACCAAATATTTAGCAGCTAGCGTGCTAACGACCCCCTGATTGTGTGGGGTTAAATTAAACACCACGTAAATATGGTGTAGCCCCACATTAGGGTCTTGGATGGTCCTCTGAACTTCTCGGGGAATCGACCTAACCCGATAAGTCTGATTTTGATTAGCTAGCGGCAATTTAATGATATCTGAATCTTGATGAGCTCCAAATCTAGACTCAGGAACCGCAAAGAATGAATCGTGATTGTGCCCCAGCAAGACGTGCGGAACCCTATCGGCTCCTACCGTGGCTTTACCAATTCTAAATTCCTTATCCTGAAAATTAACAACCCCCGCCCCCATTGATTTCCCCAAATTTTCAACGATTTCTTCCATTTTCCCTAAAAAGTTCTTAATTTTAGGGCCAAATCGGTAATCATCCGCCATACTTTCAAAATGATTTAGCAGCCCCTCATCGGCTTCAGGTAGCCGATTCTTAAGTATGGGTCTAATTGGCTCAATTTTATCCCAATCTCGAATTGCTGCGGCTGCCCGCTTGGTTAAATTACTAAGGCGCTGCCGGCGCAACAGAGGATCCTCGACCATCAGGGCAGATCCACCAACCAAGCTAGATGGCGCAACATTATATTGACCAGCTTCTAATCCTTTTTCTAATCCGAATTCTCCCCCAGATTTAATAAAGAAGTTCGGATCTTCAGACTTGCGAGCCTCAATAATATTTCGCAGGTATTCCCGACCAATTTCTTCTTTCTTGGCCGGTTCTTGATCGAAACCTTTAGGAGCATTCGGATCGCTTAATAAGCCGGAATTGGCTGAACGGTTGCACGGAACAATCGTATACGATAATGCTCTGAGCACAGTCGAAACCAGCTTATTGCCCTCACGTTTTAATGTAGATCCTTCTACGGAAAAGCGGCCGATAGGCCTCTCCTCACTCGCAATAGCATCCCTAATTTGAGCTGCTACAGCTTGCGCCTTAAGGTGCCCCGCTCCGTCATATAATCTACACCGCACATATATATAAGGTAATTTGAGCTGATTCCAAAATAGTATCTGACGGTCATCTTCACAATCACTTTTCCCGTAGATCTTCTTAGCGTAAACTACCTTACCAATTACGTTTTCCGGATCCTTTTTATCACGATGCTCCAAATTCACTACCGCGACGCCCGATGTATAATCTGATATATCAGTTCCCCGAATATCGAGGATTTCGCCGCTTGAGTCTATAGCCTCTGACGCAGCTACCCCATCAATTAACATACCTGTTGATTCAGTCGCCATAGAATATTAGGATCAAGATTAACTTGACATTTATGCTCTCATCGTGATATTATTTAAAAAATGTCTAAACTTTCCCAAGTGCTACGCGATGGCTCTGAAACGCTAGATTCACTATCGTCTAAATATGCTATCAAAATCAAAGAACATCCTAGTTATCCAGGATTGTTCCAATTCAAATATGATCAAATTTCCAGCCCTATGGAAAATCCGCTGGTTCAAGAAGCCCGCGGGATTATTTTGAACCATCGCGATTCCTGGGAAGTCGTAGCGAGACCGTTCGATAAGTTTTTCAACTTAGGAGAACCTAACGCCGCGCCAATCAATTGGGATACTGCTCGGGTCCTAGAGAAACTCGACGGCAGCCTCATGATCGTCTACTGGCACGATTCCCAGTGGCACGTTGCGACGTCGGGAACTCCCGATGCTGGCGGCCCAGTAGGCAACGCAGTCTCGACAGCTTGGCGGCTAGCAGAATCGTTCCAACAATTATTTTGGCAAGTGTGGTATGATTGCGGGTATGACGTCCAAACTCTAAATCCAAACTACACATATATGTTTGAGCTCATGACACCCGAAAACCGAGTCGTCGTGAGATATCCAGGCGACCGATTAGTACTGATTGGAGTTCGCCACACCTTTAGCGGAGAAGAGATCAATATTGTTAATCCCAATTCATATGAGCAATTCGACGTCCCTTTGCATTACAATTTTGAGGTGGTCCAATTTTACTCTGCTTCGTCGTTGACTGAAACCCAACAAATCCTCGAACAAGTCGACGGCACTCAACGAGAAGGATTCGTAGTAGTCGATTCCAACTTTAATCGAATCAAAATTAAGCACCCTCGATATGTTCGATTTCACCAAGCGGTCGGGGGGTTCTCAACTAAATTCATCGTCGATGCCGTGCGGAGTGGCGAAACACCTGAGATCTTAGCTTACTTTCCCGAACTCCAAAGCAACTTCAACGCCATCCAAGCTAAATATTCAGATCTCCTGACGGCATGCGTTTGCGAATACGTCCAAATTAAAGACATCGAAAATCAAAAAGATTTCGCAATCGAGGCTCTGAAAACTCGTCACAGCAATGCTCATTTTAGCATCAGGAAACGGAAATACCCAACTTTTACCGAATATTTTAAACATCTACATCTAGACACTCTAGTAGGCCTACTGGACCCAACTCCTACCGAGGATCGAGCATATGAGCATTAAGAGCGGCTGTGGAAACCCGGAATGCAGTGCATCTACAGGTTACTTTAGTGAATATGAAGGCTGGCCACTTAGCGGCTTAACATTTGGAAGCGGCCGAGTAGACCAATATGGGTATTTCGAGTTTCCGTGTTCCACTTGCGCTCAGGCGTTTGAAAAGCTTCACCCAGAAGCAACCCCCTGTTGGCCCAACGACGATTTCAACTTTGCTACCTACAAATACGACGATACATTAGATAAACTATGAGATATCGGCTATGAATTTATCGACACCGACGAGGTCTGAAACTAGACGCGAACGATATCAAGCTAAGTTTCCTAACGCCCAAAAATTTCCAATTAGCTTGGTCACATGTAATTTCGATTTTGACGGCAATGTGGCGTTCTCCGCTAGAGCTCTGGCATGCTTCGGAGGCGACACTCTCCATATAATCGGCAAAGTGCCTCCATACAACCAGCTTAACAAGCTGTCAGGCGGCACGTCCAACCTTATTAACATTCAGCAACACTCATCACCCCTATCATTCCTAGAATGGCTGCCGCACGACACACTCCTACTAGCAGCCGAAT
>Ga0137428_1000615_pt1 | contig 15046 bp, 17 predicted proteins | sample EasRivERMZT718_2_FD_102305 | JGI IMG/M metagenome (GOLD analysis project Ga0137428, IMG submission 102305) | Soil microbial communities from meander-bound floodplain in the East River, Colorado, USA - East River MetaG ERMZT718_2 | ecosystem: Environmental > Terrestrial > Soil > Floodplain ...
CCTGCACACCGTGGATGAAGATCGAGTAGGTGTCGGAGCCGGTCGCGGCGGTGGCGACCGTCATGGTCGCGGTCGCCGCGACGCCCGCGGGCTTCGTGACGCTGATGCCCTCGACGGTCGCGCCGGGGGCGGCAGCGACCGCGTGCTCCCACATGAGGGCGAGTTCGGAGCCGGCGCCCCAGAAGCCCTCGGCCTCGGAAAGGGAGGTCGGGGCGTTTACTTCCGTGTCGTCGACGGCAGTGCCGCTCGAGAGCTTGTAGCCAAGCAGGATGACCTTGCGCGTGCCCCCGCCGGCGAGGTTGACACCCGCACCGAGGACGACTTCGAGGAAGATCGCCGGCACTTTATTCGTAGAGGGCACTCCGCTGGCGCCAGGTGAGTACGTCGGCATGGCTTATCCCTCGCTCGAGTCGATCTTCTTCGCGGCGCCGGCCGGGGAGGCGGGCGCCTTCTTGGCCTTGACGGCCTCGTCGGGTTCTTTGCAACCGCGCGCCGCGCGATTCTTCGCCGTGGCGGATAGCAGGCTTGGGTCCTTCTCGATTCGCTCCCGCGCGGTGCCGGGGGCGTGCACAGTTTCGAGGTAGTCGAGGTCGCCGTCCATGATGGCACGGTAGACGAAATACCCCTCGAACTCGGGCATCAGCACGGACGCCTCGAGCTGGCGGTACTGCGTCAGCGGCAGCACGTCGCCCGTGATCGGATCTTTCCGATAGTTGGCGGGCGCGGCCGCGGGGGATAGGCTCACGTCTTGAAACCGCTCGTGCCCGATCATGTGCTTCTGCGCCGCCCCGATGCTCCCGGGGTGCTGAAGCATGCGACCCGGAACAGGGAGGACTCGATACGAATACGCCATCGGCGCCGATCCTTTCGCGTCAAGCGACGCTGATGTCTTCTTCGACCACGAAGCTCGGGGCCTGGTCGCCGTAGCCCTCTCCGCGAATCTCGATCCCGAGGATCGTAAAGGGGTCGAGGTCGCTGCCGCCGAGCCCGTCCGGTTGAACGATGACGCGGCCCTCCGACCAGAGGTTGGCGATGATGCTCGCCTCGTAAAGCACTCGACCGTCGTCGGCCGTCCGGCGCACCGGCTCCCAACCGTCGATGCGGGCGTTCCCGGAGCCGACCCTCGCCCCAAGGAGGGAACTCGTCAGCCCGTCGAAGAACATCTGCGAGAGCGTGGCGTTGTCCTTCTGGGGACCGAGCTGCGAGAACATAACGCGCAGGCGCCACGTCGCCTCGAAGGTCAAGCGCCGCTGCGTGTGCTCCCCGCCGAGCCCGTCCTTTCGACGGAGGCGGGGGGCGTAGAGGCACCCGAAGACGTCGCCGGAGGCGCCGGCGCCGAAGACCTCCGTCATGGCCTCCGTGGGGGCCTCGCAGACCGCCATGGCCTGGCATCTGAGCCCGGACGATAAGGAGCCCGACCCGAAACTAACGGCCCTCCCCGAGGCGTTGACGCCGGCCGGAGGGGATTGCCAGGTGACGACCGGGCCGGCCAGGACAGCGGACCCGGAGGCGTAGGCGGCGGCGATGCCCGAGCAGCCCGTGAAGCTCATCGCCGTCGTGCCCGTGTAGGCGACAAGCTCGGAGCCGAGGTAGAAGGTTCCGGAGGCGGGGAAGCCAACCGTGCTGACGACCGAGACCGTTACGGCCGCTATCGCCGTAATCGACGTCGTCGTCGTGCTCTGGCTGATCGCGGCGAAGTTACTCGGCGCCGGATAGGAGGGCGTCAAGAAGGCGAGGCGGCACGGGACGAAGGTCGCCGTCGTCGTGACGCGCGTCGACCTTCGCACCCGCACGAGGCGCCCGTCCGAGAGGACGCCGTAAGTCCCCTGGGGGAGGATCACGGTTCCGCTCGTCGAGGTCGCGACGACCATGCCCTGAACTGGTCCGACCACGAGGTCGGACAACTTATCGAAAAGTTGCGCCGTGACCGAACCTATGCTCGTGGTCATCGTCGAAAACTTCCGCCGGAGTGATACTCAGTGCTTTTCACTGCGCGACCCGTCAGCCGCCGCCCTGTCGGTTCATGAAGTTCCTCACGGCCCAGGCATTCTCCTCGGAGATGACGAGGAATCGCCCATTCCCGCTCGCTGTGCCAATGACACTACCTGCCTCTGGGGTGGCGGTGCTCACTCGGTCGAGCACGAACCAAACCCAATACTCCGGGGCTTCCGGGATGCCGACCCGCGCGGGGAAATTGTCCCCCACTGTGGAATCGGCGAAGGCCAGGACATCGGCCTCGGTGTCGCGCTCGATATGGAATTCGTCAGTTGCAGACATGTTCGTTCTCCAGCCTTTCGAGGATCAAGCTTCTGAGGCGCGCACTATCGCCGCCAACGTCTGCGGGTTTACGGCATTGCCGTTGTAGGGCGCCGCATCAAGCTGCGACCACCTGGTGACAACCGGGTTCTCCGTGATCGTTCCCGCAATCGGTCCTTCCGAGACACCGACCGGGTTGCGAATGACCACGTTGAACGCATCGATGAACGTCACTATCGGGAAGGTCCCAATGTTACCGGCTGCACCACCAGCGCATGTGAGTGTCCTGCCAACCGAAGCTGCGGTGAACGCTGCTCCGGCGTCCGTTACGGTCACGAGACCATCCGCAACTGCGTATGTTGTCGACACTCCTGACGTAGTGCTTGCCGCAACAGGCACCCCCGTGAACGGCGCGACTGCGCTGAACACAGGGATGGGAGCACCACCGAATCCAACGGGAGCAGCCGCGGGGGCCTGGTCGAACTTGATTTCTTGCACCGGATATCCGCCGCTGCCGGCAGTATCGGTGATTCGGCACTGGTTGGCGGTCCCCTGCACCATCCTAGCTGCCTCCTTGATATGAACTCCGCCAAGGGCGCCGATTCCCCAGTTCCGCGTGCCTACAGTTGCCCCAAGATTCATAAAAACGTTGGAACGCCGTCCGAGCGCTATCGCGAATCCGAGGCTGCCGCCGAGCGGCCCTGGCTGGACCACTGAGCCCTGGACGTTATTGTAGATAGCCCATCGCGTTAGATCCAAAGGTCTCGGTTCGACACGACCGCCTGCTTCATTCCCGGCATGGGCGATGAACCCGCCCTGTATAGTGGTATCGAGACCGCCAAGGTTGACTCCACTCTCACGCGGCTGGAGCCGATAACCGATATACACGTTGAACCGACCGCCTACATATGCCTCTTCCTGCAACAGGAGCTGCGTAAATGGAGCAGGCGCCAAGTGGCAAGAGTTCTGGAACTGAGAACGGGTTTGGATGGTGGGAGCGAGTGTGTTCGGGATGAACGTATTGGTCGCCGTACTCTTGCAATCTAGAAACAGAACTGAGGCGCCGTTGTTAGGCCCTCTGCCGGAGCCCGACTCGATATTCGAGACTCGGAGCAAGACCCCGGCGGGGTTCCCCGACCCGGTGACAACCGGAGAAAACGTTGAGAGCTTCACCACAACGTACGGACTACCGGAAAGCGGTGCCGCGAGCGCAATGCTGTTTACTAGGAACAGGAACGGATTCGCCGTTTGATCGAACCAGGTATGGGCAACCTCGACGAGACCTTGGAAGGCGATGTTCGCAGCGTCAGCCACCGGTAGCGACTGATACTCGGCGAGAACGACGCCCGTCGCGGTCGTTGCTGCCGCAGCGTTCAAGTACCGCACTGAGGTGGCACTTAGGCGCGCGGTGATTAGGAACGTCCCATTGTTGGCCGCGAGAGCAGCGCCCGTGATGGTGATGTACCGCTGAGCGGTGACTGCGTCCGTTGGGAACACAGCAGGAGTCCCGGACAAATCCGTGTAGGTCGCTTCGTTCAATCCCACACCGTCGCCGATTGCAGTGATGTTGCCGGCCGTATTCCGCTTGACGAAGTTGGTCACCTTTATCGAGCTGGTGCTGACGACTTCGGTGACCGTGCACTCGGCGTTGTTCGCCTCGTTCGCCGACCCACTGAGACGAAGGCGCATGCCAACGGCGGGGTTCGTGAGCGGTGACGTCCAAGGCGTCGCGACTCCGCTGAGCGTAGCGATGCCAGCGCTCACCGCCGAGATACCGGCGGAGAAAGCGCCCGATACCGGAGCGCCAGTCGCGCCCTGCGCGGAGGCGATCCACGCTACCTTCGGATTCTTCTCGACCGAGGAGAGCGTACCGGCCGCCTCGTTCACCAGCGTAGTGTGAGAGACCTCGACCGAATTGGCCGAGATGAAGCGCGTGACGATGTACGTGCCGTTATTGCCTGAGGCGGAGCCCGCCAATGTGAGCAGGCGGTGAACGGAACTCGCACTGAACGGGCCGCCGGTACCGAAGGCCGAAACGGTCACGGTTGCAAAGCCGCTGACAGCCGAGGCCGCTGAGATGGACACTGCACCCGCGTTGCCGGTACTCGCCGAACCTGTGGCGAGATCCGCCACCATGATCATCTGTCCGATAGATTTGGTCGCAGCTACCTCCGTCTCGAACGCGTCTTCCGTTCCTCCCTGGAACGTAGACTTGGTGCGGAAGGCCGGGTTCGCTAGCGTGGCGTTCGCAGTCATCAGACCGGTGCCCACGCTCTCAGACCACAAGAGCGATCCGCTATTGGCGTCGGGGAATACGGCGACGGTGTTCTCGTACTTCACCGAAGTGGCGCTGATGAAGACGCTAATCCGGAAGAGTCCGTTGTTCGCAGGGGTCGCGGCGTTGTTGACCCTAAGGTAACGACCCACGGAAGCCGCAGTGAAGCCAGTACCACCCGTGAGCGTCGCGTCAACACCGGGTGTGACCGCGGAGATAGTCCCGAGCCTTCCACTCCCGATCACGAACGGCTTGCGGTAGCCAAATAGAGTAGGAAAGAGCTGACTGGTCGCGAGATTCACCCCGCTCGCCTGTATCCGAAAGTTGGGGAGATATGTATCGGACGCGGCAATGTCACTTCGCGTTAGGACACGGTCCGCGGTCAACCCAGTCGGCAACACACCATTGATGCCACCCGCCGCGACCACCTTGCGCAGGCCCTGTTCCCCACAAGTGAACAGCGGTGTCGTGGCGATCTGGCCGTCCGCACCATCGTAGCCAAGCGTCTCGGTCCAGGCGAGCGCAGCCGCCGCGACCGCATATTTGCACTCAATGGTGACCGTAGTGGCGTTGACGTACGTAAGGATCTTGAACGAACCGACGTTGAACGGACTCGCCGCCGTGGCGATGTTGATATACCGGCCGACAGAGTCCGCAGTGAAGCCCGTGCCGCCCGAGAATGTGGCGCTCACGCCCGCGATGAGCACCGCCATCACGCCGGCTGCACCCGAGCCGTAGATCGTCTGGTCGACGAACCACGTGAATGCCCAGTTCCAGAGCGATGAGATGGGCTCGCGAATCCAGCGCTTCGCCGCATTGTCAGCAGGCGCCACCACCTCGACTGGCTTGCGCACGGTCTGCGTGGTCACGGCGAGTGTGCTCGTGCGAAAGCGGAACGGCTGCCCGAACTCCTGGACGAAGACGCTGTAGCCCTCGGGCAGCGCCGCCGTGGACATCGCGATGAGGTCTTGGAGCTGCAAGACGGTAGAATCGACGGCGATGGCGAGGCCGCTCGCGTCGGTCATGATGCTCTTGTTCGCGCCGGGAACGAGCGGCGTAACCGCGCCCGCGGCGTCCGTCACGACGAAGGCCTTCTGCCCGAGCGAGGACACTCCGGTGCCGCCTTCGGCGATCGTGACGTCGCCGCCGGACGCGACTCCGGGATACCCGATGTCGATCCAGACGCTGCCGGAATCGACCGAGCGGATCACGCCCGCGGAAGGTCGCGCCGTCGCTCCCTTGGCGACCTTGTTGTTGTCGACGACGTAGCAGTAGTCGCCGACGTCGGCGTCCGTGATCTCGTCACCGCCCACCGAGTTGTCGAAGAGGTACTCACCGCGACGAAGTCGAATCCGAGCCGCGCCGTCGGCACCGGCGTTCACGACCGTCTCGTTCGCGACGCCGAGGACGACGAGCGTCACGTCGTCGGACGCATTGAGCACGAACCCGGAGGTATTCACCGCCACGAGGGCGCCGGCGAAGATGGTCGTCGCGCCCTTCATCGGGCGACCGGCCTCGGTGCTACCGACGAAGTCGTTGAAGTTCTGCGTGTTGACCTTGCGGGGACGCGCGTATTCGGCGGAGAGTGCGGTCATGTTCGTTCTTTCCTCGAGGGAGACGATCTGCGTGGTGGCTTCCCCGCGAGGGACGCCGTGGATTCTTGGCGGGCTACTTGCCGCCGGCTTCTTCGAGAGCGCGGACGACCGCGGCCTCCATCTTCTCGACGTCCTCTTCGGAGACGGCGTAGAAGTCGCGGAACGGAATCTTCGAGCGGGGGGCGGTGCTCATGTGGTAGGAGGCGGGGAGCTCCGGGTCGGGCCCGACGTCCGCGTACTCCTCGGTTATGTCCCGAAAGGCCGTCGCGCCGCCTCGCATCTTGCCGGTGCGCTGGAGGATGGGGCTCGCGCCGAAGCCAAGCCTCCGACGCTGCTCGATCGTCGAGTCCGCGAGCGGAGCGAAGCGCTCGTCGGCCGCGGACTCAGTCGCGAAGTTGCGCTCGACCGCGTCGGCGAAGACTTCGACGACCGCCTCGAAGGCGGGCTTTAGGTTCTTCAGCAAGTCGCGCTCGGCCTCAAGTGCTTCCTTCTCCGACACGAGGCGCCTCCTGAATCTTCCTTCGGTCGCGAGGTCTCGAGTCTTCGAGGCGGTTGCGCTTCCACTTCTTGTGCGGCTTGCAGACTCCGCACGTTCGGCCGCATCCGCGGTGCCGAGAACGGCTCACTTGCTCGCCTTCGTTCCGTGGCGAGCGACCCATTCCGACCCGCGTCGGGTGCGTCGCGCCCGGTACAGCGGGGGCTCGGGAAGGTAATCAAGCTCGACGAGGCCGGCGTTGACTAGGGCGACGGTCACCGAAGAAAGCGAGCCGTAGCCGCACGGGCCCCAATCGTCCGCCACGCCGTTCTCGAGGACCTCGAGAACGACGCGGTGAGGAAGACCTTCGATGCCGGGTCGAGCGTTGCGCTCGGTCCACGAGCGTCCTCCGGAACGACCCATCACATCCCGCCGTCGTTGAACCCCCCCTCGCCCGACGAAGAGTCGGAGAGGAAGACGTTCGGCTGGATCGACTCGGGGAGATAGTTGGCGATGGAGCCACCTACGTTCTTCGGCGGCTCGGACGAGGAGACCCGCATGTATCCCTTGCGGATGCTATCGAGGCGACTTCGCGCGTCCTCGTACTGCTGCCGAAAGGGCGAGCGCTTCGGGTCGATCATGTACTCGGGGCGACGAAGACTCGCGCGGTACATGGCGTAGATACCCGTAATTTCCGTCACCGGTCCGGGGACCGTGACGAAGGGGAGGACGGTGACTCCTATCAGGAGCTCGTTCACCTCGTCGGTCGCGGAGGCGATGACGGCCGCCATAGTCGCGGCGTCCACCGCGCCGGTCGTAGACCCGTCCGTCGCCTGCGCGGAGAAGAACTGGGCGACGCGCTCGACCGAGAAGTTCGCCTCCAGTATGGCTTGCGTCACGTATGCCAAGCGGTGCTCCTAGCCGTCTCTCAGGACGAAGATCGCGGAGACCGCGAGGGCGATGCCGACGAAGTCGCGACCGCGCAGCTTCTCGCCGAAGACGACGAGGCCGGCCGCGACGGTCAGGCAGACGATGACGGACGCGTAAAGAGGAGCCACGGTCGACAACTTGCCGAGCCGCATCGCCCTCACCCACCCGAAGGTGCCGAGGGCGTAGACGGACGCACCGACGACGGCCCAATGCATGCCGTGACCGTTGGCCGCCTTCTTCACGCAGACGTCGGCCGCGCAGCCGAAGACGCCGAGGAGAACGCACCAAGCGAGGAGGGTCACATGCTCGCCAAGAATTGCAAGAGCATAACGACGAGGGTGACGATCAACGCCGCCGCGAGCAGGAGCTCGATGATCAATACTTCCTCCCAGACGCTCACGACTAGAGCGCGTGCTCCCAGGACTGGCCCTCGCCGTCCGGCGTGCACTCGTCCGCCGCGAGGTGCTCGCCCGGCCTCACGTGTCGGCCGCCGAGTCCCTTGACGTTGACGAGGGCGCGACGGGGAGACGACTTCAGGTCGAGGGCGCTCCTCGACTCGATCGCCCCCTTCGAGGCGTGAAGGGATTCCTCCAGCTCCTTGACGAGGCAGCCGAGGGCGTCGTTCTCCTCCCTCAACATGACGCACTCCTTCGCGAGGGCGTCGCGCTCCATCTTGATCTCCGCCTGCTCGTGGCTCGTGAGCGGCATCGCCGACGTCACTTGGTCCGAGGGCTTCGCTTCGTCGGTCTTCGTCGCGGGGGAACGGCTCATGAATCACCTGAGGGGAATGGAGAGGAAAAGGGAGAGAAAAAAAGCGAAGAAGAATAAGAAACGAATCGCTTCCGCATTCGTAGGAGAGATATTCCGAAAGTATCTCTCCTACGAATGAACGGCTTCAGGAGATGCAGTTGGTAATCAGCGCGCCCGCGTCGGACGCGACGATCTTCTCGGCATCTTCCATGGTGCCCGCCATCCAGGTGACGCCGCGCACGCCGCGCATGCGCTCCTGCTCCTCGAAGAAGCTCAGGGGCGTGTGGCGGAAGGTCTTGCAGAACGAGAGCTCGTTCATGCTCAGGCCCGGCTGGATGTACAGGAACGCCGCGTGCTTCGGCCAAACGTACGCGTAGGAGGCGGCGGCCGCGGAACCGACGGTGTCCTTCTTCGCGGCGGCGACGATCATGTTCTGGATGCCGAGCACCTGGCCGAGCTCGGCCATGGCGACGATGCGGGCCGACGCGGTGTAGCCCGCGGCGGCGATGACGGCCGGGTGCTGCCGGAGGTACTGCATGACCTCGGGCGAGGCGATCATCGTGTTGAACCGCTTCGCGAGGGCGGCGGAAGAACCGATCGTGATGTTGATGTCCTTCAGCGGGTTCGCGGTCGAGGTCGACGGGCCGACGTCCCACCGGTTGTTGCCGGTGAGGTTCAGCACGTTCGCGGCGACGTAGTTGCCCGAGGTGGTCAACAGGGTGGCGACGCGAACCTCGCGCGCCATCATCAAGTCGCTCATGATGGCGCGACCGTGGTGGGCGACGAGATCGAGGGCCGAGGAGGCCTGGGCGACCGCGTTGTTGTCGATGCGGGTCTTCGCGCCGTAGCCCGTCTCGGCGTAGGTGTCGAAGCTCACGTTCAGACCGACCTCGGGGAGCGCACCCTCCGAGTTGATCATCACGTTCAGGGTGCGGGACGAGTCACGCCTGTTCCACTTCGGGAACTTGCGCTCGATCGACCCGGGGACTACCGGGCAGCAGGCGTCAGCCACCATCAGGTCGGCCTGGTCGTAGTCGATGCTGAACCGCGGCAGGGTCGGCGTCGACACGTCGGTCTTCGTGTACTCGCCGCGAGTCTGGTAGGCGTAGACCGCCTCGCGCCTCGCCTGGTCGACCGCGCGGAACTTGCCGCTCAGGTAGGCCTCGACGTCGACGTCGTCGCCGTAGTGCTTCTGCACCTCAGCCTGGACCTGCTTGAGGTGATTCTCGAACGAGATGCTTAGGTGACTGGTGGCGCGTTGCGCCTTGGTGACGAGCTCTGAAAGCAACATGTGATGTTGTTCCTTTTTCTTCGGGCGGAGGCGGGACTTATCGGGGACGGGGAAACGGTGCAGCGACCGTTTCCCCTTGCGTCCGCCGAAGGGAGAGGAGGGAGGATCAGGCGGTCTTGAGGTAGAGGCCCTGGAGTCGCACCTCGAAGATCTCGCCGTCCGCCGCCGGGGTTTCGGCGACGCCGACGATGAACACGACGCCGTCCGCGCCGAAGGAGGTGTAGCTCTTCAGCATGCCTTCCTTGCCGGCGTCGGCCGAGGTGAGGAAGACGGTAGCGCCGGCGGCGATCGCGCCGTTCGCGAAGGCGACGGCGATGTCACCGGGATGAAGGGCGACGTCGCCCTTGGCGCCGGCGGCGACGGACTTGCGGGTGATGCCCTTGAAGTTCACGACGGTCGTGTTGGCGCCGTTGGCCGGCACCTTCGCGCCGCGGTCGAAGGCGCCGTCGGCGACGAGGCCGAGGTTGCTCCCGGCGGCCGCGTTGCAAAAGACCGATGCGTAGTGACCGACTTCCCAAGCGGGAACGTTTGCTTGCGACATGTTCTATTCTCCCTGTGTGACGTTTCGTCGACGGTGCGGGTGCGCTCAGCGCGCGGCGAGGTCGCGCCCGCGCGCGACGAGGTCGTATGCGAGGGCTCGCGAGACGTCGCGACCCTCGGCCTTTTCCCGGGCGACATAGGCGTCGACGCGAGAGTCGAAGTCCCTCACCTTGTCCTCCGCGTCGCCCTCGGACGCCGCGGGGGGCGCGAGGTCGGTCGGAGAGGCGGAGGCGACGGTGACAGTCTTCACCGCGAAGAGGCTCGGGTCGTCGAAGGCTCGAAGCCCGTCGAGCGCGGCCTTGTAGTCCTCGGCGAAGCCCTTCGGGTCGATCTGGCGCAGGGCCTTCAGGGCCTTGCGGTTCTGGCCCTTGCCGAGCCCGTAGATGCCCTTCTCACCGGCGTCGACGATGAAGGCGACCTCCCGGTCGGCTTCTCGGTCGAGGGCCCTAGCGAGGCTCTCCCCGAGCTCGAGGAGGCGAGTCTCGATCGCCGGGTCGGTCTTGAGGGTCGAGAGGGCGGCGAGGGCGCGCATGATCGCCGCCTCATCCGCCTCCGGGGGAAGGCCGAGGAGGTCGATGACCCGCCCGAGCTGCATCGCTTCCTCGACGAGGTCAGCGTTGTGCTTGACCAGCATGTCGACGCACTCGACGAGACTCTCGGGGCTCGTGTCGGGCGCGCAGCCCATCAACTCGATGCACTTCTTGAAGAGTTCGGGATCCATGGCAAGTTCCTTCTGGTTTTCCCACGGGGGGGTCATGTCGAATTGACGGTAGTGACCGGCGAGGTGACGCCTCACTCCCGCAACGTCGCCCGCGGGGATGGAGACTCCGCCCCGAGCACCTTGAATCGCGTTTCCGGCCGCGACGACGCCGGCCTTGACCGTGACGAGCTTCCCGCCCTGCACGTCGTGGTGGGGAAGCTTGTAACTTCCCTTCTGATCGGGCTTCTCCGCGTCGTACCAGGTGAAGGCGCTCCCGTACTTCGGCCACGAGATCTTGTCCTCGTCGCCGCTGCCGTCGGACGAGGCCCACTTCGCGACGCGGACCTTCGCGCCGTCGCCATCCCAGGCGCCCTCGACCGGGGGGTGCGCGCCGTAGGGCACGACCGCTCGAGCATCCTCGAGCTCCCCGTCTTCCGCCTGCTCGGCCGCCGTGAGGGCGGGCTCCTCGTCCGCCTTCGGCGGTGCGCCGATCACGGTTCCGCGAAGGGAGGCGAGGACCTCCTTGACGTCGGCTCGGGCGAAGAAGGCGTCGACCAACTCTCGATCGAGGTGCCGCATCGCGGCGTCGAGCGCGTCGTCCGCCTTGGGATCCGACTTCATCTGCATCGTCTTCGTCAGCGACCGAGCGGCCGCGTTGCGCACCGAGAGGGCGCGAATGGCGACGGCCTCAGGGTTCGACGGTAGGCCAACGACCGAGAGCTCGTATAGCGTGTTCTTCGAGATGCGGGTGACGGTCTTCGTCTTCGGGGAGCCGTCGACGTTCTTTCGATCGCCGTCCGGCATCTCCTCCTCGGTCATCTCCCCGGGGAGGAAGCCGACGGAGACGGCGTTCAGCCGACCGTCCTCGATCGCTCGCCAGACGGCGTCGGATCGCTCGTCCCTTCCCTCGTCGGGAAAAACGACGCGCATGCGGAGGGCGTCGCCCTCGACTCGGATGTTCTCGGAACGGGCGATCGGTAGCTTGTCGATGTCGCGCTCGCCGGAGCCGGAGAAGAAGCCGCCGACGGCGCGGCCGTGCTCGAGGAGCACGACGGGGTTCTTCAGGTACCGGGAGAGGTCCCAATCCTGGACGACGACGGTCCCGTGCGAGTCGAGCGCCTCCGTGGAAGCGACGAACTCGATCGAACGCTTGCGCAGGTCGAGGGAACGAAGCGAGAGCTCGCCCGCCGAGCACTCGACGAGGGAAAGGTCTTTGACGAATCGTCGCATGGGTTCGGCTCCTAGGCCGTGGCGGGGGGCGGCTCGACGACCGGCGCGGAGGCGGCGGCTCGCAGCTCGCAGATGGAGTTGGCGGTGGCGCGAACCACGGCGACGAACAGACGATCGGCGATCTTGTCGGACGTCTTCGGGTTCGTCGAGAGTGCCCAGCGCACCTTGACGCGAAGTTGAAAGCGGTCTTTCGCGTCGAGAGCACCGTGGGAGGTGAGAACTCGGTTGTAGACTCGGTGACCGACGGCGCGCCAGGCCTCGTAGCCGACTTGGGCGCACGTGTCGACCTCGTCGTCCGTGAGGCGAGGCGGCGGGATGACGTTCATTCGCTCGCGCTCGAGTCGTCGGGATCGTCGACGTATTCCGACTCTTCCGGTTCGGGTTCCGCGGTCGGCTTCTTCGGGTTCTTCTCGGTCTCGCCGTCGTCGGCCGTTCCGGGCGTCGCGTCGAGCCCGGGCGCGTCGGCCTGGCCGTCCGCGTCCTTATCGGCGCTGCCGCGTGCACCCTGCTTCATGACGTCGATCGGCACGAGGATCGGGGCGCCCTCCTCGGGCTTCGACATGCCGGTGAGAAGCTCGCGCGCCTCGTCCGCGTCGAAGGCAACGCCGCGATCGGAGAGCGAGACGACTCGGTTCGTCCGCTTCGTCATGTCGTCGGCCTTGTCGACGACGAGGACGATGCGCGGGCAGAGTCGGGAGGCGACCTCGGGACCGTAGTTCAGGCGGACGAGGGGTCGGGCGAAGTCGCGAGAGAGCGTGGCGCCGATCGCCATCGCGTCGGCCTGCACGAGCTGGTCGAAGCCCCGCTCGTGCACCTCGCCAAGCGCACGGTTGCCGCCGGTGCTGCTAACCTCGGTGCCGAGGGTGCCGCCGACGACGACCTTCGAGATCTCCGCGTTGAAGGCGGCGTAGCTATCGAGGTGCGGGCTCTTGGCGTGCGCCTGCTGCACGAGCTTGATCTCGGTGGTGTTCGGAGTGACGACCGCCGTGTTGCCGCCGACGACGGCGACGGCGCGGGTGAGGATGTCGATGTCCTCCTGGTCGGCTTCCTTCGTGTACTGACCCCAGCGGATCGGCTTTCCGTATAGCTCCATGAAGAGCATCATGTCCTTCACCGTCCACCGCCAGAACATGGCCATGTGGAGGAGGACGCGACCGAGCCCCTGGCGAGTGAGCAGCTCGCCCGCGAGCAGCGTCGGCTCGTGAAGGACAAAGGAGTCCGGCCAGGTAGCCCGGACGGGGACGCCGGGGAATCGAGAAACGTTGGGGTAGGCGAAGTTCCCGGCCTCGTCGTAGAGGTGCAGGTCCCATCCGTCCCCCGTGTAGGAGAGGCGCTTCGCGTGCACCGTGTGGAACCGCTTGACGCCTATTCCCTTGGCGTCCCGGTACCACTGCTGCTCCATCCCGGCGCGACCGAAGAAGGTCGCCGAGGTCAGGTGATGAACACCCTCGCTCAGGTTCTCGATCGCGAAGAGTCGATCGCGCACGTCATCGGCGAGGCGAGCGGCGCGCTTGCGCTCGGCCTTGCCGGTCACCCGCGCCGGCATGACCTCGATCGGCATGCGGACGATCGCGAGCTCGCGCTTCTGGAACTCGGAGTGCATGTGCGGGACCGTCTCCCGCATCTCGGAGAGCAGGTCGCACTGGTACCGCATGTACCCGCGCTCGGCCCGCCGCATGGCATAGGCGACGCGCGCCGGGGTGAGCAACGGGCCGAGGACGACCGGCCACTTGTCGTTCTCGGGACTCTCGGCGAGGTGGCTCGGCCTCGGCATCTTAGCGAACGCCGAGACGTTCGGCACGCGTTCGGCGAGAACAGCGCCGGGCTCGACCCGCGAGACGCTGATCGATTGCTCCCTGCCGAGCACTCGTCGAACGTAGGCGGCGGCGTCTTGGAAGATCGGCAAGTCGGTCTCCCGAGGGGCCGCGTTGCGCGGCGAATGAAGGCATGGCGGCACAGCCTGCCGTGCAGCTACGGCGTGGAATCGATCCACCCGAAGGGGACCGACCGTTATAGTTAGCGCCGCATCAGGTAGTCTGGCGAAATCCTGGCACCGGTTCGGCAAGCCACTGGATCGGTAGATTGCTTCCCGTGAAGCGGACCTTGATAGGACCGGCACCCCGGACACCATTCCAGAACCACGGGACGGGCCCTAGGAAGGTCGAAGTCACTCGAAGCGGGTTCGAGTGACTCACCGGCCAGAAGGGGCCCCAAGAGCCCTCTAGGAGCTCCATTGGGACCTGTCACGACTCCCCCCGGATCGGTAGGGACAGGAGGACCGAGATCGCAAGGGGGGTGGTCAGGAGAGCCAAGTAGGGCATCAGTGCATCCGAGCTTTCGGCACGCCGGGGATCTTGGGAATACGAAGCATCTCGTGACCGTCGAGGGTCATGACCAACGCGGGAGCGAGGACGGAGACGATCCGCTCCTCGACCGCCCGATCGATGTTCAGGACCGCGTCGATGCCGTGAGCGAAGAAGATGGCGTGCAGCAGCTCGTGCACGAGCACGTCGCGCCATCGGTCGACCGGAAGGCATCGGTTGACGTAGATCTTCGACTCGACGAAGGCGCAGCATCCCTCGTCGCCATCGAGGTGCTCGTCCTTCGAGTCGACGAGGAGGACAGACCAATCGGAGGGACCGACTCGAAGCCGGAACCAGAGGACCGGATCACGCATCGGGCATAGTCCTCGGCATCCAATAGAGCTCGACGCCGAGGAAGCAGAAGTAAACGTACCCGAGCTGCCGGAACCGCACGAAGGAGACGAACCACGAGGTCGCCCCGTCGAGGACGGCGCTCGGGGGTGACCACTCGAGCCGCACGTCGCGGTTGCCGATTCGGGCGCGCATCGTCTCCTCGCTTTCTATCTTCTCGGCGGGGCGGGGAATACCGTGGTCGCGGGAGGGAGAATCGAACTCGCCGATCCGCGGGTTATGAGCCCGAGACCCGAACCGTCGGCCCCGCAAGGAGTGGAACGAGCGGGATTTTCACCCGCATATCCGAG
>Ga0137428_1000618_pt1 | contig 15012 bp, 10 predicted proteins | sample EasRivERMZT718_2_FD_102305 | JGI IMG/M metagenome (GOLD analysis project Ga0137428, IMG submission 102305) | Soil microbial communities from meander-bound floodplain in the East River, Colorado, USA - East River MetaG ERMZT718_2 | ecosystem: Environmental > Terrestrial > Soil > Floodplain ...
CGCGCACGTAGAGGGCCGGTGAGGTGAGCGCCACCATCGCATCTGCGATCGGCGCCTGGGTGCCGGCGTCTCGAACCGTGATCGCAATCTCCTGCTCTCCGAGCGGCAGAACCGCGGGCGAGACCGAGAGTTCGATCGGAATCGGGGCCGCGGTCCAGGGATCGAGCGCTGGATCGCCGAGGAGGTTGAACGAGGCCACCGCTTGAATCGGGGAGATCGAGACCGATTGGGTGGCGATCCCCATCGCCTGGCCGACGGGCATCCCGTCCTGGAAGAGGTTTGCGAAGAAGAGCGTGTCGACCTCGCCGGTCGTATTGGCGACCGCTCCGCTGCGGGTCTTCCCCACGTAAGCCGCGGCTCCCCCGTTCGGGGTCAGGACCCAGTGCTCCGAAACCGACTCATAGTCGATCGCATTCACGCCGGCGCCCGTGGAATAGACGATCGACCAGTTGGGCCGGTTGGTGAGCTGATCGATGTACTCGCGACCGAGAGCGCCGCCGCTCGTCACCGCGCATCCGAACCCGCCGCTCGCTCCCCCCTCCTCGTAGGGGTTCGAGTGCTCGAAGTGGTGCACGAACCCCTGGCCGGCGTTCAGGGCGTTGAAGGCCGCATTCGTCGTCCACGAGGTCTGAGCCGAATCGCCCACTTCGACGTACGTCTGGTGATAGGAGCAGCCGACGCTCGGATTTAGGAGCTGCTGGTACATGCGCGTGCGCTGGAAGCCGGCGGGCGCGAGGCGCCGGTGGAGCACCTCGCCGACATAGATCCCATTGCAGGCCAGGCCCCAGGTGGGGCAGTTTCCGAGCCCCTCGAGGAGCAGGAGCCGCGTCGCATATGCGGGATCGAGCCCCGCGAGATCCGATCCCGGAGCCCGTTCGTAGGCGAGCGTCCGCTCGACGAAAACATGGGCTTCGCTCCGGTCCTCGACCGGAGCCCGGCCGACGTACACGTCCCAGAAGGGATCGCTCGCGCCGGCATCGAACAGCCCCTCGCCGTACGCCCCATCTCGATCCAGGTCCCAGGACTGGTCGAGGCCGCCGTAATAGACGTCGGCGGGCGGATGGCCGGCGCCGAGGGCGATGCCGTTGAAACGCCGGAGCGGAACGATCCGCCCGTCCCCCCCGAGGAGCACGTAGTCCGTGCCCCATTGCTCGTAGGCGTCGATCAGGAAGGCGCGGACCTTCGCCGCGTCGTCCGGGCCCGCGTAGTGCGCTCGGATCCAGCTCACGGTGCGCACGACCGCCGGGATGCCCTGCCGGGTCTTCCAGTCGGCGAGCCGCTGGAACTCATCGATCAAGTTCCCTACCGGCCGGCCGTCCAGCGCCACCGAGTCGGTGATGATCACGTACTCGACCGGGGGTCCATCGGGCGAGGGAAAGAGGGTCGGGCGAAAGCCTTCGAACGGGGCTTCGGTCGCACCAGCCGCGTTTCCGAAGCGAGCCCCCGATCCCCCGTAGAAACGGCCCTCGTCCTCCGGGTTCAGAACTCGCGAGCGGAGCCAGGCGAGCTCGAGTCCGGCGCGCGTGCCGGGGCGGCGGACCGGAGAGCGCGCGCGAATTCCGGCGGCGGCTGCGGAGGAGAGGGGGGCCCATCGGACCCGGAGCGTGATCGGCGGGCCCGCCTCCGCCGCGGCCTTCGCCGCGGCGGCCGGGAGCCGAGAGTTCGGGGAGACGGGGGTGGGTGCCACGTCGACCGTCGCGAGCATGATCCCCCGCATGGTCCCCGACTCCCCGGGCCGGGCCTCGTATCCCGGGTCGACCTCGACTTGGCTGATCGCGGTGGCCGGAGGCAGGAGGAGGGTGAAGCGGCGGCCGGTGGTCGCGCCCGCGGCCGAGTCATCCCCCGCACCCTCGGGTATCGCGTCGGCGATGACCGCGCGGGGGTCGAGCGTGACGACGATTTCCCCTTCGCTGCCTCCCATTCCGGCAGCAGCTGGAACGGGCGCGATGGCGGCCGTGGCCAGCCACGCTCCCAAGGCGAAGCCGACGGCGGAGGCGTGCGTTCCCAGCCCAAACGCTGGCCGCCGCTCACCCAACACTTCGGGCCTCCGCCCGGTGCGGTGAATCCAGAAGAAGCGCGATTCGGGGCAGGAAGCGCCCGGCGAGGCTCGGAGTCGGGTCATCGGGTGCGGGCGCCAGATCTCCCTCCAGCCGGGGCGGATGACCCAGGGCAGGGGGGCGTTTGGAGATGCAGGATGGGCGTGCGGGAGGCGCCCCGCACGGGATGGGAGGTGGGGCGACCGGTGGGCTCGGGCCCCATCTCCCACGGCAGCTACCCCACTATTCTAGGAAGTGGGCCGTCTCCGGGCAAGCCAAGGCTCCGTGAAGTCTTCTGAAGTCTTCTCAAGTCTTCGCTGGTCACGGAGCGATCGCGGGCTTAGCATGGGAGTTGCTCCGCTGGTTTCCCAGCCAGGTACCGCCTCGCCCATCCGGCGGAGTCACGCTCCTGTCGGAGTCCACGCCGGCCTTCCGCGGCCTAGGCCGCCCGGATCCAGGCCGGAGCCGCAGTGGTCTTCGCCGCCCGCTCGTTCCCAACGTCATATGCTTCCACGATGAATGTTAAGCGGCTCGGCATGGCCGGCCTCTTCTTCAGCGCGCTGATGCTCGTCGCCGGGCCCACTCCGGCAGACATCACACCTCTCTTGCCAAACGCCCATCGGGCGCTCCTCGCCCGCTCGGGCGACACCCTGTCCGACGGCGCGACGCTCCTCCGCGCGAGCTTCGACAACATCTACTGGCTTCCGACCGGCGGCGGCAACGGTCACCTCTTCATCAATCACGAGCTCGTCTATCCGATGGGTGGGATGAGCCGGCTCATCTACACCGCCGAAGTGGGGATCACGCACGGCATGGACTGGGTGACCGGCACCCACTTCAATTGCTCCGGCTGCTTCACGCCGTCGGGAAAGATCCTCTCCTGTGAAGAGTATCCGCCGCCGGACAGCCTGGATCTGGGTCATGTGATCGAAGTCCACCCGCTCAGCCCCGAGCGCTGGGAGCGCAAGCGAGCGATGGGTCGCTTCTCGCACGAGAGCGTGATCATCGATCCCTGGACCGGCGACTACTACATGACCGACGACTCCTACAATGGAGTCTTCTTCCGCTACGTACCGGTCAACGGCAGCCTCAATGTCGGCGATCTCTTTGCGTTCCGCGAGCCCACGAATGATTGGGTGCAGGTCACCGACCTCGTGCATGCCGAAGAAGAGGCGATTGCGCTCGGCGCCACCACCCACCAACGGCCGGAGGATCTGGTCTACAACCCGGTGGACGATGCGATCTACATCATGATCACCGGGAACTACAATCTGCCGGAAGTGCGGATGGGGTACATCCTGAGGTTCGATCCGCGCACGCAGACCATGACCCGCTGGCTCGATGGCGATGGACCGGTGATGGCCAATCCGGACAACGTGGAGGTGGATTCCTACGGCAATCTGCTCGTGCACGAGGACCAGTTCCCGATGAACGGGGCCGACTTCGGCCCGAATGAGCTCCACCTCATCCGCCTCGACAGATCGATCGAGCCCATCCTGCGCGGCAATGACCTCTTGGGCGAAATGGCCGGCCTGGCCTTTGCCGAGAGTGAGAACCACTTCTTCATCAACTGGATGAATGGAGCCGAAGGCAGCGAGCTCTACGAGGTCTATTGCCCGCTGGGATGGAACGCACCACCGGTCGGGGTGCCGGAGGCTCCGGCGCCGCGGGCCGAGGTGCGGCTGATCGCGGGGCCCAATCCCTTCGGGCGGGAGACGATGCTCGAGATCTTGGGCTCGGTGGGAACGGGAGCGGGCGGAGGGGAAGCTCTCCGGCTCGACATCGTGGATGTGCGCGGAGCGATCGTGCGCACTCTGCTCGTGGGGCAAACGAGCCGCGCTGGCGCGTCGGATCCGACGGGCGGGCCTCGGATGCGGGTGCCGTGGGACGGACGGGATGCCAGTGGGCGGTCGGTGGCGCCCGGCACCTACTTCGCGCGCCTCACCCGTGGGGGCCGTCCGGCCGCCTCGGCCAAGCTCGTGCTCGTTCACTAGCAGGGTTTCAGCCGCCTGCCAGTCCGCGGCCTGCTACACTCCCGCCCGGCCATGGATCACGGAAGAACCACCGGCCGGCCGGCTCGGCGCTCCTTCACCTTCACCGTCCTGCTGCTGGGCGCGGCGCTCGCCGGGCCGTTTTACGTCCCGCCCGCTGCCGGCGCCGGCCCCTGGGGTTTCGCAGCCGAGGTGGGATCGATCGTGGGCGCAGCCGGGGGTACCCCGTTCGTCTTCCGGCTCACCCCCGCCAAGATGCTCTCGGACGAGTTCAGCCTCGGGACGTCCTTCTATTTCACTCCCGCGGGCGATGCCCAGATGTACTCGGGATCGCTCCTCGCCCAGTACCACATCCGGTTCCAGAACGCGGGGATCTCGCCCTTCCTCGGGCTCGGGATCGGCCATCGCCGGTCTGTGACCGACGACGGGGACACGGCCTTCATGTTCCCCTTGGGCGCCTCGTTCGAGCTGCCGGTCGGGAACGAGCTCTCGGTCGTGGGCACCATGAGCATCAACATCCACGACCTCGAGCTGGATGGGGAGGAGGACGCCGCGAGCGCGGGCCTCACCTTCGGCATCAACTACATGCCGTAGCGATCCGCTCCCGCAGGCGTCCGCCCAGCGTCCCCGGCTACGGTCGTTCGCGGGCCGCGACGACTTCATCCACGGTCGCGAGCAGTCGATCCCCGATCCGGGCCCAGTCGTAGGTGGCCTCCGCCCACGCCCGCCCTTCCCGGCCCAGCCGCCGCCGGCGCTCGGGGTCTCCGAGGAGCCCCACCACCGCTTCGGCGAATGGCGCATCCCCATCGGCAACGAGGAGGTGCTTGCCGCTCTCGGGCTCGAGCCCGGCGCAACCGGCGGGGGTGGACACCACGGCCCGCTCCCAGCGCAGCGCTTCGAGGATCTTGAGCCGCGTGCCGCCCCCGAAACGGATCGGGACCAGGAGCACTGCCGCCGACCGAAGCCAGGGCTCGACATCGGGCACGAAGCCGGTCACCTGCACCCCTGGAATCCGGGCGAGTGCCCGCACTCGCTCCTCGGGGTGATTGCCGACGATCGCCACCTCCACCTGCGGCACGCGGGCGCGCACGAGCGGCAGGATGCGCTCGCAGAACATCACCGCCCCATCGGCGTTCGGGAGGTAGCCCATGTCGCCGAGCATGAGCAGGCGGTGGGGGACCTCGGGAGGCCCCGCGGCGGAGGTTACCGTGCGATCGAAATGCGCGCCGTTCGGCAGCAGATGGATCCGCGGATGGAGATCGGCCGGAAAGTGACTGCGATCCCCGGCCGAGCAGACGAAGCTCGCCGCTGCCCGGCGCGCGATCGTGTGCTCCCAGCGCGCGAGCTTCCGGCTTTCCATCCGATCCAGGTAGCCGGTCAGTTTCCCCGGCACCATCCGGCTCTGATCGCGGAGCTTCACGTGCTCCACGTCGTCGAAGTCGACCAACAGCGGGCGCGAGCCGGCCATCGCCGCGGCCACCGGATAGAGATAGGTCCGAAAGCAGAAGAGCGCATCCACTCGCTCCACCGGGATCCCGGCGAGCGCCGCTCGCACCTCCGGCGTGAGATGGATCGAGACCAGGTTGGGCTCTGGGCTCAGAAGCTTTATTGCGATGTGCTCGAGGTCCTGGAGCCGGGTGGTCGGGCGATCCGGGCTCCACACCTGGCGGGGCGGCGGCAGGCGATGGATCCGCTTGCAGATCGCTTCCAGCTCGGGGCAGGGATCAGGGTCCTCGGGCATCGTCATCACCGCGAGCTCCACCTCGTGCCGGCGATGGAGCTGGCTCAGGATGTTGAAGAGCCGGATCTTGATCCCCTTGATGAGCGGAAAGGGGAACTGCGGGGCGACGACCAGGATGCGCATGCCTAGCGAGCGGGACGGTGCCAGGCGGATCGGGGGCGCGATTGAGGAAGGCGAGGGCTCACGAGCAGGCAGGTCATGCGGGCAGGATAGCAAAAGGGCGCGGCGGGACATCGTGCATGCCCCGCCGCGATCCGAATCGTGATCCTGTTGCCGGGCCTCACCCCCGGCGAATCACGTTGCCTTGGACGTGACGCGCTCGGCGGCAGGAGTGCTCCCGCGCTCGCACGCGCCACGCCCCATTTCCCGGATGTGGACCGGAGTGCCGGTCTCCGTCAGCACGAGCTCGGTACGGGCGACTTCGACCGAGCGGCGGCCGGATCCTTCCAGTAGCCCCGGCTTAGCGCCAGAGGAACCAGAAGATGTCCACAAGGCTGAGCCCGAGGAGGATGAGCGCAGTCATATGCTCCCCTCCGTCGCTCAGGAAGGCGGGCGGGCCTTTGGGGGGCTCGACCGTCGCCCGAGAGGCGGTCTTGTTATGGCGCCACCCCGCGTGCGTCCGCGCGGGCCGGCGTCGCCTCTGTTCAGGACGTCCTGGGCTTGATCCCCATCCCTACCACCCCACCCGTGCTTGCGAACGGCACCCTCGCGGGGGCCGCGCATTAGCCCCTTCTTGCATGGGCGGTGCCATTTCGCTTGAGAGGGGTTCGATCGGCTGGCAATTTGCAGGGTTTGAACTAGTTACGGGTGCGGGCGAAAAGCGGCGGCGGCCGCCGGTCTGGCCGACAATTGGCCAGATGCACGAATGCTGGCCAATTGCATTGGCCGGCACCGTCCGGAGGCGGTCAGCGGGCGGACATGGACCGGCGGACCGCCATCGGAACGCCGGTGGACCGGATCGGCTCAGCGCGCGCGAGCGACGATCAGGGTCGTGTCGTCCATGCTGATCTCGCCGGCCAGCTCGAGCAACCGGTCGAGGGTCAGCTGGCGGAGGCGCGCCGGCGGCTCTGCCCGGTGGGCGACCAGGAAGTCGATGAGGTCCGTCTCCCCGAACCCCGAGCGCACCTCGACCGGCTCGACCAAGCCATCGGTATAGAGGATGAGGGTGTCGCCGGTCGCCAGGCTCACCTTCGCCTCTTGGAAGGCGGCCCCGGGCATCACGCCCAGGACCGGGCCGCCCACCCGCAGGCGCTCGACGCGGCCCGAGGCCCGCACCAGGATCGGGGGATCGAGCCCGGCATTGGTGTAGACGAGCTGCCGGTTGGCCAGGTCGAGGAGCCCGTAGAAGAAGCAGACGAAGCGATCCCGCTCGCCCACCGCGTGGATTCGATGGTTCAACGTGGCGGTGACCTGTGCCGGGGATCGGCCGCGCTCGGCCTCGTTCCGGAAGGTGGATTGGAGTCCGGCCAAGAGGAGGGCGGCGGGCACGCCCTTCCCGGCCACGTCGCCGATCGCGATGCCGATCCGCTGCTCGGCGAGCGGCACGTAGTCGTAGAAGTCGCCACCGATCTCGTGGCTCGCCACCGTCGTGCCGGCGAACTCGACCGTCTCGCTCGCCGGCTCGCTGTTCGGGACCAGATGGGCCTGGATCCCGCGCGCCACCCGCAGCTCCTGCGCCATTCGCTCGCGCTCGATCTCGCTCCGGTGGAGGAGCGCGTTCTCGATCGCGATCGCCGCCTGCTCGCCCAACGTTTCGAGCAGGTCGATGTCCTCCTGCGCAATCGGCTCGCCGGAACGCGGCGAGCCGAGGAGCAGCACTCCGAGCAAGTGCTCCCGCCCCCAGAGCGGCACCGCCACCGCGAGCCGCTCCTCGGCCACCCGAGCGCGCTCGGCCGGGGGGAGGGTGGCGAGGCCTCCCGAATCGCCGGCGCCGTCCAACCGCAAGGGCCGAGCGCGCTCCGCGAAGAGCCCAGCGATGCTGGTGGCCATCCCGATCCCGCGCGCCGGATCGTGACTCGCGCGCAGAGCCCGGGAGGTGGCGTGGTAGATCGTGAAAGGCGCGTCGCGAGCGGAGCGCAGGAGCAGCACCCCCGACTCCAGCGCCAGCACCTCCACCACTCGCTCCACCAGGAGCGTGGCGATCCCCGCGAGCTCGAGCATGCGCGCGAGGTCGTGCGAGAAGCCCCGCAGGGTGATCCGAGCATCGTAACGTTCGCGGTAGAAGAGCCGATCGACGAACCGCTGCAGGCGAGCTCGGGCGGGCGCGGCGATGAGCGCGATCACGATCACGGAGACCACGCTCAGGAGCGGGTTCCGAGCCCCGGTGAGGCGATGGAGGAGCGATCCGAGCCCGAGCACCAGCCCGAAGTAGATCGCGATCAGGATGGCCGTGAGGAGCGAATAGAGGACGCTCCGCTTGACCAGGATCTCTGTGTCGAACACCCGGTGCCGGAACGCGGCGTAGGCGAAGGCGGCCGGAATCAGGAAGAGCGGGATCACGGAGAAGCGAAGGGCGGGCGCCGCGGCCGGAAAGAGGAAGGAGAGGACGATCGCGATCCCGAGCGGCGCCAGACCGAGCACGGTGCCGATCAGAGCCGCCTTCAGCCGAGCTCGCTCCCGGCCGCCGCAGGTCCGCTTGAAGGAGCGAACGAAGAGTGTGAGCGCGAGTGCCGAGTAGATGACGAAATAGAGAGTGGTGACATCTCGATGCAGCGACTCGTTGTGGATGGCGGCGGTCCGGCTCGGTGGGGGGCTCAGCATCGGCTCCTGGAACACGAGCGAGATCAGAGCCGCCGGGACGTAGAGCAGGATCTCGAACCGACGCCGACGTGGTGCCGCGCCGGTCGGGAAGAGGAGGAAGAAGTGCACGGCGAATGCCGGCAACAGCAACGTGAACAGGTTGTAGAGCACTTCGTAGCCCATCTTGATCCAGCGTGCGTGGAAGATGGGCGGCTCGCGGAGGAAGAACGCGATCCCGTAACAGATCGCAAAGAAGACCAGGGTCAGGCGCTCGGGGCGCTGGAAGGCGATCAGGAAGCCGATCAGGAGTGAAAAGAGACCGGCGGCGGAAAGGGCGAATCGGAAGCCGATCTCGTCCGCGGGGGGCGGCGCGCCGATCAGCACCACGTCGCGCGTCCGGCCGTCGCGGGTGGCGAGGCGGAGGGCGAGCGGCTCTCCGACCTCGGTGTTCCGGATCTCGATCCGGCACTCAGCGGTGACCGAGTCGGTGATCCCGTTGGCGGACAGGATCCGATCGCCAGGGCGGATCCGGGCAGCGGCCGCCGGGCTGTCCGGGTTCACTTGGACCACGATCAGGCTGCGCTGGGTCATCCCCAGATAGCCGCGGCTGAAGATCTGGCCCGAGCTCACCAGTCCAGCGGCACCGAGAGCGAGGCTCAGGAAGAGGACGATCGTTCGGACGGTGGCCGAACGTGTTGGGGGAGCGAGCGTCACGCCATCGGGATTATCATGCCTCTGTGATGGATGCAACGCCGACCCCGGGCCCGACCGGCGGCCGCCGGATCGCCGGTCGGGTGAGCGCCGGGCTCCTCATGTTCCGCGGGGGGCCCTCCCCGAGCCCGCCCAGTCCCGAACATCCCTCCGGCTCCCCAGATCCTGGCTCCCCGGGCTTCAGCGGCTCGGCCAGCTCCTCGCGTCTCGAGCTGTTCATCGTCCACCCGGGAGGACCCTTCTTCGTCCGCCGGGACGACGGGGTGTGGACCATTCCCAAGGGGATCGTGGGCCCGGGCGAGGACCTGATCGCCGCCGCCCAGCGCGAGTTCGAAGAGGAGACCGGGCTCGCGCCCATGGGGCCCTACATTCCGCTCGGCAGCGTCGTGCAGTCGAACCGGAAGACCGTGCATGCCTGGGCCTTTGCCGGCGACTGGGAGCCGGGGCGACTCGTGCGGGCCAACACGTTCGAGATCGAATGGCCGCCCGGCTCGGGTCGGATCAGGACGTTTCCGGAAGCCGATCGGGGCGAGTTCGTGGCCGGGCCGGTCGCCGAGCGCAAGCTGATTCCGGCCCAGCGAGCGTTCATCGGCCGGCTCGGGGCGTGGCTCGAAGGAAATCGGGATCAGGACTACGGTCGCACGCCGCGGTGAACGCGCCCGCCGAAGAAGCGGCGGCGCTCAGGAGAATCGGCGGCGCTCAGGAGAAGCGACGGCGCTCGGGAGAAGCGGCGGCGCTCAGGAGAAGCGGCGCTTCCGCCGATAGCGCGGCCCGTCCCGGCGCTCGCGCTCTCGGAGCTCGGACGTGGTGCGGTAGGCCTCGCCGGCAACGAACGACCGGACCAGCCGCCGGAGCGGCACCGGCACCCGCTGGATCGGTCCCCGTGGATCGTCGGTGGGCCTGGCCATGGCGGCGGCGAGGAGCAGCTTGATGCCCCGCGCCATCTCTTCGATGTCGATCGGCGGCTGGGGAAACATCGCCCAGAATTGCTTCAAGTCGGCGGGCGAAAGGAGCTCGGTCCCCGCCTCGTGATCGAGCGCATCGGCGAGCGACCGCGGCGACAAGATCACGAACTCGTTCACGCGCGGGATGCGGGCTAGCTTCTGCTCGTGCCGATCCTGAAAGATCGTCTGGGTCACCTGCACGCGCGCGCCGCGCCGGCGATGAAGTCCCGGCATGTGCACGCGGAGGTCGGTCTTCTCGATGAAATCCTCCCGGAGCGGTGCTCGCCGGGCCGTGAGCTGGTCCTCGTTCAGGAGGTCCAGCATCAACTGCTCGAAGAGTCGTCCCCCGGCATCGGGAACGATGTGGACCAGATCGGATTCCGAAGGAGCGGGCCGAGTCGACTTGCGCCGGCGCAGCCAGCGCTCGATGTCTTCGAGGTCCCGTAGGTCGATCGCCACTCGATGCAAGGTGAGATCGACGAACATCTGGGCGATGGCATCGGCCACCGCCGGCTCGTCGAACTCGAACCCGATGCCCCACGCGCGCACCGCGGCCACTTGCGCAATCGTTAGGCGCACCGGACCCATCGGGCTCTGGGCCTCGATCTCGCGCAGCGGCGGCGCGAGGAGTGGATCGTCCCATTCCTGAGCCGGAGAATCGGTTTCTGCGTCCGGCTCGGGCTCGAGGGCTGCGGCTGGTTGCGAGTGGATCCCCATCGGCGCCGAGTCCGCCCCCTTCACCGCTCGGAACGCGCGCCGGGGCTCGGAGAGGAGCTCTTTCACCGGCTCGAGGATGGCGTGGACCGAGTTCCGGCGGAACGGAGTCGGACCGCGGGTGCGGGATCGCTCGAGCTGGCCGTAGATCGACCCGATGTCGGGCCCGACCGTGTGGAGGAGGTCCCGGTCGGCCAGCGCACCCGGCAAGGTGCCCTCGGCCCAGGCCTCTTCGAGGGTCAAGATGGCCGACTTGAGCGCGCGATAGTAGGAGGGAAGCTCCCAGGCTTGCACCCGGGGCCCGTTCCCACGGGAAGCGGCGCTCATGGGCTCGGGCAGGTGGGTTGCTCGGCAGCCATCGGGGGATCCTCACCTGGGTGCAGTCCGCCGGGCGCCGGCCGGGAGCCTGGGCCCGGCCAGCCAAGACCCGATTGCCCAAGCTTATACACCCCGACGGGGTGACGGTTGCGGGAGGGTGGGCGATGGCGGCCCGAAGGGGGGTGCGGGGGGAAATCCGGCAGGAAAGTGGCATCCCCAGCCGGGTCCCGGCCATCCCAACAGGATGGATCGGTGAGGTGTTGCCCCATGCAATCGGCCGCGGTAGCCTTTTCCGCTTCGTCATCCGGCCCGAGTTACATTCTCATCGCGTCGAGCCGCAACCACCTTTCAACCCACGCTCGCAATCGAGCGCAATCAGGCACCCAAAAGCAAAAGGAATCCAGCCCGATGCCCAATCTTGTTGCCAACCCAGCCCCCGAGTTCCAAACCACCGGCGTCCAGAACGGCGAGTTCAAGCCGATCAAGCTGGCCGATTATCGCGGCAAGTGGACCCTCCTCTTCTTCTACCCGCTCGATTTCACCTTCGTCTGCCCGACCGAGCTGCTCGCGCTCTCCGAGCACTATGACGAGTTCAAGAAGCTCGGGGTCGAAGTCTTCGGCTGCTCGGTGGACTCCAAGTTCTCGCACCTGAACTGGATGAAGCAGGAGGTCAAGGACGGCGGGATCAAGGGCGTCAAGTACACGCTCCTCGAGGACCTGGGCGGCCGGATCGCCGATCTGTACGGCGTCCTCAACGGTACGGTGGCCTTGCGGGCCATGTTCCTGATCGATCCGGAGGGCATCGTCCAGCACTCGACGATCAACAACCTGTCGGTGGGCCGCTCGATCGAGGAGACGATCCGGATCGTGCAGGCCTTCCAGTTCGTGTCGACGCACAGCGGCGAGGTCTGTCCGATGGACTGGAAGCCGGGTGCGGCGACCATGAACCCGACCGAGGAAGGGAAGCGGAAGTACTTCGAGAAGACGCTGGTCGGCTCGCGGTAGCCGATTCTCTCGCGCCGCGACCAGCAAGAATGTGGAGCCGGTGTCCGTCATGATCGGACACCGGCTTCATTGTGTAGCCGATCTCATCGTTGAAAAGGCGCGACCATCGAGGGGTTGGAGCGAGCCTATGTTGCCCTACTCCGCCACCCAGGTATAATACCCGCCCATGCAGTGGTTCGACCCCGCGAAGACCAACATCCTCATTCCCACCCTGGTTTTCGTCGGGCTCGTCGTCGGCTACATCATCACCGCCCGCCGCGGGATCAACCTCTTCGTCCGGCACATCCCGGGTCTCGACGCGATCGACGAGGCCATCGGGCGCGCCACCGAGATGGGGAAACCCATCCTCTACTCGCCGGGGCTCGACGAGATGGACCAGGCGGCGACCGTGGCTTCGATGAACATCCTGGGCCGGATCGCCACCAAGGCCGCAGGCTACGAGACTCGGATCACGGTGCCGAACCGCGACCCGATCGTCTTGAGCGTAGCGCAGGAAGTCGTCCGGTCCGCCTATCAGCAGGCGGGGCGCCCCGATCTCTATCGGGATGATGACGTCTTCTATGTCACCTACAGTCAGTTCGGCTACGCCGCCGCGGTCGCCGGGTACATGGTGCGGGAGCGGCCAGCCGCCAACTTCTTCATTGGGCACTTCTACGCCGAGTCGCTGATCATGGCCGAGACCGGGCAGACGACCGGCGCCATCCAGATCGCCGGCACCGACTCCGATCCTCAGCTTCCCTTCTTCATCACTTCCTGCGACTACACCCTGATCGGAGAAGAGCTCTACGCCGCTTCCGTCTACCTCGGACGGGAGCCGATGCTCCTCGGGAGCCTCAAGGCGCAGGACATGGCGAAGCTCCTCATCATCTTGTACGTGCTCGGCGGGATCGTTGGGGCTTTCTTCGGTGTGAACCTCGATTTCTGGAGTGGGACCAGCGGCGCCGGGGCCGGGGGCTGACAACCGACCCATGCTCGAGCGCACACTCCCGATCCTCCTCGCCACCGTCGCCGGCCTGTTCATGGCCGCTCAGTTCTTCATCCCGCACCCTGCGATGCTCCGGATCTACAATCTGGCGCTCGACTGGAAGCAGATCGTCTTCGGCTGCACCCTCATGCTCGGGGTCGTGAGCCTCATCCGCTTCCATTGGCGGAAGGTCGCCCGCCGCGCTCCCGGCGCCTTCTACAGCGGAGTGGCGCTCGTGTCGTGTCTGGCGACGATCGGGACCGCCTTCTTCGGCATCGAGACCGGCCTCTACCCCTGGCTCTACGATCGAGTCCAGGCCCCGATGCAGGCGACCTTGTTCGCGCTCCTGGCCTATTTCGTCGCGTCGGCGTCGTACCGCGCCTTCCGCGCCCGCTCGGTCCATGCCACCCTGCTCCTGGCCGCCGGGGCGGTGGTGATGCTAGGCCGGGTGCCGATCGGTGATCTGATCGGATTCGATGCGGGCGGAGAGCGGTGGAGCCTCGGCTCCCTCGCCTCCTGGATCCTGGATGTGCCGAGCCTCGCCGCCAAGCGCGGCATCTTGATCGGCGTCGGCCTGGGCATGATCTCCACCTCGATCCGCATCATCCTCGGCATCGAACGCGCTTACCTCGGACAGTCGTCCGGGGAAGGGCAGGGGCGGAGTTAGCGGCATGGCAGGAGAGAAGCAGGGCACGCTCCTCTCGCGGCTCACGACCGTGGATCGCCGGGTCATTTACTTGCTCATGACCCTGGTAGTCGCCTGGCCCATGTTCAAGCTGGTCACCCTCCCGGTCCTCATCTCCAAGGAGGTCGCGGGGTTCGATCGCGAAATCGAGGCGCTAACGGCCGGCGACCACGTGATCTTCGCTTTCGACTACGAGCCCGACGTGATGGCCGAGCTCGATCCGATGAGCCGGGCGGTGATGGATCGATTGTTCGAGAAGGACGTCGAGGTGGTGGCGCTCACCCTCTATCCCGGCGGAGCCGGGATCGCCCAGCCGGTGCTCGAGAGCGCGGCCCGCGAGCACAACAAGGTCTATGGCGAGGACTATGTCTTCCTCGGTTACAACCCCGACTGGTCGGGCACCATGCTCCGGCTGGGTGAGAGCATCAAGGCGACCTACCCCGCAGATCAGTTCGGGCGCGACACGCGCACGATGCCGATCCTCGCCGATTGCGATTCTTACAAGGATGTGAAGCTCCTGGTCTCGATCTGTGGGAGCCAGCTCACCGAGTACTGGGCGGCCTTAGCCGGTGGTCGCTACGGCCAGAAGATCGTCTCCGGAAACACGGCGGTGCAGGCGGTTTTCATCTATCCCTTCTACCAGTCGGGGCAGATCAAGGGCTTCCTCGGCGGACTCAAGGGCGCCGCGGAGTACGAGACCGCGATCGAACGGCCGGCCTTCGGCGTGCGCGGGATGGGATCGCAGACGATGGGCCACCTCCTCATCCTACTGTTCGTCGTCATCGGGAATTTGGGTTATCTCGCCGCGCGGCGCGCGGGGACCGGCGGGAGCGGAGGGGTGACCGGAGGCGGAGGGCGCGCGTGAGCCACGATCCGAGCGTGTGGGTGACGGCGCTCCTCACCTTGGCCATCTTCTCCTTCCTCTGGCGGGAGAACCCGGTGTTCCGGTTCGCCGAGCACCTCCTGGTGGGCGTCTCGGCTGGCTACTACGTCGTCCAGTACTTCTATTCCGGGATCGTGAAGAAGCTCATCGTTCCGGTGCGGCAGGATCCGGGCACCAACTGGCCGCTCATCTTCGGCGGCGCGCTCGGAATTCTGATGTTCGCCCGACTCTTCCGCCGCCTGAGCTGGGCGGCGCGCTACCCGGTGGCGTTCTATGTGTCA
>Ga0137428_1000620_pt1 | contig 14975 bp, 11 predicted proteins | sample EasRivERMZT718_2_FD_102305 | JGI IMG/M metagenome (GOLD analysis project Ga0137428, IMG submission 102305) | Soil microbial communities from meander-bound floodplain in the East River, Colorado, USA - East River MetaG ERMZT718_2 | ecosystem: Environmental > Terrestrial > Soil > Floodplain ...
AACGGAGTTCCCGGCATTTGCCGGCATGACCTCGGTGCCGACCGGGATGAGTGCAAAGGCCGGCGCCCCGCCATTGCGATACAAAATATTTCCCTGGTTGAGGAATATCGCAGTGAATAGATCGAGGTCGCCGTCGTTATCGAAATCGCCCCAGCTGGCTCCGAGGGTCGCCCGTCCATCGGCGAAGGGGATCTCGGTGAAACGGAAGCTGCCTTCGTTGCGGTAGAGGCGATCGTTCAGGGTGCCCGCGAACCCCAGGAAGAGGTCCTGGTCCCGGTCCTGATCGTAGTCCGCCCAGGCGCCGGGAATCGTGGGCGCCGTGCCCTGGGCGAGGGCCATGGTGTCGATCCCGGTGAAGCTGAAGGCTGGCGGGCCATTGTTCCGATAGGCGAAGTCCGGCCCGCCGAAGTTGACCACGTAGAGATCGAGCTGTCCGTCCCCGTCGAGATCCGTCCAGGAGGAGCTATTCGAGTTGCCGATGTCGGTGACCACATCGCCGCTCGTGATCTTGGTGAAATTGGTATCGCCGTCCGCATGATAGAGAAAGTTGCCGAAGTTGTTCCGATTGGTGACGAAGAGATCGGCGCGTCCATCGGCGTCATAGTCACCCCATGTGCCGCCGATCGAAGGGCCTCCGTCATGGACGACGGGGCCGGTGGTGATCTTCATGAATCCACTTCCGGTGTTGAGATAGAGAGCGTCGTCCTGGTTGGTGAGATTGCCGTTGGCGACGAAGAGATCCAATAGGTCGTCGTCGTTCAAGTCGATCCAACATGCTCCGCCACTCTCGGCCTGATCGTTGACCACCGGGTTCGATGGATCTAAGATTCGCGTGAGCGTGCTCGCAGCTGCGCTGGGCACCGCGAAGCACCAGACCAGCCCCCAGAAAAACCCTCCGAGAGGAGCCCGCCAGGATGTCCTGCCCAGATGGAATAGCGCCCGACTCCGGTACATCTTGGTCTTCTCCTTTGCCCGGGGGATGGAGCTGTTTCGCGTGGGGATCGCGCACCGAACGTTGCCGGAAAGTCTCGCGGGTCGACGGGTGAACCGCCAGGTGTGAGGGACAGCCCGCGCAGGGGCGGGATGAATCGGTGGATCATGGGACGAGACGGGAGAGCGGTGAACAAGGGCTGGATGCGATTCGGCACGGCCGGACTCTTCGCCGGCGCGGCCCTGATCCTCGGGCTGCTCGAGGCGGCCCAGCTCTATGTCCGAAACGCGATGGATGCCCACCCAATCCCGGCATCCGAGGCCTTGCTCTTGACCCTCCCGCGATGGCTCATCCTGGGCGCGCTCGCCCCGTTGGTGGCCGCCGTCGCCAACCGGGTGCCTCTCGATCATGGCCGCTGGCGCCGGGCGCTCCCCGTGCACGTCGCCGCGGGAACGACCTTTGCTCTCCTTCATCTCGTCGCCTGCGTCATCGTCTACGGATTTCTGCTCGAGGGGATGCCCAACCGTTTCCCCTTCCGTCTCTCGCGCCTCTTGACCGTCTACTTTGCGGGGGACCTGCTCATCTACGGCGCGCTCGTTGGCATCATCACGGCCGTTCGCTATAGCCGCGAGGCCCGGATGCGGGCGATCGCTTCGTCGAACCTCGAGGCACGGTTAGCCGAGGCGCGGCTGGAGGCGCTGCGCGCGCAGCTCAACCCCCATTTTCTGTTCAATGCGCTCAATGCGACCTCGGTGTTGGCGATGAAGGGGGAGCGGGAGTCCGTGGTGCGGATGCTCGGTGCCATTGCCGATCTGTTGCGCATCGCTCTGGACAAGAAGTTGCCCCACGAGATTCCGCTGTCTGCGGAGCTGGCGATGATCGACGGCTACGTCGAGATTCAGACCGCCCGCTTTTCCGATCGGCTGACGGTGCTCAAGGAGATCAGTGACGAGGCGCTCGCCGGGCTCGTGCCGAGCATGATTCTGCAACCGTTGGTTGAGAATGCCGTCGAGCACGGAGTGGCGGCGCGACCCGGATCGGGGTCGGTGTCGATCCGCGCTCGGCGGGAGGGCCCGAGCTTGAAGATCGAGGTGCGGGATACCGGGCCGGGGTTCGGGTTGCGTGCTCCCCACGGCCAGGAAGGCGCGAGGGACGGGATCGGGCTCGGTAACACCCGCGCTCGTCTCCAGCACCTGTACGGTGCAGCGCACCGTTTGGAGATGGGAAACGTGGATTCAGGAGGCGCATTCGTCGCCGTCTCCATTCCGTGGCACACGGTTAGCGCCACCGAATCGCCGGTTGTCGACCCGGGCGCGGGTGTGAGGCAAGTGGTGTGATCCGAACCCTCATCGTCGACGACGAGCCGCTTGCCCGCACCGGCCTCCGGGTGTGGTTGGCCAATGAACCGGATGTGACGGTGGTCGGGGAGGCGGGAGACGGCCAGTCGGCGATCGAGGCGATCCGCGACCTCACCCCCGACCTGCTCTTCCTCGACATCCAAATGCCGGGGATGGACGGCTTCGAGGTCATCGATCTCGCGGCGGTGGACCATCTGCCGCTGGTCGTCTTCGTCACGGCGCACGACCAGCATGCGATCCATGCCTTCGAGGTGCATGCTCTCGACTACCTGCTCAAGCCGGTCTCCGAGGCGCGCTTTGCCGCCGCGATGCGCCGGGCGCGGGCAGCGTTGGACCCGCAGGCGGTCACGGCGGGGGCCGCGATACGAGCCCGCCTGGCGAGCGTCCTCGACTGGCGCGATGCCGGGCGCGGCGACTCGGCCCCACCCGTCGACGGCACCTCCTCCCGGCCGACGGCGTTCCTCCAGCGCTTCGTGGTCAAGGACCGGGGCCGCTTCCTATTGGTGCGCGCGGAAGAGGTGGAGTGGATCGAAGCGGCAGGAAACTATGTGCAAATCCACACGCGCGGCGCCGCCTATTTGGTCCGAGCGACGATTGCTCAGCTGACGGCCAGGCTGGATCCGAATCGGTTCGCGCGCATCCATCGCTCGACGATCGTGCAGATCGATGGCATCCGCGAGATCGTTCCTGAGTGGCACGGTGACTTCCAGCTGATTCTAGCCAGCGGGACGACCGTCAGAATGAGCCGAGGATTTCGCGCGCGGCTGTTGCCGGGAGGGAAGCGCTCGGGAAGCGGGAAGGGATCGACGAGTACCTAGGGAGCCGTCCCGACCGTTCGGGGCAGGACGAGAGAGAGGCCCGGAACGTACGTGATGATGAGGAGGGCGATGAGCAGGAGGATGAGAAAGGGCAGAGAGACCTTGTACAAGAGCGTCACCGATCGGCGGAAACGGAACGAGGCGATGAGCAGATTCATGCCCACGGGAGGTGTCCAGTAGCCAATCTCCAGATTGACGAGAAAGATGATTCCCAGGTGGAGGAGATCGACTCCATAGCCCTGCGCAATCGGAACGATCAGCGGCACGGCAACGATGAGAGCCGAGAACATGTCGAGCAGGCATCCCACCAGCAACAGGAAGATGTTCAGCAAGAGCAGGAACGCCAATTTGGATTGGATCGCTCCTTGCATCCAGTCGAAGATGGCATAAGGCACCTCGGCATCGATCAGATAGTTGGTGAGGCCGAGAGCGGTCGCCAGGACGATTAGGATCCCGCTCACGAGCAACATGGCTTCCTTGATCACGCGGGGGAGTTGACTGAGCTTGATGTCTCGATAGATGAATACCTCGACAATGAACGCGTAGAGGGCGGTGATCGCCGCGGCCTCGGTGATGGCAATGACGCCCGAGTAAATGCCGCCCAGCACGGCGATCGGCAGCGGGAGTTCCCAGGCGGCGCCTCTGACCGCGCTCCACACCTCGTGGGCAGTGAATTGTTGGCGTGGCACACCGCGGGCCGCTCGCATGCCATAGAGGGCGACGATCGCGAAGAGCAGGATCCCGGGGAGGATGCCGGCGAGGAAGAGCTGGTCGACGCTGACTTGAGCCACGTAGGCGAAGATGATGACAGGCAGCGACGGTGGAAAGAGGATCCCCAAGCTGGGAGCAGCGGTCACGAGCCCGAGCGAGAACCGTTCCGAGTAACCTTCGGCGAGGAGGGCGGGAAGCAAGATCCCGCCCATGGCGATGATGGTAACCCCGGAAGAGCCCGCAAACGCGGTAAAGAGCCCGCAGGCGACGATGGCCACGAGTGCGAGGCCTCCGGGAAACCAACCCAAGAATGCCCGCGAGACGCGCACCAAACGGGCGGTGGACTTGGCCTCGGCGAACAGATATCCGGCCAGGGTGAACAGAGGAATGGCGATCAGCATCGGCGCCGTCGCGAGCCGCTGCATCTCCACGATCACCGCCGTGGTGTCGATCCCCGCTCCGCGGAACGCGAGCAGCGCGACCAAGCCGAGGACGCAAAAGACAGGCATCCCGAGGATGGCGAGCAGCGTGATTCCGGAGATGGCGGCGATCACGGCGTCGCCTCGGCCGGCGGGATCGGGATGGGGGCCACGTCCGCAATGGTCGTCTCAGGCGGCGGAAAGAACGCCAATCCGGTGAATCGGACGGTCATGAGGGCAAGACTGAGGGGAATCACGCCGAGGAGGATCCAGGTCGGGATCTGGAGGAACTCGCGCGAGTCATTGGTATATTCCGCGGCCAGGTGCCGGTAGCTCGACTCAGCGAGCACGAGACAAGTGGCCGCGGCGGCGAGATGGGTGGTCGCGCCAGCCAGGCGTCTGAGCCGCGGCGGGAGCAACCGTCCGAGGACGTCCATCTGAATGTGCCGTCCCTCACGCGTGGCGACCGCCGCGCCGAGGAAGCCGATCCATAGGGTGGCGTATCGAAGCAAGGGATCCACCCACAAGATCCCGCCCCCGGCGACGTTTCGAAAGAGCACCTGGGCCGCGGAAAGGACCATCATCCCGAGCACGATGATCGCCAAGAGCCCGATCTCGCCCCGGCGAAAGAGGGCGAGCAAGATTCGTCCGACAGCCACTCGCTCGATCAGGAAGTGAATCAGGGAGACGAGGAGAATGGCGCCGAGCCCCAGCGCCATGAGCACCTCCGGGGTCGTCCATGGCTGAGCGAAGAGCCGGGCTCCGAGGGCGGCGAGAGTGGAGCCTTCGGGATGGGGGCCGGTCGCGATGTCCATGCTCGGATCCAATCGATTCCTCGTGACCTGTTCCGCTCACTCGATCGCTCGCCGGCCGCAGCCGGCCGATCGACGCTCAGAGGTACCGTTGGCCATTCGGACGCGGACTATACACAACCCGACCGGTTTCCATCGGCGCGAGGAAGCCAAAGCTTTTCACTGGCCTCGGTGGATGTTTCGGAGCAGGATTCCAGCTCGACGCAACCGTTCCGGCAGCGCGCCTCGCGAAGGAAGGAGCCGTCCCAATGCAACTGCTCGACTCGAAGACATGGACCGGGCGAATCTTCCTCGATGGTTGGCATTCCGGCAGCGGCGGCGAGATGCCGGTCGTCGAGCCGGCCACGGGAGCCGAGCTCGGGCGGGTGGGTGTCGCGACACCGGCCGACGTGCGGAAGGCTGCCCAGCGGGCGGCCGAGGCGCAGCGGGCATGGGCCGGCGCATCCTACGAGACGCGCGCCGACGTCATGCGCAGGGCGGGCGACTTGTGGGCGCAGCACGCGGAGGAAGTCCAGGGTTGGATCGGCCGCGAAGCCGGCACCATCGCACCCTTCTGCTCGCGCCAGACCCACTTCGCACAGGCGGCCTGCTACGAGGCGGCCGGCCTGGCCGCGCTGCCGTACGGTGAGCTCCTCCGCACCACCCAACCTCACCTCTCCTTCGCGCGCCGCGTGCCGGTGGGGGTGGTGGGAGTCATCTCGCCGTTCAATGCGCCGCTGATCCTGTCGATCCGATCGGTGGCGCCGGCGCTGGCCCTGGGAAACGCGGTGCTGCTCAAGCCCGATCCGCGCACTGCCGTCTCGGGCGGCGTGGCGCTGGCCCGCATCTTCGAAGAAGCGGGTCTCCCGGCCGGCCTCTTTCACGTGCTGCCGGGGGGGGCCGAGGTGGGGGAGGCGCTGGTGGCCGATCCAGGCGTGCAGCTCATCTCCTTCACCGGCTCGACGCGCACCGGCCGCATCGTGGCTCGGCTGGCGGCGGAGCACTCGAAGCGCATCCATCTCGAGCTCGGCGGCAAATCTGCGCTCATCATTCTGGACGACGTCGACGTGGAGAAGGCGGTGTCGGTGGGTGCTTTCGGATCCTTCCTGCACCAGGGCCAGATTTGCATGGCCACCGGTCGCCACCTGGTGCAAAAGCGCATCGCGGAGCAGTACGTCGAGAGCCTGGGCGAGCACGCCAACCGCTTGCCGGTCGGCAATCCAGTCAAGGAGCAAGTGGCGCTGGGACCCATCATCGACGCCAAACAGCGCGACCGCATTCACAGCGTGGTGACGAGCTCGGTCGACCTGGGGGCGCGCCTCGTGGCCGGCGGCAAGTACGAGGGACTCTTCTATCGCCCGACGGTGCTGGCCGATGTGCCAACGAATGCGCCGGCGTTTCGGGAGGAGATCTTCGGGCCGGTCGCCCCGGTGGTGGCGTTCGACAGCATCGATCAGGCGGTGGAGCTGGCCCGAGACACGGAGTACGGCCTGTCCCTCGGCATCCTCAGCCGGGATATCACCAAGGCGCTGGCCATCGCCGATCGCATACCGTCGGGAGTGGTCCACATCAACGACCAGACCGTCGCCGACGAGGTCGTGAATCCGTTCGGCGGGGTGCGAGCTTCGGGCGGGGGAGCGCGCCTGGGAGGCCCGCAGGCCAACTTCGAAGCTTTCACCGAAGTGCAATGGGTCACGATCCGCAACGACCTGCCCGGGTATCCCTTCTAATGCGATCCGGGAAGGGAGCACTCCCGCGCCGAGTCCGCCCTGGTCCTGCCCGGCCCCTTCACGCCAATTTGAATTTGGTCTAGGGGGTATGAGCCGTGGACGCAAACCCGTAACATATTATCATCAGGTCAGTTAGTGGGCTGTACTAAACGAATAGTGGCTTGCGCTCTGGTCTGGGATCGACTAGGCTGCCGTTGTTCGCCTGGGGAGCGGACGGACGCAAGGACGCAAGGCTGAGAGGCATCGGAGAGTTCGGAAGGTTGCCCGGCCCCTTCCTCCCGCCACTTGGGTGGCAGGGTGGCCGCCGGGGGGCGGGCACCTTCCTTAAGCACTTACTGTTCCGCTGTCCATACGCTCGCTCCAGCCACTCGAACGCCGCTTTCGTCTCGCCCCGGACTGCATGCAGCTCCGCAATCTGATACGCACAATCCTCCCCGTACGTCGCGACCGGCTCCCGTGGGGGAGTGGGTGGGTAGGGCGTTCCGGCCCGCGATTGGGATCCACGCTGCTCTGACCATCCTTCTCGCCCGCAACTGGCTGCGCGCACCTGAGATAGTGGATGGATGATGAGGCTACGGGCCGTCAAGGTCGTTGTAAGGTAATGAGTGCGCCTGCGGCCCCGGGCTCGGCCTCGACCTCGACCTGACTTCAGAATGTTCGTGCTGTCGCAGGATGCAACTCGATGCCCCGATGCCAAGGTTAGCCCCGACTCCGAGGTAGACCGTCCCGATCATTGTGAGCTCCTCCGCACGAGGCGTATGGTACGGCGATGGGCAATGCTGATCCCATAAACACTTCGGCCGGACAGATTCTCAAGGTCTACATCACGCTGACTCTGCTGTCGACTTTCGCGTCATCGTTCATCTGGGGGATCAATACTCTGTTCCTGCTCGATGCAGGCTTGACCATCACCGAGGCCTTCCTGGCGAACGCCTTCTTCACCGTCGGCCAAGTGCTCTTCGAAGTACCGACTGGCGTCGCGGCCGACACGCTCGGGAGGCGAACCTCCTACTTGCTTGGATCCGCCACTCTATTCGTATCGACCCTGCTGTACCTCTGGCTGTGGCAGATTCACGGCCCGCTCTGGGCCTGGGCCGTCGTATCGATGCTACTGGGGCTGGGCTTCACGTTTTTCTCTGGCGCCACCGAGGCGTGGCTGGTGGATGGTCTCAACTTCGCGAAGTACACCGGTACCTTGGAGTCCGCGTTCGCCAAGGGCCAGATCGCCGGTGGAGTCGCCATGCTGACCGGTACGCTCATTGGCGGGGCTATAGCCCAGGCTACGAGCCTTGGTGTGCCATACATCTTGCGCGCGATAGTGCTGGCGATGACGTTTCTCGTCGCCTTCATCTCCATGCAGGACATCGGATTCACTCCCAAGCGGGACTCATCGGTGCGGGTGGCGATGCGCGGTATTCTCAAATCGTCCTTGGACCATGGGTTTGGCCACCCGCCCGTACGCTGGTTGATTCTCGCCGGGCCGTTCAGTGGCGGGGTTGGCATTTACGCGTTCTACGCTATGCAACCCTACCTGCTCGAGCTCTATGGCAAGGGCAATTCGTACGCAATTGCCGGATTGGCCGCTGCAATGGTCGCCGGAGCGCAGATCATTGGCGGATACATCGTGCCCTACGTGCGCAAAGTCTTTCGTCGCAGGACCTCGTTCTTGCTTTTTGGTGCCGTGATGAGCGCCGTGTCGTTGGCCCTCATTGGATTGGCGTCAACCTTCTGGCTTGCTCTGAGTGTATTTGGTCTTTGGGCGATCATTTTCGCTGCCACAATCCCCGTCCGGCAAATGTTCATCAACCGTCTGATTCCATCCGAGGAGCGAGCGACTGTCCTCTCTTTCGATAATCTCCTCAACTCGTCCGGGGGGATTGTTGTCCAGCCAGCGCTTGGCAAGGTCGCAGCCATCTGGAGCTACTCGATCTCAGACATCGTCGGGGGTGGCATTGAGCTGATGGCGGTACCGTTCATATTGCTGGCACGACGTGAGAAGGCCACATCAGATCACATGGCTGGGGAGAGCTCGGAAAGCTCCCCATCCCGCCCGCCGCTAAGGGGGCGATCCTGACCCGCAGGTTGCCGGCCGGTCGCCTTCATGGCAGGCTACCGGCTAATGGGCCGATCCCCCGCGACATTCATCCTTCTCGGATTGGCGGTCGGCGCTATTTCGGGCGCCATCGCCCACGCCGCTCTCGGCGATTCTCCCGCACTCGCCGCCTTTGTCACCCACGTCAGCGACCCGATCGGAAAGATCTTCCTCCGCCTTCTATTCATGCTCGTCATCCCGATCGTGGCGACTGGCCTGGCGCTCGGAGTGGCCGGGCTGGGGGATCTGCGCTCGGTCGCCCGAATCGGGGTCAAAACGCTTCTTTACACCATTGCCGTGTCCGCCATTGCGGTGGCGATCGGCATCACGCTCGTCGGCGTCTTCCAGCCGGGCGCGGGGCTCGATCCCGAGTTGCGGGCGCGGCTCGCCGCCACCGGGGGGCCCGTGGCCTCCGGCCGGAACACCGATGTCTCGTCACCACCTTCAGCGGGCGTGTCACTTCTCGTTAATATGGTTCCCGATAACATCGTCAAGGCGATGGCCGGCGGGGACATGCTTGCCGTCATGTTCTTCTCCTTGTGCTTCGGGATCGGGCTCACCGTAACGCGCACGCCGGGTTCCGAGCGGCTGCGCGAGGTGCTGGCCGGTGTGTACGACGTGACGATGCGCCTCATCGGCTTCGTCATCCGCTTGGCCCCGATCGGTGTCGCCGCGCTCCTCTTCACTCTCACCGCTCGCCTGGGAGGCGGGGTTTTGCGCGAGCTCGGGGCCTATGTGGCCGTCGTGCTCGGCGGCCTGCTCATCCACCAGGTGGTCGTTTACTCGCTGTCGGTGCGATTGTTGGGCGGGATGTCACCGCGCTACTTCTTTGCTCGCATCCGCCTTGCCATGGTGACCGCCTTCTCCACGGCATCCTCCAATGCCACCTTGCCGACGTCGATCGCGGTCGCCGAGAATGAGCTGCGATTGCCGCCGCACATCGCGCGCTTCGTGCTCACGATCGGGTCGACCGCTAACCAGAACGGAACCGCGCTATTCGAAGGTGTAACGGTGCTCTTCCTCGCCCAGTTCTACGGCGTTGAACTCGACTTCGGGCAGAAGCTCCTCGTTGTCTTCGTTTGTATTCTCGGCGGAATCGGCACGGCGGGGGTGCCGGCCGGCTCGATTCCGGTGGTCATCCTCATCCTGGGACTCGTGGGGGTGCCAGCTGAGGGCATCGGCATGATCCTCGGGGTCGACCGGCTACTCGACATGTGTCGAACGACGCTCAACGTGACCGGCGATCTGGCGGCTGCAGTGTTCGTGGCGCGCAGCGAAGAGTTGGCCGCTCTCCGACGTTCTCGTCGCTCCGTTCACTGATGACAAAGATCGATCTCTCAGAAGGAGACCGAATACCATGCGCATACCTGGGACGGGACCCGGCGCTCCGGTATCCAGCTCGCCCCCCGCTGACCCTCTGCACCTGGTCTGGAGCTGCCCGTCGGCGGCGACGGATGCGTCATACTCCTTGGCTTCGACCGCCGCGCACACGGCCCTCTGCCAGGAGCCGTCGGCACCCGCACCTAACGCTTCCACATCCACGGCCGCTGCGGACATGGGAACGGCGGGTGGCGTCGCGCCGACCGATCGGGGGTCCTCGTAACCTCTCAGCCCCAGCAGCCCAAGAATCGCCATCGGTATCCATCGAGTTCGCATCATCATCACTGACTCCTCGCGTGAGAACGCGGGCCTTCGGCTCCGATGAGCCTCTGAAGGCAAGAGCAGTGCCAGCGGCAGCCGGTGTTCAGGGGCCATTCTATTGGACTTAGGGGGTTGAACCCGATGTGCGCACACACCCTGGGTCGTGTGCGCACAGTTCCCGAGGCGTCGCCCGCCACCCCTGTTAGGCGTCTGTTACAATTGGGGTTCGAAAGCGGAAAGAATGATGGACGAGTCCAGGCCCGCTCCCGCTCCCGCCGCCACCGATCCAGGCGCTACCCAGCCGGCGCCCGGATCGAAGCCCTTCGCACCCGGACCCGCAGCTGATCGCGGGTCCCGAGTGGTCGCCTTCGACGCCGGCGCTGTCGTGGCCGGAGGGCGATTCCGGATCATCCGTCTCATCGCTCGCGGCGGCATGGGAGAGGTCTACGAGGCCGAAGACCTCGATCTCCACGTGCACGTGGCCGTGAAGACCATCCGCCAGGATATCGCCGCCCATCCGCAGGCTCTCTCGCGCTTCAAGCGCGAGCTCCATCTCACCCGCCAGGTGACGCATCCCAACGTCTGCCGCGTCTTCGACTTCTGGCAGGATCGGGGAGGGATCGCCTTCGTCACTATGGAGCTCCTCGACGGCGAAACCTTGGCCGATCGCCTGCTTGCACGTGGTCGGCTGACACCCGCCGAGGCATTGCCGATCATCGAGCAAGTGTGTGCGGCGCTCGACGCGGCGCACGCGGCCGGCATCGTTCATCGGGATCTGAAGACCGGGAACATCATGCTCGTCCCTCACGCGCACGGTGGCGAGCCAGCCCGCGCCGTCGTCACCGACTTCGGGATTGCCTTCGTTCGCGGCGAGGCCGAGACCCCCGGCGGATCGGATATCCATCTCGCAGGCACCCCGGACTACATGGCTCCGGAGCAGGTGATGGGCGGCGAGATCACGACCGCGACTGATCTCTATGCGCTCGGGCTCGTCATGTACGAGATGGTGACGAGGAGCCTGCCCTTCGCCGGCGAAACGTTGGAAACAGCCCGCAAGCTCAAGCGGGAGAATGCCGTGCCTTCCCCGCGCCGAAGCTTGCCCGACCTCGATGCGCGGTGGGAGGCCGCCATCCTTCGCTGCCTCGAATGCGATCCCAAGGCTCGGTTCGCATCGGCAGCCGACGTCGGCGCAGCACTCACCGGCCGCGAACGCCCGCGTGCAGTGCGCTCGGTCGCCGTCGTCGGCTTCCGCAACCAGACCGGATCGATGGCATCGGCATGGCTCGATTCAGCCCTCGCCGAGCTCATCGCGCGCGAGCTGTCGGCGACGGACGGTCTGCGCGTCGTCCCGCGCGATGACGTGGCGCACGCCCTCCGCGACCTCGGCCTCGATCCAGCCGCGATGGATGGTGACGAGATCCCGGCGTCCATCCGCGCTCGCTTGCATGATCTCCTCGCCGCCGATCTCCTGGTTGCCGGCAGTTACGAGACGGGTGATGAGCCGGGAGAAGGGGCGGGAAATCATCCTGATCGCCCCCCCTCCGGGAGCATCGACGGCAGCCAGAGGACGGAGATTCTCCTGCGTCTCGGGGTCTGGGATGCGAAGACCGGCGAAGTCAGAGCGGGGATCCAGACGACAGGAGCGCCCGTCGAGCTCTTCACCCTTGCGTCGCGCGGTGCGGCGGAGCTGCGCCAGGTCCTCGGGCTGGATCCTCTGTCGCGGTCCGAGGCGCGGGGCGTGCGGGCGGGCTTTCCCGCCGATCCCGAAGCACTCCGGCTCTACGCCGAGGGGCTCGCGTGCCTCCGCATGTACGATGACCTCGGAGCTCGCGAGTGCCTCCAAGGCTCGATCGGCGCCGATCCCGGCTTCCCGCTCGCGCATGCGGCGCTCGCCGAAGCCTGGGAGAGGCTTGGACATGACGCGCGGGCCGAGACGGCGGCGCGGCGGGCCTTCGAGCTGAGCGCTGGGCTCCCACGAGAAGAGCGGTTGCTCGTCGAAGCCCGCTACCGGGAGATCACCCGCGACTGGAAGCGCGCGATCGAGATTCATCGCAGTCTCGCCGTCTTCTTCCCGGATCGTCCCGAGCACGGCATGAGCCTTGCCCTGGCGCAAATCGAGGCGCACGAGAGTGCGGAGGCCTTGCAGACCATCGCAACCTTGCGGAGCCACTCGCTCCTATCGAGTGCCGATCCGCGCCTCGATCTGGCGGAAGCTCGGGCGGCGCGCCAGGCCGATCTGGGCCGCGCCCGGACCGCCGCCGCCCGGGCCGCCGACCGCGCGGCGGCGATGGGGGCGCGCTGGATCGTGGCCCGCGCGCGCGCGGTCGAGGCCGTCGTGCTCCGCGATCTCGGAGAGATTCCACTCGCAGAAGCGGCGATCGCCGAGGCCGAGCGTCTGGATCGGGAGTCGGGAAATCTGAGCGCCGCAGCCTATCACCGCATGACGCGCGGCATCCTCTTGCGCGACCGCGGCGCCCTTGCGGATGCGCTCGCTGTCTTCGAAGCGGCCTTCCAGGTCTTCGTGGAGCTCGAGCATCGGAAGGCGATGGGCACGGCATTGAACGCGATGGGCGCCCTCCTCGACAACTTGGGCGAAGGGCGCCGCGCCATGGACACTCTCGAACGCGCGCTGGCGATCTGGAACGAAATCGGGAACCGCGCCGGCGCGAGCATCACGATCGGCAATATCGGAAACCTGCTTGCATTGCGCGGGGATGAGGAAGGGGCTTTGCGTCAATACGAAGGCGCGCTCGCGATCTCACGCGAGATCGGCCACCGCAGCAACATCGCTCATCACCTCAACAACATCTCGAGCTCGCTCGTAAATCTGGGAGATCTCGAGGGGGCGCGCGTGCGCGCCGAGGAAGCGCTCGCCCTCCAGCGGGAGGTCGGCGATCGCGCTGGCCTCGCGTGGGCGCTGCATTCGCTTGGCGAGGTGCTCCTCGATCTCGATGAACTCCCGGCGGCGATGCGGCTCCTGGCCGAGGCGTTGCAGCTCACCCGGGAATCGGGTGAAGGCCGCATCCTTCCCCAGATGCTGTGCAGCTTGGCCAACGCCTCCCGCCGGCAAGGAGATTTGATTGGCGCCGAAAGGCTCGCGGCCGAGGCGCTCGCCGTCGCGCATGAGCATGGTTTTCGGAGCCTGGAGGCCGATGCCTCGTTCCTGATCGCGACGATCAATCTCGCGCGCGGTGACCTCGATCGCGCCCGCGTCAGCCACCAAGTCGCGCTCGAGATCCGGGCGGCGGTCAGCGAGCCGCAGCCCTGGACTCGCAGCCGGCTCGCACTCGCGGAGCTGGCGATCGAGAGCGGACGGTGGAGCGAGGGTGAGCGCCTCGCGGCCGAGTTATCCGCCGAGTGCTCAGGAGGGAGCAGGACCGACTTGCATGCCGAAGCGCTCTTGATTCGCGCTCACGCGCTGCGCGGGCTCGGGGACCTGGCTTCGGCCGAGTCGGCGACCAACGAGGCGAAGGCGCTCGCCGCGCGCAGCCAGAATCGCTCCCTCCGCCGTGCGGTGGCGATTGGCGTGGGTGAGGCACAGGCGGCTCTCGGGCGAACCGCCGAGGCGGTGCGCGTCCTCGCCGCGGCGGCCGCCGAAGCCCAGGGAGCCGGGGCCGTCGATCAGGAGCTCCAGGCGCGCTTCGCGCTCGGCGAAGTCGAGATGAACGACCGCGCTCAGGCCGGCTCGGGGCGAATGCGGCTTGCCGCACTCGAACGCGAGGCGAGCACACGCGGGTTCCTGCTCATCGCCCGGCGCGCCGCCGAGTGCCTTGTCCGCCACGATTCGTAGATCGTGGATCCGACGAGCTGAGGGCCGTCGGGGACGCCGCCATGTACTTGGCGAGCGACCGCTTCGGGGCGATGAGCCGATAGCTCTCGAAGATCAGCGCCCGAACCTTCTCCCAGTCCGTAATGCCCGTGGCATCCATCGACACCCATCCCTTGTGTCCGACAAAGGGGGCGCGGGTGAAGCGCGGGTACTTGATCGCCTCGGCTGCGTGCTCCATTTCCAGCTTGAAGCCGATCGTCGGCTTTCCGGCCTCTTCGTCGAAGCCGGCGAAGATCTTCTCGCCCACCCGGAAGTGCGGCTTGCCCCACGTCATGGTTTCCTTCGTGCCCGGGAAGGAAAGACAGATCTCGCGCACCTTCTTGAGTATGGCAGGTATCGTGCCCATTGGACATCCTCCTCAGCAAGGCGCGCTTGCGCCGTAAATGCGCCAAGGTTCGCAAATAATTGTGTCTGCTATGCACCCGGCGGCGGCGTCTTGAGTACAGCGAGGTATTGCCGGAAGTCGGTTCGTGCCGCGATGAAGTCGGCATGCCCCAATCCGAGCTCGGCGGCGATGCGGCGGACCTCGTGGTCCTCGACCGAGGAGATGGACTCATCCGCGGCGGACACGGCGAAGAGGCATTCGAGGAGCCCGAGCTTCTCCTCATGAGTGGCCAAGCGGCTGTACTCGCGGGTGACGAGGAAATTCTCGGTG
>Ga0137428_1000624_pt1 | contig 14934 bp, 16 predicted proteins | sample EasRivERMZT718_2_FD_102305 | JGI IMG/M metagenome (GOLD analysis project Ga0137428, IMG submission 102305) | Soil microbial communities from meander-bound floodplain in the East River, Colorado, USA - East River MetaG ERMZT718_2 | ecosystem: Environmental > Terrestrial > Soil > Floodplain ...
CATCTACGGCACGGCGATCAACGTCTCGTCCACGCTGATCATTCTCTTCACGATCTACGGCGCGTTCCTGCAGCACTCGGGCGCGGGCAAGTTCTTCATCGATTTCTCGTTCTCGGCGATGGGCGGCAAGCCCACCAGCGCGGGCCGCACGGTGACGCTGGCCTCGTTCCTGCTCGGCGGGCCGTCGGGCTCGGGCGTGGCGACGACCGTCACGCTCGGCGCGGTGGCCGCGCCGATGCTCGCCAAAGTGGGCTACAGCAGGGAGGAGGCGGGCGGGCTGCTTGCCGCGGGCGGCCTCGGCGCGATCATCTCGCCGCCGGTGCTCGGCGCCGCGGCCTTCATCATCGCGGAGTTCCTGAGGATCTCGTACCTCGACGTCGTGCTGATGGCGGTCATTCCCACCTGCCTGTTCTACCTGACGCTGTTCCTGATGGTCGAGATCGACGTGCGCAAATTCGGCATGAGGAACGTGACCTTCGAGGCCGTCGAGAGCGCGTGGAGCCTGGCGAAGCGCTACTGGTTTCATTTCTTGTCGCTGGTCTCGATCGTCGCGTTCATGCTGGTGGGCTTCTCTCCGGAGCTCTCGGTGTTCTGGGCCACCGTGGTGGCTTTCGCGACGAGCTTCCTGCGCCGCGATACGGCGCTGATTCCCTACGAGCTGTTCCAGGGAAAGATGTCCGTCGTGCGAGGCCTGGTCGACTCGGGCTTCTCCAGGGCGCTGCAGGGCGGCTCGATGTCGGTGCTGAACGTCGCGGCCACCTGCGCCGGCGCCGGGATCATCGTCGGCGTGGTGACGCTCACCGGCCTGGGGCTCAAGTTCAGCTCGATCGTGCTGGCGTACGCCGGCGGCTCGCTTCTGCTCACCGCGATCTACACGGCGCTCATCGTCTGGATCGTCGGGCTGGCGGTTCCGGTGACTGCGTCGTACATCATCTGCGCGGTCATCGCCGCCCCGGCGCTGATTGCGCTCAAGGTGCCCGAGTTCGCCGCGCACATGTTCATCTTCTACTACGCTGTGCTGTCGGAGGTCTCGCCGCCCACCGCGCTGTCGCCGTTCGCCGCGGCGGCGATCACCGGCGGCGATCCCTACAAGACGACGCTGCAGTGCTGGAAGTACACCACGCCGGCGTTCCTCGTGCCGTTCATGTTCGTGCTCGACCCGAGCGGCGCCGGGCTCCTGCTCACTGGCTCGTTCAAGACCCTGGGCGACGCGAACTGGGGATCGATCGCGCTCGTCACGTTCACCGCCGCGGTGGGCATCATGGCGCTGTGCGGCGGGTTCCAGGGGTGGCTGTTCAAGAAGACCACGCTGTACGAGCGCTTGATGCTCCTCGTCGCCGGCGTCCTGCTGGTTTATCCGAAGACGCTTTTCGACGCCGTGGGGTTCGGCCTCGTCGCTCTCGTGCTGGCCTCGCAGTTCCTGGTGACGCGTCCGGAACCCCACCGTGCGTCAGCTCGATAGCGACATCCTGATCCTCGGCTCCGGCGGCGCGGGACTGTTCGCGGCGCTGCACGCCCATCAGGCGCAACTGAGGGCGGCGTCACCGCTCTCAATCACCGTGGCGGTGAAGGGACTGCTCGGCAAGTGCGGCTGCACGCGCATGGTGCAAGGCGGCTACAACGTGGCGCTCGCGCGCGAGGACTCGGTCGAGCGCCATTTCATGGACACGATCGTCGGCGGCGCGTGGCTCTCCGACCAGGAGCTCGCCTGGAAGCTCGTCACGCTGGCAGTGGAACGCATCCGCGAGCTCGAGAACGAGCTCGGCTGCTTCTTCGACCGCAACCCCGACGGCACGATCCACCAGAAGGCCTTCGCCGGCCAGACCTTCGACCGCACCGTGCACAAGGGCGACCTGACCGGCATCGAGATCATCAACCGCCTCGCCGAGCAGGTCTGGGCGCGCAAAATTGCGCGCCTGGAGGAGCATCGTGCCGTCGAGTTGATAAAAGCAGGGGATGGGAAAAGCATTTCCGGCGTGCTCTTCATCGACATGCGTACCGGCGAGTACGTGTTCGTGCGGGCGAAGGCGGTGCTGCTCGCCACCGGCGGCGGGCCGACGATGTACAAGTACCACACGCCCTCGGGCGACAAGACCTGCGACGGGCTCGCCATGGCGCTGCGCGCGGGGCTGCCGCTGCGCGACATGGAGATGGTGCAGTTCCATCCCACGGGCCTGCTCGCCGGCACGCACACGCGCATGACCGGCACCGTGCTCGAGGAAGGCTTGCGCGGCGCCGGCGGCTACCTGCTGAACGGGTCGAAGGAGCGCTTCATGCCGAGCTATGACCCGAAGGCTGAGCGCGCCACGCGGGATCTGGTGTCGCGCGCAATGTTTTCGGAAATCAGAAAAGGCGATACCACCCCGCACGGCGGCCTTTATCTGTCGATGGCGCACCTCGGTCCCCAGAAGGTCGCAAAGGACTTCAAGGGCATGGTCGAGCGCTGCGCCGACTGCGGCTTCGACCTCGCCGGCGGCCTGGTGGAAGTGGTGCCGACCGCGCACTACATGATGGGCGGCGTCGAGTTCGCGCCCGACTGCACGACCGAGCTGCCGGGCCTGTTCGTCGCGGGCGAGGATTCGGGCGGCGTGCACGGCGCGAACCGGCTCGGGGGCAACGGCGTTGCCAACTCCACGGTGTTCGGCGCGGTCGCGGGAGATGCGATGGCCGCGTGGGTCAAGGACGCCGCCTTGCGCGAGCCCGACCGCGCGGCGATCGACGCCGCCGTCGCGGCTTGCGAGCGGCCTTTCCGCAATTCCGGGAAGGGAAACCTCGAAGCGCTGCGCGAAAAGCTCTACGACGTCATGTGGGACAAGGTCGGCATCGTGCGCGACGCGGCGGGGCTGCTCCAGGCGCAGGCCGACCTCAACGCGCTCGATCGCGCCCTCGACGCCCATTCGGTTCCCGGGGCCGAGCGTGCCTTCGACCTCACCTGGCACGACTGGCTGAACCTGAAAAACCTGGTCGCGGTGAGCCGTGCGATCGCCGTCGCCGCGGCCGCGCGCAAGGACTCGCGGGGGGCGCACTGGCGTTCCGATTTCCCGGAGCCGGGACCGCTCGAGCAGTCGGCGTTCACCAGCATCAGGAACATGACCGTCTCGATGAAGCCCGTAGCCTTTACCCGCGTCGCGCCGGGTCAGACGCTGCTGCAGGGGGTGGAAAATGAAGTGGCCTGAGGACGTTCACCGGGGATTGTCCGCGGCCGGTGTGCGAGTCGTCGGCTACGTCCCCGACGCCGGCCACAAGCGGCTGATCGAGCTGTGCCAGGCCGACCGGAAGATGCGCAGCGTCGTTCTCACCACCGAGGAGGAAGGCATCGGGCTCGCAGCCGGCGCCTGGCTCGGCGGCCGCAAGAGCGTGCTCCTCATGCAGTCGAGCGGCGTCGGCAACATCGTCAACGTGCTCGGCATGGTGCAGGTATGCCGCTTTCCGCTCGTCATGATCATCACGATGCGCGGCGAGCAGGGCGAATTCAATCCCTGGCAAGTCCCCATGGGACTTGCCACGCCACAGGTGCTCGAAGCGATGGGCGTGAGCGTGCGCCGCGCCTCGGACGCCGCCGAAGTCGCGCCGCTCGTCGCCGAAGCATTCAAAGGCGAGACGGCTGCCGCGGTGCTGATCGCTCAGAAGGTGATCGGCATCAAGAGCTTCCAGGAGCAGCGCGCGCAATGAAGGCCGCGCTGCATCGCCGGGAAGTCGTCAAATCCCTGTTGAAGGACAGAAAAGCCCTGCTCGTCGTCGCTGGCCTGGGTTCGACTTCGTGGGACATCACGGCGGCCGGCGATTCGCCGCTCAGCTTTCCCACCTGGGGCGCGATGGGACAGGCGGCGATGATGGGACTGGGCCTCGCGCTCGCGCAGCCTCGCCGCCGCGTGCTCGTCGTCACTGGCGATGGCGAGATGCTGATGGGCCTGGGCGCGCTCGCCACGATCGGCGTGCAGCGTCCGGCGAATCTGTCAGTCGTGGTGATCGACAACGAGCGCTACGGCGAGACGGGGATGCAGACGACGCATACGGCGCACCAGGTCGACCTGGCGGCCGTCGCCCGCGCGTGTGGGTTCAAGAAATCAACGGTAATAAGAAACAACGCCGGCGTGGCGAAGCTCCGGGCCGTCATCCACGGCAAGAGCGGCCCGAACTTCGCGCAGGTCAAGGTCGTCGCGGAAAAGCTGCCGCTCGTGCTGCCGCCGCACGACGGCGTCGTCCTGAAAGACCGCTTCCGTGCGGCGCTGCTAGCCGACGTGCTTCCGGAAAAACTCTAGCGTCCGGGTGCGCGCCTGCTTGGCCGAGGGCGCGTCGTAAGAGCCGCGCTGGTCGCAGTTGAAGCCGTGGTCGGCGGCGTAGATGAACACCTGGTGCTTTTTGTGCTTCTCGGCCAGCTTCTTCACGCCGGCGACCGGGATCATCGAGTCCTTCTCGCCGAAGTGCGCCATCACCGGCACCTTCGGCTCGATGTCGGTGTTGTCGAGGATGCCGCCGCCGTAATAGGGAACCGCCGCAGAGAGGCCGGTCAGCTTCGCCGAGGCCATCCAGGCGACGAAGCCGCCCCAGCAATAGCCGACGATGCCGACCTTGCCGGCTTTCTTGGCCTCGTTCACCGCCGCCTGAGCGTCCTTCATCGCCATGTCGACGGTGATCTTGGCGCGCAGCTCGCGCCCCTTCTCGATGTCGGGCGGCGTATAGCCGACCTCGAAGTTCTTCTGCGCCCGGTCGAACATCGCCGGCGCGATCGCGAGGTAGCCGTCGGCGGCGAAGCCGTCGGCGACCGAGCGCACGTGGCTGTTGACGCCGAAGATCTCCTGGATGACGACGATGCCGCCGCGCGGCTTGCCCGCGGGGTCGGCGCGATACGCCGCCAGCTTGTGGCCGTCGGCGGCTGTCAGTTCGATGATTTTTCCCATGGCCGTAGAATCCTCGTAGTAAGAACTAGAATCGCTCGCTATGACGAAAGACGCTCAAGCGCTGCTGCGGATGGCGCGCACAGCCCTGGAGAAGGCTGGGGCGAATTCTAAGATGGCCGCGGCCGCGGCGCGCCATCTGGTTCGCGCCGAGGAACAGGGGCTGCCGACGCACGGCATGTCGCGCGTCCCTTTCTACTGCGGCATGCTGCGGAAAGGCCGCGCCGATGGTGCAGCCCAGCCGGGCATGGTCGCCGACCGTGCGGCGGCCTGCCTGATCGACAATCGCGACGGCCTGCCCTACGTCTCGGTGCAATGGGCGATCGAGGAGGTCATCCAGCGGGCGCGGCGCAACGGCATCGCCTTCGCCGGCATCCGCAACAGCGCGCACGTCGGCGTCCTCGGCATCCACCTGCTAGCGGTCGCCGAGACCGGCCTGGTCGGTTTCGCGTTCACCAACTCGCCGGCGGCGATTCCGGCCTGGGGCGGCAAGAAGGCGCTCTTTGGCACCAACCCGGTGGCGGGAGTGTTTCCACGCAAGGGCAAGGACCCGATCGTGGTCGACCTCGCCCTCACCACCGTGGTTCGCGGCCGGATCATGATGGCGATGCGCAAGGGCGAGCGCATTCCGGAAGGCTGGGCGCTCGACCGTCATGGCCGGCCGACCACGGACCCCAAGGAAGCGATCGAGCACGGCAGCCTGTTCCCGATCGGCGGCGCGAAGGGCGCGATGCTCGGTTTGATGTTCGAGCTCATCTGCGCTTCCCTCACCGGCGCAGCGATCGGCCCCGAGGCCGATTCGTTCTTCTCCGAGGAGGGCAACCGCCCGCGCATCGGCCAGGCGTTCATCGCGATCGATCCGGGTGCGCTTGCCGGCGTGGACAAGTTCTCGGAGAGGGTGGAAACCGTGGTGAAAACCATGCTTGCCGACCCCGAAGTGCGCCTGCCCGGAGCGCGACGCTTTGCCGCGCAAGCATCCGCGAAGAAAGGCATCGAGGTCCCGGACGAGCTGGTGGCGCAGATCGAGAAGCTATGTTCGACGTAGTCCTCGAGTTTCCGAGGATGAAGGTCGCCGTGGCGACGCGCGATGATCGCGTCGTGGAGATCCGGTTCCTGCCGCCTTCGTCCCCGAGCTTGGCGCCGCAGAACCCGGTTGCCGAGCGTGCCGCGCGCCAGCTCGAGCGCTACCGCGACGATCCGGACGCGAAATTCGATCTGCCCGTGGTGGTCGAGGGCTCGCCGCTGCAGCGTGCGGTGTGGAACGCCATGTGCGCGATTCCGCGAGGCAAGACGCGCACTTACGGGGAGCTAGCGCGCGAGCTAGGTGCTCATTTTCCTGTCGATGCACGCGCGATCGGGCAGGCCTGCGGCGACAACCGCCTGCCGATCGTGATTCCCTGCCACCGCATCGTCGCAGCGGACGGTCTCGGCGGCTTCGGGCACGCGACCGGCGGCTACCTGCTGGAGGTGAAGCGTTGGCTGCTGATGCACGAGGCGCCCGCGTTCGAGCTGAGACCCTGAACCAGGGCCTGCTGGACGCGTTCTGCGACGCGCTTTGGCTGGAGGACGGCCTCTCCCGCAACACCATCGCGTCGTACCGCGCCGACCTCGAGCAGTTTTCCAGGTTCCTGAAGGGCAAGGGCTTGCTCGACGTGGGGGAAGAAAATCTCTTTGCCTTTTTCGGCTCGCGCAAAGGACGCGCCTCTAGCGCGGCGCGGCGCGTTTCCACGCTCAAGCGCTTCTACCGGTACTGCCTGCGCGAGCGGCGCATCGATGCGGACCCGACGCTCAAGCTCGATCCGCCAAAACGCACCCCGCGCTTCCCGAAGTCGCTGTCCGAGGCCGATGTCGAGGCGCTGCTCGCGGCCCCGGACCCGGCGACGCCGCTGGGCCTGCGCGACCGGGCGATGCTCGAGACGCTCTACGCGACGGGGCTGCGGGTGTCGGAGCTCGTGACGCTCAAGACATTCGAAGTGAACCTGGAGGCCGGCGTGGTGCGCGTCGTCGGCAAGGGTTCGAAGGAGCGCCTCGTCCCCCTGGGCGAAGAGGCCGTGCACTGGATCTCAAACTACCTACAGCAAAGAAAAGCCGGAGGCCACGCCCTGTTCCTCACGAGCCGCGGCGCCGGCATGACGCGGCAGGCGTTCTGGCACCTCATCCGCCGCTACGGCGCGCGCGCCATTCCGGGCAAGAAGCTCTCGCCGCACGTGCTGCGCCACGCGTTCGCGACGCACCTCATCAACCACGGCGCTGACCTGCGGGTGGTGCAGCTTCTCCTCGGGCACGCGGACATCTCCACCACGCAGATCTACACGCACGTGGCGCGGGAGCGGCTGAAGGCGTTGCACGCCAAGCACCACCCGAGAGGATGACCCCTGCGACGGCCTACCTGGAGGCGCAGGGAATCGCCTTCTCCGAGCATACCTATGAGTACATCGAGCACGGCGGTACCGAAGTGCCTGCCCAATCGCTCGGCGTGCCGGAGCATCACATCGTGAAGACGCTGGTGATGGAGGACGAGGCGCGCAAGCCCGTCATTGTTCTCATGCACGGCGATCGCAAGGTGTCAACCAAGAACCTCGCGCGCCAGGCCGGGCGCAAGCGCATCGAGCCGTGCACGCCGGAGGCGGCGCAGCGCCACACCGGCTACCAGGTCGGCGGCACCTCGCCCTTCGGCACGCGGAAAAACCTGCCGGTGTTCGTCGAGCGCTCGATCCTGGAGTTGCCAGAGATCTACATCAACGGCGGGCGCCGCGGCCTGCTGGTGAAGCTCCGCGCCGCCGATCTGGCGAAGGCGTTGCGCTTTACTGCGGTCGACGTCGCTCTATCGTGACGCCGACGAACTTGGCGTTGGGCAGGATGCCGAGCTTCGCGGCGCTCACTTTCACCCTGGGCGCGCCGAAGTCGTTCATGAGGAGCGCGGCGATGCGGTCGGCGAAGGTCTCGACCAGGCGGAAGTGCCCGCTCGCGGCGAGCGCCCGGATGCCGAGCGCCACCTGCTCGTAGTCGATGGTGTCGGACACCTTGTCGCTGGTGAACACGGTGGTGCCCGGCACGCCGATCTCGAGGTCGATCGACACCGTCTGCAGCACGTGGCGCTCGCGCCGGTGGATGCCGATGGACACCTCAACGCGCAGGTCGCGGATGACGATCGCATCCATGGTCGGCACGATTCTATAGAATCGCCCCGCAATGCAGACCGCTGCTGCGATCCTCGCCGCGTACTGCTTGGGGTCGATCTCGTTTGCGATCGTCGTGAGCGGGCTCCTGCGCCTGCCCGATCCGCGCAGCTACGGCTCGAAGAATCCCGGCGCGACCAACGTGCTGCGCACCGGCCGGAGGGCGGCCGCGGTGCTCACGCTCGCCGGCGACGCGGGCAAGGGCTGGGCTGCGGTGTGGCTGGCCTCGTTTTTCACGACAGAAGTCGCCCTTGCGGGCCTGGCGGCGTTCCTCGGCCATCTCTTCCCGGTGTTCCACCGGTTTCAGGGCGGCAAGGGCGTGGCGACGGCGGCGGGCGTGCTGTTCGGGCTCGATTGGCGCGTCGGCCTCGGCGCGGTGATCACGTGGCTGGTGATCGTCGCGTGCCTGCGCTACTCGTCGCTCGCCTCGCTGATCGCCGCGCTGTTCGCGCCGTTTGCTGCCGCGCTCCTGCTCGGCTGGCAGACCGCGGTCATCGTGGGCGTCATGTCCGCGCTGCTCTTCTGGCGGCACCGGGGGAACATCGCGCGTCTCGTCGCCGGCACCGAGCCGCGTCTCGGCGAGAAGAAACCTACCCCGTCAGATCCCAGCGCGGCCTCACCGTGAATCGATGCTCTTGAGCGGGTAACTTGCCTTCGAGCCTGAGGGCCGCTGCAAAGGCAATCATCGCCCCGTTGTCGGTGCAGAGCTCCGGCTCGGGATAGAACACATCAAAGCCGCGCCGGGCGCCCTCGGCATCGAGCGCTGTGCGCAGCTGCCGGTTGGCTCCGACGCCGCCGGCGACGACGAGCCGGGTAAGGCCGGTGGTCTCCGCGGCGCGGCTGCACTTGGCAACAAGCACCTCCACGATAGCGTCCACAAACGCGCGGGCAAGGTCGGCCGGGTCGGCGTCCCCGCGCTTGACGAGCGTCAGCACCGCGGTCTTAAGGCCCGAGAAGCTAAAGTCCAGGCCGGCGCCGATCATGGGACGCGGCAAGCGATAGCGGCCCGGCGCACCGCGCTCGGCCAGCTTTGAGAGCGCTGGCCCGCCGGGGTAGCCGAGGCCGAGGAGCTGCGCGGTCTTGTCGAAGGCCTCGCCGGCGGCATCGTCCTGGGTGTCGCCGAGGAGCTGATAGCGCCCCACGCCGTCGACTCGCATCAACTGGGTATGACCGCCGGAAACGAGGAGCGCAAGGAACGGAAAATCCGGACGCGTCGCGGAGAGGAGCGGCGACAGCAGGTGGCCTTCGAGGTGATGGATCGCCACCGCGGGCACCCCCAGCGACAAGGCGAGGCCATGAGCGAAAGAAGCGCCCACTAACAAGGCGCCGGCGAGCCCGGGCCCGGCCGTGTAGCCGATCCCGTCAATGGTTCTTTTCTGGACCACTTTTCGGGTGAGCGGCACCAGCCTGCGGATGTGGTCGCGCGAGGCGAGCTCCGGAACCACCCCGCCGTAGGCCTGATGCATTGCGGCCTGGGAGTGCACCTCATGCGCGACGAGTTTTCCGGCGCGGCTGTCGTAAAGCGCCACGCCGGTGTCGTCGCAGGAGGTCTCGATGCCGAGGATCAGCACGAGGTCATTCTGATACAATTCAGCCCCTTTTCGATCCAGGGTTTATGCCGACCGTACGCGTCAAGGAAAACGAGCCGTTCGAAGTGGCGATGCGCCGCTTCAAGCGCACCGTGGAGAAGACCGGCCTTCTGACCGAGCTGCGCTCCCGCGAGTATTACGAGAAGCCGACCGCAGAACGCAAGCGCAAGCTAGCAGCAGCAGTCAAGCGGCACCACAAGCGTCTGCGCAGCCAGATGCTGCCGCAAAAGCTGTACTGACCTTAAGAAGCAAAATCACCGAAGACATGAAGGCGGCGATGCGCGCCAGGGATTCCGCGCGCCTGTCCGCCGTGCGCCTGATCCTGGCCGCGATCAAGCAACGGGAAGTGGACGAGCGCAAGGAGCTCGGCGACGCCGAAGTGACCTCGGTCATCGAGAAGATGATCAAGCAGCGCCGCGAGTCGATCGCCCAGTTCGAGCAAGCTTCGCGCAAGGACCTGGCGGACGCGGAGAAATTCGAGCTCGAGGTGCTGTCGGGCTACCTGCCGAAGCAGATGAGCGACGCCGAGGTACAGCAAGAACTTCAAAAAGCGATTTCGGAATCCGGGGCGAGTGGGATCAAGGACATGGGAAAGGTCATGGCGCTGCTCAAGCCGCGCCTTGCGGGCCGCGCCGACATGGGGAAGGTCTCCGCGCTCGTCAAAACCCGGCTCTCGGGATAAGAAATTTGCGAGAATCGGGAGCGTGATCCCCGATTCGTTCAAGCAGGACCTGCTCAATCGGGTAGACATCGTGGACGTGGTGCAACGCTACGTCCAGTTGCGCAAGGCAGGCACGAACTACGTCGGGCTGTGCCCGTTCCACAACGAAAAGACCCCGTCGTTCAGCGTGAGCCCGACCAAGCAGTTCTATCACTGCTTCGGCTGCGGCGTGCACGGCAACGCGATCGGGTTTCTCATGGCCTACGCCTCGCTCGGCTATGTCGACGCGGTCAAGGATCTCGCGGGCCAGGTCGGCATGCAGATCCCCGAATCCCGCCCGCGCAGCCCGGAAGAAGCTGCGCGCAAGGAGCGCGAGCCCGACCTCTACGCGCTGATGGAAAAGGCGATGGACTTCTACCGCGCCGAGCTGAAGAAATCGCCGCGCGCGATCGAGTACCTGAAGGGACGCGGCCTCAACGGCGAGATCGCGGCGCGTTACCGCATCGGCTATGCGCCTGACGACTGGCAGGCATTGCAGGGTTCGTTTTCGAATTACGAAGACAAAAGCCTGGTCGAGGTCGGCCTCGTGATCCAGAACGAGGAGGGCAAGCGCTACGACCGCTTTCGCGACCGGGTGATGTTCCCGATCCTGAATGCGCGCGGCGCGGTGATCGGCTTTGGCGGCCGCATGCTCGACAAGGGCGAGCCGAAGTACATGAACTCCCCGGAGACGCCGCTGTTCGAGAAAGGACGCGAGCTCTATGGGTTGCCGCAGGCGCGCGACGCGATCCGGACGGCCGGGCGGGTCCTGGTGGTCGAGGGATACATGGACGTAGTGGCGCTCGCGCAGTTCGGCGTCGGCTACGCGGTGGCCACGCTCGGCACGGCTACGACCCCGGTGCATGTTTCGAAGCTGTTGCGCCTCGCCGACGAGCTCGTGTTCAGCTTCGACGGCGATGCCGCCGGGCGCAAGGCGGCGTGGCGCGCCCTCGAGGTGAGCCTGCCGCTCGCGCCCGACCACAAGCCGATCCGCTTCCTCTTCCTGCCCGAAGGCGAGGACCCGGACACCTACATCCGCAAGCACGGCAGGGAAGCGTTCGAGACGCGCGTGCGCGAGGCCGAGACGCTTTCCCAGTTCCTGCTCGCGCAATTGCGCGCGGAATGCGACCTCGGAACGGCGGAGGGGCGTGCGCGCTTCCTTTCCATGGCGAAGCCGCACGTTCAGAAGATCACCGCGCCGGTGCTGCGCCTGCAGCTGATCAACGAGATCGCGCAGCTCGGACGGGTCGCGGACAGCGAAATCCACGGGCTGCTCGAGTTGCCGCGGCGCCCCGCTTTTGCGCGGGCATCCTCGCGCCGTCCTAGTTACGATGCGCCGAGCTCGCTGGAATGGAGCTTGCTAACGGCGCTGCTGTCCGACCTGACGCTGGTCGAGCACATCGATCCGGCGCGGCTCGCCCCGGAACGTGCCGAAACCGAAGCGCTCCTCGCGATCCGCCAGCAATGCGAGGCGGCCCCGGACGAGGTGAGCTTTCCGCTGCTGATGGAGGCGCTGAGCGGGAATTCATGTCTTGAAACAGTGTTGAAAGCCCAAAGATATGGCGAGGACCTCGCCTTCGATGCCGACGCCGCGCGCAGCGAGTTCCAGCACGCCCTGGTACAGATCGACATTCGGCAGCGGAAGAAAGAGCTCGACGAGCTGCGTGGCCGGCTCAGTTCCAAGGAGGACTTGGTGGTTTTCAACGAGAAGAACCTCGCCTACCAAAGGCTGCGCGGGGCACTTCCAAGCCACTGAACGGTCACATATAATGGTGGGTTCTATTTTTAGCGGGTATTCAGGCGGTTAACGCGGGGGATGGATGGCCAAGAAGCGCAAGAAGGTGAGGAAGGTCCGGGCAGCGAAGAAGAAAGCCGTCAAGCGGATCAAGCTTAAGGGACGCGCTGCAAGGCCGGTTGCGACGAAGAAGCTCGGGCGCGCCAAGCCGGCCCTGAAGGGTCGCAAGCTCCTCGCCGCCAAGCCCGCGGCCGCAGCCAGGGCGGACGCGAAGGTCGACGCGCGGGCGCCGAAGGGTGCGAAGACCCCGATCAAGACGAGCGCCAAGCAGGCGCTCGAGCTCCTCGAAGCGAAAGTCAACGAGGTCAAGGGCAAGGGCAAGCGCGGCCGCGGCGGCCGCCGCGGCAAAGACGCGTGGATGATCCCGGCCGAGCTTCCCAAGGAAGACGCCGAGACGCGCCGCACGCGCCTCAAGAACCTGATCAAGCTCGGCAAGGAGCGCGGCTTCCTTACCTACTCCGAGATCAACGACCACCTGCCCGACGACCTGGTCGACGCCGAGCAGATCGAAGCGATCATCTCCACGTTCGGCGACATGGGCATCCAGGTCTACGACCAGGCGCCCGACCAAGAGACGCTGCTCATCGCCTCCGACACGCAGCCGGTGGCCCAGCCCGACGAGGACGTCGAGGAGCAGGCCGAGGCGGCGCTGTCGACCGTCGACTCGGAATTCGGCCGCACCACCGACCCGGTGCGCATGTACATGCGCGAGATGGGCTCGGTCGAGCTCCTCACGCGCGAAGGCGAGATCGAGATCGCCAAGCGCATCGAGGATGGCCTGCGCCACATGATCCTCGCGATCAGCGCCTGCCCGACCACGGTGCGCGAGATCCTCGACCTCGCCGACAAGGTGGACAAGGACGAGCTGCGCATCGACGAGGTGGTCGACGGGCTGATCGACCCGAACGCCAAGGACGACTTCGATCCGAAGAGGGCCGCTCCGACGCCGGAAGACGAAGAGGCGCAGATCGAGGAGGAAGAGGGCGAGGACGAGGAGGCCGCGGAAGCCGCGCAATCGGCGAGCATGCTCAAGCTCAAGGGCGAGGCGCTGGAGAAGTTCGTGCGCATCCGCCGCCTGTTCGAGAAGCTCCTCAAGGCGCTCGAGAACAAGGGCTCCAAGGACAAGGACTACCTGCGCGCGCGCGACCAGATTTCCACCGAGCTCATGACCATCCGCTTCACCGCGCGCACCGTCGAGCGGCTCTCCGACAGCGTGCGCAGCCTGGTCGACGAGATTCGCCGCCACGAGCGCGAGATCCACGACATCTCGGTCGAGAAGGCCCAGATGCCGCGCCAGCACTTCATCAAGGTATTCGCCGGCACCGAAGGCTCCAAGCGCTGGCTGTCGACCGAGATGAACGCCGAGCAGCCCTGGACCGAGGCGCTGCGCCGCGTGGAGCCGTCGATCCTCGAGCTGCTCGGCAGGATCCAGGCCGTGCAGCAGAAGATCGGCATCTCGATCCGGGATCTCAAGGAAATCAACAAGCAGATGTCGACGGGCGAAGCGAAGGCCCGCCGGGCGAAGCGCGAGATGACCGAGGCCAACCTGCGCCTGGTGATCTCGATCGCGAAGAAGTACACCAACCGCGGCCTGCAGTTCCTCGACCTGATCCAGGAAGGCAACATCGGCCTGATGAAGGCGGTCGACAAGTTCGAATACCGTCGCGGCTACAAGTTCTCGACCTACGCCACGTGGTGGATCCGCCAGGCCATCACGCGCTCGATCGCCGACCAGGCGCGCACCATCCGCATCCCGGTGCACATGATCGAGACCATCAACAAGATGAACCGCATCAGCCGCCAGATCCTGCAGGAGACCGGGCAGGAGCCCGACCCGGCGACGCTCGCCCAGCGCATGGAAATGCCCGAGGAGAAGATCCGCAAGATCCTGAAGATCTCCAAGGAGCCGATCTCCATGGAGACGCCGATCGGCGACGACGACGATTCGCACCTCGGCGACTTCATCGAAGACACCTCGACCGTCGCTCCTTCGGAAGCAGCAACCTACGCTTCCCTGCGCGACGTCACCAAGGAAGTCCTGGATACGCTGACGCCCCGCGAGGCGAAGGTGCTGCGCATGCGCTTCGGCATCGAGATGTCCACCGACCACACGCTGGAAGAGGTCGGCAAGCAGTTCGACGTCACACGCGAGCGCATACGCCAGATCGAGGCCAAGGCGCTGCGCAAGCTGCGCCACCCGTCGCGGTCCGAGCGACTAAAAAGCTTCCTCGATCAAGAGGGATAAAAAAGGGCCGCGAAAGCGGCCCTTCTGCTATGGGGATCTGGCGGACGTCCATTCTTGCAGCCGGTGTTCTCGCCGGTTGCTCTACGCTGATCATCGACAGCGTCGAGCAGCTGCGCGAGAACAACAAGCGCAACATCGCGCAGCTTGCAATCGGGACGCCGCGCGCGCAGGTGGAGAAGCTGATGGGCGACGCGAGCGCCGGCGGCAAGGTGGGCGATATCCTATTCGGCCGGCTGCAGTACCTGGAGGTGAAAAACCCGCAGCGCGTGGAGCGCGTCACCGGGCCGGACGGCGCGGCGTACGACGTGCTGTTCTATTACACCGACCTCAAGGCGCGCGACGACAAGATCACCGACGACGAGCTCACGCCTCTGGTGTTTCGCGGCCACGAGCTCGCGGGCATAGGCTACGGCTTCCTCGCCAGGCTCTCGCCGAAATACCGCGGCTTGCAGTAACCTCGCTCCCGGCGGGCCGGTAGCTCAGTCCGGTTAGAGCAGGGGACTCATAATCCCTTGGTCGTTGGTTCGA
>Ga0137428_1000626_pt1 | contig 14889 bp, 12 predicted proteins | sample EasRivERMZT718_2_FD_102305 | JGI IMG/M metagenome (GOLD analysis project Ga0137428, IMG submission 102305) | Soil microbial communities from meander-bound floodplain in the East River, Colorado, USA - East River MetaG ERMZT718_2 | ecosystem: Environmental > Terrestrial > Soil > Floodplain ...
AACAGCTCGTCGAACCGGCCGTGGTACTGCAGCTCGAGCCTGGCGTCGAAGCCGAAGAACTCGGGCGTGCACACCGTGCCGTAGGCGCGCGCCACGTCCTGCGTCTCGTCGACGACGTAGGGGAACGGGAAGCCCTTCGCCTGCGCCACGCGCTTCATGTTGTCGAACGAGTCTTCCGGGTAATCGGAAGGGTCGTTGGACATGACCGCGATCGAGCCGATGCCGAGCGGCGCCAGTGCCTTGCAGTCGCGCACGATGCCGTCGATGACGCGCTTCACGTAAGGGCAGTGGTTGCAGATGAACATCACCAGCAGGCCCTTGTCGCCGCGCGCGCTGGCCAGCGAGTAGCGCTTGCCGTCGATGCCAAGGAGATCGAAAGGCGGCGCGTTCATGCAAAAATCCTAGCATGGCCGCGCGCTTCTACGTCGATGCGCCGCTGCGCGCCGGAAGCGTGTGCACGCTCTCGGAGGACGCGGCGCATCACGCCATCCACGTCCTGCGGCTGCGCGAGGGCGAAGACATCACCCTGTTCAACGGCCGCGGCGGCGAGTTCGCGGCGCGCATAGCCTCGATTCAGCGGCTGAAAATAGCGATCGACCTGCTGCAGCATCGCCCCATCGAGCGCGAGGCGCCGCTCCGCGTCACGCTGGTACAGGGCGTGTCGGCCGGCGAGAAGATGGACAGCACGGTGCGCAAGGCGGTCGAGCTCGGCGTGGCCGAAGTCCAGCCGGTCCTCGCCGCGCGCTCGGTCGCGCGGCCGAAAGGCGAGCGTGCCGAGAACCGGCGCGCGCACTGGCAGAAGGTGGTCATCGCTGCGTGCGAGCAATGCGGCCGCAACCGCATTCCGGAGGTGCATCTGCTGGTGGCGCTGCAGGACTACCGAGGCGCAGGTGACGCCATGAAGGTGCTCCTCTCACCCTCCGCCGCGCTTCCGTTCTCCAAGGCCGTGGCGAAGGGAAGCGAGTTCATCCTGGCCGCGGGACCCGAGGCCGGGTTCACGGCTGAAGAGGAAGCCCTGCTGGCAAGCGCCGGCTTCGTGCCCGCGTCGCTCGGGCCGCGGGTGCTGCGCACCGAGACCGCGGCGGTCGCGGCGCTTGCCGCCCTCAGCGCGCTGCGGGGCGACTCCTGACGATCAGCTCGGCGAGGCGCTCGTTGTTGTTGCGGCGCGCGAAGTCGACCGCATCGCGGCCCCAGAAATCAGTGGCGGAAAGATCCACGCCGCGCCCCGCGATGAAGAGCTCGGCCGCCATCGTGTCGTTGCGCTTGACCGCGTCGAGGAACTGCTTCGAGTCGTGGTAGGTGAGCCCCATCGCGGTGAGCTCCTTGCGCGCATCGAGCGAGCGATCGGGGAACAGCGCTTGCCCGGGGCCCGCGCCGAGCAGGTTCTTGCGCGCGACGCCGACCAGGTCGCGGCCGATGGCGGCGATGGTGGCGCGATTCTCGGGCGAGACGTCTACCAGCGCTTCTTTCATCAGGCCCGCAACCGCCTCGTTGGCGGCGACGTTGCGCCCGCTCAGCACCTCGTCGATCGCCCGCAGGCTGGCCTGCGAGCTGTCCGACTCGGCGGCGATGCGCACGAACATGTGCATCAGCGTCAGCGCGTGGCTGAGCGTGGTGGGCGACGGCTCCTCGGCGGCCTGCGCCGGCAGCGCGGGGATCAACAGGATGGCGACGGACAGGATACGAAGCAGTTTCATGGCGCAGCTCCCTCGGTAGATCCAAAGGATAACGCGCAAAGCCGAAAATGGTTCACCGAAGTAGAATTTGAAAAAATTACACGCATGCAGAGCCCCGAGAGCTTCGTCCGCTGGTTCCGCCAGGTCGCGCCCTACGTGCACGACTTCGGCGGGCGCACGTTCGTCATCGCCTTCGGCGGCGAGATGGTCGCCGAGCGCGCGCGCTTCGAGAGCTTCATCCACGACGTCAACGTGCTCGCCTCGCTCGAGATTCGCCTGGTGCTGGTGCACGGCGCCCGGCCGCAGATCGAGGCCGAGATGAAGGCGAAGGGCCTGCGCTCGCGCTACGCCCAGGGGCTGCGCGTCACCGACGAGCCGGCGCTGACCGCGGTCAAGCACGCCTCCGGCGTGCTGCGCGTGGAGATCGAGGCGCTGCTCTCCCAGGGCCTGCCCGACTCGCCGATGGCGCGCGCCCAGATCCGCGTCGCCTCGGGGAACTACATCACCGCGCGGCCGATCGGCGTGCGCAACGGCGTCGACTTCCTGTTCACCGGCGCGGTGCGCAAGGTGGACGCCGCCGCACTCGCCGCCCAACTCGACGTCACCGACATCGTGCTGGTGCCGCCCCTCGGCTACTCGGCGACCGGCGAGGTGTTCAACCTCGCCTGGGAGGATGTCGCCGAGAGCGTCGCCGTGGCGCTCAGGGCCGACAAGCTCCTCATGTACACCGACCGGCTGCCGACCGATCGCAAGGGTGAGGTCGTATCGGAGCTCACCGCGGACGAAGCCGCCGCGACCGCCGCCAAGAAAAAAGGCGGCGGCCTTACGCCGGCGGCGATGCGCGCGCTCGAGCACCTCGCGCGGGCGGTCGAGGGCGGGGTGGCACGCGGCCACCTGGTGACGCGCCGCGCGCCGGGCGCCCTGCTGCTCGAGCTCTTCACGCATGCCGGCGTCGGCACCATGGTCACCGCCGACGCCATGGAAAAGCTGCGCCCGGCGCGCATCGAGGACGTGCGCGGCATGCTCGCCCTGATCGAGCCGCTCGAAGCCGACGGCACGCTGGTGAAGAGGAGCCGCGAGCTGCTGGAGTCCGAGATCGGCAACTTCCTGGTGGTCGAGCACGACGCGCGCATCGTCGGCTGCGCCGCGCTCTATCCCTTTCCCGACGACAAGAGCGCCGAGTTCGCCTGCCTGGCGGTGGCGAACGAATACCGCGACGCGGGCTACGGCGAGCGGCTCCTCAAGGCGTGCGAGGAACGCGCCAAGAGCCTGCGCCTGCGCAAGCTCTTCGCGCTCACCACGCACGCCGCGCACTGGTTCCTCGAGCAGGGCTTCCGCGCCGGCGCCGTGGATGCGCTTCCGGATCGCCGCAAAGAGCTCTACAACTGGCGCCGCGGCTCGAAAGTCTTCCTCAAGCGAATATAATCTCCCGATGGCGCGAATGGTGAAGTGCGTAAAACTCGGCCGCGAGGCCGAAGGGCTCGATTTCCCTCCGTATCCCGGCGCGCTCGGCAAGCGCATCTGGGAAAGCGTCTCGAAAGAGGCGTGGGCGCAGTGGCTCAAGCAGCAGACCATGCTGGTGAACGAGAACCGCCTCAACCTCGCCGACCAGCGCGCGCGCAAATACCTCATGGAGCAGACCGAGCGCCATTTCTTCGGCACCGGCGCCGACGTCGCCTCGGGCTACGTCCCGCCCGAGAAGAATTAATCCCGACAAGTACCGAGCGGCGCCTTGAACGCGGATGAGGTCGTAGCCGCGGCATTCGAGCTTCTCCGCGCGGGCGACGCCGGCAGCGCGGAAAGGCTGTTGCGCGAGGTGCTCGGAGTACAACCCGATCACGCCGAGGCGCTGCACGGCCTCGGCGCGGTGGGATTGAAAACCGGGCACTACCAGGAGGCGATCGGGCTCCTGTCGCGCGCGCTCGCGGCCGACCGCAGCCGGGTCGAGGTGCAGTGCGACCTGGCGGCGGCGCTCGCCGCGGACGAACGGCCGCAGGAAGCGCTGCCGCTCCTGCGCCGCGCGCTGCGCGCGAGGCCGGATGCCTTCGGGCCGCACTACACGCACGCGCTGGCGCTCTTCCAGCTCGGCCGCTACGAGGAAGCGGAGACGGCCGTGCGGCGCGCGCTCGCGCTCGCGCCCGCCCATCCGGCCGCGCACCTCACCCGCGGGCTGATCCTCGAGGGGAAGGGCTGGTACCGGGCCGCAGCCGAGGACTACCGCCGCGTCGTCGAGCTCGAGCCGGGCAACGAGCGGGCGCGCGCGCGCCAGGGCAATGCGCTCGTCCAGCTCGGGCGCACCGAGGAAGGGCTTGCGGTCCTCGACGGGCTTCTTGCCGCGGGCACGGACGATCGCATGGTGCAGGGCACCTGCCTGCTTGCGCTCCTGCACAGCGGGCGGACTGGCGACGACATCCGGCGGGCGCACGCCCGCGTCGCCGCACGAATCGAGGCTTCGGTTACCCGCCTGGCCGCACCGCCCCGGCGCGAAGGGCGAAGGGTGCGGATCGGCTACCTGTCGCCCGATTTCCGGCTGCATTCGGTCGCGTTCTTCTTCGAGCCGGTGCTCGCGCACCACGACCGCAAGAGCATCGAGGTGTTCTGCTACCACAGCAACACCTTCGCCGACGAAGTCACCGCGCGACTCAAGGGCCTCGCCGAGCGCTGGGTCGAGTGCGGGCGGATGGACGACGAAGCGCTGGCCGCGCAGATCCGAGCCGACGGCATCGACGTGCTGGTCGACCTCGGCGGGCCGACCGCGGGCGGCCGGCCCGGCCTGCTCGCCCGCAGGCCTGCCCGGGCGCAGGTGGAGTGGCTAGGCTATCCGGCGCCGAGCGGCTCGCCGTCGATCGATGCGCGGATCTCGGATGCACGCGCCGACCCGCCGGGGAGCGAAGGCGCCGAGGGCGTTCTGCGGCTCCCCGCGAGCTACTTCTGCTATGCGCCGCCGCACGATGCCCCGGCGCCGTCCCCGCCGCCCTGCCTGAAGAAGGGAACCTTCACCTTCGGCTCGTTCAATACGCTCGCCAAGCTCTCCGACGAATGCGTGGCGCTGTGGGCCGGGGCCCTCGTGCGCATGCCGGAGGCGCGGCTGCTGCTGAAGGCGAAGGCGCTGGCCGAGCCGGCCGCGCGCGAGGAGACCGCGGCGCGCTTCGCCGCGCACGGGATCGCGGCAGAGCGGCTGGTGCTGCGCGGCTGGAGCGCGAAGCTCGCGGAGCACTTCGCCGCCTACCGCGAGGTGGACGTCGCGCTCGACAACTTCCCCTTCAACGGCGGGACCACCACCTGCCATGCGCTCTGGATGGGCGTGCCGGTGGTCTCGCTCGCCGGCGAGCGCCAGGCCTCGCGCATGGGCCTCTCCATCCTCACCGCCGCCGGCCGCGCCGAGTGGTGCGCCGAAGATGCCGGCCGCTTCGCCGAGATCGCCGCATCGCTTGCCGCGGACAGCGCCTCGCTGGCCGAGATCCGCGCAAGGATGCGCGGGCAGTTGCAGGCCTCCGCTCTCATGGATGCGGCCGTCTTCACCGCAGCACTCGAATCGGCGCTCGAGGCGCTCGCGGGTGGCTACGTGCCGCCGGCCGACAAGAAGTAGCGAAACAGAACCGTCAGGGCCGCGAGGCCGAGCGCAGCGCATGCGAACACCGGTGCCACGCCGGCGGTATCCACAACGCGCGCCGCGAGCCACACTCCCGACGCCTGCCCCAGGAAGAGGAACGTCGCGAACAGCGCGACCGCCGAGCCGCGCTCTTCCGGCGCAACCTGCGTGACGTGCATCTGCACCGTCGTGTGCAGCATGTAGAAGCCCGCGCCGACCGCCGTGATACCTATCACCCCTGTGAACACCGAAGGAGCGAACGCGAGCGCGCCGTATCCGAGCACGAGCGCGGTGCCTCCCAGCGTCACGAGTCCCCGCTCACCCAGCCGGCGCACCGCACGGCGCGCGAGCAGCGCGTACACCACCCCGCCCGCGGCGTACATGGCCATTAGCGTGCCGGCGGCGCCCGGGCCGAGCGCGAAGCGGCTCTGGAAATGGAACGCGACGAACGCGAGCGCGCCGAAGATGAACACGCCTTCGGTGAAGCCGGTGGCGAACAGGATCCGCAGCCGGCGCTGCGCCAGCATGCGGGGCATGCGCCTGAAGCTCTCGCTGAGCGACCCGCGCCGCACGCTGCGCACGAGCGGGTTTCTCAGCTCGGCGAGAAGCAGGATCGCGACGAGGAGCAGGAGCGCGGCGAGCGCGAAGAAGATGGTGCGCCAGCCGAAGTGCTCGCCGAGCCATCCGGCGGCCGCGGTGCCGAACGCCACCCCGGCCATCTGGCCGACGAGGAAGCGCGCAAGCAGCGGCTGGCGCCGCTCGTACGCCACGGTGTCGCCGATCCAGGCGAGCGCGAGCGGGATGAAGGCGCCCATCGTCGCCCCCGACACGAAGCGCGCGGCGACCAGCAGGTCGAGCGAAGGCGCGATCGCGCAGGCGGCGGAGCCGAACGCCGACACGAACGCCGCGGCGGCGACGGTGCGGTAGCGGCCGTAGCGGTCGCCGAGCGGGCCGCAGGCGACCTGCAGCAGCCCGTAGGCGAGGGCGAACGCGGTCACGACCGCGGACGCCGCGCCGGTCGTGACGCCGTGCTCGCCGGCGATCAGCGGCAGCAGCGGGTCGGTGGCGCGCAGGCTCGCGGCGCTGGCGAACGCGGCCAGCGAAAGCAGGAAGACCGCGCGTCCCAACTAAGTTCTTTTTTTGGTGATCACGCCCGCGGCCTCGCCCAGCAGGAGCACATCGGCCGCGCGGCGGGCAAAGATCCCGCTCGTCACCACGCCGGCGATCTGGTTCAGCGCGGTCTCGGTCTTCGGCGGGTCGAGCAGCGTCATGCCGTGGCAGTCGAGCACCACGTTGCCGTTGTCGGTGGTAAAGCCTTCGCGCAGCCGCGGGTGGCCGCCCATCTTCACGATCTCGCGCGCGACGTAGCTGCGCGCCATCGGGATCACCTCGACCGGCAGCGGGAACTTGCCGAGCACCGGCACCAGCTTGGATCCGTCGCAGATGCACACGAACTTGCGCGCCACCGCGGCGGTGATCTTCTCTCGCGTCAGCGCGCCGCCGCCGCCCTTGATCATGTGCAGGTGCTCGGTGACCTCGTCGGCCCCGTCGATGTACACCGGTAGCTCGTTCACGCTGTTCAGGTCGAGCACGCGGATGCCGTGCTTCTTCAGCCGCTCGGCGCTCGCCTCGGAGGCGGCCACCGCGCCGTCAATCTTGTGCTTTATCGAGGAAAGAGCCTCGATGAACTTGAACACGGTCGAGCCGGAGCCCACCCCGATCACCGGGTCCTGCACGTACTTCAGGGCCTCGCGCGCGACCAGCTCCTTCAGCACATCTTGGTTCACCGTAATCATTTCTACTTTTTTCTTTGCGGCGGCAGGTCGGTGCAAACGCCTTCGAACACCTCCGCGGCCATGCCGACCGATTCGCTGGTCGTCGGGTGCGGATGGATCGTCTTGCCGATGTCGGTCGCGTCGGCGCCCATCTCCACCGCGAGCGCGAGCTCGCTGATCAGGTCGCCGGCGCCGGTCCCGACGATCGCGCCGCCCACCACGCGGTGCGTTTCAGCGTCGAAGATGAGCTTGGTGAAGCCTTCGTCGCGCGCATTGGCGATCGCGCGGCCGGACGCCGCCCACGGGAACTTCGCCACGCCGATCGCGCGGCCGTTCTTCTTCGCCTCGTCCTCGGTGAGTCCGACCCAGGCGATCTCGGGATCGGTGTAAGCGACCGATGGCACCACGCGCGCGTCGAAGTGCGATTTCATCCCGTTCGCCGCCTCGGCGGCGACGTGCCCTTCGTGCACCGCCTTGTGCGCGAGCATCGGATTGCCCGCGACGTCGCCGATGGCGTAGAGGTTGGGAACATTGGTTCTCATCTGCGAATCGGTCTTGATGAACCCGCGCTCATCGACCGCCACTCCGGCCTTCTCCGCTCCGATCTTCTTTCCGTTCGGCACGCGCCCGACCGACACGAGGATCATGTCGTAGGTCTTCGCTTCTGCTCCATCAAAAGAAACCCGAATTCCATCCTTGGCCGCTTCCGCCTTCGTCGTCTTCGTCTTGAGCATCACCTTGTCGAAGCGCGGCGCGTTGAACTTCTGCCACACCGCGACGAGGTCGCGGTCGGCGCCGAGCATCAGCCCGTCCATCATCTCGACCACGTCGAGCCGCGCGCCGAGCGTCGAGTACACCGTGCCCATCTCCAGGCCGATGATCCCGCCGCCGATCACCAGCAGCTTCTTCGGCAGCGACTTCAGCTCGAGCGCGCCGGTGGAATCGACGATGCGCGGATCGTCGGGGAGGAAGGGCAGCTTCGCCGCCTGCGAGCCCGCGGCGATGATCGCCGAGCCGAAGCGAACGGTTTTCTTCCCCTCCTTGGTTTCCACTTCGAGATGGTTCTTGTCGCGGAACGTGCCGACGCCCGTCAGCACCGTGACCTTGCGCACCTTTGCCATCCCGGCGAGACCGCCGGTCAGCTTGGCGACGACCTTCTCCTTGAACGCGCGCAGCTTGGCGAGATCGACCTTCGGATCGCCGAAGGAGATGCCGTGCGAGGCGAGCGCGCGCGCGCCGTCCATAATCGCGGCGGTGTGCAGGAGCGCCTTCGACGGGATGCAGCCGACGTTCAGGCACACGCCGCCGAGCGTCGGGTAGCGCTCGACCAGCACCGTCTTCATTCCGAGATCCGCCGCCCGGAACGCCGCCGAGTAACCGCCCGGGCCAGCGCCAAGCACGAGCACGTCGCACTCAACATCGGCACCGGTCGCGGGCGTGGGCGATCCGGCCTTGGGCGCTTCCGGCGCTTTCGGCGGCGCTTTGGCCGGCGCTTCGGCGCGCGCGCCTTCCTGAGCTTCGAGCATAAGGATGGTTGTGCCCTGCGACACCTTGTCGCCGACCTTCACCTTGAGCTGCGCCACCTTGCCCGCCGCCGGCGACGGGATCTCCATCGTCGCCTTGTCCGACTCGAGCGTGATGAGCGACTGCTCCTTGGTCACCGCGTCGCCCGGCTTGACCAGCACCTCTATGACTTCGACTTCCTTGAAATCCCCGATGTCGGGGACCTTCACTTCAGTGCCGGCCATGAGGGCGTTAGGAGGCGGTAGACGACTTATGGCGCATCCGTGCGGTCGAGCGCCGCGTGCGCTTGGCTTTCAGCACCGATCGCAATGCTTTGTTGACCGAAGCAGAATCCCGGAATGCCTTTGCAACATCGCGGTCCAGAAGGACGACATTCGAACCTTCCTTCAAAAGCCGCTTGTAATACTTGCCGCGCTCGGCTTTCGTATAGTCGAAGTCGTATTCGGCTCGCATCTCCGCGACCTCATTTGTGGTTTTACGCTTCATGGCGTCTGCGCTCGTGCGCCGTGGCTGGTCTTGCGCTGATGAGGCGGATTGTCTCACCTTGCTCGACGTGTGCGACGACCAGCAGCCTATGCCGCGATGAATAGCCGATGGTGATCAAGCGCTGCTCGCCAATTGGATGATCCGGATCGGAGAAACTAGCGGCCAGGGGATCGTTGAAAACCGTCATCGCTTCGGCGAAGGTGACCTTGTGCTTTCGGCGATTCGCTTCCGCTTTCGCTCGATCCCACTCAAAGTGCATCCGGTGCTATCAACGGTACGAAGCGCAGCTAGAGGATCAGCTTGCGAATGTCGGATAGTACCGAGACCAGGAAAGCCGAGAAGCGCGCGGCGGTGGCGCCGTCGATGACGCGGTGATCGTAGGAGAGCGAGAGCGGGAGCATCAGGCGCGGCGCGAATTCCTTGCCGTTCCACACCGGCCGAATGGCGCCGCGCGACACGCCGAGGATCGCGACCTCGGGCGCGTTGATGATCGGCGTGAACGCGGTGCCGCCGATGCCGCCGAGGCTCGAGATGGAGAAGGTGCCGCCCTGCATGTCGCCGGGCTTGAGCTTGCCGTCGCGCGCGAGCTTGCTGATCTCGCCGAGCTCCTTCGCGATGTCGAACACGCCCTTGCGGTCGGCGTCGCGCACCACCGGGACCACGAGTCCGCCCGGGGTGTCGACCGCGACGCCGAGGTGGTAGTACTTCTTGATGATCAGGCTCTCGCCGGACTTGTCGAGCGAGGAGTTGAACTGCGGAAACTGGCGCAGCGCCGTCACGCACGCCTTGATCATGAAGGCGAGCATCGTCAGCTTGAAGCCCTTCTTCTCGGTCTCGACGGTCTGGTTCTTCCGGAACGCCTCGAGGTCGGTGATGTCGGCTTCGTCGAACTGGGTGACGTGCGGGATCGAGATCCAGTTGCGGTGCAGGTAGGGGCCGGAGAGCTTCTGGATGCGCGACAGCGCTTTCGATTCGACCGGGCCGAACTTGGCGAAGTCGACCTCGGGCCAGGCGGGCAGGTTGAACGGCAGCGCGCCGCCGCCTTTCGCCGCCGCCGGTGCCGCCGCTCCCGACAAAGCCCCCTTGACGAAGGCCTGCACGTCCGTGTGCAGGATGCGGCCCTTGGGGCCGCTCCCCTGCACGCGCGGGAGATCGACGCCGAGCTCGCGCGCGAACTTGCGCACCGACGGGCTGGCGTGGGGCTTGGTGACGGTTTCCTCGCGCGGCTCGCGCGGCACCGGGCGTGGCCCATGGGCAGGCGGAGGCGGGGTTACGGCGCCAGCGGCGGCAGGTTTCGGTTTTTCGGCTTCCTGCTTCGCCGCCGGGCTCTGCTTCGGGGATTCCCCGGATTCCATCACGAGTATCGGCGAGCCCTTCGCGACCTTGTCGCCGACCTTCACCTTCAGGTCCCTGATCACGCCGGCCGCGGGCGACGGAATTTCCATCGTCGCCTTGTCGGACTCGAGGGTGATGAGCGACTGCTCCTTCGTCACGGCGTCGCCGACCTTGACGAGCACCTCGATCACCTCGACTTCCTTGAAGTCGCCGATGTCCGGGACCGGCACGGTCATCGCGCCGCCGCCGGAGGGCTTTGCGGGCTCTGCGGGCTTTGCGGGCTCCGCTTTCGCCGGCGGGGGCTTGAGATTCTCCTCGGGCGCGGTCTCGCCGTTGCCTTTCTCGTCGAGCACCAGGATCGGCGAGCCCTTGGAGACCTTGTCGCCCACCTTGATGGTCAGCTGCTTGACGACACCCGCGGCCGGCGACGGGATCTCCATCGTCGCCTTGTCGGACTCGAGCGTGATCAGCGACTGCTCCTTCGACACGGCGTCGCCCGGCTTGACGAGCACCTCGATGACTTCGACTTCCTTGAAGTCGCCGATGTCGGGGACCAGCACCTGGCTCATACGGTCGTTGGGTCTGCCTTGTCGGGGTCGATTTCGTACTTCTTGATGGCGTCGGCAACTGTCTTCGCCTTGCCCTCACCCGAGTCAACCAAGGCCTTGAGGGCCGCGATGACGACGAAGCAGCGGTTCACCTCGAAGAAGTGGCGCAGCTTGGAGCGCGAGTCGGATCTCCCGAAACCGTCCGTGCCCAGGACGCGGTAGATGCGGTCCTTCGGAACGAAGGGCCGGATCTGGTCGGCGAAGGCCTTCATGTAGTCGCTCGAGGCGATTACAGGTCCGGATCTGTCTTGCAAAACCTTGGTGACATGGGGAATGCGGGGCTTGGCCTCCGGATGCAGCATGTTCCAGCGGTCGGCGGCGAGGCCGTCGCGGCGCAACTCGGTAAAGCTCGTCGCGCTCCAGACATCGGCCGCAACGCCCCAGTCCTCCTCTAGCATCTCGGCCGCCGCCTCGACCTCGCGCAGGATGGTGCCCGAGCCGAGGAGCTGCACGCGCGACTTGGCTTTCGATTTCGACTCGCGAAGCAAATACATGCCCTTCAGGATGCCTTGCTCCGAGCCTTGCGGCAGCGCCGGGTGCTCGTAGTTCTCGTTCATCAGGGTGATGTAGTAGTACACATCCTCCTGGTTGGTGACCATGCGACGCAGGCCGTCCTGGATGATCACCGCCACTTCGTAGCCGTACGTCGGGTCGTAAGACACGCAGTTGGGGATCACCGACGAGAAGATGTGCGAGTGGCCGTCCTCGTGCTGCAGCCCTTCTCCGTTCAGCGTGGTGCGGCCGGCGGTGGCGCCGAGCAGGAAGCCGCGCGCGCGCTGGTCCGCCGCCGCCCAGGCGAGGTCGCCGATGCGCTGCATGCCGAACATCGAATAGAAGATGTAAAACGGCACCGTCACTTCGTTGGAGTGGCTGTACGAGGTCGCTGCGGCGATCCAAGAGGAGAACGCGCCCGCCTCGTTGATGCCTTCCTCGAGGATCTGGCCCTGCTTGTCCTCGCGGTAGAACATCACCTGGTCCTTGTCGACCGGCTCGTACTTCTGGCCCTCAGCGGCGAAGATGCCGAGCTGGCGGAACATGCCTTCCATGCCGAAGGTGCGCGCCTCGTCGGGCACGATCGGCACCACGCGCTTGCCGAGCTCCTTGTCGCGCACGAGCGCCGTGAGCACGCGCACGAACGCCATCGTGGTCGAGATCTCCCGGCCCTCGCCCGAGCCTTTCAGCAATGCCTCGAAAGCATTCAGCGCGGGCACCGCCGGGACCTTGTCCGCCTTCGGGCGCCGCTGCGGCAGGTAGCCGCCAAGCGCCTTGCGCCGCTCGTGGAGGTATTTCATCTCCGGCGCATCCGCCGGCGGGATGTAGAACGGCAGCTCGTCCAGCTTCTCGTCGGGGATCGGGATCGCGAACTGGTCGCGCATCTCCTTGATGGTGGAGGTGTCGATCTTCTTCAGCTGATGGGTCGGATTCTTCGCCTGGCCCTGCTTGCCCAGGCCGAAGCCCTTGATGGTCTTCGCCAGGATCACCGTGGGCTGGCCCTTATGCTTCACCGCCGCCGCATACGCCGCGTAGACCTTGTGCGGGTCGTGGCCGCCGCGATTCAGGCGCCAGATGTCCTCGTCGCTCATGCGCGCGACCAGCTCGGCGGCCTTCGGGTGCTTGCCGAAGAAGTTCTTGCGCACGAACGCGCCGTCGTTCGCCTTGTAGTTCTGGTACTCGCCGTCGACCGTCTCCTCCATGATGCGCAGGAGGACGCCTTCCTTGTCGCGGGCGATCAGCGGGTCCCAGTACGAGCCCCAGATCACCTTGATCACGTTCCAGCCCGCGCCGCGGAAATCGCCCTCGAGCTCCTGGATGATCTTGCCGTTGCCGCGCACCGGGCCGTCGAGGCGCTGCAGGTTGCAGTTCACCACGAACACCAGGTTGTCGAGCTTCTCGCGCGAGGCGAGCCCGATCGCGCCCAGCGACTCGGGCTCGTCCATCTCGCCGTCGCCGCAGAACACCCACACCTTGCGGTTCGCCGTTTCCGCGAGGCCGCGCGCCTGCAGGTATTTGAGGTAGCGCGCCATGTAGATCGCCTGGATCGGCCCGAGCCCCATCGACACCGTGGGGAACTGCCAGTAGTCGGGCATCAGCCACGGATGCGGATAGGAAGAGACGCCCTTGCCGTCCACCTCGCGGCGAAAACTCAGCAATCTTTCCTGAGAAAGCCTTCCTTCCATGAGCGAGCGGGCGTACACGCCGGGGGAAGAATGCCCCTGGAAGTAGATCAGGTCGCCGCCGTGGCCGTCGTGCGGCGCGTTCCAGAAGTGCTGCTGGCCGGTGCCGAACAGCGTGCCGACCGAAGCGAAGCTCGCGATGTGGCCGCCGAGCTCGTCGTCGCTCTTGTTGGCGCGCGCCACGAGCACCATCGCGTTCCAGCGGCAGATCGAGCGGATGCGCTCCTCGAGCGCCACGTTGCCCGGCGAGCGCTCCTCCATGTGCGGCGGGATGGTGTTGATGTACGCGGTGTTCGGCGAGAACGGGATGTAGGCGCCGGAGCGGCGCGCCTTGTCGATCAGCCGCTCGAGGAGATAGTGCGCGCGCTCGGGACCTTCGCGCTCGAGCACCGCCTCGAGCGCGTCGAGCCACTCTTGCGTTTCCAGCGCGTCGGGGTCGTTTGCAGCGGGGAATTGGGGAACGGCAGCCATGTCGATGAATTCCGTTTTTGCTGCAGGGGGGCGAGACAAGCTTAACCAGAAAAGCGGCCCAATGCTAGACTGCGCCGCCCCCATGGCAGCGCAGATTCTCGACGGAAAATCCCTCGCGGCGTCCATCCGCGCCGACCTGAGAGAGCGGGTCGCGGCCCTTGTGCAGCGCGGAGTGCGGCCGGGGCTCGCCGTGGTCCTCGCCGGCGATGACGCCGCCTCGCGCGTCTACGTGCGCAACAAGACGCTCGCCGCCGCCGAGATCGGCGTGCATTCGGAGCAGCACGAGTTCAAGGCAGACGTCGGCGAGGCCACGCTCCTGCAGCAGATCAGGGCTCTCAACGAGAACCCTCTTGTCCACAGCATCCTCGTGCAGCTTCCCCTGCCGAAGCACATCGACTCGGCGCGGGTGCTGGAAGCGATCGCGCCGGCGAAGGACGTCGACGGGTTTCACGAAGTGAACCTGGGCGCGCTGCTCGCCGGGCGCCCCGGCGTGGTGCCGTGCACGCCCGCGGGCGTGATGCGCCTGATCGAGAACGCCGGCGTGCCGCTCGCCGGACGCCACGCCGTGGTCCTCGGGCGCTCGAACATCGTCGGCAAGCCGGTGGCCCTGCTCCTCTTGCAAAAGGACGCAAGCGTCACCATCTGCCACTCGAAGAGCAAAGACCTCAAAGCCATTACCAAGCAAGCGGACATTCTCGTCGCCGCGGTCGGGCGGGCGAAACTCGTGACCGCCGAAATGGTCAAACCCGGGGCTTGCGTCATCGACGTCGGCATCAACCGGCTGCCCGACGGCAAGCTCGCCGGCGACGTAGACTATGAAGCCGTCAGGGAAGTCGCCGGCTGGATTACCCCTGTCCCGGGCGGTGTCGGCCCGATGACGATCGCAATGCTCCTGGAGAACTGCTTCCGTGCTGCCGCAAGACAAAAACCCGCTGCTTGATTTCTCTGGTCTGCCGCGTTTCGCGGACATCAAGCCCGAGCATGTCGCTCCGGCGATGGACCAGCTGCTGGCCGACGGCCGCGCCACCACCGAAGCTGCAGTCCGAGCCAAGCCGACGTGGGACCAGTTCGTCGCGCCGCTCGAGGACGCGAACGAGCGCATCGGGCGCGCCTGGGGCCAGGTCGCGCACCTGCACGCGGTGATGGACAGCCCGCCGCTGCGCGAGGTCTACAACGCCAACCTGCCGAAAGTCACCAAATACTGGACCGAGCTCGGCCAGAACCAGGCGCTGTTCGAGAAGTACAAGG
>Ga0137428_1000627_pt1 | contig 14881 bp, 12 predicted proteins | sample EasRivERMZT718_2_FD_102305 | JGI IMG/M metagenome (GOLD analysis project Ga0137428, IMG submission 102305) | Soil microbial communities from meander-bound floodplain in the East River, Colorado, USA - East River MetaG ERMZT718_2 | ecosystem: Environmental > Terrestrial > Soil > Floodplain ...
CCTTGCGCTCGCGCAGCACGCCCTCGACCACGCGCAGCTGCGAGGCCGGGTCGAGCACCGCCGCCGCCTGGTCGAGCACGAGCAGCGCGGGGCGCTTGAGCATCGCGCGCACCATCGCGACCTTCTGGCGGTCGGCCACGGGCAGGCGCGAGCCGCCGACGCCGACCTGGTAGTCGAGCCCGTTGCGCACCACCATCGGCCGCAGCCCGAGGTCTTCGAGCAGCTCGCGCACGAGCTTGGTGATGCGCTCGGTCGCCCCGGCCTGACCGGTGACGATCTTGCCGAACAGGATGTTGTCCTGCAGCGTGGCGGCGTCGTTGTAGCGCGCCGGGTCGAAGAATTCCACCGCGTCGCGCAGCTCCGGCGGCAGGTGCTCGGCGAAATAGCGGCGCGCCTCTATGACGCGCGCCTCGAAGCCCTCGTCGATCAGCCCCAGGCGGTGCCGGGTGGCGATCAGCATGAAGGTCAGCGCGAGCAGCGCCCGGGTGTCCTCCGCCGCCAGGCCTTTCAGCCCGACCTCGCCCACGCGCTTGAGGATCGCCTCGAACTGCGGCAGGTCGTCCTGGTTGATGAAGCTGTACTGGCCGAAGAACTCGTGGCCGGCCGGCAGGCCGCTGAAGAGTTCCACCATGGTTTCCGCCACCTTGTGGCCGGTGCGGATCAGCAGCTCGTCGAGTCCGGTGGCGCGCAGCACCTGGCGCACGTAGGCGTTGCCGGCGAGGTTTTCCATGTCGAACACGCGGCCGACCGGCGTGCCGAACAGCAGGTTCTCGGCGAGCGTGGCGTTGCGGTTGTACGCGGCGGGATCAAAGCGCTCGACCCAGTCCTTGATGCCGAGTGACTCGAGGCGCTCGCGCATGTGCCGGCGCGCTTCGAGCACGCGCGCGCCGAGGTCGCCGTTGCGGTCGCTGCCGCTCTGGACGCGGCTGCGCAGGCCGAGCTCGAAGATGGTCTCCTCGAGGTCGACAGCGCGCAGCAGCTCCTCGATACGCTTGTCGCAGTCCTCGGGCCCGGTGCAGCCCGCGGCCTCGTAATCGATCCAGTCGGCCTCGATGTCGAGCGTGCTGTTGCCGGTGCGCGCCGCCTCGCGCGCCTGGAGCTCGCGCTCCGTGGCGGCCTCTTTCTCGTAGGTCTTTTCCTGGACGAGGCGGTGCTTCAGCCCGTAGAGCACGTTGTCGCGCACCCGCGCCGGGAAGAGGTACGCCGGCGAGCCGACGTAGCCGATGGCGCGGCCGGTGATCGCCTCGGGCGCGCGCGTGATGTCGACCCCGCCGAGCTCGACCGAGCCGCTCGTCGGCTGCTGCAGGCGTGCGAGGAGCTGCGCCAGCTCGCTCGCGCCCGAGCCGGGCCGGCCGACGATCGCAACATGCTGGTCGAGCCCAGCCTCGAACGACACGCTCTCCACCAGGCGCGTGCCGTGCTCGTCGACGAGCGAAAGGTTCGCGGCGCGCAGCTTGCCGCCCTTCGGCAGCTTCGGCGACTCGAGCAGCGCCTGCATCTCGGGGGGCGCCACCTGCTCGTCCAGGAACTGCTCCATCACCTGCTCGTACTTCACCTCGACGTCGAGGCGCTGCTGGTCCCAGTCGATCAGCTCCTTCACCGGGGTGGGCAGGTCCTTGTAGGCGGCGATCACCGCGACCAGCGCGCCGATGTCGAGGCTTCCCATGATCACGAGGTAGCCGCCCACGGTGTAGAAGAGAAACGGCGTCACCTGCGACAGGAAATTGTTCAGGAACTTGATCAGGAATTTCCGCTGGTAGAACTCGAAGCGGATGTGGAAGATGCGCCCGAGGCGCGCCGAGATCTCGGCGCGCTCGTAGTTCGAGGTGGCGTTGGCGTGGATCTCGGCCGCGCCGTCGACGGTCTCGGCGATGCGCCCGGCGAGCGCGCGCGCCGTGAGCTGGCGCTCGCGCCCGAGCACCAGCAGGCGCTTGCGCAGCCGGGGAATGAGGTAGGCCTGCACGCCGACCACCGCGAGCGCGATCAGCCCGAGCGCCCAATGCTGGTAGAGGATGAAGAACATCGCCGTGAGCGCCTGGCCGCCGAGAAACAGCGGCGTGATCAGCGCCTCGCCGATGAAGCCGCCGAGCGGCTCGACCTCGTCCTTGATCATGGTGGCCATCTCGGCGGCCTTCACCCGGCGGAACCGCGTCAGCGGAAAGCGCAGGATGTGGTCGTACAGCACGTAGCGCAGGCGCCGCAGCATGCGCTCGCCCATCCAGCCCTTCATCGTGTTGATGCGGAACTTGAGCCACCCGTTGACCACGATCAGGCCGAGGAAAATCATCGACAGCGCGAACAGGTACTCCAGGCGCCCGAGCTCCAGCCCGAGGAATCCGGTGGTCGAGTGGCCTTGCGGGAACCGGCCGCCCTGGATCGCCTCGTTGATGATGGTCTTGGGCAGGTCGAGCGACGCGTAGTACACCACCATCGTCAGCAGCACGAACGGCACGATGCGCAGCTGGTCGCGCTTGCTGTAGCGGATGATGAATCCGAAGAGGCTGCGTTCCACCCGGGTTTTCCCCAGCCTGCATCTTACAAGCTATAGTTGGCGCATGACCTTCAGCGTCCGCTTCTGGGGGGTTCGCGGCTCGATCGCCTGCTCCGGCCCGCGCACCGCGCGCTACGGCGGCAACACCTCCTCGCTCGAAGTGCGCTGCGGCGAACGCATGCTGCTCTTCGATGCCGGGACCGGCTTGCGTTACCTGGGCAACTCGCTTTCCAGCGCGCCCGTCGACGCCGACCTTTTCCTGACCCACACGCATTTCGACCACGTCTGCGGGCTGCCCTTCTTCCGCCCGTTCTTCCAGCCGCAGAACCGATTTCGCCTCTGGGCCGGGCACCTCGCCGAGGGCATGACGCTGCGGCGCGTGCTCGGCGAGTTCATGATGGCGCCGCTCTTTCCGGTGCCGCCGCAGGTGTTCCGCGCGCGCATGGAATACCGCGAGTTCAAGGCGGGCGAGACGCTGCGCCCCGCCGACGGTGTCGCGGTGCGCACCGCGACGCTCAACCATCCCGACGGCGCCACCGGCTATCGCGTCGAGTACGCCGGCCGCTCGGTCTGCTACCTCACCGATACCGAGCACGTTCCCGGAGCGCCCGACCGCCATATCCTCGAGCTCATCGCCGGCGCCGATCTCGTGATCTACGACAGCATGTACACCGATGCCGAGTACGACACGTACGTCGGCTGGGGACACTCGACCTGGCAGGAAGGGGTGCGCCTTTGCCGTGCCGCCGGCGCGAAGCGCCTCGCCGTGTTCCACCACGATCCGGAGCACGACGACGACATGCTCGACGGCGTGGCGCGCGAAGTCGCAAGAGAGTTGCCGGGATCGATCGTGGCGCGAGACGGCCTGGTTGTTGAACTTAATTGAACGCTACGCCGCCGAGCTCGAAGCAATCGGCGCCGAGCCAGCGCCGGCACCGCGCTGGGACCAGGACTGGTTCCCGCGCCTCGACGCCGCCGCGGCGTATGCCATGGTGCGCAGCACGCGCCCGCGGCGCATAGTCGAAGTCGGCTCGGGGCATTCGACGCGCTTCCTCGCGCGCGCGGTCGCCGACGGCGGCCTCGACACCCGCATCACCGCGATCGACCCGAAGCCGCGCGCCGCGATCCGCGGCCTGAACGTCGAATGGCTGCAGGCGCGCGTGGAGACGCTGGATCACGGGCCGTTCGCGCGGCTCGGCGAAAACGACATCCTGTTCATCGACTCGAGCCACCAGCTCAAGCCGGGCAGCGACGTCGAGTTCCTCGTGATCCAGGTGATCCCCCGGCTGCCGGCCGGGGTGCACGTGCACTTCCACGACATCTTCCTGCCCGACGACTATCCCGGCCAGTGGGCCTGGCGGCGCTATAACGAGCAGGCCGCCGTTGCTTCTCTCATTGAAAATAACCTGTTCAGAATCGATTTTTCGAGCCACGTCACGGTCTCCAGGTCACCCGAGAAGATCGCAGGCGTGCTCGCGCGCCTGCCGCTTCTCCCCGGCGCGGTCGAATCGAGCCTGTGGCTGACGAAGCTCTCGACATCCAGCCGGTAATCGACTGGCTGATCGAAGGCGCGCGGCCCGCGCGGCGGCCGCAGGACGTGCTGGTCGATACCTGCCGGCGCACGGTGTCCGCCGGGCTACCCCTCTACCGCGTCGGCGTGTTCGTGCGCACGCTGCACCCCAACGTGCTCGGCCGCGCGTTCATCTGGCAGGCGGACACGGGCGCGGTCGAGATCAGCGAAGCCGCCCACGACCTGCTCGAGTCCGAAACCTTCCTGAAGAGCCCGATCCGCGTGGTGTTCACCGAGCATGTCGAGGTGCGCCGGCGGCTCGCCGATCCGGCGTGCGCAATGGACTTTCCCATCCTGGAAGACCTGCGCAAGGAGGGCGCGACCGACTTCGTCGCGGCGCCGTTGCGCTTCGTGAACGGCGAGGTGCATGCCGCGAGCTTCGCCACGCGCCGCGCCGGGGGTTTTCGCGACGCCGAGCTCGCTGCGCTGCGCCGGCTGCTCGCCCCCTTCACGCGCATGGTCGAGATCTACGGCAACATGCAGAAGGCGCGCAACATCCTCGACGCCTACCTCGGCCGCGGTGCCGGGGAGAAGGTGCTCGCCGGGCAGATCCGACGCGGCGACGGCCAGGACATCGACGCGGTGATCTGGTTCTGCGACCTGCGCGACTCCACGCCGCTCGCCGACTCGATGAGCCGGCGCGAATTCCTGGCCCTCCTGAACGAGTATTTCGAGTGCGTGCTCGGCCCGGTGCTCGAGCGCCAGGGCGAGGTGCTGCGCTTCATCGGCGATGCCGCGCTCGCCATCTTCCCGGTGAACGGCCGGCCCGCCGAGGCCTGCGCCCAGGCGCTCGCAGCCGCCCAGGAGGCCTTCGCCAGGATGGATAAGCTGAACAAAAAGAGGCACTCACCGCTGCGCTTCGGCATCGGCCTGCACCTGGGCGAGCTTACCTACGGCAATGTGGGGACGCCCTCGCGCATCGAGTTCACGGTCGTGGGCGCGGCCGCCAACGAGGCGGCCCGCATCGAGAGCCTCTGCAAGCAGCTGGGGGTGGACCTCCTGGTCTCGGAGCGCGTGGCGCGGGCGCTGCCGGGCGCCTGGAAATCGCTCGGCAGCCACACGCTTCGCGGCGTCGGAGATAAGATGGAGCTATTCACTTTGTCCTGACCTCCGGAAGAGAATGAACAGCGTGACGGCTCTCGGCGGGCTTTTCGCCGACTGGCACTGGAGGATGGACGGCCAGCTCCGCCTCACCTACACCTCGCACCAGTTCCCCGAAAAGACTGGCCTCGACCCGTCCGACGACTACTGGGAGCACAACCGCCGCCAGCTCGAGCGCCACCAGGGCTTCCGCGACTTCGAGATCCGGCGCGTCGCCTCCGACGACCGCTGCGTATGGCTCGCGCTCAGCGCCGAGCCGGTGTTCGACGAGAACGGGACTTTCCAGGGCTACCACGGCGTCGGCCGCAACATCACGGCGCACAAGCGCGGCGAGCAGGTGCTGCGGCTCGAGCACGCGGTGGCGCGCGCCCTCGCCCAGTCGCCCGGCGTCGCCGAGGGCCTGCAGGCCGGGCTGCGCGCGATGTGCGACATCGAGGGCTGGGACTATGGCCGCTGCTTCCGGGTCGACCCGGCGAGCGGCGAGATCACCTTCGAGGAGGGCTGGTTCGCGCGCGCGCCGGCGACCGAGCAATTCCTCAGCCGCGCGCGCGCCACCTGGCAGGAAGGCAAGCCGGTGTTCGCAAAATCGCCGCGCGAGGCGAGCGGGTCTTTCGCCACCTTCGCCTTCCCCGCGGTCGCCCAAGGCAAGACCATCGGCCTGCTCGTGTTTTCCGGGCACCGCAGCGGCGACCCCGACGAGCGGCTGCTCGAGGCGGCGCAGGCGCTCGGCAGCCTGTTCGGCCAGTTCCTGCAGCGCAAGCAGACCGAGGAGCTGCTGCGCGCGAGCGAAGCGCGCTTCCGCAGCCTGACGCATCTGTCGTCGGACTTTTTCTGGGAGACCGACGCCCAGCACCGGCTGACGAGCATCGTGCACGGCCCGAGCTACGGCTCGCCGCAGGTCGCGCGCGGGATCATCGGCAAGACGCCCTGGGGCGTGCCCTCGGCGAGTCCCGACCAGGCGGGCTGGGCGGCGCACATGGCGGTGCTCAACAGCCACCTGCCGTTCCGCGACTTCGAGTTCGCCCGCGTCATGCCCGACGGCGGCACCCGCTACCTCTCGGTGGGCGGCGAGCCGCGCTTCGATGCGATGGGCGTATTCCTCGGCTATCGCGGCATCGGGCGCGACGTGACTGAGATCTCGCTCGCCCGCGAGCGCATCGCCTCGCTCGCCTATAACGACGCGCTGACTGGCCTCGCGAACCGGACCAGCCTCTCGCCGGCGCTCGAGCAGGCGATCGAGCGCACCCGCCGCCACCGCTCCAAGCTCGCGGGCGTGTTCATGGACCTCGACGGCTTCAAGCAGATCAACGACCTGCACGGCCATGCGGCCGGCGACGCATTCCTCGTCGAGGTCGCACGCCGCCTGCGCCGCAGCCTGCGCGCGAGCGACGTGGTGGCGCGCCTGGGCGGCGACGAGTTCTTCGTAGTGCTGGAGCAAATGCAGGACGCGCCGGCGGTCGAGCGCGTGGTGAGCAAGCTCGCGAGCGAAGTGCTGAAGCCCTACGAGCTCTTCGGCGGCGTCAAGACGCGCATCTCGGCGAGCCTGGGCGTTAGCATCTTTCCCGACGACGCCGGGGATGCCGCCACCCTCATGGCGCACGCCGACAAGGCGATGTACGCGGCCAAGCGCGCCGGCAAGAACGCGTTCTGCATCTTCTCCTCGGGAACCTCGGGCAGCCCGACCTCGATCCCCTCATCGGACCACCGGGCGGCGTAAAGATCCCGTTGATTTTTCGCCGCGCGATAGAACTCGCGGCGGCCCTGGCCTAGGCTGGGCCGCCAAATGGGCCCCGAGGACCCCTCCGAAGATACCTATCGCGCCGCGCTGGTTCGCGCTGCCCAGATCCTCGGCGGCGCACGTCACCTGGCCCATCGCCTGCAGGTGCCCCTGCCGGAGCTCACCCGCTGGCTGGCCGGCGATGGCAAGCCGAGCATCGGCACCTTCCTCAAGGTAATCGACGTGCTGATCGAAGAGGGCCGCACACCGCTTCTCCATCCCCCGAACGCCGAGAAGAAGCCGACCGGGTAATGCATACGTTGTATTGCACGTCTGCCGGTAGTGTAATACATTGCCCTCGTGAAGATTCTCACCGTGCGCCTGCCGGATGCGCTCGCCGCCGCGATCGAGGCGGAATCGCGCGTGCGCAAGCTATCGAAGTCCGACGTCGTGCGTGAGCGCCTCGAGCGCGCGCCGGCTGGCGCCGCGGAGCCCGACCCCGCTTCCTACGACATCGCCGATTTGATCGGCTCGGTTGACGGCCTGCCCGCTGATCTGAGCGCTCGGAAAAAGCATTACTTGCGCCTCGGGTATGGCCGCAAGCGTTCTCGTTGACGCGAGCTTCATCGTCGCCCTCTTCAACCGTCGAGACAGCAACCACCGCTGGGCGACCGCGCAGAGCGCCAACCATGCACGTCCATGGCACACCTGCGAGGCCGCGCTCTCCGAGGCCTTCTATTTGCTAGGGCTGCGCGGCGCTCCAGCACTGAGGACGTTGCTGAGGCGGGGTTCTCTTCGGCTGGCGTTCGACCTCGATGGCCAGCTCGACCCGGTGCTCCAGCTCATCGAGAAGTACGCCAGCGTGCCCATGAGCCTGGCCGACGCGTGTCTGCTGCGCATGACAGAGACGCTTTCGAATCCGCTGCTTCTGACCACCGATTCCGATTTCCGAATCTATCGGCGCCACAGCAGGCAGATGGTGCCCTGCCTAATTCCCGAATAGGCAAGGCCTGCTATTCGATGATCTTGTCGGCGCGCACCAGCACCGCGGGCGGAATCGCAATTCCCAGCGCCTTCGCCGTCTTCAGATTGACGACCAGCTCGAACTTCGTCGCCTGCTCCACGGGGAGCTCGCCGGGCTTTGCACCCTTGAGGATCCTGTCCACGTAGCGTGCCGACGTTCGATAGAGGTAAGCCACATCCGCCCCGTACGAGAGCAGACCGCCGGCGTCGGGATAGATACGGTCGCTCCAGAGGGCGAGAAAACGCTTCTGCTGGGCGAGATCCAGCACCTGTTTGATGTGCACGCCGAGAAATCCGGACGCCAGGTTCATGAGCGCATCGGCGCGCCACTTCACGGCCGCGTCGAATGCAGCGTTGAGCTCCCCGGGATCGCGGATATCAAGGATGAGAACCTCTATCGCGAACGTGTCGGCAGCCTTTCTTGTCGCGCTCACCTGCTCACGATAGACGGCCACCGATGGGTCGGCCAGGACGGCAACACGCGCGACCTTCGGCCTCACTTCCTTGAGCAACTGCATTCGTTTTGCGCTCATCTCGATATCAAAAAACTCCTGGCCGGTGGCGTTTCCGCCAGGATGAGCAAGACTGCGGACCAGGCCGGAGCGGACTGGATCGGCCGACACCGGGAAAACGACAGGAATGGTGCTGGTCGCCTTGATTGCCGCCCGGGCGCTTGCGGTGCCGCCGCCGGCGACGATGAGATCGACGTTCTGGCGCACGAAGTCGGCCGCTATGGCGTGCAGCCGATCAACGGCCCCCTCGGCGCTTCGGTAGTCGACCTGGATATTCTTCCCTTCGATATAGCCGTGCTCCCGCAACCCTTGCCGGAACGACTCGACGAACACATGCTGGATGGGCACCATCATCATCACCCCTATTCGGGGAATCCTTGCGGGTTGCGCGATCGCGAACCGCGACACGCAAAGGGCGGTCAGTCCCAAGACCAGCGTTCTGCGGTGCATTCCTGCCTCTCGGCGCTGACGCTATGCCGGTCGGTTCGGCGCGTCAAGAAAACGTGGTCTGTCCCTGTTTAGGTGCGGGCGGCGCTGCTGTAGGGATCGGCGGCGTCGCGCAGGCCGTCGCTCGCTATTCGATCACCAGATCCGCCCGCACGAGTAGCGTCGGAGGAATCGCTATCCCCAGTGCTTTGGCGGTCTTCAGATTGATGACCAACTCGAGCTTGGTCGCCTGCTCGACCGGCAGATCTGCCGGCTTCGCGCCTTTCAGAATCTTGTCGACGAATCGGGCGGCGCTTCGGTACAAGTCTGCGATATCGGGCCCATAGGACAGCAGACCTCCAGCCAGCGGAAATTGCCGATGCTCCCACACCGTCACCATGCGGTGCCGTGTGGCGAGCTCGAGCAACTGGCTGCGGTGCGCGTTGAACGTGGAAGACGCAGCGACAATCAGCGCTTCCGCGCGCGCGTTGCGCGCAGAGTCGAATGCGCCGGCGAACCCGTCGGGGCTGCTCGCCCTCAGCACCTCCACCTGCAGACCGAGCGCGCGTGCGGCCGCCTGCGTGGCTGCTATCGCCGCCTCCTCGCTCTTCGACCCCATCTTCGGGTCTGCAAGCAGCGCTACGCGCTGGAGCTTTGGCAGCAACTCCTTGAGCACCTGCAGGCGTTTGGCATTGATGTCGGATGAGATGATCGAAAGGCCGGTCACATTGCCGCCGGGGCGCGCCAAGCTCTGCACGAGGCCTTCGAGAACGGGGTCGGCCGCTGCGGGAAAAACAATGGGAATGGTGCGGGTCGCCTGCATGGCTGCGCGCGCTGAACCTCCGCCGCCGCCCGCCACGATCAGGTCGACCTGCAGGCGCACCATTTCGGCCGCAATCGACGCAAACCGATCGGGCGACCCCTCTGCGCTGCGGTATTCGACGTGAATGTTCTGGCCCTCGAGATAGCCGAGCTCTCGCAAACCCTGGCGGAAGGCCTGGGTGAACGGACCTTCAATCGGAACCGCCAGCATCACGCCTATCCGCGGCGCCTTCCTGCGCTCCTGCGCCGCAGTCAAGCGCGCTGCGCCAAACGTGGCCAATCCGCCGAGAACGAAAAGGCGCCGTCGCATTCCTTCTCTCCCTTCGGCCACGCTAAGCCGGTCGGACCGGCGCGTCAAGAAAACGTGGTGCGCTGTTTAGGTGCGGGCGGCGCTGCTGTAGGGATCGGCAGCGTCACGCAGGCCGTCGCCGAAGAAGTTGAAGGCGAGCACGATGATGAACACCGGCACGACCGAGAGCATGAGCCAGGGATAGAGCGCGACCACGTTGATGTTCTGCGCCTCGTTGAGGAGCACACCCCAGCTCGTCACGGGCGGCCTTAGCCCCAGGCCCAGGAAGGAAAGCGCGGTCTCGCCCAGGATCATCGCGGGCACCGAGAGCGTGGCGGAGGCGATCAGGTGGCTGGTGAAGCTCGGCAGCAGGTGCCTGCGGATGACGCGCGCCGGGCTCGCGCCCATCAGGACCGCGGCGGTCGCAAAATCCTCCTCCCTTAGGGCCAGAAGCTTGGAGCGCACCGCGCGCGCAAGGCCCGGCCAGTCGAGCAGGCCGAGGATGATGGTGATGCCGAAGTAGACCAGGATCGGGCTCCAGTTCACCGGCAGCGCGGCCGACAGCGCCATCCACAGCGGCAGCTCGGGAAACGAGCGCACCATCTCGATGAAGCGCTGGATCACGTTGTCGATCCAGCCGCCGTAGAACCCGGAAATTCCGCCGAGGGTGATGCCGATGAGGAAGCTCACCGCGATGCCGAACAGGCCCACGGTGAGCGAAATACGCGTGCCGTACACGATGCGCGAGAAGAGATCCCTCCCCAGCCGGTCGGTCCCGAGGAGGTAGAGGGTGCCTCGCTCCGCCGGGCAGACGAAGTGGAAGCGCCCGGGAATCAGCCCCCAGAATTCGTAATCGTCGCCGAGGCAGAAGAACCGCAGGCGGAACACCGCGCTGCGGTCGTCCGTGTATTCGCGCTTCAGCGTCTGCATGTTGAGGCGCATGCTGTAGCCGTAGACGAACGGGCCGACGAAGCTGCCATCGTGGAAGAGATGCAGCCGCTGCGGCGGCGCGTAGATATGGTTGGTGTCGCGCGTGTGCAGGTCGTAAGGCGCGATGAACTCGCTCACCAGCGTCGAGGCGTAGAAGAGAAGCAGGATCGCGCCGGCGATCACCGCGATGCGGTGGCGGCGGAACTTCCACCACATGATCTGCCACTGCGAAGCGCGGTAGAAGCGCTCCTGCTCGGGCGTGAGCGTTTCGGCCGCGTGGGGCTCGAACGGCGCTTGCGAGACGTAGTGCTCGAGTTTGGAGCGGTTTTCTATTTCGCCACCCCGCCGGTGAGACGGATACGCGGATCGAGCGCCGCCAGCAGGAGATCCGAGATGAACATGCCGATCACGGTGAGGAACGACAGGAACATGAGGAACGAGCCGGCGAGGTACTGGTCCTGGCTGCGCAGCGCTTCCAGCAGCATCGGCCCGGAAGTCTGCAGCGAGAGCACCACGGCGACGATCGCCGAGCCGGAAATGACGCTCGGCAGCAGGTTGCCGATGTCGGCGATGAACGGGTTGAGGGACATGCGCAGCGGGTACTTCACCAGCATCGGGAACTCGGGCATGCCCTTCGAGCGCGCGGTCACCACATAGGGCTTCTGCAATTCATCCAGCAGGTTGGCGCGCAGCCGGCGGATCATGCCCGCGGTGCCCGAGGTGCCGATCACGATCACCGGGATCCAAAGGTGCTCCATCACCGAGATCGCTTTGCCCACGCTCCAGGGCTGGCCGAGGTACTCCGGATCCATGATGCCGCCGACCGAAAGGCCGAACTGCGCGTTGGCGAAGTACATGAGCACCAGCGCGAGCAGGAAGTTCGGCGTCGCCAGTCCGACGTAGCCGAGGAAGGTGAGGCCGTGGTCGCCCCAGCTGTACTGGCGGGTCGCGGCGTAGAAGCCGATCGGGAACGCGACCGCCCAGGTAAAGAGGATCACCGAAAAATTCAGGATGAACGAAAGAAGCAGCCGATCGCCGACCACGTCCTTCACGGGCAGGTCGTGCTCGAACGACCAGCCGAGGTCGCCCTGCAGTAGTCCCGAGAACCCGTTCTCGCCCGGCCAGACGCCGATCCAGATCGCGTACTGCTCGAGGAACGGCTTGTCGAGGCCGTACTGCTTGCGCAGGAATTCCGCCTTCTCCATCGCCGCCTTGTCGCCCTGGCTCTGCAGCTCGGCGATCTGGTTGGAGAGGAAGTCTCCCGGCGGCAGCTGGATGATGACGAAAGTGACGAAGCTGATCACCAGCAGCGTGGGCAGCATGATCAGGACGCGCCGCAGCGTGTATCGCAGCATCTAGCGGAACCAGAACGTGTCGGGACGGTAGATGCCGAAGAACGCGCCGGGATCCCAGTTGTAGAACCCCTGCTGCGGCACGTTCATCAGCGTGTCGCGCGCGACCACGGGCTGCGGCACGCCGGAGACGACGCCGATCGTGAACTGCTGCTCGGCGTGCAGCTCGAGCATGGCGTGCCACGCGCGCTCGCGCTCCTGGCGCGTCGTGCTCTCCAGCCACACTTTGTACAGATGCTGCAGCTCCTTCACCTCGGGGATGTCGACCGGCTCGCCCGACTTGCCGGCGGTCTCGAGGAACTGACCGAACTTCGGCCACTGGTGCTGCGACTGGCTGGTGGGCGCGAGCTCGTCCGGGGCGTTGTCGGGCGTGGCGAGCCCGTTCTCGATCCCGCTCCACACCGACATCACGGTCTCACCGGAAAAAATGCGGTTGCGCCAGGCCTCGCGCTGCGAGGGCTTGCTGAAGAGCTTGATCCCGACCTCGCGCCAGGTCTCGCGGATGAGCTCGAGCACGTCGGTGTGCTCAGTCGACTCGCCCGCGGTCTCGACGATAATTTCGAGCGGCCGCCCGTCGGGCAGTCGGCGCACGCCGTCGCGCCCCCGCTTGAGGCCGATTTCATCCAGTAGCTGGGACGCTTGCTTGCGGTCGTAGCGCGCCCAGCGGTCGCGGTACGCCTCGCGGAAGAGCGGGCTCTGCGGCAACACCGTGTTGTTCGACTCGATCGCGAGGCCGAAGTAGAGCACCTGGTTGACGAGCGAGCGGTCGATGGCGAGCGACAGCGCGCGGCGGAAGCGCGCGTCGCGCAGGAGCTGGCGCCACACCGGGTCGTTCGCGTTGAGATTGGGATAGAGCGCGAAGTGCGAGCCCTTGCCCGGGCGCCACAGCAGCGTGCGATAGCCGTTCTTCTTCTCGGCCTGCTTGAGGAAGGTGTAGTTGTTGAAGTGCACGTCGCGCGCCTGCAGATCGGCTTCTCCTGCGCCGGTCTTCGCGGGAATCAGCTTCGGGTCGGCCACTGCGAGAATGAAGCGGTCGATGTAGGGAAGCTGGCGGCCGTGCTCGTCTACGCGGTGGAAATAGGGGTTGCGCACCGCCACGAAGCGGTCCGCCGGCGGCCGGGTGGTGTTCATCCAGGGCTGCAGCGTCGGCAGGTCGGGGTTGTCCGACTCGTAGAGGTTGTCGGCGCGGTTGTGCACCGCCGACCATTTGCGCTTCGCCGTGCCGTCGGCATCGGCCTTGCGCACCTTCTCCGAATACTTCTTGTGCAACGGCTTCAGGTAGTGCGCCGGGCGGTAGATGAAAAGCGGCGACGCGCCCGCCTGGCGCGGCAGGAAATGCGGATTCGGCTTGTGCCAGCTATAGCGCACCACCGTGTCGGACAGCACCTCGAACTTCGGCTGCTGCCCGTCGACCAGGAGATCCTTCGGCGGACCCGAGGGCAGGAGCTCCTTGTTCGTCGCCACGTCCTCCCAGTAGTAGCGGAAATCCTCGGCGGTAAACGGCTGCCCGTCGGACCAGCGGTGCCCTTTGCGCAGCTTTAGCGTGAACACCCGCCCTTCCTGCACCTCGAAGCTCTCGAGCAGATCGGCTACGAGGTTGAACTCCCGGTCGTAGCCGACGAGGCGGGCATAGCCGTACACCACCAGCAGGCGCGTGTCGCGGCTGCGGCCGACGAGGCTGTGCAGCGTGCCGCCGTGCTTTCCTACCTGGTCGACGCGCACTACGAGCGGCGGCTGCGGCAGGCGCTGCTCCACGGGCGGCAGCTTTCCGGTGGACACGTCGAGCCTCAGCATGGGGGGTTCAATAGCGCTTTGAGCCATGACCACCGTCGGCAGCGCCGCAACGATCCCCAGCAAAAACTTCCTCATGCCGCTCTCACCAAGTGCCCGCGGCCGATGTCCTGCATGCCCGGGCGCTGTCCGCCCGCAATGCGGAACTCCGATGGCCACGCGGCAGGATCGGAGGCCTTGCCTTCCATCAGCGCGTCGAAATCGAGCTTGCGAGAGAGGTCGGGCTCCGGGACCGCGGCGAGCAGCGCCCGGGTGTACGGATGCACCGGGTTGCGGAACAGCTCCGCCGAGGGAGCGAGCTCGACGATGCGCCCGGCGCACATCACCGCGATGCGGTCGGCGAGATAGTTGACGACCGCGAGGTTGTGCGAGATGAAGAGGTAGGCGAGGCCGAGCGCAGAGCGCAGGTCGGCGAGAAGGTTGAGCACCTGCGCCTGCACCGAGACATCGAGCGCCGAGACCGGCTCGTCGCAGATGAGCAGCTCGGGGCCGAGCGCGAGCGCGCGCGCGATGCCGATCCTCTGGCGCTGCCCGCCCGAGAAGCTGTGCGGATAGCGCCGCAGGTGGCGCACGTCCAGGCCGACGAGCCCCATCATTTCCTTCACCCTCGCGAAGCGCTCGTCCTCGTCACCGATGCCGTGGATGACCAGCGGCTCGCTCACGATGTCGTACGCGGTCATGCGCGGATTGAGCGAGCTGAACGGGTCCTGGAACACAAACTGCACCTTGCGCCGGTACGAGAACAGCTCCGCGCCCTTGAGCTCCAGCACTTTCTCGTTCTTGAAGAGAACCTCGCCCGAGTCCGGCGTGACCGAGCGCAGGATCATGCGCGCCGTGGTCGTCTTGCCGCAGCCCGA
>Ga0137428_1000629_pt1 | contig 14865 bp, 13 predicted proteins | sample EasRivERMZT718_2_FD_102305 | JGI IMG/M metagenome (GOLD analysis project Ga0137428, IMG submission 102305) | Soil microbial communities from meander-bound floodplain in the East River, Colorado, USA - East River MetaG ERMZT718_2 | ecosystem: Environmental > Terrestrial > Soil > Floodplain ...
CGCCGGTCAACGACTCGAAGCGTTGTTGCACGTCCACCGACAGCGGCGCCGAGCCCGAGACGCAGACCTTGACGCTCGACAGATCGCGTCGCTCCACACCGGGGAACTGGTTGATCGCGTTGAACAGCGCGGGGACGAGGGGCGCGATCGTGACTTTGCGTTTCTCGATTTCCTTGACGAGCATCGGCACGTCGCGCGGATTGGGCAGCAGCGCCATCGTGCCGGCGATATAGACGACGAGATTCATGCACACCGTCATTCCGAACACGTGAAAGATCGGCAGGGCGCTGAGCATGACTTCCTCTCCGGGACGGAGCGCCGGGAGCCAGGCGCGAGCCTGCTGCACGTTGTACGACAGGTTGCGATGCGTGAGCATCGCGCCCTTGGACACACCGGTCGTCCCGCCCGTGTACTGCAGCACCGCGATATCGTCCATGTCGATCGCCACCGCAGGGGGGCGTGGCTCCGTCCGCGCGATGAGCTGCTTGAAGAAGTGGATGCCCGGCCCCGGGGAGACGTTCGCGATCGCGGGATGCGGCTTTTGGCGCTTGAGCTTGAGCGGCGCGAGCAGGTTGAGCGGGAACCGCAGGTACTCGGGGATCCGGGCGATCACGTACTGCTCGATCGGCAACCGGGCGCGGTGGTCTTTGATTTTCTGGTCGAAGGTAAAGTCCGCCACAATCGCGAGCCGGCAGCCTGCGTCCTTCCACTGATGCTCCATTTCTCTCGTGGTGTAGAGCGGATTCGTCAGCACGGCCTGCGCGCCGAGCCGCACCGTCGCGTAGTACGCGATGACGGTCTGCGGCAGGTTCGGCAGCTGAATCGCCACTCGGCTGTCCTTCGCGACACCCAGCGACGCCAGCGCCGTCGCCAAGCGATCTACTTGATCCTTGAGCTCGCGATACGTGAGCCGGCCGTTCAGGAAGACGAGGGCGGTCGTGTCGGGGTGGGTCGCTGCCGCGCGTTCGAGAAACTGAGGCAGCGTGACGTCTTCGAACGTCGCGGTACGGGGAACGCCAGGATCGTAGTGCTGAAACCAGGGCTGATCGTGCATGGGAGCCGCAGGGCCGTGCCAGGATGGAGTCCCGTCCAACATACGCCCGCGTGCACGGCGCGGAAGGCTAGGCGGCCGACGCGGACGACGCCCTAGATGCCACCCAAACAAGGGCGTATCCTAAGCTGCCATGATCACTGCGCTGATCCTGAGCATGCACGCTCCGCTACTGGCGCAGGACGTGCGCATTTTCGACAACGCGCCGGCTGCGCGGTGGATCGCGCCTCCCGGCCTCCCGGGCGACAGCTTCACCGTCTTCCACGCCCGGAAGACATTTGAGCTGAGCGCCGCCCCCCCTTCAACGCCCTTCATCGTTCACGTCTCGGCCGACAATCGCTATCGACTGTACGTCAACGGCACACAGGTCTCGTCCGGGCCTCAACGCTCCGACGTCAACCACTGGCGTTACGAGACCCTCGACCTCGCGCCGCACCTCCGGAGCGGGCGCAACGTCGTCGCCGCCGTGGTCTGGAACTGGGGCGCCGCGCGACCGGTCGCGCAGCACAGCCACCGCACGGGTTTTTTGATGCAGGGGAACAGCCCGGCCGAAGCCGCGCACGTGAACACCGGCATCGGGTGGCGGCTGTATCTCGATTCTGCGTACGCACCGATCGTGATCACGACCGCGAGCATGGGGAACTACTACGCGGCTGCTCCGGGCGACTCTCTCGACGGGTCGCGGTACCCGTGGGGCTGGGAGCGCCCCGATTACGAGGACCGCGCCTGGCATGAGGTGGTCGTCGCCTCGAACACCCCGGCCTCCGCACCGCTCGACGCCTTCGCCGGCGCCGCAGGCGGAGCAATCGTCGGGCGCGCGAAGCGCCGCGCGATGCAGCCCGGTGAGTACGGCGAGATGTCGGGCTGGCAGCTCGAGCCGCGCTCCATCCCGGCCATGGAGGAGCGCGTGCAACGACTCGCACGGGTGCGGCGCGCGCGGGGGGGGGGCTCGACCACGGACGGCGCCTTCCTGCGCGGCAGCAGCGACCTCGTGATCCCGCCGCACACCGATGCCTCCCTGCTCCTCGACCAGTCGCATACGACCAACGCCTACCCGGTTATCGAGACCAGCGGCGGCAGCGGGGGCAGTATCCGGCTCACGTACGCGGAGGCGCTCGTGGACTCGCTGGGGCGGAAGGGTCACCGCGATTCGATCGCGGATCGCGCGCTGCGCGGCGTGCGCGACGTGATCCTGCCGGGTGGCGGGGCGCGTCGCCGGTTCCAGACGCTGTACTGGCGGTCATTCCGCTACATCCAGCTCGACGTCGCCACTGCCGGCGATCCGCTGCGCATCCACGACCTGCACGGGATCTTCACCGCGTATCCGTTCGCGGAGCGCGCACGCTTCGACAGTGACGCTCCCTGGCTTGCCGACGTGTGGCGCATGGCCTGGAACGGCGCGCGGATCGGCGCGTTCGAGACGTACATGGACACGCCCTACTGGGAGCAGCTCCAGTACGTAGGCGACACGCGCATCCAGGGACTGATCTCGCTGTACGTCGCGGGCGACGACCGGCTGCTGAGGCAGGCCATCGAGCACTTCGACCTGTCGCGTCTTCCCGAAGGGCTCACCGGCAGCCGCTATCCCTCGGCCCTTCCTCAAATCATCCCGCCCTTCTCGTTGATCCACGTGGCGATGGTGCACGACTTCTTCATGCACCGGGGGGGGCGCGACGACGCCTTCGTGCGCGCGCGGCTGGCCGGCGTGCGCGGGATTCTCGACTGGTACGCGCGGCATGTGGACTCCACCGGCATGCTCGGGCCGATGCCACACTGGAATTACGTCGACTGGACGGACCCATGGCCGCGCGGCGTCCCCCCGGGAGCCGATCACGGCCACTCCGCCACGATCTCTCTGCTCTATGCGTATGCGCTGCGACGGGCGGCCGAGCTGGAGGACGCCCTCGGTGGGCGCGGCACGGCCGCCGAATACACCGCGCGCGCCGACGCCGTGATCGAGGCTGTGCGCGCGCGTGCGTGGGACCGCTCGCGGGGGGGGGGGCTGTTCCGGGACGCTCCCGAGACGAGCGCGTACAGTCAGCAGACCAACGTGCTCGCGATCCTCACCGACGCCGCGCCGGCATCCGAGCAGCGCGCGCTGATGCAACGGGTGCTCTCCGACACCGGTCTCACACGCGCGTCGTACTACTTCGGCTTCTACGTCCTCGAGGCGCTGCGCAAGGCGGGGCTGGCGGAGCAGTACGTCGAACAACTCGCGCCCTGGAAGCGCATGCTGGCGCTCGGGCTTACCTCGACGCCGGAGAATCCGGAGCCCACGCGCTCCGATACCCACGCCTGGGCGGCGCATCCCCTCTATGGACTGCTGGCGACGGTGCTCGGGGTGCGTCCGTCGAGTCCGGGATTTCGGACCGTGACCATCGCGCCCGCGCTCGGACCGCTGCGGCGCGCGGCAGGGCGCGTTCCCCATCTGGCCGGGGACATCGACGTGCGGATGCAACGGGTTGGCGCCACCGGGGGGGGGCTCACCGCGCAGATCGTGCTGCCACCCGGGTTGTCCGGTGTCTTCGAGTGGCGCGGCGAGCGCCGCGCCTTACGCGAGGGAACACAGACGCTTCGTTTCTGACCTTACTCCATTCCAGCCAGAGGTCATGTCGGCCCCACGCAGGGTGCGGCGCGATTTCCAACCCAAGTCAGTATGAGGAGGTCTCGATGAGGCCAAAGAAGTCCGCGACCGGCAAGAAGCTCAAGGGATTCACGGCCGAGGAACGCGCGGCGATGAAGGAACGAGTCCAGGAGCTGAAGGCGGGCACGGGAGACGGGGAAAGCGCGGTGCTCGCGAAGATCGCGGGGATGGGGGAACCGGATCGCTCGATGGGCAAGCGGCTCCATGCCATCATCAGGGCCAACGCGCCAGCCCTCAGTCCGAAGCTCTGGTACGGCATGCCCGCCTACGCCAAGAACGACAAGGTCGTCTGCTTCTTCCAAAGCGCGGGGAAGTTCAAGACGAGGTACGCGACGCTCGGCTTCAGCGACAAGGCGACTCTCGACGAGGGCGCCATGTGGCCGACCACCTTCGCGCTCAAGGAGTTGAGCGCCGCCGAGGAGGCAAAGATCGGCGCGCTCGTGAAGAAAGCGGTGAACTAGGGGGCCGGCACCGGCGCCGGCAGATGCTCGGCGAACCGCCACGGCGCCGCTCCGTCACGTGTCAGCGCGAGCGTCGCGAGCCGCGCCCGCACCATCGCGATCGGCATCGGACCGCCCTGGAGCACCGCGTCGTGGAATTCGCGCTCGGTCATCTTGCGCGTATCGACCAGCTCGGCGTGCAGCGCGCGCAACTGCAGACCGCCGATCATGTACGCCGCCTGATAGAGCGGCGAGTAGGCGCCGCCAAACGAGCGCCGCACCTCACCCTCGGCGTTGGCACGCTCGAAGCCGACGGTGTCGACGAGAAACTGAATCGCCTGCTCGGGCGTCATCTTCCCGAGATGGAAGTTGAGCGAGAACATGATTCGCGCGCTGCGGTGCATCCGCCAGAACAGCGCGCCCACGCGATCTTCCGGCGTCGCCTGGAAGCCGTGATCCCACAGGAACATCTCCCAGTACAGCGATTGGCCTTCGTTCCAGAACGGCGTGGAGAACAGCCGGCGATGGGAGTTGTAGCGGGCCGACATGAAGCTCTGCAGGTGGTGCCCCGGGTTCAGCTCGTGGAACACCGTCGCGTGCGAGAAGTGCGGGTTGTTGCCGCGCATGCTCATCAACTTTTCCGCGTCCGACATGTCGGCCGTGGGATACGACACCTGGATCGTCTCGCCGCCGAGAAAGAACGGCGACACCCGCTGGCGCTCGGGCGGGATCATCTCCATGCGCCAGTCTTCGCGCGCGAGCGGCGGGATCGTGACCCAATCGTGCTGATCGAAGAACGCCTCGGCTTGACGCGCGAGGTCGCGCACGAGGTCCGTCTGGCGGCCGGGCTCCACGTAGGTGTTCTTCACCTTTTCCATCGCCGCTTTCCAGTCGTCGCCGAACCCCATCGCGCGCGCGGCCTTCTTGACCTCGGCGAGGCTGAACGAATACTCGCGCTGCGCGATGGCAATCAGCTCAGCGGGCGTGTAGGGGATCATCTCGTAGTCGAGATCCTCCTTCAGGCCGTCGGCGCCGATCGGCTCGCCCACGATCGGCCCGGTGTTGGCATCCGACGCAGGCTCGCGGCTCGCGCCGCCGCATCCACTCGCACTACCTGCGCCCCCTCCTGCACCCGTCCCGCGGCTCCCTTCCGAAGGTTTCATGCCCACGACGCGCTCGCGCAGGGTGCGGGCGTATTTCGTGAGCGCTTCGTCGAGCTTGCGACAGGGGTCTTTCACCCACCACGAGAAGACGGGATCGTAGCCGTCGTAGTAGCGGAACCAGCCTGCGACGACGCTCCGGAGGTCGTCCAGGTCGTCGGCCGCGCGATTGGCGACCGTCTTGGTCACCACCGGCGCTGATCCCCTGCCGCGCGACGCCGAGTCGCCGCGCGATTGAGTCGACGGCTCGAACAACGTCCGTAGGCTGTCGATCTCTTTGGTAGCTTGCGCCAGCACGCGTGCGGCGGCCGGCGGATCGATGGTCGTCAGACTGCGCCGCGCGTCCTGGAGAGCAAGGAGGCGATCGGCAAAGGGCAGCAGCGGCGCTTCCGCGGCGCGCATCTTGTCGCGGCGGTCGAGCAGTGCGATCTGGTGTCGCAGGTAGCGCGCGAGCAGCAGGTAGTCCACGCGCCCTTCCGGCGACAGCTTGCCGAAGTCCACCTCGGTCAATCGCGCCTGCCACCCGGCGTACAGCGCGCGCATCCGCCGGCGCTGGTCGGGAGAATCGTCCGCGTCATAGCGGCGGTTCAGCACGTTGCGATCGGTGGCGAAGCGGTCGACCACGTCGGCCAGCTCGCTACCTGAGCTGCCTACGAGCGTGGCAAGCGGCGGCACGCCGGCCAGGGAATCCGGGCGCGGGGGGGGGGGCGCCTGTGCCAGAGCCGCGGATGGCAGCAGCCCGAGGGCCGCGCACACGAACAGTCGGAGCATGAGATGTCCAGGAGTTTGCGCCCTGGATGATACTTCCACGCAATGCGAGCCGCGAGCGGCGTGCGCCGCATCCTGCTCGCCACCATCTTGCAAGGGATTTGGAACCTGCTTCGAGAGCAACCCTCCTCGTCACGGGAGCAAGCCGATGGCCGCAGCATCTAGTCGAGAGCGCGTGCGCACGATCGTTTTGATGGTGTTGGGCCTGCTGTACTTCGCCGCCGCCATCGTTCCGGTCGTACAGAGCATCGTGCACGCGCCGCGTTGTACCTCCGGGCCGATGTTGAACGCCGTGCTGGCGACGCTGGGCGTTTTCGTGTTCCTGGCGGCACGGAACCCGCCCGCGCATCGCAGTCTCATCCTGTTCGCCGCGTGGTCGAGCTTTGCCCACGCCGCCATCATGCTGGTGACGTCGTTTCAGGTGCCGGCCCAGCGCGGGGTGCTGCTGGGCTCGGCGGCGGTGACCGCCCTCGGGGGCGTTCTGCTCATGATCTTCGCGCCGTCTCGGAGCGAGCCAGCGTCTGGCGGAGGTCGGAGCGCCTAAGCCGCTGCGGCCGCTGGTGCCGGCCCGGCGTCTACCAGGCGTTTGGTGACAGGCTCGACGCGGAAGTTCAGTCCTTCCAGGGTCCGGGAGCCGAGGAGGACCAGATCACCTGGTTCCCCGAATACGAGGTCGTCGGTCGTCCGCTTTCCCGCGACGTGGACAAACGCCGCGCCGACCCATCGTTCGATGACGGTCCCGTCGGCCTGCCGAAACCGCCAGGTGGAGTAGCGCTCGATCCCGAGCGACTCCAGGACGGCGGCGGGCACCCACGACAGCTCTGCACCCGTGTCCACGAGCACGGACGTAAGGGTCAGCCGCTCGCCTGGGCGGGCGGGGTTTTCGATCTCGACATCAACGCGGAATGTTCCCATGTCGTCGGGCATGATAGCTCCTGATGTGATGCCTAGTTGTATCATAACGACGCCAATCGTATCCAAATAGGAACTGCACGACTACGGAGCCCCGTGACATGTCCCACTCCCCGCGTCCGTGAACGACGCGCCGGGAATGGGCATGAAGCGCCAAGAATACGTTCCGGCCCCCAGCGTGAGCTTCAGCACACCGTAGTCCGCGCCGATCGCCTGGCTCGAGGGATGAATCGCCACGGTCGGCCGCCCGATACTTTCGCCGCCCGTCCCCACGTTGAACTCGCGGATGCCGAGCTGCGCGTCGGGCGTGCCGTCGGGACGCATCGGCGCGAAGCGCGCGTAATGGTGCTGGTGCCCGTTCACGACGAGGTCCGCTCCCGCGGCGTAGAGCCGGTCCCACAGAATCTTGCGGCTGAGATTGCGGGTGTACCCCGCGCTGTTGGACGAGAGAAACAGCGGCGTGTGCCAGATCGCGATCGTGCACGCCTTGGTATTCCTTGCGAGGTCCGCCACGAGCCACTGATCCTGCGCTGATCCGGCGCTGAACGTGATGTTGTCGTTCAGATGGATAACGTGCCAGTCGCCGAGGTCATAGCTGTAGTAGCCGAGGCCACGCGGCCCCACGCGGTCGCCCCAATAGTCGAACGACCCGTTGGCGTTGCCGCTCTCGTACTCATGGTTCCCCAGCGTCGGCCGCGTGCGCGCCTTGTGCCGCCCCCAACTCGGCTCATAACAGTTCTGATAATCCGCCAGCCTGCCGCTGGGGAACGCATTGTCGCCCGCGGCGAAGACGGTGCCGGCGATCGTGTCCATCAGCGCGGCGGTCGCCCTGGCCCGCAGCTGCGCGTTGCTCGAACAGCTCGCGATGTTGCCGGCACCGACCAGCACCTGCTCCGTGCCTGACGGCGGCGGGGGCGGGGGCGGGGGCGGCGGCGGCACCGGGGGCGGCGGTGGCGGGGGCGGCGGGGGCGGCACCGTCTCACCGGGGCGCGAATGGCACGTGCCGCGCCCCGCATCGGTGAACGACTCGCCCGCCACGGGTACTAACGCCCACGTGTACGCGCCCGATTCGAGCGTCAGCTTGAGCACGCCATACGGACCGCTCGCGCGCACTTCGCTGTTGGCGACCTGAGTCCCGAACGTCTCGACGCCGTGCCCCCCCGTCCCCACCGTGAACTGGCGCATGCCGAGCTCGACGTCGGCCTCGCCCGCGGGGCTCTGGGGCGCGAAGCGCTCGTAGAGGCGATAGTGGCCGTTGAGGACGACCTCGGCCCCGGCGGCGTAGAGGTCGTCCCACAATGGCTTGACCGATGCGCGGACGGGCGTGCTGTACGAGCTGAAGCGGGGGTGGTGCCAGTACGCGAGGGTGCACTGCCGCGGATTGGCGACGAGGTCCTGCTTGAGCCACGTCTCCTGGGGCGAGCCGACGGCCATGCTGATGTTGCTGTTGAGCACGACGATGTGCCATTCGCCGAGGTCGTAGCTGTAGTAGCCCTGCCCTACCGTACCGGCGGCGGCGCCGAAGTAATCGAAGTACCCCTGGGCGGCGGCGGTCTGGTATTCGAGGTCACCGGGGGCGGGGCGGGTGCGGGCGCGATGGGGAGGTCGGCCCCAGCTCGGCCCATAGCAGTTCTGGTAGTCGCTGAGCGACCCGCTCGCCCGCACGTTGTCGCCCAGGGCGAAGACCGTTCCGGGGATGCTGTCGAGCAACAGCGCCGTGCGCTCGTCGTTGCCGAAGTCGCAGCGCGCGATCTGCCCCGCCCCAACGAGGACGGCGGCAGCAGCCTCCGAGGTCTCCGATTGGCTCGGCGGTATTACGGGGCGCGTGGGCGGCTCCGCGCAGGTGGCGGCGACGAGGATGAGGACAGCGCGCAGCGGCGTGAGGAATCGACGGCGTGGCATCGCGCTTTGCAGCGCAAGTTCTATGCTGCGCTCGTTACGACGGCGGCTCTTCGAGCAGTATCGGGGCGATCTTCATCAGGGCGATGGTGAGCGGCACCGCCAGCAGCGCGCCCATCGGACCCAGGATCACCGACCACAGCATCAATGACAGGATGATCACGAGGGGCGACAGCCCCAGTCCCGAACCCATGAACTTGGGTTTGAGGATGTTGTCCGCCACCAGGTTGACCACGACGAAGGTCCCAAACACCACGGCGGCGCGGCCCGCGCCGCCCTCGAGCAGCGTCAACAGGGTCGGCGGGATCGCGGCGATCAGGCCGCCGAACGGCACGAACGCCAGCAGGAACGTGAGCACGGTCCACACCGCCGGGGCGTCGGTCCCCACGAGCAGCATCGCCAGGAGGACGCCGACGCACTGAACGCCGCCCAGGATGCCCTGGATGCCGACGAAGCTTCGCACGCTCGTGGTCACGTCGTCGAGGCGCGCGTGGAGCGAACCCTTGGGGGCGTCGCCGGCGGCGTGCAGCGGCATGCTGAGGAGGAAAAACGTCACCAGGATGAGGGTGAACAGGCCGTAGCCGAGCGCTTGGAGCGCTCCCCCCACGAGTCCCGCCGCCGCCGCGATGACGCGCTGGGGGTCGGGCGAGAGGGTGCCGCTCGCCTCGATGCCGCGCGCGGCCAGTGCCGCGTTCACGCGGGTCACGAGGCCCGTGAACGCCTCTTGGTAGACGGGCATGTTGGCTGAGAGACGCCGCAGCGACGCGGCGAGCACCAGCAACAGGGCGATTCCGCCGACCACGACGCCCAGCAAGACCACCAGCACGGCGGCTTGCCTCGACCAGCCGCGCTTCATGAGCGCAAACGGCATCGGGTAAATGGTGGCCGCGATGAGCATCGAGAGCAGCACGAGATTGACCGGGCTGGCGGCCACCCGGACGCCGGCCGCGATGATCACGAGACCCGACACCAGCAGCACCAGCCGGTGGAGCGGAGGCAGGCCACGGACCATGTGCAAACCTGCCACCCGGCGCCGCCGCCCGCAACCACGGGTGCGGAGCGTTTTTCGAGCGTCCCTGGCACAACAGCAGATCCCTCGCATCGCGCGCTGCGCGCGCTTGCTCGGGATGACAACGCGCGCGTCGCTTAATTGAAAGAAGGGGAACGGAGGGGGCGGTTGACCGCTGGTTGACAGCCGCATACCACAGATACATACATATGCATATGCGAACGACACTCATTCTCGACGACGCGCTGGTCGAGCGGGCCCGGCGGATCACCGGCATCGCCGAGAAGACCGCGCTGGTCCATGCCGGCCTCGAGGCCTTGATTACCCGGGAAGCGGCGCGCCGCCTGGCCGCGCTCGGGGGCACCATGCCGCGCGCGAGTGCCCCGCCGCGGCGCCGCAGTCGCCCGCGGCGGTGAGCGTCCTCGCGGACACCTCCGTCTGGATCGACCACTGGCGTCATGGGAATCGGCGCCTCGCCCAGCTCCTCGAGCGTAACAGCCTGGTGGTGCATCCCTTCGTGCTGGGGGAGATCGCGCTGGGGCAGATCACGTCACGGACCGAGGTGTTAGCGGACCTCGCCACGTTGGACTCGCCACGGGTCGCGGAGCACGACGAAGTGCTCGCGCTGATCGAACGTACGCGCCTGTGGGGCCGCGGGATCGGCTGGGTCGACGCCCACCTGCTCGCCTCGGCCCGGCTCGACCGCATCCGGCTGTGGAGTCTCGATCAACGGCTGGCGCGGGTGGCCCATGACCTCGGCGTTGCCGCCTAGGAAGACGATGGTCGAGGAATGACTCCGGGCCCGCGGAGAAAGCAGCTACCGACGGACACCTCGGTCTGGCCGGGATGCGCGCCGCTAGCTACTTCTTGCCGAGATGCCCTGGGCGAGCCTCGTGCGCTACCGGGTTGTGCCAGCCGCCGTCCGCCGCGATGAGCGCGTCAGCTTCCTTGGGCCCCCAGGTGCCCGGCTTGTACGGACGAACTCGGGAGTGGTTTTTGAGGACGTCGTCGACCGCGGCCCACGCGGCCTCCACGGCGTCCTCGCGAGTAAATAGGGCACCGTCGCCGGACATGGCATCGCCGAGCAGCCGCTCGTAGGGCGCTTCCTCGCCAGGCTGCTGTTCCACGAGATAGAGCTCCCCCTGCTCACCCACGAACTCCTTCCCGGCGCTTTTGACACGGGCGGCGAGGGCGACCGCGGAGTTGGGGGAGAGTTGGAACCGCAGGTAGTTGGCGCGACCGGTCGCGGGCGCGGAGTCCGCAAAGAGCCGCTGCGGCGGCGGCTTGAGCTGGACGAGCACCTCGACGCCCGTCTCGGCCAGCAATTTGCCGGAGCGGAGGTACCAGGGTACGCCCTCCCAGCGCCAGGAGTCGATGAACAGTCGCAGGGCGCAGAACGTCTCGACGTCCGAATGCCGCGCCACGTGCGGCTCCTTGCGGTAGCCGGCATACTGTCCGCGGACCACGTCGCCGGGCTTCAGCGGGCGCATCGCCCGGAAGACCGCCGCCTTTTCGTTGTGCACGGCGTCGAACCCCCGGTAGGCGGGCGGTTCCATGGCCAGCAGGGCGACGATCTGGAACAGGTGGTTCTGAATCACGTCCCGCAGACAGCCGGCAGTCTCGTAAAACGCTCCCCGGCCGTTCACGCCGAACTTTTCGGCGAGCGTCACCTGGACACTCGCGACGTGGTTGCGGTTCCAGATCGGCTCCAGAAACGAATTGGCGAAGCGAAAGTACAGGATGTTCATGATCGCTTCCTTCCCGAGGAAGTGATCGATGCGGAAGATCGCTTCCTCCGGGAAGACCGATCGCGCGACGCGATCGAGCTCCCGCGCGGAGGCCAAGTCCCGTCCGAACGGTTTCTCGACGATGACGCGCGCATGCTCGGCCAACCCGGCGGCGCCGAGCCCCTTGATCACCGTTTCGAACAACAGGGGCGGGATGGCGAGGTAGTGCGCCGGGCGCCGCGCGCTCTCCAGCGCTTGCTCGAGCGCCGTGAATGTCGCCGGGTCGTTGTAGTCGCCACTCACATAGCGGAGCAGCGAGAGCAGATGGCGCAGGGCGCGGCGGTCATCGATTGGGCCGGCGCTCCGTATTGCGTCCGTGGCCCGCGCGCGGAGCTGCGCCTGGCTCAACGGTCGAGACGCAACGCCAACGACGGGAACGTCGAGGACACCGCGCCGGGCCATCGCGTACAGCGCCGGGAAGATCATCTTGTGGGCGAGGTCGCCCGTCACGCCGAAGAGGACCAGCGCGTCCGACGGCTTCATTCGCGGGCCTCGAGGTCGCGCGCAGCGGCCGCGTCGAGCAGCCACAGCATGCGCCCCCCCCCGGCGGCCGGCGCGATCAGATGCGCCGGCAGCTCCTGGGGGCGCCGCGGTCCTTCGAGCACGCGGCGAACGATCGCGGCCTTCCCTTCCCCGGAGACCAAGAACAGGACCTCGGCTGCCGCGTTGATGAGGACCGGCGTGAGCGTGACTCGCCACAGCGAGCTTGGCGCGTGGTAACGGGCAACCACCCACGCCTCGCCGTCCGGGACGTCGTGAGCGCCTGGGAATAGCGACGCCGTATGCCCGTCATCGCCGAGGCCGAGCAGGACGAGGTCGATGCGGGCTCCGGGTGTCTCGCGGGGCGGCCCTCGCGGCGTCCGGAGCACGGTGCGGAGCGTCCGCTCGTACGCCTGCGCGGCCAAGGCGGGGGCGTCCTCGCCCCGAATCCGGTGCACGTGCTCCGCGTTAATCGACACGTGATCGAGCAGCGCCTCGCGTGCCATCCGATAGTTGCTCGCCGCCTGGTTCGGCGCGACACAGCGCTCGTCACTCCACAGGACTTGCACCAGCGACCACGGCACAGTCGAGGCGTAGGGCGGAGCGGCCAGGCGCGAGTACAGGCCCCGCGGCGTCGCGCCGCCCGAGAGTGCTACGACGAACTCCCCGTGTGACTGGACCGCCTCGCTCGCCGCTGTGGCGAATCGTTGGGCGGCGGCTTCGGCCAGCGCCTCGGGGGTGGGGAGCACAACGCGGGGGAATCGCACGCCTCAACGTGAAGTCGTCTTTGCGAGCGTGCTCGCTGCTTGTTCGATCAGCGCCACAACCGGAGCGGGACGCGACACGTAGATCGCATGACTGCCGGGCGACTCGACCACGGTCGAACCCGCGCGCTTGGACATCAGGCGCTGCGCTGCCGGTGGAATCATCCGATCGTCCGTCGCGACGAGGTACCAGCTCGGCTTGGTCCGCCACGATGCTTCCGTCACCTCGCCGTTGAGCGCGTCGAGACCCCACGGCACCTGCGATTGGGCCATGAACTCGGCGAGCGACGCATCGACATCCGCCGCGAACGACGCGGCGAACTTCGCCTTATCGAGGAACAAGAACCCGTCCTGGGGCGGAAGAATCGGAGGCACGGGTGCTCCCGGCACCGGATTCGCGATCAACTTGGCGACCGACTCGCCTTTGTCGGGGGCGAAGGCCGCGATGTAGACGAGTCCCACGACCTTCGGGTCGTTGCCGGCTTCCGTGATGACCACGCCACCGTACGAGTGACCGACCAAAATCACCGGGCTGCTACTCGCCGCGATGGCGCGGCGGGTCGCGGCAACATCATCGCTCAGTGAAGTGGTGGGGTTCTGCACGATGGTGACGGTGTACCCATCCTTCCGCAGACGAGTGAACACACCTTGCCAGCCGGACCCGTCCACAAAACCGCCGTGAACGAGCACGATCGTGGGACGCGGCGTCGCCTGTGCCTGGCCCTGGATCGGGGCCGCGGTGGCGCCAAGCGCGAGCGCCGCCATGAGTACCTGCTTCATCGGTGTCTCCTTCCGATAAGACTTGAAGTGTGAATGGACGCTCAGGATGCACGAGATGATCGCGGTATCGCCGGCGGGACTCTATTGCACGATGGTGTTGGGCCCCCTCGGTGTGCATTCGGTGTTCCCCTCCCTGTCCGGGCAATCCCGGAGTGTGTTTCGGCGTGACGACGGTGGTCACGCGTGGTGCAGCCCCGAGCATCCGCGATCCCCTCCCCTGCATCGACAGTCCCGTGCCGTTCCTCGCCTGTCCCGCGTCGTTGCAGCGCCGTGCCTGTCCTCGGAAGCGATCACCACCGTTGTGCGTCCGGAGCGACGGCGCGCGCGTGTCGTGAACGCCGGAAACATTGGAGGCATCGGGATTTTTCACGCGTGATCGCCGCATCGGGTCGCGCGATGCGGGCGGCTGCGCACGCGGAGCGTGCCGCGCCTCTTGTTTCTGGCATTCCTCACCTGCTCTGTCGGTTATCCGTGCGCTAAAGCGCCGGCTCGGCGCGAGCGCGAGCCCTGAAGGGCTCATCGCGTCCCTTCGATGCGCTCAGGGCAGGCCGACGCACCGGATCGTGAGCCGCTGAGGCAGTGGTATATTGAGGCGGGAGGTGTCCGATGAAGTACAAGATCGCGCTACAAAAATCAGATGAAGGTTTCAGCGTCTCGGTTCCGGGGCTCCCTGGCTGTTGGTCGCAGGGAGCGACAGAGGAAGAGGCGCTGGCGAACATCCGGGACGCCATCGCCGAGTACCTCGCCGCCCGTGAAGATTTGCTGCGCGGCACGGTGGTCCGCGAAGTCGACGTCGCGGGCTGAGCGGTGCCGAAGGTCCCGGGCGTCAACCACCTGGACGCGGTGCGGGCACTGGAGAAAGCGGGATTCGGACGTGCGGCAGGGGAAGCACACCGTGATGACCGACGGCGTGCGCATCCTGACGATCCCGCGGCACAATCCCGTGAACGCGTACACGATGGGCGGCATTGTGCGAGACGCAGGGCTGACGGCAGAGGAGTTTCGGAAGCTGCTGTAAGCGCGCGTTCCCCCTCTCCCGAACAGGGAGAGGGGGCCAGCGGGTGAGGGACTCACAACACGGGGCGCGACGAAGAAAAAGCCCTGCAGCAGAAGTCGCTGCAGAGCTTGATCTTCACTCAGTCGGGACGGCGGGATTTGAATGCAACGGCCC
>Ga0137428_1000632_pt1 | contig 14843 bp, 12 predicted proteins | sample EasRivERMZT718_2_FD_102305 | JGI IMG/M metagenome (GOLD analysis project Ga0137428, IMG submission 102305) | Soil microbial communities from meander-bound floodplain in the East River, Colorado, USA - East River MetaG ERMZT718_2 | ecosystem: Environmental > Terrestrial > Soil > Floodplain ...
CTTCGATCGCCTTGAAGGCGGCGATCGATCCCGTCACTCCCAGAATGATCGGGCTGCCGCGGAGCATCAGCGTTCTCCGGCAGCGAGGCCCGTGCCACGCGCCGATCCGCTGGCGGTGGGCCGGGAGGGAGGAGGTGCGCCGAGGACCGCGTTGAGCGGGCGCGCCAGGCGCCGGAGCCGGCGGCGCTCCGCAGCGAGAATCCCGAGCACCTCGTCCGCCGCCCCCTCCAGATCGGAGTTCACCACGGCGTAATCGTAGTTCGGCGCCTCGGCGATCTCTTGAGCGGCGATCGCCAGCCGGCGCTGTACTTCCTCTTCCCCATCCCGTCCCCGCCCGCGCAGGCGCGCGGCCAGCGCGGCCCAGGACGGCGGCAGGATGAAGATGAGACAAGCGTCGGCGTAGGCGTGCTGCACCTGCATGGCTCCCTGTACGTCGATCTCCATCAAGACATCGATGCCGGCGGCGAGGTGCTCCTCGATCGGAGCCCGGGGCGTTCCATAGCGCTCGCCGTGCACCTCGGCCCACTCCAAGAAAGCGCCGGCGGCGATCCGGCGATCGAACTCCGCTCGTTCGACGAACGTATAGTCTTCGCCCGCCTTCTCACCGGCGCGCGGCGGGCGAGTGGTGACCGAGAGCGAGAGCCGGATTCCCGAGTCCGCACGCAAGACGCGCTCCACGAGCGAGGTCTTGCCGACCCCTGATGGGCCGGAGACCACGAGGGCGAATGCGCGCGTGAGCCGCCGGCCGGCGGCATCCGGATGGACCGGCGTCATTCGACGTTCTGCACCTGCTCGCGGAGCTTCTCGATCTCTTCCTTGATGTCGATCACCAGCGCCGAGATCTCGGGATCGTTGGCCTTGGATCCGATCGTGTTCGCTTCCCGGCCCATCTCCTGCACGAGAAAGTTGAGCCGGCGGCCGAGCGGGCCACCACCCTGCATCATGTCCCGAAACTGTTGGCAGTGCACCCGCAGTCTAACGCACTCCTCGGTGTAATCGATGCGGTCCGCCAAGAGCACGATCTCCTGCGCCATCCGGCCGGGATCGAGCTCGGTATCGGGTGCGAGCGCGGTCACCCGGTTCCGGAACCGCTCTTTCAGCGCCCGGGCCCGATCCGGACCCCGGCGCTCGAGCGCCGACAGCACCTCGGTCACCTTGGCGAGTCGGGTGTCGAACTCCAGGGACAGATGGCCCCCCTCCTTGGCGCGATTCTCCTCCACCCGCTCGACCGCGACCAGCAAAGCGGCGTGTAGAATCGGCCAGGTCGATTGTTCGTCGGCCACCGCCGGCTCCGAGCCGAAGACATCGGGCAGCGCCGCGATCGTGTTGATGTCGATCTCGCCCGTGAGCCCGTGCTTGGCCTTGAACTCACGCAAGAGCGCCACATAGCGCCCGGCGAGCGCCGAGTTCATGATCACCGTCCCGGCATCCTCTTCCTGGCCGTCGAAGCTCACCGCACCGGAGATCGAGCCGCGGGGGATCCTTTCTTGTAAAAGTCTCCGCACTTCGGGCTCGAGCACCTGGAACGAGCGCGGCAAGCGCAGTGAGAGGTCGAAGTAGCGATGGTTCACCGTCCGGAGCTCGACGGTGCATCGATGCCCATCTTTCTCGACCATGGCCCGTCCAAAACCGGTCATGCTCTTCATGCGGATCTGTTTTTCTTCGTGCGCCCGGGCGCATCGTGAATCGCAAGCGAGACGGCAGGGGCATGCGCGTGGAGTCGTGGTGCCGCGGGCATTATAGGAGGCCGTCGGCAGGCTGTAAAGGACCGCGGCCGCGTGGTCCGCGCGGGGAGCGCGCCGTGGATATGCGGTGGACTAGCGGTTTATTCGCGATCGATGGCGAACCGGCCCGCGCCACCGGTGACCAGAGCGAGACTCATGCCGAGGAGCGCCAGGTTCATCTCGATGCCGTGGCCGCGGCCGGGAGTCAGCTGCCAGTTGATGAAAAAGCCGTTCGCGATGTGGACGCGCGCGATCGCCACCAACATGATCACCGCCAGGCCGAGCGCGGCAGTGCGCGTCGCGAGCCCGATCAAGACCGCGAGGCCGCCGAAGAACTCGAGAGCGAGGCCCACCGCAGCGAGAAACGGGGGGATGCCGAGGAAGCGCTCGTAGTCGGCGAGCGTGGCCGCGAGCCCGCGGCCGCCGAACCAGCCGAAGAGCTTTTGCCCGCCGTGCGCGATGAAGATCACGCCCAGCGGAAGCCGGATCATGAGCTGGCTCAGGGAGGCTGCCGCCGCGAGCCCCCGCCCCTGAAAGACGCTCAATCCACACCTCCGAGGCGCTCGCCGCTGGCCGGTTGACGGCCGCCGGCGGCAACGCGCAGGTTAGGGTCGATGAACGCTCTGGTGGTCCGCGCCATCGGCCACGCTCTCGACACGCTCCTCCGCGGGGTCACGATCCGCAAGATGGGTGCCCTCTCCGAGCGGGAAATCGGCTTCCTCTTCGCCGGCTCCGAGCCCCGGATGCTGATCTTATCGGTCGAGCCCGGCTTTCCGCACGTGCGCCTGGCCGAGCCCCGTCCCATTCGGCGCCGGCTCACCGAGCAGCTCGGAGAGGCGCCGGCCGTCCTGGCGGGCGCGCGTTGGACCCTAATCCGCTCGGTCGGCCTCGAGCGGGTCCTCGCCTTCGAGGCCGAGCCGCGCGCCGGTGACTCCCTCACACTCTACCTGGAGCTCCTGCCGCGCACCCCCTTCCTCGTCATCACGGCTCGCGGGCAAGTGGTGGCGGCCTCCCGGGCTCCGGGGACGCGCCGTCCTGACGACCGGCGGATGGCGCGCGGGACGACGTACGAGCTGCCCTTTCGGCTCGGTCCCCCGGCCGGCCGGCCGTCCGCGGCCGCGCTCCTCGGGGAATGGATCGCCGCCGCCCCGCGCCCGACCCCCCGCGACTGGGCGGCGGCGATCGTCGAGCGCTGGCTGGCCGTGGACGGCTCGTTCCTCACGCAGCTCTTGGAGGGGGCGGAGACTCCGGAGGAGGCGATCCGCCGGATCGAGGCGTATCACGGCCCGCTCGCGCTCGATCCTGGACCACCGCCGATGGTCGCCCCGGCGATCGCCGATTCGTCGCGGGGCGAACCGAGCGATCTTGCCGATCCGGTAGGCGCGCGCGCGGTGCTATGGACCCTCGCCCGCTACGCCGAGCTCGGTCGCACGAGCCAGAGCGCCGGCACCCTCCGCCGAAACGCCCTGCGCGAGCTCCAGAACGAGATCGCGCGCATCGATCGCCTGCGCGCCGGGCTCGATCGGGACGAAACGTCGCTCGGCGACGCAGCGCTTCTCCGGCGGCAGGGGGAGACCCTGCTCGCCCATCTAAGGCAGGTGCCGCGCGGCGCGCGGACGATCACCCTTTCCGATCCCTATGCCGAGGTGCCGCTCGCGATCCCGCTCGATCCGCGGCGGTCGCCGGCGGCGAACGCCGAAGCGTTGTTCGGGGCCGCACGGCGGGTGGAGCGGGCCGCGGAGCGCCTCGCCACCCGGCGGGCAGAGCTCGGGGCGCGCACCGCGGCGCTCGCCGCGGCGGTGACCGAGATCGAGAGCGCCGCCGAAGATGGGCTGCGGAGCGTCTGCGAGCGCTTGGCGGGCACGAATCTCTTGCCGGCGAAGCTCTTGGCCGGGGAGGGGGCGGGCCACGTCAAAGCCCGCAAAGGGCCCGAGCCCCGACTCCCCTACCGCCGTTACCCGCTGGCGGGGGGGTGGGAGATCTGGGTGGGGCGATCGGCCGCGGACAACGACATCCTGACGCACGAGCTCGCGCGGCCCCAGGATCTCTGGCTCCACGCCCACGGTGCCGCGGGCTCGCATGTCCTCTTGCGCCGGGCGGATGGCTCGGGTGCTCAGCAGCCGCCGGCCGCCGCGGTGCAGGCCGCGGCATCCCACGCGGCGTACTTCAGCACCGCGCGCCACTCGCGCCTGGTGCCGGTCATCGTCACCGAGAAGCGCTACGTGCGGAAACCGCGGCGTTCACCCCCCGGAACCGCGGTGTGCTTGCGGGAGAAGACGGTGATGGCCGTCCCGGCCGCCCCCGGCGCCGCGGACGGCAAAGCCGGCGAAGCCCATGAACTGGGCGACACCTGAGTCGGGCCTAGAAGGCTGCTGATTCAGCACCCTGCTAGGAGAGGTGCCGCCCCCGGGTCTATCCATTGGATCATCCCATTGGATCATCCAACGGATAGGTCCCGGATCGAGATCACTCGAACTCGTCGAGCGCCGCCCGCATGCCTCCGCCGCTCTCGTTTTCCACTCGGTGATACACGTCGAGGATGCGCTGCTCGAGATAGTCGCGGAAGTCCTTGCAGATCGGATGGGCGATGTCCTGGTACTTGCCGTCCTTCTGCTGCTTGGACGGCATCGCCACGAACACCCGCTGGTTGCCCCGGATGATCCGGATGCCCTTGATCACGAACGCCTGGTTGAGTGTGATGGTCGCCCAGGCTCGCAGCCGATCGTTATCGACCAGCCGTACTTGGACATCACTGATGACGAGTCCCGAGGGGTGCGCTTCCTCATCCGAATCGCCCGCGGTCCAGGTGGATCGTGGTGGCAGCGTATTCCGCCCGCGCTCGTAGGGTTCTGAACCTTCCGAGTCGTGTGGGCTCTCGGTGCGTTCCTGGCGAACGTACGGGTCCCTCCGTGGACCCGGTGAGGATGTCGGCCAGCTCATCTTGCCCCCCAGCCCTTTCGAGGCCGAGCCCGGATGCAGATCTCCCGCGCCGATCCTTCTTGGCGTGAGTGATCCGGAAGGAACTCGGGACCCACCTTTGCATCCCCCTGGACGCTTCCGGCCTGACGGGCCGAGCCGCCCGCCTAGCCGGCCCCGCCTTGTGGGCCCGAGGACGCCGTCGACTCCATTCCCTAGGCGACGCCGCCGGGTACGTTCTCCATGAATCCTGCATCGCTTGTCAACGTTTTTTGGCGGGCACTGTCATGCATGGCATCGCCAGTGTCCAAAAAGTAGCCGGTGGCCGGCGCGGGGAGCAGGATTCCGACTACTCGCCGGTAGCAGGATCGACGGGGGCAGCCGGCTGACTATCGGAGGCGGCCCACGCCTCCACCTCGCGCGCGAGCACCTCGGCGATCTCGTCCTCGCTCGCCTGTACTCGACCGACCACCCGGCCATCGCGATAGAGGAGACCACCGCGGCCGCCGGCGGCGAACCCGAGCTGCGCCTCGGCGGCTTCGCCCGGGCCGTTCACCGCACAACCCATCACCGCCACGTTGAGCGCGTAGGGCAGGGATCCAATCCGGTTCTCCACCGCCACCGCCACCTTTTCCACATCGATCTCGGTCCGCCCACAGCTCGGGCAGGCGATGACGTTCACGCCGGGCGCGCGCAGGCCCAGAGCGCGGAGGATCTGGATCCCGGCGGCGACTTCCTCGGCCGGATCGGCGGAGAGCGAGATCCGGATCGTGTCGCCGATCCCTTCGGCGAGCAGGATTCCGAGGCCAACCGCGGACTTGATGGTGCCGGTGCGGGCGGTGCCGGCCTCGGTGACACCCAGGTGGAGCGGATAGCGACTCCGCTTGGCCATCAGGCGGTAGGCGGCCACCGTCATCGGGACGTTCGAAGCCTTGAGGCTCACCTTGATGTCGAGGAAATCCATGTCTTCGAGGATCCGGATGTGCCGGAGCGCGCTCTCGACCATCGCCTCGGGCGTCGGACCCCCGTGAGCTTCTAGCAAGTCTTGCTCCAACGAGCCGGCGTTGACCCCGATCCGAATCGGCACCCCGCGGGCCTTGGCTTCGCGGGCGACGGTCTCGACCCGCTCGGCTCCGCCCACGTTGCCGGGGTTCAAGCGGAGCCCGTCCACACCGGCCTCGAGCGCGCGCAGGGCGAGCAGGTAGTTGAAGTGGATGTCGGCGATGAGCGGGATCGGGCTTTGGGCGCGGATCGGGGCGAGGGCAGCGGCCGCGGCGTTGTCGGGAACCGCGAGCCGCACGAGGTCGGCGCCGGCGGTCGCGACCTTCTGGATCTGGGCCACGGTGGCGGCGACATCCGTGGTCTCGGTCTTGGTCATCGTCTGGACGCTGATCGGGGCCCCGCCCCCGATCTTCACCCCACCCACCTGGATCTGGCGCGTCGTCTCGCGGTGACCGGCGGTCGAGAAGTAGCGGCGATGGTCGCCGTCGTGGTGCGACCCGACACGCTCGGGCCCCACCTGCGGCCGGATGATCAGGCGCGAATCCATGGCCGAGGAGTCTAACACAGCGTCTCGCCCCAGCCCTCTTCGCGGCACGCCCCTTGCTAGTCCATGTCAGATGGGTAAGGGAGCAGCACGGGCCTAGCGCACGAGGATGGCCTTGCGGGCCTCGCTCTCGCCGAGCGGCGGCTCGAGCCGATAGAAATACACCCCGCTCGGCAAGAGCTCGTGCGCATCGCTGCGGCCGTCCCAGCGCACCGCCTCGCCGGCGCGGGCATCGAGCCGTCGCACGATCCGGCCGGCGGCGTCGCTGATCACGATCCGGCGCGATCCCGGGCCGCCCGGCCCGAGCTCGATCACCGTCGACTCGCGGAACGGATTCGGCCGATTCGCGTCGAGCCGGAGTATGCCTCCGCCGGGAGCCGCACCCTCCGCGACCGCGGTCACCGGCGCTCCCAGGGTCCCGTCGAGATTGACATTCTGGCCATAGATGTCCGAGGCGCCGTTCCGGTTGTCTTCCCATACCATGCGTGACACGCCGTTCGCATCGACGGTGACCGGCAGCCCGCGCTTGGTGCTCAGGTGCGACGAGACGGCGATCGGCGACCCGCTCCAGACTGGGGCCCCCTGGGTGTCGACCCGGATGCCCAGAACGCGATCCTGATTGAACTGCCCCGTGGGCTCGTCGGCGAAGAACACCGCGGCGCCATCCGCCACCGGGACCGCGTGCGGCGAGTACTTGAGCACCGTGTTCACCGGCACCAGTACGAGCCCGTCGTCGCCCCAGGCGCGAGCGCCCGCGGCGGTGATCTTCTGCGCATAGATCCCCCACTGGGTCTGAGCGAGATTGCGCTCGTTCCAGAAGACGAAGCTCTCGCCGGTCGACGGCTGGAAGGCCAACGCCGGATCAAGATGTTGCAAGGCTGAGGTGGCGACGGCGACCCCGTTGTGCGGGAAGAACTCGGTGCCGTCGCTCGCCAACCGCTGTACGAACGAGTTGAAGAGGCTGCCCTGGGCCCGATGCCAGACCAGGACCGCGCCACCCGCGCCGTCGCTCGCGACCTTCGCCTGATGCGAGATCGGCACCGGCCCTGCGTCGTAGACGGCCACGTGGTTCGCCCAGACCGGGTTGCCATCCGGCGCGAACCGGCGAGCGCGGATGTGGCGCGGGCTGTTCAGGGTGGAGATGTCCCGCACCCAGGTCACGATCACCGATCCGAAGGTGGAGGGAACGATGGTCGGAAACGCCGGATCTTCGCCCGGGTCGCCTGCGATCGCGAGCCCACCCTGGGGGTAGCGCTGCTTGCCGTCGGGAGCCAGGCGCTGGAGCATGATCTTGCCGTCGCCGGCGGTCGGCAGGCGCGACCAGACGACCACCAGGTCGCCATCGCCGGCTTCGACGACCCGCGGTGCGGGCTCGTAGTCGGTGCTGGCCGAGAGCGGAATGCCGTCCGGGCCCCAGAGGAACTCGCCGGTTGGACTGATTTTGTAGGCCTGGATATCCAGGTCGCCGGCTGCGCGCGTATCCGTGAACACGAGCACCGCGTTGCCGTTCGAATCGGCGATCAGATCCCAATCCACGAGCTGCGCCGATTGCGGATAGTCGCTGTTGATGTGGATGCCGTTGTGGGGCCAGAGCTCGTTTCCGTCCGGATCGAGCCGCTGCAGGTAGACGTCGTAGTTTCCGTCGAAGTGATCGAACCAGCTGACGTAGGTGGTCCCGTCGGGCTGGGTGGCGATCTTCGGCAACGCTTGCTCGGCCGTGCGATCGGCGATCGCGAGGTTCAAGTCCGGATCCGAGGACCACTGGGCCGATGCGACGGGGGCTCCAACCAGCCCGATGGTCGCGATCAGGGCTCTGGCGGACCCCAGAATGAAGCGCGAGCGGAGCATCCGGTCCTCCTTTGCAGCGGCGGCTGAACCGCCATGCAATCGACAGGCAAGTATCCATTGCATTGCTCGAACGCACTTGGCTTGGCATGCATCGGGATGGTGAAGTTCGGATTCCCGCCGCCTTCCACCGGACGATGCGTCGCAGAGGAAAGTAGCGACGTTACGCATCCAACCAGCACGAGGTGCCGGTGCGTTGCCGCGCGTGCGCCCGTCAGGCTCATCGAAACGAATCCTTGATGGCGCCCCATGTGGCGGAAGCGACTGGCACCACCCGCTCGCAAGCGTCGATACCACCGCTATCGACGCAGACTCGACCCAACCGGGGCGAGTCGGGGTCGATGATTTGGTCAATTTGGGTCGCACAGTCGAGGACACAAATCCCGAACGGCCACTGGGGTTGGATGTAGCGCAAGCAACCGCTGTCGCCGGCGACGAAGAACATCCGGCCGAAGCAGGCGAGTGCAGGCCCCTCGACGCAGGAGAATGCGGTAGCTCCGGAAGCCGTGGTCGAACCCTCGGGCCAGAACCCGTCGATTTGGCCCGGCAGGCAGTCGAAGAGGGAGAATCCGAAGCTCCAGCTGGGATCCCACTCCACTCCGCCTTGCACGGCCCCGATCCGGTGGTGATTCGCGACGAAAAAGAAGACAGCTACGGGTCCGCCGCCGACCAGATTGACCGTTGGACGGTGCCCCAGGCAATCCACCGGCAAGTACCCGTTGCACGGCAGGTAGGAGCTCACCGCGACGTGGAGTGGTAGGGTGAACTCCGGATTCTGCCCAGCCCCTGCCGCCTGACCAGTGGCCAGGATCCACAGGCAGGCGATGAGCACTGATGTTCGCTTCATTTCATCAGCTCACCATGAGCGTAGTGGCCATCGCCGAACATGGCCGATCGGGCGGTCGCTTTCGATGCTACTCCTTCGACGAGGTTCCCCTCAAGCTCGCGGCCGGGCCCTCAGTATTCAAGTGACTGATCCAGAACAACTTGTGTATACGCCGATGAAGCGCGAGCGAGCGGAACGGCGCGCCGCCGACGGCGAGGACGTGCAAGCCCGAGAGCACTGCCTTTCGAAGCGTTGGATCGCCGCCTATCGGGCGAGGGCGCGGCCGGGGACGCGGGTTTCGCCCTGGCGCCGGGTCACGCCGCGATTGTCCAGGTACTCGAGGAGCGGCACCGCATATTTGCGGCTCACGTTCGTGACCGACTTGAAGTCGGCGACGGAAAGTTCCCCTTTGGATTTGAGGACTGCGGTCACTTCGCGCACGAGCTGTTCGAGCTGCTCCGGCGCATAGACCAGGTCGTCAGCCACTCGGATGATGGCGCCCTCGGAGAGGAGGTAGCCGAGGAGCTCCTGGGCTTCGGGTCCTTGGCCTGCTCCCGCCTGCACGAAGGATTCGCGAATGGTGGGCACCGAGTAGCCGGCGGCGACGAGGACCGAATGCAACCGATCGGCCTGAGCGCGGATGGCTGGCGGTAAGGTCACCGAAGGTTCGCCAAGCCGGATCTTGTCCTCGCGCACGTGATAGCGACCCGTGCTCAAGAGCTCTTGAATCATGGCGTCCACGGCCTCGGGGGAGAGCCGCCGCGCAAGGCGGCTCCGGAGCTCACCGCGCGGGACGCCGAACCGGAGCGGATAGCGGGCCTGATACTCGCGGGCGGCGCTCTCGATCTCGGCCACCACCTCGTCCGCTTGGGCTGCCGACAGGTAGCGCCGGGGACCGATCTCGCGCACCTCCCCCCGCTCGACCAGTTCCGCGAGCGCCGTCCCGACTTCGTCCAGGCTCGCGCCCGTGCGGGCGGCGATCTCCTCGGGCGTGAGCCCCTGGGTCAGGCGCTCGGAGAGCGCAGCTAGGATGCGATCGGCGGCCGGGCCGCGCTCGAGAACGGCGAGGGTGGCGGCGGAATCCAGATCAGATCGGCGGCGCTTGTGCGCCTTGGGCTCGATCACCTGCCCGCCGCCGGCCGTCGATACCGGCGAATACCAGCGGACGACGAATCGATCGCCGCGCGCCGCCACGAGCGGCGACTCGAGCCGGATCTGGGCGACGTCGTCTTCGCCCGGCTCGAGCTCGTCGCGCCCGAAGAGGGTCACCCGGCCAAGCACCTCGCTCGCGCCGAGGTGGAAGTGCACCCGCTCCCGCTCGCGGATCACCCGCTCGCCGCGCGGAACCGCGCGCAGCCGCACATCGATGATCGAGCTCTCGCAGAAGGCGGCGGGGGTCACGAGCCAGTCGCCGCGGGCGACCTCGTCCTTCGACACCCCGTGGAGCGCCACCGCCACCCGCTGGCCGGCGCCCGCTTGCGGGACCTTCCGCCCGTGCACTTGCACTTGTCGCACGCGGACCGGGCGCTGCCCCGGAAGCAGGTGGAGCTGCTGGCCCTCGGAGATGGTCCCTTGCCAGAGCGTGCCGGTGACGACCGTCCCGAAGCCCTCCATCACGAACACGCGATCGACGGGCAACCGGGCCGGACCCTCCCCGCTCCGACTGGGTGCCGCCTGCGCGAGCGCATCGATCGCGGCCATGAGCTCCGCTTTGCCGGCGCCGGTGACGGCCGAGAAGCGCTGGATCGGCCAGCCTTCGAACACGCTCCCGGCGAGGTAGTCGCGCACGTCCTCTTCGGCGAGCTCCAGGAGATCGGGCTCGACGAGATCGGTCTTGGTGAGGACGACCAGCCCGTGCTCGACCCCGAGGAGCTCGACGATCTGCCCGTGCTCGATCGTCTGCGGCATGACGCCTTCATCGGCCGCCACCACCAAGAGGACGAAATCGATGCCGCCGGCCCCAGCAAGCATGTGCTTCACGAACCGCTCGTGCCCCGGCACGTCGACCACGCCGATCCGGAGGCCGGAAGGAAGGTCCAGGTGCGCGAAGCCGAGCTCGATCGAGATCCCGCGCTCTTGCTCTTCCTTCAGCCGGTCGGTGTCGATGCCGGTGAGCGCGCGGACGAGCGCGGTCTTCCCGTGGTCCACGTGGCCGGCCGTGCCCATGATGACATGGCGGGTTCGATCATCCATGATGGGGCTAGTCTAGCACTGGACAGGAGAAGAGCCATGGACCCCGATCGTTCGATTGCGCTGGCGGTCGCCGGAGAGGTGCGAACCCCGCGCGCCTTCACGCGCGCCGAGCTCGCTGCCTTACCGGGGCAACTGCCGGATGTCTCGGCCCGTTTGCCGGGACGCACGGGTCAGGGCGTGGAGTTGCGCTCGCTCTTGGCGGAAGTGGGGGTCGGCCCGGGGGCCACGCATGTCACGGTGAGTGCTGACAGCGGATCATTTCAAGCGAGCGTGCCGCTCGCGACGGTGGCCGAGGCCATCATCATCTTTGGACTCGGCGGCGATCTCTTGCCGAAGTCCGAGGGCGGTCCGCTCCGCTTCTTCATCCCCGACGTCGCGCGCTGGGCGGGCCAGGGGGTGGATCATTGTGCGAACGTGAAGCGCCTCGAGATGATCACGCTCACCAAGGGGCCGGGCCCCGACACCCGCCCGACCACCCGCGCTATTCGCGGACCCGCGTGATCTGGGCGCCGGCCGCGTTCAACTTCTTCTCGATCGACTCGTAGCCGCGATCGATGTGGTAGACGCGCCCGATCACGGTTTGGCCCTGAGCGACCAGCGCGGCGAGGATGAGGGCGGCCGAAGCCCGCAAGTCGGAGGCCATGACCTGCGCTCCGGAGAGCCGCTCCACGCCTTCGACTCGTGCCATCGCATCCTGGACCTCCACGCGAGCACCGAGCCGCACGAGCTCGGCCACGTGCGTGAAGCGATCGTGATAGATCCCTTCATTGATCACGGTCGCGCCGCGGGCACGAGTCGCCATCGCCATGATCTGGGCCTGGAGGTCGGTCGGGAAGCCGGGATAGAAATCGGTATGGACGTCGACCGCGGCCGGCCGCTCGACGCCCCGCACCTTGACCCAGGTGGGCCCGACCTCGAGCGCGACCCCCATGCGGCGCAAGTGATCCAGGAGTGCGGTCACGTGCGCCGGCTCCAGGTCGGTGACCGTGAGCTCGTCGGCCGCCATCGCGCCCGCGATGATGAAGGTGCCGGCTTCGATCCGATCGGGGATGACCGTGTGGTCGGCCGGGCGGAGCGACGTCACGCCCTGGATCACCACGCGGCTCGTGCCGGCGCCCTCGACCCGCGCGCCGAGCGCATTCAAGTAGGCGGCGAGCGCCGGTAGTTCCGGCTCCTGAGCCGCGTTCTCGATCACGGTCGTGCCGTCGGCGAGGCAAGCTGCCATCATGAGATGCGCGGTGGCGCCCACCGACGCGATGTCCAGGTGGATGTGCGCGCCCTTCAACTTCGACGCTTCGGCAACGATGTATCCGTGCTCGATCGTCACCTTGGCGCCCATCGCCTCGAGCCCGGAGAGATGCAGGTTCACCGGCCGCGGCCCCCACGCGCAACCGCCGGGGAGCGACACCACCGCTTGACCGAAGCGCGCGAGGAGCGGACCCAAGACGTAGATCGAGGCCCGCATCGTCTTCACGAGCTCATAAGGAGCCTGCACCGAGGCGCACTCGGTCGAGTCGAGATGCAGGTCCGAGCCTTCCTGGCTCACGTCCACGCCGAGGACGCCGAGCACCCACGCCATGGTCGAGACGTCGCGGAGCACCGGCACCCGGTGGAGCACGCAGCGGCCAGGGACGAGGATCGTGGCCGCCATCATCGGCAGCACCGCGTTCTTGGCCCCCGACACCGGCAAGGTGCCCGATAGCTTCCGGCCGCCTTCGATCACGAACTTGTCCATCACGACCTCGAGCCGGGGCACTTTGAAGACGGTGGCGGCGGTGCTCACGGGATCTCCTTTATGAACGGGCGCGAGCCGGCGGCCGGCCGAAGATAACGCACTCAGCGGCGGTGGGCCACGAGGACCCGGGGCCGGCCGCTCAGGTCGGGATGTCGGACGAGCGCCGTGAAGGGCTCGCGACGGGCCATCTCGAACACCTGATCGGCCTGGCCGTCGCCGAACTCGACTGCGAGCTGTCCTCCGGGGCGGAGCACCCGAGCGGCCTCGGCCAGGAGCCGCGCCATGACCCGGAGCCCGTCCGGCCCACCGTCGAGCGCCGCATGGGGGTCGTGGTCCCGGACTTCCGGCTCCAGGTGCGGAATGTCCCCGGTGGGGACGTAGGGCGGGTTGGCGACGACGAGATCCAGGGCTCCGGTGGCGATGGGAGCCAGGAGATCGCTCGCCAGGATGTCCACCCGGGACGCCACGCCCAGCCGGCGCGCGTTCTTGGCGGTCAGGGCCAGGGCTTCCGGGCTCGAGTCGAGGCAGAGGACGCGGAGCTCGGGGCGCTCGGCGGCAAGGGTGAGGCCGATGACCCCGGTGCCGCTCCCGACGTCGGCGGCGGGGTCCTGGCCGTTCGCGCCTGGGAGACCGAGGGCCACGTGGACGAGCTGCTCGGTCTCTGGCCGGGGGATGAGCACCCCCGGCGCCACCGCGAACGAGTGGCCATAGAAGGCTACCTCACCGATGAGGTGCTGGAGCGGCCGGCGGGCGACCCGCCCGGTGATGAGCGCTTCGAAAGCCTCCTTCTCTTCGCCGGTCAGGCGGAGAGCACGGGCGAGGGTGAGGGCCGGGAGCGAGACCCCGAGCACATGGGCAAGGAGGAGCCGCGCATCAACGTCGGGGGATGGCACGCGCGCGGCAGCCAGACGAGCTTCCGCCGCGGCCAGTGCCTCTCCAATCGTTTCCGGTTCGGCAACCGCCATGGCCGAACGATAGCCCATCGTTCCACCGCAGGAGGACTTGGCAATTTGACGAACCTAATGAGCCATGTTGAACGCAGCCTATCCAGTCTCCTTCCTCCCTGACGCGCAGACGTTGTCCATCAATGTGAGGGGGTCATCCCAACACCCGCTGTAAACGCGGTCGCCCCACTCGCCGTAAACATGGTCGCCCTGCCCGGTGCAAACGCGGTCGCCCCGCCATAGCCCTGCCGCGATTCCCCTTCGGTGCATCCGATCTGCTCCCTACGATCACCGCGACTGGCAGGACGGGATTTTTTCATCGAGTCCCTTCATTGGCAACCGTGCTTTCGACACCAATCAGATGGAGCAATACTCATGCCGCTAAGGGCGGGTGTAACTCCCTTCCCTGTCGCGGCGGAGAATGACCCAACGATCGACGGTGTCAACGGAGTGATCACTCTTGCCTACTTCGTAAGCACTCTCGAGGACGACCCGCGGGGAAGAAGACAATCCACAAGGAACCGTGAGAAAGGAACCGTGAGAGGAGGTGGTGAAGTGGAGCCCGAGTCCACCTCCTTCTAGGCCGAAACGCTCCAGGTGTCGCAGCGGCCAGCCGCCGGCGGTCGATCACTGACTGGACGATCCCGCGGGATCACTGACCCGGGCGGCTGCAGGGGACTGGACGATCCCGCGGGATCGCTGACCCGGCGGATGCTGGATACGACCGCCGGATGCGGCTGCCGGATGCGACCGCCAGTTGCGACCGCCGCCGGCTCGAGGATGCTAGACTGCCGCCGCCGCCGGCGCGGGGCGCCGTCCGGCCCTGCACCCCAACATGAACTTGACGGCGGCCATCCTATCGATCCTATCGCTCGCGCTCGCCGCCATCGGCTGGCGGCGCGGCATGCGCATCGCCCACTCGGTCGCCGGCCCGCCATCCGCCAACGCGGTCACCCGCCACGCCACACTCGCCCTCCCCGGCGCCAGATCGGATCCTGGATCGCCCCTTCTGGGATCGCCCCTTCAGGGATCGCCCCTTCTGGGATCGCCCCTTCTGGGACCGCCCCTTCTGGGACCGCCCCTCCCCGCGCATCTGATCCCGCTCTTCGTGCTC
>Ga0137428_1000634_pt1 | contig 14809 bp, 17 predicted proteins | sample EasRivERMZT718_2_FD_102305 | JGI IMG/M metagenome (GOLD analysis project Ga0137428, IMG submission 102305) | Soil microbial communities from meander-bound floodplain in the East River, Colorado, USA - East River MetaG ERMZT718_2 | ecosystem: Environmental > Terrestrial > Soil > Floodplain ...
AGTCGATCGAGCGCTCGATGAACAGCGACGAGTCGAACGCCACCTGGAGCTGCATGCCCTCGGGCAGCTCGGGCTGGATGCGCGCCATCTCCTTCTTCACCGCCTGGGCGACCGACAGCGTGTTGGCGGTGGACTGCTTCACCACCCCCATGCCGAGGCCCGGCTGGCCGTTGCGGCGGATGACGCTGCGCTCGTCGAGCGCGCCGAGGCGCGCGGCGCCGACATCGCGCAGGCGCACCGGGTAGCCGCGGTTCTCCACGATGATCATGTTGCTGAACTGCTCCGCGGTGCGCAGGTCGGCCTCGGCCAGCACCGTGAACTCGCGCCGCGCCGACTCGATGCGCCCCGCCGGGATCTCGACGTTCTGGCGCTTGAGCGCGTTCTCGACGTCCTGCGGCGTGAGCGAGTACGCCGCCAGCCTTTCGCGGTCGAGCCAGATGCGCATCGCGTAGCGCCGCCCGCCGCCGATCGTCACCGACGCGACCCCGGGCAGCGTCTTCAGGCGGTCGGCGATGTAGCGGTCGGCGTGGTCCGAGAGCTCGAGCGAGGAATGCTTGTCGCTGGAGAGCCCGAGCCAGATGATCGCCTGCGCGTCGGCCTCGATCTTGGACACCACCGACTCGTCCGACGCCTCGGGCAGCAGCGCTCTGACCCGCGCCACGCGGTCGCGCACGTCGTTCGCGGCCGAGTCGACGTTGCGCTCGGGCACGAACTCGACGGTGATCTGGCTCACCTCCTCGCGCGACACCGACTTCACCGTGCGCACGCCCTCGATGCCCGAGATCGAGTCCTCGATCGGCTGGGTGATCTGCGACTCGGTCACTTGAGGGCTGGCCCCCTTGTAGACCGTACGCACCGACACGATCGGGGTGTCGATCTTCGGGTATTCGCGCACCGACAGGCGCGAGAACGAGATCGCGCCGAGCAGCACGATCATCAGGCTCATCACCGTGGCGAGCACCGGCCGGCGGATGCAGAGCTCGGGCAGGCGCACGCTAGCCGCCCTTCTTGCCCGGAATTTCCGCCGCCGGCTTGGCGCTGGGGATGATCGAGACCTGCATCCCCGGGAACAGGCGCTGCGTGCCTTCGGTGACCACGAGATCGCCGGCGGCGAGACCCTTCATGATCTCAACTTCGCCCACCTTGCGCGTGCCGGTCTGCACCTGCACCAGCTCGGCTTTTCCGTCCACGATGCGGAACACGGTGCTGTCCTGGCCGCGCGGCACGATCGCCTCTTCCGGGATCCAGACGGCATTCTCGCGCACGCCAAGCGTGAGCTGCACGCGCGCGAACATGCCGGGGCGCAGCTTGAGGTCGGGATTGGCGACGCGCGCGCGCACCAGCACCGTGCGCGTCTGCTCGTCGATCGCGGGCTCGATGGCGTAGATCTTGCCGGGAAAGCTCGCCTGCGGGAAAGCGTCCACCGCCGCGCTCACCGCGAGCCCGGACTTGAGCTGGGAGAAGTAGGTCTCGGGAACGCGGAAATCGAGCTTGAGCTGGTCGATCTTCTCCAGCCGCGCGATGTCGGTGCCGGCGGCGACGAAGGCGCCTTCGCTCACCTGCCGCAGGCCGGCGACGCCGGAGAACGGCGCGCGGATCTCGCTCTTCGCGAGCTTCGCCTCGTCCTCGCGCTGCTTGGCGAGCGAGCGCGTGTAGGCCGACTGCAGCTCATCGAGCGCCTGCTGGCTGATGAAGCCTTTCTTCTTCAGGTCCGCGGCGCGCTCGAAGCGCTGCTTGTCGAGCTCCGCCTGCGCCCGGGACGAGGCGACGAGCGCGCGCGTCTCGGCCGCGTCGAGCGTGGCGAGCAGCGCGCCCTTTTTCACGGTCTGCCCCTCGTCGAAGGCGATGCGGCCGATGCGCCCGGCGATCTCGGGACGGATCACGATCGCCTCGTCGGCGCGCAGGCTGCCGATGGCGCCGGTCTCGATCACGGCGCGCGCCAGCTTCGCGGGGACGGCTTTGACGGGAAGTGCCGCTTGCGGCTTCGCCGGAGCAGCCGCCGCCGGCTTGGGGACCTGGGCAAGAACCTCAGCAGCAAACAACAGCAAGAATGCGGCGCGAAGCACGCCGCATTCTACCCTCAGGGAAGGCCCGCTTTGGCGCGCTTCGCCGCGAGGCGCTCGCGGGTCTTGGCGGTCTCGACCACAAAGCGCACGTGCTTGCCGCGCCCGACCTCCTCGACCGGATCTCTCACCGAAAAGCTGAACACCACCTTGCGGCGGTCGATCTCCGCGATCTGCGCCTCGATGGTGACCTTCAGTCCCATCGGGGTCGCCGCCAGATGGTCGATCGAGACATGCGTGCCGACCGAATCCTCGCCCGGGTCGAGGTGCGCGAGCAGGAAATCGCGGCAGGCGTACTCGACGTCGCTCACCATGCGCGGGGTGGCGTACACCATGCCTTCCTTGCCCATGAATCCGATGCAGCGGGATTCATCGACCGTGACGGCCTTCGTGGTCTGCAGACCCTGTTTCAAGGAGCTCTTCAAGGCGCTTTGTAGCCTGCGCGCTCGATGGCCCGTTTCATCTCCGGCACGCCGGCCTTCGCGGGATCGTACGTCACCCGGGCGCGCGCATCGGCGAGCGACACGTCGACCTCCTGCACGCCGGGCACGCCCGACAGCATACGGGTCACGCTCTTCACGCAGCCCTCGCAATCCATTCCTTCGACCTTCAGTTCGACGGTTTCCATCGGTTGAGCAGGAGTGAGTTGGACACCACCGACACCGAGCTCAGCGCCATCGCCGCGCCGGCGATCGCCGGGTTGAGCCAGCCGAGCGCCGCGAGCGGGATGCCGAGAACGTTGTAGATGAACGCAAAGAAGAGATTCTGCCTGATCTTGGCGAGCGTGGCGGCCGAAAGCTCGATCGCGTCGACGATGCCCGACAGGTCGTTGCGCATGAGCGTGATGTCGGCCACGTCGAGCGCGGCGCCGCTGCCGGCGGCGAGCGCGAAGCTGACGTGCGCGGCGGCGAGCGCGGGGGCGTCATTCACCCCGTCACCCGCCATGCCCACGGTTTTTCCTTGTTGCTGTAACCGATTTATTTCAAGAACCTTGTCCTGCGGCAGCACGCCGGCGCGCCAGCGCTCGATGCCGAGCTCCGCCGCGACCGCCTCGACCGCCGCGGGGCTGTCGCCCGAAAGGATCACCGGCTCGATGTGCATGCTCTTGAGGCGCGCGACCGCGGCCTTCGACGTCGGCCGCAGCGCATCGGCGAGCACGATCCAGCCGAGGAAGCGTGCATCGTATTCGACGCCGATGGCCGTGGTCTTCCCTTCGAATTTCAGATTGAGAAAACCCGGTGAGCCGAGACGCGCGGGCTTGCCGTGCAGCGTCCCGACCACGCCGAGCCCGCTCACCGCGCGAAAATCCTGCACCGGCAACAGCTCGCCCCGGTACGCCTCGACGATCGCGCGGGCGAGCGGATGCTCCGAGCGCGCTTCCAAAGAGGCGGCGATGCGCAGCAGAGCCTCCTTGGTGATGTCTTTCTCAGGGAGAACATCGACCACGGCGGGCTCGCCCCGGGTGAGCGTCCCGGTCTTGTCGAACACCAGCGTGTCGACTTGCTTCGCGGCCTCGAGCGCCGCGGCGTTCCGGATGAGAACGCCCGCCCGTGCGGCGCGGCCCACGCCGACCATCAGCGCGGTCGGCGTGGCAAGGCCGAGCGCGCAGGGACAGGCAATGACGAGCACCGACACCGCCGGAATCAGCCCGAGAAGCATCTCTCCCGTCCCAATCCACCATAGGCCCAGCGTGATGGCGGCAACGCCAAGCACAGCGGGAACGAACACGGCCGATACGCGGTCGACCAGGCGCTGCACCGGCGGCTTCGAGCCTTGCGCGACGGCGACGAGGCGGATGATCCCGGCGAGCACGGTCTGCCTGCCGGTGCCGGTCGCCACGACTTTCAGCGTGCCTTCGCCGTTGATGGTGCCGGCATAGACATAGGCGCCGGTGCGCTTCGCCACCGGAGCCGATTCGCCGGTGAGCATTGACTCGTTGGCGCTCGAGGCGCCCGCCACCACGCGGCCGTCGACCGCGATCGCATCGCCCGGCCGCACCTCGAACTCGTCGCCCGGCTTGAGGCTCGCTGCGTCGACTTCCACCAGCACGCCGTTTCTTTCGACGAACGCCCGGCTCGGCTGCAGGCGGATCAGCGCCTCGAGCGAGCGCGCGGCTTTCGCCTTGGCGCGTGCCTCGAGGTACTTGCCGAGCAGCACCAGCGTGATGACGACTGCCGAGGCCTCGAAGTAGAGGTGCAGTCCCTTGAAGAGTGCGAAGAAGGAAAAGACATACGCCACGGTGGTCCCCAGCGCCACCAGCACGTCCATGTTGGCGGTGCCGCCGCGCAGCGCTTTCCAGGCGCCGCGGTAGAAGCGCCGGCCGCTCCAGAATTGAACCGGCGTGGCGAGCAATCCCTGTAGCCATCCCGGCACGAGGCCGTGCAGCAGCAGCGGCGCGGTCAGGATCGCAGCGAGGACGAACTCGCGCCGCGCCTGCCGGAAGGCGGCGGAATGGTCGCGGATCTCTCCCTCGCGCGCGACACTGGCGTCATAACCCGTGTCGCGGATCCTCTGGATAATCGACTCGACCTTGAGCTTCGGATCGAAGCGTACCGTGGCTTTGTCGGTCGCGAGGTTGACGCTCGCCTCGACGCCGTCGAGCTTGTTGAGATTCTTCTCGATGCGCGCCGCGCACGCGGCGCAGGTCATGCCCTCGACGTCGAGCTCGACGGTGTTCATGCGGCGATAGTACTCACAGCCAGCGGCCGGCGCGCTGCGCCGCGCGCAGGTCCTGGACCGTGGCGATGCGCTGGCGCCTCGCTTCGGCGAGCACGACCAGCAGAAGCTGCGCGGTGGAAAAGGCGTCGCCGAGCGCATCGTGGCGCCCGTCGGCGGCGATGCCGAACTCGGCGAGCCAGTCGTCCAGCTGCTTCGCTTTCCGGGCAGGAAAGAGCACCGGAGCGAGCGCTGCGAGGTCGAGCCAGCGCTCGCGCGCGACGAAGCCGTGGCGGCGCAGAACGGCGTCGTCGAACGCGGCGTGAAACCCGACCGGTATCGCGGCATCCTCGACATGGGCGGCAAGGTCGCGCATGACCTCTTCCAGCGGCGAGCCGCCGAGCTGAGCATCGCCGCCGATGCCGTGGATCAGGATGTTCTCCGCGGCACTGGGCGCCTGCTGTTTCACGCGAGCCTCGAAGGAATCGGACAACTCGATGCGGCCGTCCCTCACCGCGACGGCGCCGACCGAAAGCAGCCGGTCGCGCGCCGCGTCCAGGCCGCTGGTTTCGCAGTCGATCGCCACCCAGCGCGCCGCGGCGATCGGCGTGCGGCGAAACCAGCTCACAGGCCCAAGTCGAGCCGCAAGCGCTGCTGCAGCATGCTCGCCTGGCGGAACGCCTCCTTCAGCACGCGCCGGTCGATGTCGTTCAGCTCGCCGGGCCGGATGCGATTGCCTTCGCGCCTCAGCCGCAAGGTCTGGACGAAATGGAAAGCTTCGACCGCGGTCTTCTCGCCTGCGGCCTGCAATCGCGCCGCGGTGGCGGTCTCGGGCGAGCCGGCGGCGAGCGCGAGCACCCGCGCCGCATCGACGAACGGACGCGCGCCGAGCGCCTTGAGGTCGAGCTCGTCGGCCGAGAAGTCGGCGAGCAGCCCCAGCGGCGGGCGGGTCTGCAGCGCCGCCTGCGCCAAGGCGCGGCAGAAGGCGCGGTTCGCCTTCGTCTGCGCGAGCACGCCGTCGCGCAGCGCGCCCGCGAGACGTGCATCGCCGGCGAGCGCGCGAAAATCGAAGAAGATGCTCGCGTTGAGCAGCGCCTGCGGGTCGTTGTTGCGGATCCAGTCGTCGAACACGCGGTGCCACCCTTCCAGCGGCAGGCACCAGCGCGGGTTGCGCGCCATGATGTCGCCCTTGCACAGCGGAAAGCCGCAGGCGTCGAGGTTGCGGTTGACCTGGTCGGCGAATGCGAGAAATGCTTCCTTCCCGGCTTCGATGATCAGCGCGTTGTCCTGGTCGGTCACCAGCGTCTGCTCCATGCGCCCTTCGCTGCCCAGCGCGAGCCAGCACCAGGCGCCCGGCAGCGAGCGATGCGCCTGGGCCAGCTCGATCACGCGGCGCGTCAGGCTGTCGTTGAGCGCGCTGATCATTTCGGTGAGCGGCCCGGCCGCCACGCCCTGCGCCAGCAGATGGCGCGCGAGCTGGCGGATGTCGCGCGCGGCCTCCACCAGCGGCTCGAGCCCGCCGGCGCCGCGGATGCGCTCGGCGGTGCGCCGCAAGCCCAGGCGCTGCAGCGCGAACAGATCGCGCTCCGACACCACGCCGGCGAGCTTGCCGTCGCGCGTCACCACGACATGGCGAAAACCGTGCCGCGCCATCGCGAGCGCGGCGTCGGCGAGCGTCGCCTCCTCCTCCAGCGTGAACGGCCGCGGCGTCATGTGCTGCGCGATGCCGGCGTCGGGCGGGATCCCGGCCGCGGCGCTCGCCAGCAGGTCGACGGTGGTGAAGATGCCCACGGGCACGGCGTGGTCGTCGACGATCGCGATCGAACCGACGCGCTCGGCATGCATGCGCCGGATCGCCTCGCCGAGGGTCGTGTTCCGCGGGCAGCTGACCGGCTCGCGCCGCAGCACGCTCCTCAGCGGCGCGAGCATGCCGGCGCCGTCGAGCGCGGACTCGGCGGCCTCGGCCCGCAGCGCGCGCTGCGAGCGCTCGGCGAGCTGCGCCAGGTGCTGCGTGGAAAAGGCGCGAAACCGCGCGCTGCGCTCCACGAGCTCGTGGAAGCGCTCCGCGGGCAGCTCCCAGCAGAAGCTGTCTTTCTCGGCGCGGTAGGCATAGACCGTCGCGCGACGACCCCCCAGCGCGCCGAGCGGAAAGCACTCGCCCGGGCCGAGCAGCACGTCGGCGGCGCCTCCGCTGCCGCGAACGCTGCCCTGCTTCACGATGTAGAGGCGCGCTACGGCGCCGCTCTCCGGCCCGACCACCAGCTCGCCGCGCGGGTAGTAGCCGACCGCGAGATGCCGGGCGAGGAACTGGAGCGCCGCAGGCTCCATCTCGTCGAACGGGGGGTGCGCGCGCAGCGGCGCGATCAGGTCTGCCACGCCGGCAGATTAAGCTAGGCTTGGGCGGCCTGCCTGCGCGCCGCCATGCGCTCTCCCAGCGCCGTCCGCTGCGCGGGCCCGATCGCCTGGCGCGCGTACGGCAGCAGCAGGTCGCCCTCCATGCGCATGTGGCGGCGGTAGAGCCAGGCGAAGCGCGCCACGAGCTCGGCATCGAGCCGTGCGGATTCTCCAACGGCGATCGCCTGCAGCCCGGCGCGTACCTGCGCATACAGGCGCTCCATGCTTTGATGCTCGCGCTGCAGCTCGTAGAGCGTCGCGCAGATCTCGTCGCGGCCGTCGCGCGCGGCGGCCTCGCGCAACAGCGGAAACAGATCCTCGTCCTCGTCGCGGTGATGCGCGGCGGCGACGGTGTCGAAGTAGCGCATCACCGCGCTCGCCGCGCTGCGGGCCGCTTCGTCGCTGCCACGGGCGGCAAGATGGGCCGCGAAGCTCTCGAGCACCCCAAGCTCGAACTCGATCCCGTGGTGGCAGGCCTGCAGCGTGTCCAGAGGCTCGTCCATGCTCAAGCGGCCGCGGCGGCGATGCGGCGGGCGGCGGCTTCGAGGTCGCTGCGCTCGGCCGGCGAGAGGACGAAGCAGCTCTGCGGCGCAACGCCCTCGCGTGCGAGCCACGCCCGCGCGCAGGCCTTTTCGCAGGCGTCCAGGCAAAAGACCGGGAATCTGGACTTCGCCTTCGCGCGCGCAGCCGCCGGCTCGGCGGCTCCGCCGAGCCACGCCGGCTCGCCAAAGCCCAGGCGGTCGAGGAGCTGCGCCACGTCCCGCGCCGCCTGGCCGAATTCGGGGCATCCCTGGCAGGCGACGAGCACCGGGAACGGCCGCAGGACGACCGCGGAAGACGGCCGCTCGCTCACCGGTACACGAGCGTCGGGATCGTCGAATGCGACAGCACGTCGCGGGTCTCGCTGCCGAAGAACAGCGCCGGCAGGACCTTGCGTCCGTGCGAGGACATGAAGATGAGATCGCAGCCGTGGCGCGTTGCCGCCGCGATGATCGCCTCGTAGGGCTGGTTGCTCTGCGCGTGGTCGGTCGCGCAGGCAATCCCGGCCGCGCGCGCCTTGCGCGCCGGCTCCGCCAGGATCTTCTCCGCCAGCGCGCGCGAACGGATGTTGTGCGCTTCGAGCGATACGTCGTGCCTCCTGCTCAACAACTCGCCTTCGCCCGGCACCACGTATTCCGGCACTGCGGTGAACCAGGTAATCCGCGCGTTCGCGTCCCGGGCGAACGCGATGCCGGCGTCGACCGCCTTCTCGGCGGTTTCCGATCCATCGGTGGGAATGAGAATGTGCTTATACATCGATCGCTCCTTTCCTTGGCGCCTGCTTGCCTTCGAAGACCTCGTCCCAGTCCACGTTCGGGTCGGGCGTGCGCTCGAGCAGGCGTTCCACCAGCCGGACGTGCTCCTGTTCTTCGGCCGCCATCTCCCTTGCCAGGGCGCGCAGCGCGGGATCCTCCGCGGTCATGAGGACTTCTTCGAAAAAGGCCTGCGCGCGCTTCTCGCCCGCGAGCGCGATCTCGAGCGCGTGCCGCGGCGTCATCAGGCGGAAGATCAGCTCGCGCGCCGCCGTTTCCGGCGCCGCTGCATCGAGCCACCGGTAGGCGGTCGTGGACGGGTGCGGCAGGGCCACGCCCAGGGTTCGCCGCAGCAGCGAGTCCAGGTGCTCCGCCTCGATCTCCGCCAGGCGGCCGAACAGCTCGGCGAGCGCGTCGTTCCCGAGGTCGTTCATGCGCTCGGCGAACTCCGCGTACCGCTCGGCCGCCTCGCGCTCGATGGCGATGGCGTGCGCGTAGAGCTCGGGGGCGGTTCGGATGGGTGTCATGGATTCAATGTACGGCGCGCGGCAGGACCCGGCTTGACCCAGATCAAATCGCGGCCCGGGCAGCGGCGTAGCTTCGGCACCATGCACTATCACTACCTGACGATCGAGCAGCGCGAGTCCCTGGAGAAGCTGATCCGCTCCCGCGTGCACGGAGCATCGCAGCTCGCGACCGCGCTCGAAAGGCTGCGCCAGCCGGACTACGGCACCTGCATCGAGTGCGCAAAGGACGTCGACTACGCCCGGCTCCAGGCCGACCCCTTCGCGCTGCACTGCCTCGCCTGCAGCCGGCTGCCAGTCGCGACGAAAACCTGAATTCAGCGGCCGAGCCGCTAGATCCAGCCGCGCGCCTCGAGCAGCGCGACGATCGCTTCAGCCGCGTCGCCCGCGGTTCCCGTGCTCCCCGACACCACCAGCTCCGGAGTGAGCGGCGGCTCGTAGGCCGCCTGAGCCCCCGGCAGGCCCGGCGCCCGGCCCTCGCGCGCGGCGCGATAGAGGCCCTTGGGATCGCGCGCCGCGCAGACCTCGAGCGGCGTGTCCACGAGCACCTCGGCGAACCGGGGGAGGCGCCGGCGCGCGGGATCGCGGTAGGCGCGCCGGTTGGCGGTGGCGTCGAACACCACGGAAAGCTTGTTCTGCACCAGGAATTCCCCGAGATGCACCAGCGCCGAGTAGAACAGGTGGCGCTCGCCCTCGTCATAGCGTGCAAAGGGCGTGAGCTGGGTGCGCATCACGTCGGACTCGAGCACCGCGGCGCCGATGCGGCGCGCGTGCAGGCGGTCCAGGAGCGCTCTTGCGATGGCGCTCTTGCCCGAGCCGGGCAGGCCGGTCAGCCACACGGCGAAGGCTTCTTTCATCGTCACGCGCCGCAATACCGGTTGGCGTCGGCCGGCTCGAAGCGCCCGGCGTCGAGCACGGCGACGATGAAGCGCAGCAGCTTGCCGCGCACGTCGGCCTGGAGCGCGGGATACCAGACCGGGTTGGCCATCACCAGCGCGCGGAAAGCGAAGAACGGCGCAACCACCTCGAGCATCTCCCGGTCGCCGCTGCGCTCGAGATAGCGCTCCCAGAAATCGCGGAACAGCCGCTCGAAATCTCCCTCGAGCCGGCCCGCGCGCTGCAGCGAGAAGAAAAGATAGTTCAGCGTCAGGCAGGCGAGGTCGTCCGCGGCTTCGCCCCATTCGCCGCGCGAGCGGTCTAGCACGCTGAAATCCGTGCCGTCGCGAAACAGGATGTTCCAGGGATGGAAGTCGCCGTGCACCTGGCGCAGCCGGTGGGTGCGTCCCTTCAGCCTCCAGCGCCAGGCCACGCAGCGCTGCTCGATCGATTCCAGAGCTTCGCGGCCGACCGGCCCCTGCGGCGGGTAGCTGTCGGCGATGCCGAAGATGCACTCGCCGTGTCCGACGAGCTCGCGGATCCGGCGTACGTAGAGCCCGGGGTCCGGCCCGGCGACGCGGTGGATCTCCGCCAGGTAGTCGCACAAGGCCGCCGCCCGGCCCCGGTCCAGATCGCGCAACGGCTCGCCCGCGCGCAGGCGCAGCAGGTCGTCCGCGTATTCACGTCCGTCGACGAAATCGGCGAGCATGAAGAGCTCCTCCGCGGTGCCGAGCGGCACCAGCTCGCCGCTCGCGCGCACCGCGCCCACGTCGAGCGAGGCCACGTGGCGCGGCAGCGTACCGAAGGCATGGTGCGCCCAGAGGAGCGACTGCGCGCGGTCGGCCATGTGCTCATGGCCGAAGGGTCCCGGGCGCACGCTTTCCACCACCGCGCGCCGCGGCTTGCCGTCGAGCCGGAAGTCGACCCGCAACGGAATGCCGTATCCGTAGCCCTTGTCGCCCTGCCGCCCGCCGCCGAGCGGCGTGACGCGCACGTCCGTCACCGCGCCGCCGTGCAGCCTGCGCAGGTAGTCGGTCAGCGCCGCCGCACCGAAAGGCTCCTTCATTCCCTAGCGCCGGGCCGCCTTCTTCCACGGATCGCCCAGGCCGATCGGCGCCGGCGCAAGCGCGGCAATGCGGGAGAAGAGCTTGTCGAAATTCTTTTCCTCGACCTCGGCGATCGGATCGCGGTTGCTGCGGAACTCCTTCGCGATCGCCTCCCAGTCGCCCGCCGTCAGGTGCTTCTCCGCGAGCGGCAGCAGCTTCTCTTCCTCCTTGCGCATGTGCTTCCAGTGGAAGTCGGCGTAGGCGTCGACCGCTCTTTCGAACTCCGGCGCGCCGGAGGGCCAGCCCTCCTCGAAGAAAAGCATCGCGCGCTCGAGCTCGCGGATGCGCCGCGCGCCCTCCTCGTGCTCGGCCTGGAGCTCCGACACCAGCGCCCGCGCCTCGGGGGCGCGCGCGGCGAGCCGCGCGAACAGGAACTCATCCTCCTTCGGGTGGTGCAGGCGCTCGGGATATTCGTCCAGGTAGCGCAGCATGCTGCGGAACACCTGGAATTCGGGCTTGAGGTGCGTATCCTGCGCCATGTCCGCAAGGTGCTTCAGCCCGTGCAGCACGGCGGCGATGCTGCGGTGCTCGTCTTTCAGGATGCGGATCGCTTCATTCATGCGGCTCTCCTAGAATTCACAGCACCTTCGAATAGCTCGCGCGCTGGCGTCCCGTGCGCAGGTATTTGTCGAACACCATGCAGATTGCCCTTACCAGGAGGCGGCCCTTCGGCGTGATGACGATCCAGTCGGCGCCGAGCTCCACCAGGCCCTCGTCGTGCAGCTTCTTCAGGTCCGCCAGCTCCTCGGCGAAGACCTGCTTGAAGTCGAGCAGATAGGCAAGCTCGATGGATTCGATGGACAGCCGGAAGTTGCAGGTCAACGCCTGGATGATGGCGCGCCGCGCGAGGTCGTCCTGCGTCAGCTCGATGCCGCGCGCCACCGGCAGCCGGCCTTCGTCCAGCGCTGCGTAGTATTCCTCCAAGTCCTTCCTGTTCTGGTAGTAGGTCGGTCCGACACGCCCGATGGCCGATACCCCGAGGCCCAGCAGGTCGCTCTCGGGACAGGTCGAATAACCCTGGAAATTGCGCTGCAGCAGCCCGCGGCTCTGCGCGATCGCGAGCTCGTCGTGCGGGCGCGCGAAGTGATCCATGCCGATGTACACGTAGCCAGCGCGCGTGAGACGCCCGATCGCGAGCGTCACGATCTGCAGCTTCTGCTCGGCGGAGGGCAGGTCGGCTTGCGCAATCCGCCGCTGCGGCAGGAACACTTTGGGGAGATGCGCATAGCTGTAGAGCGCGATGCGATCGGGATCGAGGCCGAGCACCTTGTCCAGGGTGCGGTTGAAGCTGTCGAGCGTCTGCTTCGGCAGCCCGTAGATCAGGTCGACGTTCACCGAGCGGAAACCGCTGTCGCGCGCTTCCTCGATCACGCGCGCAGTGACCTCCTCGCTCTGGATGCGGTGCACGGCCTTCCGCACCGCCGGGTCGAAGTCCTGTACGCCGACCGACAACCGGTTGAAGCCGAGCTTGCCGAGGAACGCGAGGATTCCCGGCTCGGCCGCGCGCGGGTCCACTTCGATCGCGCTCTCGGCGTTCGGCGCGCGCACGAAATGGCGCTCCAGCGCCGCCACCAGATCGCGCATTTCCTCGCGCGAAAGAAAGGTCGGCGTGCCCCCGCCCCAGTGCAGCTGGCAGATCTCGCGCCCATCCCCGACCAGCGGCGCCAGGAGCGCCAGTTCCTTCTCCAAGTACTTGATATACTGAGCCGATTTCAAACGGTCGCGCGTGATGACCTTGTTGCAGCCGCAGTAGCAGCAGAGCGTGGCGCAGAACGGCAGGTGGACGTAGAGCGACAGCGGCTGGCTGATGGCGCCGATGTTGCGCTTGGCGAGCCACTGCTCGAGCTGGGCGGCGCCGAAAGCCTCTACGAACCGGTCTGCGGTCGGATAAGAGGTATAGCGGGGCCCGCTGACGTCGTACTTGCGCATCAGCACGGGGTCGATGGTCAGCTCGGAGGCGGGGTAAGGCAGGGCAACGCGGTGCATTGACGGACTATGGACAATCGCGGCGCGCCAACTTTGATATCGGTCAAAGGGAGTCTATTCAGGCGCCCGGCGGCCATGGCCCTCGGCGGAGCGGCGCTCGTAGCGCTCCTGGGCGTGAATGTCGCCGCCTTCGCGGGCCGCATGGACAGCCCCTGGCTGCTGGCAGGCGCGCTCGGCGCGGACGTGCTGCTCATCGGTCTTTGCGTCCTGGTCGCGGCCCGGGAGGTGGTCCTCGCGCAGCAGCGCAGCCACTCGAGCGAGGCGCAGCTCGCGTCGATCGTGGATTCGGCGATGGACGCGATCATCACCGTCGATTCCGGCCAGAACATCGTGCTCTTCAACCGCGCCGCCGAGCAGCTGTTCGGCATGAGCCGCGAGCAGGCGCTCGGCGCCGCGCTCGACCGCTTCATCCCGCAGCGCTTCCGCGCGGCGCATCGCAGCCACATCGAGCGCTTCGGCCAGACCGGCGTCACCACCCGGCGCATGGGCGACGTCACCACGCTGTGGGCCCTGCGGCCGGGCTCGCAGGAGGAGTTCCCGATCGAGGCCTCGATCTCCCAGGCCGCCGAGGGCGGCAAGCGCTACTACACGGTCATCCTGCGCGACATCACCTTGCGCAAGCGCGCCGAGGACGCCCTGATCCGCCAGCAGGCGGAGCTGCGCGAGCTCTCGGCGCGCGTGCTGGAAGCGCGCGAGGAGGAGAAGACGCGCATCGCGCGCGAGCTGCACGACGAGCTCGGCCAGCTTCTCACCGCGCTCAAGATGGACCTCGCCTGGCTAAGGGAAAGGCTTCCCAACAATGAATTGCTCGTAAAGGCCAGCGAAATGGGCGAAATGCTCGACAAGACGGTGAGCTCGACGCGCCGCATCTCCGCCGACCTGAGGCCGCTCATGCTCGACGACCTGGGCCTTGCCGATGCCGCGAGCTGGCTGGTCGACGATTTCGCGCGCCGCTCCGGCATCGGCTGCGAGATCAAGATGACCGGCGAAGAGCGCTTCGCCGAGATCGGCGGCAAGCTCGCGACCGCGGTCTATCGCGCGCTGCAGGAATCGCTCACCAACATCGCGCGCCATTCGGGCGCGAAGCACGCGTGGGTGGCGCTCGGCGTGGCCGACGGCGCCCTGCACTTCGAAGTCGAGGACGACGGCCGCGGCATCGCGCCCGGGGACTTGGGCAAGGCCCGCTCGCTCGGCCTGAAGGGCATGCGCGAGCGCATCGCCTACTTCGGCGGCGCGATGGACATCGCGCGCGCGCCGCGCGGCGGCACCCGTGTGCGCCTGCAGGTGCCGTTGTGATCCGCGTGCTGATCGCCGACGACCACAAGATCGTGCGCGACGGCCTGAGGCGCATCCTGGCCGCCACCTCGGACATCGAAGTCGTCGCGGAAGCGGCGAGCGGCGACGAGACGCTCGCCCTGGTGAAGGCGAACGACTACGACGTCGCCATGCTCGACCTGTCGATGCCCGGCCTCGCCGGAATCGCCCTGGTCAAGCGCCTGAAGGCCGAGAAGCCGAAGCTGCGCGTGCTGGTGCTTTCAATGCACGGCGAGCACCAGTACGCGGCGCGCGCACTCAAGGCGGGCGCTTCGGGCTACCTCACCAAGGACAGCGCCTCCGAGCAGCTCGTCGGCGCGCTGCGCAAGATCGCCGCCGGCGGCGTCCACATCAGCGACGCCGCCGCGGCGAGCCTGGTGGGCTCAGCGCAGCCCGCGGCGCACGAAGGCCTTTCCGACCGCGAGTTCGAGGTCCTGCGCCTGCTGGTCGAGGGCCTCGGCCCGACCGAGATCGGCGAGAAGCTGCACCTTTCCGTGAAGACCGTCAGCACCCACAAGACGCGCATCCTCGACAAGCTCAAGGTGGGCAGCACCGCGGAGCTGGTGCGCTACGCCTTGCAGCACAAGCTGGTCGACTAG
>Ga0137428_1000638_pt1 | contig 14775 bp, 11 predicted proteins | sample EasRivERMZT718_2_FD_102305 | JGI IMG/M metagenome (GOLD analysis project Ga0137428, IMG submission 102305) | Soil microbial communities from meander-bound floodplain in the East River, Colorado, USA - East River MetaG ERMZT718_2 | ecosystem: Environmental > Terrestrial > Soil > Floodplain ...
CGCGACTCGAATCCGAAGTACCTCGGCGTCAAGCGCTTCGGCGGGGAATTCGTCAGGGCCGGCACCATCATCGTGATTCAGCGCGGCACCAAGTTCCATCCGGGAAGGAACGTGCGGCGCGCCGCGAACGACACACTCTTCACGACCATTGACGGTCACGTGAAATTCGAGCACAAGAGCAAGCAGCGCTTTAAGGTGAGCGTCTACCCCGCAACGACCGAGGCCGCCAAAAACTAGGCGGCCTCGATGGTTTTCAGTACTTCGGTGGTAGTGTCTTGTATCTCTCCAACAGCTCTGTTTGTCGACTTCGCAGCGGAATGTTCCTACCTCGAATAAACACGTGCTCGACACCCGTCGAGAACTCAAACGGGTCTCCGCTCCACACCACGACATTCGCAACCTTGCCTGGCTCTAACGAACCGTAGCGGTCCGCTACTCCGAAAATCTCGGCGGGCGTCAGCGTCACGGCCCGGAGCGCCTGGTCCCACGTCATCCCGTTCGCGACCGCGTTGCCCGCCTGTTGCCGCAGATTCCGCGTGTTCTCGGTCGCCGTTTCCATGAGCGCGATCTTCACGCCGCCCTTGGCCAGCAGCGGCGCATTCTCGTAGCGAATGCCGAGCGCGTCGTAGGACGGAAGATTCTGCATCGGCTCGACCAGCACCGGCACACCGGCGGCCGCGATCTGGCCGGGAATCATCCACGCTTCCGCCGCTCCCGCGAGAATCAGGCGCAGCTTGTACTCTCGCCCGATGCGGAGCGCCGTCTCGATGTCGCTGCGCCGGTTCGCGATCGCGATCAACGGCAGCTGACCGCGCAGCACCGGAAGTAGCGCCTGCAGGTCCGCCGAGCGGGCGGCGAGCTCTTCATTCTGCGCCCGTTGATAATTCGGACCACGCCGCCCGTACTCGAGCGCATCGTCGAACACCCGGCGCAGCCGCTGCGCGACACCGGCCCGCGAACCACCGCCGGCCTCCTTGGAGCCTTCGCTGAGATCCGCCACCATCGCCACCGGCGACTTGACCCGCATCGCCTCGATCGTGGCGCCGTCGAGATCGATCAACGCCGCCTGTCCCCAAATCAGGCTCCCGTTCGGAACGGCCAGGGTCGTGGTGATCCCCTCGATCCGGTTGACCGGGATCAGCGTGGAGGCGGGGTTGATTCCCTCGAGCACATTGAACGCCGCGGCGGTTTCGTTGCCGCGCAGCTGGGACTCGTTCGTGTTCTGGACCGCGCTGATTTCCCGCAGGCCCATCTGCCCGGCGCCGTCGATCAGCCCGGGGGTGATCCACTTGCCCGCGGCGTCGATCCGCGTGGCGCCGGCGGGAACCGCCACGTTCGCTCCGACCGCCGCGATGCGGCCGTCGCGAATCAGGACGGTCGCATTCTCGATCTTCGGACCGGACACCGGATACACCGTGCCGCCCGTAATCGCGATCGTCTGTGCAAGCAGGAAGGCAATCATGGATGCCCCAGCATGAAATCGGTTTTGGGCTGATGGGTCGGATCGGTGCGGTCGTACACGAGCCACCCGTCGTTGTAAACCTGTAGGGCCTGCGCGTACACCGAGAGCGGATCGGCGGACCACACGACGACGTCCGCCATCTTGCCGGCCTCGAGCGTGCCCACGATCGAATCGAGGCCGAGCGCCCAGGCCGGGTTCGCCGTAAACCAGCGCAGCGCTTGATCGCGGGTGACCGGAATCCCGGCGCGGCGGCCGTGATACATCGCCTTGCTCGCTTCCTGGTTGAGGCGCTGGATGCCGCCGGCGTCGTCGGAGTGGATCACGGCGCGCGCGCCGGCCTGCTGGAGCAGCGCGGCGTTTTCGTAGATCCCATCCATCGCCTCTTCCTTGAACCCCCACCAGTCGGCCCAGATGGACGCCGCGACGCCCTCGCGCGCCAGCACGTCGGCGATCTTGTACGCTTCGACGGCGTGGTGGAACGAGCGGATCTTGAATCCGAACTCGCGCGCGAGATCGAGCATCTGCATCATCTCGTCGGCGCGATAGCAGTGGTTCTGGACGTAGATGTTGCCCCGCAGCACCTCCGCGAGCGTCTCGTTGCGCAGGTTGCGATCCGGCGCGTCGCCCTGGTGGTCCTTGTTCCATTTGTCCCAGCGGCGCCGGTAGGTCTGGGCGCCGATGAACGCTTCACGATAGCCGGCCATGTTGCCCATGCGGGTCGATGGACCACCCCGCGGGCCGTACAGGCGTTTGGGATTCTCGCCGCAGGCCATCTTCAGGCCGTAATGCGCGCCGGGGAACTTCATCTCCTGGACGGAGCGTCCCGGAATCAGCTTCAGCACGGCGCTGCGGCCGCCGATCAGATTGGCGGAGCCGGGCAGCGCCTGAATGGTCGTGACGCCGCCGGCGATGGCGAGCGGAATCTGCGGGTCCTGAGGCCAGAACGAATGCTCGGCCCAGACCTCCGCCGTGACGGGACGCGTCGCCTCGTTGCCGTCGGATTCGGCGAATGTCCCCGGCGCCGCGTACACGCCCAGGTGCGAGTGCGTGTCGATCACGCCCGGCGTCACCCACTTGCCGGTGCCGTCGACGACCGTCGCATCGCTGGGCGCTTCGACCGTCGTGCCGACCGCCACGATCTTGCCGTCCCGGAGCAGAATGGAGCCGCCCTGAATCTCCTGCCCGGTCGCGGTCATGATCGTCGCATTCCGGATCAACACCGGCGCATTGGGATGCCGCTGGTAGGTGGACACGTACTGCGCTCCGATGCCGCCCCCCCCGGTCGTGTCCTGCGAAGTCGACGGCGTCGTCGCGGTGCTTTGCGGTGCCGTCGCAGATGACGTTGGCCGCGCACCGCCGGACGCGCACCCCACGACAACCATGACGATCAGTCCCAGCGGGATGGACAGATGTCGCATGCAAAGGCTCCTATTTGACGAGTTCAAACACGAGCGGTGCGCCCGTCGGGGCGATGCGCACGATTCTCCTGGGCTTCTGCTGGCTCACGTGGACGACCAGGGGCAACTGCATGCCGGCCAGCTCCAGCCGGTACGCGGGGATCGTGCCGGCAGGGACGACGACCTGCTCGACGCCGCCGACTTTCACGCTGACCACTCTGGTCACACCATCGCCCGATGAGAACACGTTCAGGTGGAACGTCTTGCCCTGCTCGAGCGGCAGTGCTGTGAGCAGCAGCGTGAGGGCGTTGTCGTCGATCGTACCGGTTGGAACAGTCGTGTCCACGGCCACCGAACGCGGCGTTCCGGTCGGCGACGGTGACATCGCCGTTCCTTTTACGCGCCCACCGCCGTAGGCGAGCTGGATGCTCGTCTGCTGATTCTGCACGGTACCGGTCTGCTCGGTGCGCCGCATCGTCAGATCGCGATTGAGGACCACCGTCGAGCGCTGCTGAAAGCCGCTGATCGCCGTGGTTTCCGTGTACACGATCGAATCGCCGCTCAGCGCCACCTTGGTCGCCTGACCCCCGAGCGCGTTGCCTTGCACCAGGGCCTGGAAGCTGTCGCTGCGCGCAACGATCTGGCTCGTATCGAACGCGACCGGGCCGCCGCTGGGGTTCAGATCCGCCGGATCGATCCGGTTGCCTTCGATGTCGACCACGCGCACCGCGGCAATCGGCCTCAGCTTGTCAAACAGCGTCTTGGCGTCGCCGACGACGACGATCGTCAACGCATTCCGCCGAAACGTGCGCTGCGCACCCGCGCGCGCGCGTGGCCCGGTGACGGCGGCCAAACGTTCGCGGTAGCGCTGGATGTAGGTCGGCCCGAGCCCGAGCAGTCGGGCATTCGTGACCACGGACGCGATCTGCCGGGGTGTTTCAATCGTCAGCGGGAACGACCCGACGAGGAATCCCTTGGCCGCCACCAGCTCGCTGTCCGGAATGACCTCGGTGCGGACGCGATCGATCTGATGCAGCAGCTCGACGAGCGCGCTGTCGGTCACTTCGGTGCGACCCTCGAACGTGGCCTCCCAGTAGCCAAGCCCGCGCGTGCGTCGCAGCGCGGCATACGAGCCGTAGGTCCAGCTTTTCTGCTCCCGCAGGATCATGAACAAGCGCGAATCGGCGCCGCCGCCCAGCACGTGCGCCGCGATCCGGGCCGAGTAGTAGCCCGTGTCGGTCGGCAGGTACGTCGTATTGCCGATCATGATGTTCGACTGGACAGAGCCCGGCCGGTGCACGAGCAGGATGTCGGTGGCGCGCTTGGCGGGTGCAGTCGACGCCGCCAGCGGAGCAGGGGCCGCGCCCTGCCAGCTGCCGAACGCGGTGGTCGCGAGTTGGCGCGCGCGCGCCAGGGTGATATCGCCGGCCACCACGAGCAGGGCACCGCTGGGGCGAATGCGCCGCGCGGCAAACGAGACGACGTCGTCCCGCGTGATCGACCGATACGCGGCCGCGCTCGTGTTCCGCCCGTACGGATGCGAGCCGTAGATCTCCTTCTGGAAGGCCCGCCCTGCAATGCTGCTGGGTTGCGACAGCTCGACCTCGAGCGACGAGAGGAACCGCGTGCGCGCCAGCTCGAGCTCGGCCGCTGGAAATGTCGGACGGCGCGCGACGTCGGCCAGCAGCGTGAACACGAGCTCGGCGTGATCACTCAGCACGTCGCTCGAAACCGTCAGGAAATCGTCCCCGGCGCCCGCCGCGATACTCCCGCCGACGCCTTCAATCGTCGCCGCGATCTGCTCCGCCGTGCGGGTCGGCGTCCCTTTGGTCAGGAGCTCAGAGACGAGCGCCGCGACCCCTTCCTTGCCCGCGGGGTCGTAGGCGTTGCCGGCGCGGAAACTGAGACTCACCGAGAGCGTGGGCTGCTCGTGGTTCTCGACCAGCAGCAGCGTCATGCCGTTGGGAAGCGCGACGTCCCTGAACGGCGGGAACTGAACCGGACGCAGTGGACTGGCCGTCGGTGGACGGGTTGGAAAGGGCTCCTGCGCTGCGAGCAATCCCGCAGCCAGCATCAGCGCGCCCAGCGCGCCGGCGAGCTTCACTGGGAGCCTCCCGACGTCGTCGCCGGACCTGCTCGCACGATCACGACCGTCAGGTTGTTCGGATCGAGGTATTTGCTCGCCACCCGTTTCAGGTCCTCACTCGTGACCGCCAGGACCCGCTCCAGGTCCGTATTGATCTCATCAATCGACTCATGAAAGGTGAGATAGTGGTGCAGCTCCTCGGCCTTGCCCATCGTCGTCTCACGATTCGCGATGAAGCCCGATCGCAGCAGGTTCTTCGCTTTCTCGAGCTCCGCCGCGGTGACGCCATTGGCGCGAATCGTGTCGAGCTGCGCGGCCAACAGGCTGTCGATCCGATCCGCTGAGACGCCCTGATTGACGATGCCGTACGTCACCCAGACGCCCGGGCCGTTGCGCGAGCCGAACGGATTGAGCAGCGAGCCCGTCGCGACCGCTGCCTTGTCGCGCCGCACGACCGACACGTTGAGCCGCGAGCTTTCGCCCTGGCCGAGAATGATGTCGAGCAGCTCGAGCGCACCGGTGTCGGGGTTCCGATGCTCGGGCACGCGGTAGATCCGGAGCACGGCATCGAGGTTGGCCTTGGGGTCTCTGACTTCGCGCCGCAGGGGACCTTTGCCTGCGGTGACGACGCAGGCCGGTGCCTCCGGGGCCGGATGACTCGGGATGCCGGCGAAGTACTGATTGACGAGGCTCCGTAACTCCGCCGCATTGAAGTCACCCACCACGACCAGCGTCGCGTTGTTGGGCGCGTAGTAGGTATCGAAGAACGCTTGCACGTCGGCGAGCTTCGCCGCGTCGAGGTCCGCCATCGACCCGATGACCGTGTGCGCGTAGGGGAAGCAGCTGGTGCTGTCGAACGGCCAGGTGAGCCCATCGGTGAACGCCCCTTGATACGGCTGGTTGTCCACCCGCAGGCGCCGCTCCTCCTTCACGGCCTGGCGCTGGTTCTCGAAGTTCTCCTCCGTGATCGCGAGCGAGCGCATGCGCTCCGCTTCGAGCCACAACGCCAAATTCAACCGGTTGGAAGGAACCGTTTCGTAGTAATTGGTGCGGTCCTCCGCCGTGCTGCCGTTGAAGTCCGCCCCGACGCGCTCGAGCAGCTGGTTGTGCTCGGCTTTCTTCACGTGCGCCGACCCCTGAAACATCATGTGCTCGAACAAATGGGCGAACCCGGAGCGGCCGGCTCGTTCGTTGCGGGAGCCGACCTCGTACCAGAGGTTCACCGTGACGATCGGCGTGGACCGGTCCTCGGAGTAAATGACGCGCAGCCCGTTCGACAGGGTGAACTGCTCGAACGGGACGCGACCGGCTCCGGTCTGGGCGAGTACTGATCCGGGAAGCAGGAGCAGCCATACCAGCAGTGTGCGCATCAGTTCAGGACTCCACGGGGAAAAGCGACAGCGCATTGGTTTCGAGGATGGCCCGCTGCTGCGCCGGGGTCAGCGGCAAGCCCAGAAACTGATCGATGTTGTGCCGAAGGTCCTTCACGCCCGGACTGGGCCAGTCCGTGCCCCACAGGACGCGATCGACGATCTCCGTCAGGCGGGGAAAGTACTCCAGCAGTTTGGCGGGCGGAATGCCCGACACATCGAGCCTGACTTGGCCATGACGTCGCAGGATGAAAAACGCTTCCTCCATGTAGAGCGGCCGGCCTCCGTGCGCCATAACCAGCCTGAGCGCGGGAAAGTCGATGGCGACGTCGTCGAGCTCCATCGGATTCCCGTACTTCGAGCGTGCCCCCGGGAAAATCGACGTCCCGGTGTGGACCATCACCGGCAAGCCGCGCTCTTCGCAGCGCCGATAGATCCTCCCGAGCGCGTCGAGGCCGTCATGGTAGGCGTTCGCCGGAAAGTTCTGGTGCGGGGGATGGATCTTGAGGAGCCGAATCCCCTGGTCGACCAGCCGGTCAACGTCGCCGGCGGGATCCTTCGTGAAGCGCGCATGCACGCCGCCGTAGGGAAGCAGCCGCTCCGGATTGGCCCGGGCGTACTTCGCCGCGAACGTGTTGGTTGAATCGTCGAACCCCATGATGTCGGGGCTCGGATAGTTGACCAGGCCGACGCGCCACACGCCGGACTTGTCCATCACATCGAGCAGCGCCTTGGGGTCGTCCATGAGGGCGATGAGGAAATCCCAGTGGTCCTCTTTGCCCTTGCGCATCGCCTCCTGGACCTTGGGCTTGAGATCGCGCCACGGCTGGATGTGGATGTGGACGTCGGTGATGCGAGTTAGTGGGGGTTGTGCCAGGGGAGACATGGGCGGCGAAAGCTATCCCGCCGCGTGAGAAGCCTCAACGCGTATCGTCGTGTGACCCGTCTTGCGGTGATCCATGAACGGGCACGCCACACGAGTTACGCGGTACTAAGCCTTCATGCACCAGCCGTCAGCCTCGTGCGAACGCCAGGTCCGACACGCATCGGGGCGCAACGGACTGCCAGGCACTCTGCACATTCTTAGTCCAGGCGGCCGACCACTTGCCGTGCTATGCAAGTCCTTGAGACCTACGGTCCAAGTCCGACATTGGGCCGCTACGCCCCCCCCGCACGAAGTGCGCGCCGGCGACATCGTGGTCGTTGACCTTACCAATCCTCAGCCCCACGTGGACGTGCGCTCGCTAGACTTATTGCTCCAGCGCGCGACGCTGTGCCTGCTTCCAGGAGACAGCCCCATTAGCCCTCAATGGCTGACCTCGCTTCGCAGCCTGGCGTACACGTCCTCGGGGGACCGACGGGCGACGAAAGAGTGACGCGACTCCTCTGCTTTCTCCAGGGACCGGGTGGTAGCTGCATTGCCGACCTCGTTCTCAGCGCCCAGCCCGCCCTGCGTGCATTGAGACCGCTCGTTGAGGCCGTGTGCATCGACCCGTGGTCGATTCGTCGGCCCCGCCAGCTGGCTGTCCGGTGTCGGACGTCGCTCGCTGCGATCAAGCGCCAATGCGTCTCGGCCGGCTTTGCACGAGTTGAGCACTGCATCCTGTGCATCCGGCTCCTCGCCTACGAGCAGCTCGTGGTTGTGGAACACATACCTGTTCGTACCGCGCGGCTGCTCGCCGGTTTCGACGATCCCTCGAACATGCGGCGGCATGTCAGACGCGCGGCAGGCCACTCGCCACTCGTGGCCCGTGCCCTGGAGGCGCTTCCTGCAAACGCTCAACGTGAGCGGCTCGCAACAGCGTATCGAGGTTCGCATGAACGACGCGCGTAGCTGGATGATTGCATGCGCAACCGCGTTCCTCGGGGCCTGCGGCAGTTCTTCCGCTGGACCTCAGGGTTGCTCGCTCGAGGGCGCGACCGGCAGTTGGGCGTTTCTAGGCCTCGAGGACGAGTGGGTAACGGCGCTCGCGATGACCCCATGGGGCCTGTACGCCGGTACGCACGAGAACGGTGTCTTCCACCTCTCCGACAGTACCTGGCAACCGCTCGGGTTAGACCACGCCATTGTGTCTTCCATCCTATTCGTCCCTGGACCGACCGACCGTCTCCTGGTAGGCGTCTACCCGTTCAGCGACGAGCAAACCGACGCCGCCGTGTTCGCGACCGAAGATCGAGGCGCGACCTGGCTCCCCTGGGACGGTGGACTCGCTGCCCGGCGTGGGAATCGAGGCTGGGCATATTCACTCGGCATGAATGCGGACCGTCCGGACAGGCTGTTCATGGGGTACTTCGATCAGATCGTACGGTCCGAAGACGCCGGACGCACTTGGGCCTTCGTCCAAGGTGACGAAAGCCAGATCGGTGGCGGTAAGATCTTCGCGATCGAGGTTGCCGCTAGCACACAGGGCCGTGTCTGGGCTGGTGGCCTGACCTCGATCTTCACCGCGGTGATCTGGCGCAGCGCTGATGGCGGCACTTCATGGGAATTCGTGGACCCCACGCCGAGGTTTGAGAATGCTGTTCGAGCGGTCATGGCTGACCCCACGAATTCCAATCGCGTCTGGGCAGGACTCGCTGGAGTTACGGGAGGCGTGATGCGCTCCGACGATGCGGGCAAGACCTGGACCTACCGACTGCGCCCGCGGCTTCACCGCGATGTCTTCGCGTTAGCCCGAGTGAATGCAATGCTTTACGCGTTGGCCTCGGAGAACGTCCGCCTTCCACCGAGCGGACAGGGGGCGCCATTGAGCGATTTAGGGCTCTACAGGAGCTGTGATGACGGCGAGACTTGGGACAGCTTGCCCGTGCCTCCGGGGATTGGCGGCGGGCACGCCGTCACGATCGACGGCCAGGGAAGACTTGTCATCGGCACTCGCCTTGGGAGTGGTGGAGCCGGAGTGTGGCGGTTCTCCAGCCCCTAGCGCCGAGCCGCAGAGCAAGAGAATCACGAGTTGACCGACTCCACCAGTGCGCGCCCCGGCGCTGGCTCAAAAAATGGTTGCCGAATACCCTATCGCACCACTCGCCACTCGTATCGGCCGCTTATCTCCCCGATAGTCTACTGCTTCACCGCTAGTTGATTGGGCGTACTGCACTCGTTAGCACAACACCCCGCGATCTGATCCCGGTTTGGACGACTCCACTCGTCTTTGGACTCTACGCTGGAGTGTGGTGGCGACGAAGGACCCAGGCATCACTGAGCACTTCTACTCGCCTCCAGGAGGCGGGCTGTATCAGGCGCGCGTACGCCACGTCAAAACGGGCTCAACACCGTCCCCCTATTGCACCACTGGATCGGTGACTGTCTGAACGAAGTGGAGCGACTGGGCTGGCCCGTTTGCTACCAGCTCAGTCGCTCCAGGTGTAAAACCCCTTTCCCGATTTCCGGCCCAGCTCCCCCTTCTACACCTTGTCACGCAGGATCTTCGGCGGATTGTACTGCGCCCCCCCCCCCCCCGGGCCCAGGGTGGCGTGCAGGTATTCCGCGATCGCGAGGCGGACGTCGAGTCCCACCAGGTCGGTGAGCTTGAGCGGACCCATCGGGTGGTTGTAGCCCAGTTCCATCGCTTTGTCGATGTCCTCGGCGCTCGCTACGCCTTGCTCCAGCATACGCATCGCTTCGAGACCGAGGACGACGCCTAACCGACTGGACGCGAAACCCGGGGAGTCGCGCACCACGATGGGCTCTTTGCCGAGCGTGCGCGCGAATTCCACCGCGCGTTCCGCGATGTCGGTGCTGTCACCGTGAGTGACGACCTCGACGAGCTTCATCGCGTGCACAGGATTGAAGAAATGCATCCCGACCAGGCGCTCCGGCCTGGTCAACGCGGACGCGATTTGGGCAATCGAAAGGGATGACGTATTCGAGCCGAGCAGGGCGTTGGACGGGGCCGCGCGTTCGACGTCTGCAAACAGCCGCTGCTTGACCTCGAGGTCCTCGACGACCGCTTCGAGCACGACGTCGGCGTCGCGGACCGCCGCGTCGAGCGCTGTCTCTGCGTGTAATCGCTTTTCAGCATCTGCGTGATCTGCGGCTGTGAGCTTGCCGCGCTGTACCCCTTTCGCGAACAGCTCGTCGATCGCGCGGGCGGCTTGGCTGACGGCGCCCGCCTGCGCGTCGTGGAGCCGGACGTCGCATCCGGCGAGCAGCGAGACGTAGGCGATCCCGCGCCCCATCGTGCCCGCGCCAATCACCGCGACGCGCGGTTTCGTCACGTCCTAGGGCCAACGATAGGGCGCGCCCGCTCGGGGTGATTCGTACAGATCCCATCGACGCCCCACGACACGAGCTGTTCCATCTCGCTCGGATTGTCCACAGTCCACGTGATAACCGACGCACCCAGTCCATGCACCGCCTCGACGAGCGATTCGTCCAGCGTGGTGTGTTCCTGCCAGAGCGTCTGCGATTTCGCGTCGCCCAGCGTCTGTCTGAGATTGCGCATGGGGACCTCGGACAGCACGCCCGTCGGGAGACTGGGACGCTTCTCGCGCAGGCGCCGCACGACGTGAAACGCGAAGCTGTGGACCGCACAGCCCGAGGGGTTCGGCCCGCGGTCGAGGATCTCGAGCAGGCGATCGTCCCAGCGCGGGTCCAACACCTTCACCTCGACGAACGCTTTGAGCGGGCCGATGACGTCGAGCGCCTGGGCCAGCGTAGGCAGCGGCTCACCATTCAGGAGCCGGACCTGGGAGAGATCGCGCATCCGCGCCTGCGCGATCGGCAATCCCATGATGGAGGGATCGTGCAGCACGACGATTTCGCCGTCGAGAGTCGCGTGGACGTCGAGCTCGACGCCATCGGCCCCCTGGCCGGCGGCCGCGCGGAACGCCGCCAGGGTGTTCTCCAGCTCGACCGCGGAGGCACCCCGGTGCGCGATAACGAGAGGCTTCGGGGGCTTCGGGGGCTTCACTGCTGCAGGCTGTCGGCTTTCTTCGGCTCGATCCAGTCGGGCTCTTTTTCGATGTCGTGCACGACCGCGATGTCTTCGGCGCGCGGCAGCACCGACTCCAGGTACGCCGAATACTTCGACGCGTCCATCGGTTCGCCGTCGACCGTGAACTTCTGGTGCGCGTACATCCCGATCCGCCGGTTGAACTTGAGATCGGGGACCTTGAGCTGCCGTTCGCGCTCGGGGATGAACATGTTGAGCCGCTCGATCAGCTTCACGATTTCCTGGCGGTACAGATTCCGCGCCATCTCGTTCAGCCTGCTCTTGTCGGGCTCGGCCCCGTTGGTGGGGTTCTCCCGCTCGTCGTAGCGTCCCTTCAGGCCCCAGACGTACGCCCAGTGTGCCGACGACGAGTTGTCGGTGCCGAACAGGTCGAACGCCGTCGGAATCCACTTATAGAAGAAGCGCTGGATCACCTCGGGCGGCATCTTACCGGCCTTCACGATGCGGAGCAGCCCGTTGTTGCCCGTGCCGAGGTGATAGGACTCCTCTTTCAGCATCGGTCCCATGGAGCGCGACAGCGGATCGAACGCCGAGACCGAGAGCATCTTGAGCTGGAACTTGCCGTCGCGGTCGATGAACTGCGTGTAGGTGAAGAAGTCGAGCCAGTTGTCCACGATCTCGTTGAACGAGCCGAGTAGCCGCTCGCCTTCATCCGCGCGGCGCTCGAGCAGCTTGGCGGCCTCGCGTTTCCCCTCGTCACCGAAGTGCTGGCACAGCAGGTACGACATCTGCCAGCCATGCCGCATCTCTTCCGTCATCACGCGCTGCAGCGACAGCAAATCGTAGTCGGAGGGCGCGTGCTGGAGCAGGTTGCGCTGCTGCTCGACAGACGCGAATTCGGTGTCACCCTGATACACGATCAGGTTGAGCAGCGCGTCACGAATGCGCTGGTCAGGGATGTGCATGACGGTGGGCCATTTGCGCTGGCCTTTGTAATGCCCGAATTCGATATGGGTCACTTCGGGCTCGCCGAACTTTGCCTCGAACCCGTACTTGCGAAGATCGCCCTGCGGCAGGCCGATCGAGTCCTGCCAGTACCGGAAGTAGTCGATCCAGTCGTCGAAGTTGTGGAGTTTGCGGACCATCAGCGATTCCTTATGAGTTGACGGGCTTCGGGAGTGGCAAACAGCGCCTGTTGATCGTTGATCTCGACGTCGAGCATCTCTTCCAGCGTGCTGTGCAGGGACCGGTACAGGGCATCCTTGGCCTTCCGCACCGCGAGCGGAGCCATTCCGGCCCACTGCTTCGCGAGCGTGGCGGCCTCGACGCGCAGGTCGGCCGCCGCGACGAGGCGGTCGAACAGTCCGAGCGCGAGCGCTTCGGCCGCCGGGACCATCCGCGCGCTCCACACCAGCTCGAGCGCCTTGGAGATGCTCGTGACGCGCGGCAGGAAATAACTGCCGCCCCAATCCGGGCCCAGTCCCAGCCTGTGGAATACCTGTCCGATCGATGCTTGATCCGATGCGATGCGATAGTCACAGGCGAGCGCGAGGTTGGCGCCGCCACCCGCCGCCGCGCCGTTGACTGCGGCGAGCACGGGCTTCGGCGCGTTGCGAATCGTGAGGGCGATGTCCTTGCCGGCCTTCACGAGCCGCTCGCCCTGGGTGGCGAGGACGCCGAGGTCGGCGCCGGAACAAAACGCCTTGCCCGCACCCGTGATCACGATGACACGAACCTGATCGGCCGTCGCGAGCATGCGCAGCGCCTCGAGCAAGTCATCGCACATCTCCGGATCGAAGGCATTCGCCTTCTCGGGCCGGTTGAGCGTGACGGTGCCGATGTGATCGCTGATTTCGACCATGATGCGATCGTAGGCCGCCATCAGACGCGCTCCACGATCATCGCGATCCCCTGGCCGACACCGATGCACATGGTCACTAACCCGAACTGCGTGTTACGACGTGATAAGGCGTGGACCAGCGTGGTGAGGAGCTTGGCACCCGTACACCCGAGGGGATGGCCGAGTGAGATGCCGCCGCCGTAGATGTTCACCTTGTCAGGATCGAGCTTGAGCTCGCGAATACAGGCGATCGCTTGCGCCGCGAACGCCTCGTTCAACTCGACGAGGCCGATCTGATCGATCGTCAGGCCGGCGCGCTGCAGTGCTTTCTTCGTCGCGGGGATGGGTCCGAGTCCCATGCAACTGGGATCCACGCCGGCAACCGCGGTGGCGACGATTCGCGCCATTGCCGCCCCTCGCCGCCCTTCGCCGCCCTTCGCCGCCGTTATCAGCAGTGCCGCCGCGCCGTCATTGATGCCACTCGAGCTCGCCGCAGTCACCGTTCCATCCTTGCGGAACGCCGGCTTGAGCCTTGCAACGCTCTCGAGCGTGGTCCCCGCGCGGGGATACTCGTCTTTCGCGAACGTCGAGCCATCGGGCAGCGTCACGGGCACCAGCTCGTTCGTGAACACGCAGTCCTTCAGCGCTCGCTCGGCGCGCTGCTGACTCTCGACCGCAAACGCATCCTGTTCGGCGCGGCTGATCTTGTAGCGCTCCGCGACCACCTCGGCCGTTTCGCCCAGCGAGATCGTCCATTCCTGTTTCATCCTGGGATTGATGAACCGCCACCCGACGGTCGTGTCCGCGACCTCCGGCGTCTTGCGGCTGAACGGCTCGTTCGGCTTGAGCATCACGTAGGGGGCGCGCGTCATGCTTTCGACACCCCCCGCGATGAACGTTTCTCCCTCGCCTGACTTGATCGCCTGTGCCGCGCTCGCCACCGCCTGCAGACCCGAGCCGCACAACCGGTTCACGGTTTGCCCTGGCACCTCGACGGGCAGCCCCGCGAGCAACAGTGCCATCCGCGCGACGTTGCGGTTGTCTTCGCCGGCCTGATTCGCGCAGCCCAAAATGACGTCGTCGATCGTCGTTGGATCGATTCCCGATCGCTCCACCACGGCTTTGATCGGAATCGCCGCCAGATCATCCGGCCGCACGTTCGCCAACGACCCGCCGTGCTTCCCGACGGGCGTTCGGAGCGCGACCGAGATGTAGGCTTCGCTAGGCATACGCCACACGCCGCACGCCGCACGCGCGATTCATAGCCCGACCCACACAGTCTTCGTCTCCAAGTATCCGTCCAAGGCTTCGCGTCCCAGATCTCGCCCAAAGCCGGAAGCCTTAAAGCCGCCGAACGGTGCGCCGGAGTCGTAGAAGTTGTAGGAGTTGATCCATACCGTGCCGGCGCGGATCGCCTTCGCCGCGCGATGCGCCTTCTGGATGTCTTTCGTCCAGATCCCCGCGGCCAGGCCGTAGATCGTGTTGTTCGCGAGCGTCACGCCCTGCTCGAAGTCATCGAACGTCAGCACCGCGAGCACCGGGCCAAAGATCTCTTCGCGCGCGATCGTCATCTCCGGCTGCACGCCGTCGAAGACGGTGGCTTCGACGTAATACCCTTTGCCGTTGGGCTTCGCGGCCTTGCCTCCCGCGACGAGTTGTGCGCCCTCATCCACACCTTTCTTGATGTAGGACAGCACTGTCTCCTGCTGTTTCTTCGAGACGAGC
>Ga0137428_1000641_pt1 | contig 14757 bp, 6 predicted proteins | sample EasRivERMZT718_2_FD_102305 | JGI IMG/M metagenome (GOLD analysis project Ga0137428, IMG submission 102305) | Soil microbial communities from meander-bound floodplain in the East River, Colorado, USA - East River MetaG ERMZT718_2 | ecosystem: Environmental > Terrestrial > Soil > Floodplain ...
ATCGAGCGCCACCGCGTGAGCGTCTTCTACACGGCGCCCACCGCCATACGCGCGTTCATCCGCTGGGGCGAGCAGTGGCCGCTCAAGCACGATCTCTCGAGCCTGCGACTCCTCGGCACGGTGGGTGAGCCGATCAATCCTGAAGCCTGGATGTGGTACAACAAGGTGATCGGCAAGGGGCGCTGTCCGATCGTCGACACGTGGTGGCAGACCGAGACCGGAGCGATCATGATCTCCCCGCTTCCGGGTGCGATTCCGACCAAGCCCGGCTCGACCACCTGGCCGCTCCCGGGCATCGAGGCCGATGTGGTCAGCAAGGAGGGGAAGAGCTGTCCGGCAAACACCGGGGGCTATCTCGTGATCCGCCGCCCCTGGCCCTCGATGTTACGCACGATCTACGGCGATCCCGAGCGCTTCAAGCAGCAGTACTGGTCCGAGGTCGAAGGTTGTTACTTCACCTCGGACGGGGCCCGCCGGGACGAAGACGGTTACTTCTGGATCATGGGTCGGGTGGACGACGTGATCAATGTCGCCGGCCATCGACTCGGGACCATGGAAGTCGAGAGCGCGCTCGTGAGTCATCCGACAGTGGCCGAAGCGGCGGTCGTTTCGCGGCCGGACGAGATCAAGGGAGCGGCGATCGTGGCCTTCGTCACCTTGGAGTCCGGGAGGACGGCCAGCCCGGAGCTCAAGGAGGAGCTGAAGAAGCACGTGGTGAAGGAAATCGGCGCGCTCGCCCGCCCGGAAGAGATCCGGTTCACCGACGGGCTGCCCAAGACCCGGAGCGGGAAGATCATGCGACGGCTCTTGAGGGAGATCGCGGCGGGATCGGAGCGGGTCGGGGACGTGACCACGCTCGAAGACCTGACGATCCTGGATCGACTCCGGGAAGAAGAGGAGTAGCGGCCGCAGCGTGTCGTTCAGGTCTGCGCCCACGCTGCGGAACCCGGCAGGCCGTCTCGGCCCGCCGTCTGCGTGGCAGCCGCGCGGGCGGTTGGACCGCCGGCGGCTGGGCAGCCCCGTGGGCCGTGTGATAGGATCCACCGCATGAGTCGTTTCGTGCAAGACGTCGAGCTGGTTGGCCGCGAGCTCCACGAAGAAATCGAGAAACTGAAGCGTTTGGCGGCGGCCATCCCGCAGCTCGTCGAACGCCGGCAGCGGCAGTTCGAGAAACTGGCCGAAGTCGCGCGCTCGATGCAGGCCGAGGACCATGAGATTGCCGAGCTGGTGGCCCGCTACGCCGGGGCTCGGCCCGCGGCTGCCGCCGGCCGCGGGCGGCGGCGTGGTGGGCGGACGCTCCCGATGGACATCTTCGACCTGTTGCATGCGGCCGGTCCGCGGGGAGCCACGCTGGACGATCTGCATTCCGGCTTGAGCAAGAACCGCCAGATCTCGAAGCAGAACCTGTCGAGCACGCTCAGTCGATTGAAGAGCCAGGGGAAGATCGGCAAACTGAACGGCATGTTCCTGCCGAAGTGACGCTTTGACGATCCCCATGACCATTGCTCCCGTCGAAGTTTGGCATCGCCTCCTGTTCGATCCGGCCAAGGTGGTCCCGGAGGCGACCTGGGATCTCATCGCCTATTGCCGCTTCCTCGCTGCGCGGCTGCCGGCGGCCGGTGCGCTCGAGCCGGCGGCGGCCGCTGAGCTCGCCGAGGAGCTGATCGCCGACTTGAAGGAAGGCATCGACCGCCGGAGTCAGCGCACGTTCGAGCCGCCGCTGGTGAGTGATCGGTCGGACCTGCTCTACAACTACTTCCGGCACGAGCTCGTGGCGCTCGCCCGAGAGGCGGGGGGCGATGCCTACGCGCAGGCGTTCGCGGCCGCGTTGCGACCGGTGGTGATGGAGCCGCCGCCGAAGCCCGAGCCTGCCGCTAACCGCGAGGCTCCCGCGCAGCCCGAGACTCCACCAAAGCCCGACGCTCCCCCGAAGCCCGAGGCTCCCGCGAAGACCGATACTCCAGCCAAGCCCGAGACCTCGCCGGCCTAGCTCGACATCATGACCCCCGCGTCCCCTTGCGGTGCCCGATGGAGAGGGCGGCAAGGGGAGCGGGGGGGGTGCGGCCACCAGCTCTGAACGTGCGGCGCTACAACTTGGCGAACTCCACTCGACGATTCATGGCCCGGCCTTCGGGCTTCGCGTTGGTGGTCATCGGATCGGTGTCGCCCTTGCCATCGGTCGCGAATCGATCGGCGGCAATCTTCAGTTGCTCGTTCAGAGCCTTGGCCACCGAGGCCGCGCGCCGCTTCGAGAGATCCAAGTTGCTCGCCGGGGTGCCGACGTTGTCCGTGTGTCCGGAAATCTGAAGCTTCACCGTGGGATTGGCCTCCATGTAGGCCGCGACCTGACGGAGGACCGGCGCCGAGTCGGGCAGCACGACATCGGACCCGGTTTGGAAGTGGATCCCGTGGGTGACGAGCTTCCCTTCGGCCAGCATGTCCTTGGGCGGCCGGCACCCTTCGGCGAAGCGCACGTTCGTGATCATCGGCTTGGCGCTCGACCAGAGGCGGAACTCGAGGTCGACGATTGGGCCGTGGTCGCCCCACATCTCGGGGACGTTCGCCATGCGCTGGGTGTCGAGGTAGGCCTTGATCGCCGTGCCGCGGGCCATGAGCATCACGTGGTGCCGGCCGGCGATTGCCCCTTCGAACGGAGTCGAGGAGAAGATGGAGCCGCTCCGGAAGACCATGTCATTCCCCTGCGCGAATACGCATTCGAAAACTCGGTTCTCGTTTTTGGAATAGCCGGTCACGGTCAGATCCTGCCCGGTGGGGCCGGACGAGTAGAAGTCGAGCTCGAGGGTCCAGAACTCGGGGAGCGAGGCCATTTCCGGCAGCTTCATGCCGACCCGACCATCGACGCTCGTGAGCCGGAGCCAACGCTCACCGGAAGACTCGACGACCTCGAACGTGCCCCCGGTGAGCCGCCACTGCGCAGGGAACTCACCGAGCTCGTCCTGCGTGAAGTCGTCGAAGAGAATCACCTTGTCGCCCGGGACGTAATCGAACTTGGTCGAGACGGAGGAGATGCTGCCGCCTTGTCCGGGGGGAGCGCTGCTCGCCGGCGCTTCCCCGGCCGCGCCCGCTTCGCCTTCCGGCTGGGCCTCCCCGGTTACCGCCTCGGTCTCGCCGGTGGCCTTGGCGGCGGCATCGTCGACCTTCTTCGCCTCCTTCTCGAACTTTTTCTTGATGCTGTCGCCCAGGCCGGCGTGGGCAGTGGAGGTGGCGAGAAGGATGAGGGTGAAGGCGATCAGGGTTCGGAGCCTAGGTGCGCGTCGGCGGCGGTGCATGGTGGTCTCCCAGTACGGTCGAAGCCTATTTGCCGGTGGCCACGGCGTTAGTCGGAGCCGGGCGGTGGCCTCTCGGGGCTCCCGCTGGCAGCACCGGCTCTCAGCCCATACGCGCAGAACCGAGGGGGATCGGCTCACGAAATCTGAGTTCGGCGCCTTTTTTGTGGGAGAGGGCCGCCGAGTCGGGCTGCAATCAGGGGATTTTTCGGCGGAGTTTGGCCAGTATCCGCCCGAGCTTCGAATTCGGTCCGGATTGGGTCTGGATGCGCTCAGGCGAGCGCAGGGCGGAGCTTGGCGAGCACCTGGCCAAGTTTGGTCTCCGGTCCCGATTCGGTTTGAGAGGCCAGCCTTTCGACCTCGTTGAGGAGGGTTCGTGCTAGAGCCGTGTTTCCTCTTCCGTACTCCAATTCGATGCGAACGCACAGAAGCTTCGGAAGCTCGGTCCAGTTCTCCACCGCACGGAGAAGGGCCTCTCCCTGGGCGAGGACTTCCTGCGCCTCATCCATCCGGCCGTGAACCCGATGCAAGTCGCCAAGTCTGCGGAGAACGACTCCTTCGGAAAGCCGATCTCCTACATCACGATAGATAGTAAGCGCCGCTTGGTAGTGATCGAACGCCTCTTCCCACTGGCCTTGCTCGTGGTGAAGGGCGCCAAGGTCGCCGAGGACAATGCCTTCGTTTCGTCGATTTCCCACTTGCCGATTGATGGCAAGCGCCGCCTCATAGTGGATGCGCGCCTCCTCGATCTGCCCTTGCTCCCGATACAAGTTGCCGAGGTTGCCGAGGACGATTCCCTCCCAGCGCCTGTCACCCACATCACGCAGAATCCTGAGCGCCGCTTCGTAATGAGCCCCCGCCTCCTCAAACCGACCTTGCTCATAATCCAGAGCGGCCAAGTTGCCGATGACGATGCCTTCGCCGCGCCGGTGGCCGATTTCACGGCGAATGGCGAGCGCCGCCTCGAAGTGGGCCCGCGCCTCCTCCATCCGGCCTTGAATACGGTGCAAAGTGCCGAGGTTGGCCAGCGCGACCCCTTCGTAGAGCCGGTCATTAACCTCACGATGGATGGCGAGCGCCGCTTCGAAGTGGACACGCGCCTCCTCGAGCCGACCCAGCTCGCAGTCCAACCCGCCTAGGTTGCCGAGGACGACGCCCTCACCGAGTCTGGATCCTACCTGGCGATTGAGAACAAGCGCCTCCTCGAAGTGAGCGCGCGCCTCCACTCGACCCGAGTCCTTTTCCGCCTTGGCAAGGGTAATGAGCGCGAGGGCCCGATCTTTCGCCGGCAGCGCTCCTCCAAGGACCTCTCTACCCAGGTCAACCGCCGCTGCATACGGTCCGCGGGTGGAAATGACTTCCCATGCGGCACGATACGTCGCCGTCGCCGTCTCGCCATCTCCACGTGCTGCGGCACGCTGGCTGGCCACCACTAGGTTCTCGAATTCACTCCCCAATGCCTGCCGCTTTTTCCCTCCTCCGTGCTGGTCAAGGCCTACGATCGCTTGCTCGGCTCCAAAGCGCCCGAACCAATTCCCATGGCGTTCCTCGGTTGCGCGAACCGCCCCCGCGCCGCTTCCTCCTCGCGGAACCGCCCCATCTTCAGCCAGCTTTCGGCGCGCGTATTCTTGGAGGCTAACGTACATCCCGAACCGTGGCGCGGGCAGCCGAACGCCCGTAGCTACCTCCGGCACCCAGTTTCTGAGTAGGCTCTTGTCCGTGAGCGACTGGATCACATCGACCGGCCACGGCGCGTCGGCATAGGCGTTCAGGTCAAGCACCGCCTCCACCGCCTCCAAAGTGAATCCCCCTTCGAACGCCGAGCACTGCGCGAACGCCGCCTTCTCCCAGGGTTCGAGTAGCTCCCACGATCCGTCGATCGCTGCCGCCAAGGTCTCGTGACGCTCACTCGGGCCTCCCGTGAGCAAGCTGAACCGCTTTCGCATCCCCGCCACGATCTGGACCGCCGTCATCACCCGCATTCGTGCCCCCGCCAGCTCGATCGCGAGCGGGATACCTTCCACCAGGCGCACGACCTCTTGCGCCGCCTGGAGCCCTGCCTCATCGAGCTCGAGCCCGGGACGAAGCCGTTTCGCCCGCTCGATGAACAAATCGAGCCCGGCCTCCATTCTCAACGGCTCGACGTTCACGACCGACTCTTGGCCCAATCGCTCCCGGCTGGTCAAGAGGAAGAACGCCCCCGTCCGCTCCGACCACCGGTGGACCACCGCGGTCGCCGGCGACACCACTTGCTCCAGGTTGTCGAGGATCACGATGCACTTGCCGCGCCCCGCGATCGCATGCCCGAGTTGTTCGACCGGATCCGCCTTGCCCAGGGGCACGCCCATGGACCGGGCAACCGCCGACACGATCCCATTCAGATCCCGCGCCTCGGTGAGATCACAGAACCACACACCGCCGGGCCAGTGCGCGAGGTTCCGCCGCCCGTATTGCACCGCCAGCCGAGTCTTTCCCATGCCTCCGGCGCCGAGGAGGGTCACGATCCGGGTGCCGCCCGCGATCACTTGCTCGATCTCGGCGAGCTCGCTGTCCCGGCCCACGAAACGGTCTCGTTCGACCGGTAACGAGTGCTGGATGGGAGGAGCGCTCTCGGCTGCATCCACCTCGACTGAGAGCCGGCCCGCCAGTGCTTCCGCGATGTCGCCCGCTCGCGCGAAACGCCGGCGGGGCTCCCGCTCGAGACAGCGCCGGATGACCGATTCCCAGCGCTCGTCCAGATCGGGCACGACACTCCGCGGTGACGGCGGATCCACCTCCAGCCGCCGTTGCGCTACTTCCATATCCGTGCCGCCGGCGAAGGGCAGGACCCCAGTGACCAGTTCGTAGAGCACGATCCCGAGGGCATAAACATCCGCGGCCGGCCCGGCCACGTGCCCCAGCACCTGCTCGGGCGCCATGTAGGCTGGAGTTCCGGCGATGGGGTTGATCGGTGATCCATCCGGCGGACGGTCATCGCTGCCTTGCCGCATGGTGCGGGCGAGGCCGAAGTCGGTGATCACCGCCTGTTCCTTACCGGGCTCGCCGACCAGCATCACGTTGGCGCTCTGGAAATCCAGGTGCACGACCGCCGACTGGTGGGCGGCCTCGAGGCCGGCGGCTAATTGCTCGACGAGCGGTTGCGCTTCCTCCGGTGTGAATCGACCCCGGTTCCGGAGGCGATCCGCAAGCGTTTCGCCTCGCAGCACCTCCATCGTGATGAACCAGATTCCGTCATTCGTCTTGCCATGGCACCCCAAGTCGTACACGCGGCACACGTTCGGGTGCACGATGGCTCGGGCCAGCATGGCTTCTTGCTTGAGGGTCTGGAGGGCATCTGCTACCTGGACGACATCGAAGCGCAGGGTCTTGAGCGCGACCGGGATCGCAAGCTCCTCGTCCCAGGCTTCGTACACATCGCCCATTCCCCCGCGGCCGAGCAACGACCGCACCCGGTAGCGATTGCCGACCAGGGTCTCGGGTGCGAACTGGGCAAATAGGGAGCCTTGTTCGATGGCGGATAAGAGCGAAGGCGTGAGTGGAGGTCCCAGCGCAATGCTACTGGGCTCGAGGAAGTCGCCGGCACTCCCATGGTTCTCGAGGAGAGAGCGCACTTCGTTTGCCAGCGCCGAATTCTCGCCGCAGGCGCTGCTCAGAAAGGTTTCGCGTTCTCTCGGGGGATGGTCGAGAGCTGCGGCGAACACCTCCGCAACTTGCTCCCAGGCCACTCCCCCCGGTAGCTCACGAGTCGAGGCGGGCGGTTTCCCGCCCGCGCTCGGGTGATTGACGGTGGAATGCCGACGCATATCCATCCCAGCTACATTCAGACTCCAATGAGTCGGACCTGGAACGCGAGGACTGCGCTCCAGCGCCGTCACTTGAGGAGCGTCATCCGCCTCGTGGCCCAGAAGTCGTTGGCCACGATCCGATAGAAGTATACGCCCGAGGAGACGGAGTTGCCCTGGTCGCTGCGGCCGTCCCAGGTGGCGTGCTGCTGTCCGGCTTCATAGCGGACGCCGTTTACCAGTTTCCGCACCGCCCGGCCCGTGGCATCGAACACCGTGAGCTCGACCGGGCCGGCGCTCGGCAGGTCGAAGCGGATCATGGTCGCAGGGTTGAACGGATTGGGCACGTTGGCGTAGAGCGAGTACTCGGTGGGGATCGTCGCCGCGTCGGGAGCGCCGCTCGTCTCCTGTTCCGTGACCGTGATCTGCTGATCCATCCCGGGGTTCGTGACGACCTGCACGATGCCGGAAGGCCAGCGCACCTCGACCGTGTCCACCGCGGTCGCGAGCCCCAGACCGAAGCGAGCGATGAGCGGTTCCTGGGAGAGGTAGCCGGAGCCGCCCGAAATCTCGCGGATCAGGCTCCTGCCGCCCGCAACACAACGCACCCGCGCTCCGATTCCCTCCCGATTCGACTGGGTCCCGACGAGGTCGACTTCGATCCAGTGGTTGCCGACGAGCGGGATGTTGTCGTTCCGGTACAGATGGTTCGGGCCATCCAAAACCGCGACGTAGAGGTCGAGATCGCCGTCCCCGTCGTAGTCTGCCCAGGCCACCCCGACGGCCGTTCCGGCGCCGGCGGTCCCGTAGGCACCCGCGACCTCGGTGAAGGTACCGTTGCCGTTGTTCTTGTAGAGCCGGCTCACGCCGTCGTTGGTGACGTAGAGGTCGAGGTACCCGTCGTCGTCGAAGTCGCCCCAGGCTGCACCGCGACTCATGCCGCTGTCAGCGGTGCCCGAGGCGGCTCCCACCTCCGCGAAGGTGCCGTTCCCGTTGTTGCGATAGAGCCGGTTGGGCGTGCCCAGGTTGGCGAGGTAGAGATCGAGATCCCCGTCGTTGTCGTAGTCTCCCCAGGCGACGCCGTGGCTCGGGCCCGTGTGGTCGGTACCAGCGGCCACGGAGACGTCGGTGAACGTGCTATTGCCGTTGTTCCGGTAAAGCCGATTTGGCGTCAGGTGGTTGGCGACGAAGAGATCGAGGTCGCCATCCGAGTCGTAGTCCCCCCAGGCGACTCCCGTGCCGTCCCCTGCGTCACTGGTTCCAGTCCCGGCTCCCACTTCGGTGAAGGTTCCGTTCCCATTGTTGTGGTACATCCGGTTGGGGCCAGTCTTGGCAACATAGAGGTCGAGGAATCCATCCTGATCGTAATCCCCCCAGGCCGTACCGCGGGCGGATCCGGTGTCATTGGTCCCGGAGGCCGCCCCGACGTCGGTGAAGGTGCCGTCCCCATTGTTGCGGAAGAGTTGATTCGTCCCACCGTGGGCGGTCAGGTAGAGGTCGAGGTCACCATCATTGTCGTAGTCTCCCCAGACAGCGGCATGGCTGTTGCCGTTGCCGACCGTTCCTGACGCGACCGCAACATCGGTGAAGGTGTCGTTGCCATTGTTCCGGTAAAGCCGGTTTTGCGGTGTGGGACCGAACTGAGCGAGGTAGAGATCCAAGTCCCCGTCCGAGTCGTAATCTCCCCAAGCCATTCCCACGGATGGCCCGCTGTCGTTGGTGCCCGAGGCCGCCCCGGCATCGGTGAACTGGAACGGCACCGGCGCAAGCTCCGTCACCGTGATCCGCTGATCGACTCCTGGGTTGACCAAGGTCTGAACGATGCCCGAGGGCCAGCGCACCTCGAGAGTATCCACGGCCGTGCCGGCTCCAAGGCCGAACTCCGCCGTGAGCGAGCTCTGTGAGAGCCCTTCGCCCCCGGAAATCTGCGTGGTCATGCTCCGCCCGCCCGACACGCACCGGACGCGGGCTCCGATTCCGGCGCGGTTGGACACGGTGCCGACCAGGTTCGCATGCAGCCAGTGCCGAGCAGGGCTGTCGTTCCGACACAATCGAGCCGGCCCACCGGCATCGGGTATGTGGAGATCGAGGTCGCCGTCGTTGTCATAGTCGGCCCAGCTCGCGCTTTGAATGAAACCGCTGAAGTTGGTGGCGGTGGCCGCTGCAACGTCAGTAAAGGTTCCGTTGCCCGCGTTGCGGTAGAGCTGATTCTGCGAGGCAACGTAGTCGGTGGTCGCATAGATGTCCAAGTGGCCGTCGTTGTTGAAATCTCCCCATATACCCGCGGTCGCTCTCCCAACTCCTTCCACACCGGCTGCCGCTGTCCGGTCCGTGAAGGTTCCGTTCCCGTTGTTTCTATAGAGTGCGTTCGGAAAGTTGGGCCACCGGGCGAGGTAGAGGTCGAGGTCGCCGTCGTTATCGAAGTCACCCCAGGAAACGCCCTGTACATCTGGTATGTTGGTTCCGGACGGACCTGCCACATCGGTGAACGTCTCATCCCCATTGTTGCGATACAAGCGACCCGGGATCCCGCTAAAGATGCCGACGTAGAGGTCGAGGTCATTGTCATTGTCGTAGTCACCCCAGGCCAAGCCGAGACAGTCACTTGGCGCACTGGTGCCCGAATTCGCTCCGACGTCGGTAAAAGTTCCGTTGCCGTTGTTCTTGAACAGCCGATTGCTCGTCGATATGTGTGCCGTATAGAGGTCGACGTTGCCATCGTTATCGTAGTCACCCCATGCGCCGGCCCCGGCAAGCGCCGATGTTCCGGCGGCATTGGCGACATCCGTGAACGTCCCGTTGCCGTTGTTCCGGTAGAGCAGGCTCGAGGTGTTAGAGCGCGGAACATGGAGATCGAGGTCGCCGTCATTGTCGTAATCGGCCCAAGCCGCGCCGGTGTTCCCGCCGATTGCATTGATGCCGGCCGCAGCCGCCACATCCGTAAACGTTCCGTCCGCGTTGTTTCGGTAGAGCAGGTGGGAGCCGCCGCTATTAGGCACGTAGAGGTCGAGGTCGCCGTCGTTGTCGTAATCTCCCCAGGCTGAGGCCATGTTGTTGTTGCCAACAACTGTAGTAAAGGACGTCGTAAAGTACTCGGACTCGGGCTCGGTCACTGTGATTCGCTGATCGACCGTCGGCGGTGCCACCGCTTGCACGATGCCCGAGGGCCATTGGACGACGAGCGAATCCACCATGGCGACTGCTCCGAGACCGAATTCCGCAGTGAGCGAGCCCTGCGAGAGGTAACCCGAACCGCCGCCTGAGATCTCGCGGATGCGGCTTACGCCGCCCGCCACGCATCGCACCCTGGCGCCGATTCCTGAGCGGTTGGACCGCGTGCCCACGAGGTCCACCTGCAGCCAGTGAGCATTGGAACCACAATCGTTTCGATAGAGCCGTGTTCGATAACCGATGTCACCTGGCGTAGTGTATGCGTCGAGGTCACCGTCGTTGTCGTAATCCCCCCAAGCAATACCAAAATCAAGTGAAAAGCCCAGATTGGCTCCGAAGAGCGTGGCGTCATCCCTGAATGTTCCGTTGCCCAGGCTTCGGAAGAGTCGGACACGGCCGTTGAGAAAATTATTTACCCAAATGTCGAGGTTGCCATCGTTATCGAAGTCAGCCCACGCCGCGCCATAGGTTACACTTTGCGCGTGAGCCCCGGAAGCCGCGGCGACATCCGTGAATGTCCCGTTTCCGTTGTTCCGATATAGCCGGGTGCCAAAATCGGCCGTAACGTAGGCATCCAGGTCGCCATCGTTGTCGAAGTCCGCCCAATCTGCAGCAAATCCGAAGCCGAAGATCCCGGAAGCCGCGGTGACATCCGCGAATGTCCCGTTTCCGTTGTTCCGATATAGCCATTGTCCACCAAGGTAGAGGTCGAGGTCTCCGTCATTGTCGTAGTCTGCCCAATTCGCGGACCAGGCGCTAGCATTGATGCCCGAGGCCACGGCGACCTCTGTGAACGTGCCGTTCCCCAGATTCCGGTAGAGCAAAGTGGTGGCGGGAGTCAGGAACATGCCGGCCTTGACCAGGTCGAGATCACCGTCGTTGTCGTAGTCGCCCCAGGCCGAGCTGTCGCGAAGCTCATTGATCCCCGAGACTGTGGCCACGTCCGTGAACGTCCCGTCGTCATTGTTCCGATACAGATGACCACCTCCAGTGAGGTCGAGATCGCTGTCGTTGTCGTAGTCGCCCCATGCAAACCCTTGGTAAGCTCCAAATCCTGCCTGGGTGCCGGAAGCCGCGGTGACATCCATGAACGTCATGTTTCCATTGTTCTGGTAGAGCCAAGTTCGTTCAGTCATCGCGACGAAGAGGTCGAGACTCCCGTCATGGTTGTAATCTCCCCAGGCCGGCCCCCACCCGTCTGGGTGGGATTGGGAGATAGCTTGAACTCCGGCGCTTAGTGCAACCTCCGTAAACCCAGGTTCTGTCACCGTCACCCGCTGATCGATACCCGGGTTAACCAGCCTCTGCACGAGGCCCGAAGGCCAAAACACGACCACAGTGTCCACGCTGGCGGCCGCTCCCAGGCCGAACTCCGCGGTCAAGGAGCCCTGTGACAGATAGCCCGAGCCGCCCGAGATCTCGCAGATCCGGCTCGTGGCGCCGGTCACGCAGCGCACGCGCGCGCCGATTCCTGAGCGGTTGGACACTAACCCCACCAGATTCACGTGCAGCCAGTGGCTGCCCGCTACAACGGCAGTATCGTTGCGATAGAGCCGGTCCGCACCGAGCACGTTGGCGAGATAGAGATCGAGATCGCCGTCCAGGTCGTAGTCCGCCCATGCAACGCCCTGCGCGTTCCCCGGGTCGTTGGTGCCCATCGAAGAGCCTACGTCCGTGAAGGTGCCGTTGCCGTTGTTGCGATAATGTCGATTAGCGGAGAGGACGTTGGCGACATAGAGGTCGAGGTCGCCGTCGTGGTCGTAGTCCGCCCATGCGACGCCGGTCGCGTTTCCCGGGTCGTCGGTGCCCGACGTGGGACCGACGTTGAAGAAGGTCCCGTTGCCGTTGTTCCGGAAGAGCCGGTTGGCCGTGCCGTACTTCCCTACGTAGAGGTCGAGGTCGCCGTCGTTGTCATAATCCCCCCAGGCGACGCCCGAGCTCCGTCCGGTGTCGGAGCAACCGGCGGCGGCGGCCGTTTCCGAGAACGTGCCGTTGCCGTTATTGCGATAGAGCCGGTTGGTACCGTTGTCGTTCGCGAGGTAGAGGTCGAGGTCTCGGTCGTTGTCGTAATCGCCCCACGCCACTCCCACCCCATTGCCCGTATCGGCCGTTCCGGTCGCGGCCCCGACCTCGGTGAAGGTCCCGTTGCCGTTGTTGTGATAAAGGCGATTCGCTCCATCGTTCGCGAGGTAGAGATCGAGGAAGCCGTCCGAGTCGTAGTCGCCCCACGCCACGCCGCGCCCGCTGCCGCCGTCCGCCGTGCCCGAAGCCGCCCCGACCTCGGCGAAAGTCCCATCCCCGTTGTTGTGGTAGAGCCGGTTCGGACCGTCATTGGCGAGATAGAGATCGAGGAAGCCATCCGAGTCGTAGTCGCCCCACGCCACGCCCCGCCCCTGGTCGTTATTGGCGGTCCCGGAGGACGCCCCGACGTTAGTGAAGGTACCGTTGCTGTTATTCCGGTAGAGCCGGTTCGGGCTGCCGTCTTTCGCCAGGTAGAGGTCGAGATCGCCGTCGTTGTCGTAATCGCCCCATGCCACCCCGACGTCATCGGTCGTATCGCCGGTACCGGAGGGCCCGCCCACGTCGGTGAAGGGTGCGGCGAGGAGGCGGGCCGGGGCCAGGGCGATGGTCAAGGGAACGAACGCGGCTCCGAGGAGCAGGCTGGCAAGGCGACGTGGACGGCTCATGACAGTCTCCGTTATCAGCGCTCGGTCGCTACCAGGACGAGGAGTGGCCAGGTGGCCGTTAGACCGGCGGTCGGGCCGAGCGATATCTTCCTGCCCCTAACGCGCAGAACGGGGGCGGATCAGCTCAGGTGGGTAAGGGGGCCATCGGGAGGGGGTAGGGGCGATCAGGGCGCAGGCGTCGGTGGCCGGTGCGGGCAGGAATTCTCAGGACAGCATCGGGCGCAGCTCCGTGATCATGCGCCCGAGCTCCGACTCCGGCCCTAGTCCGATCCGATCGGCGATCGCTTCCATTTCGCCCAGGAGCGCCAGTGAGAGGAGGGTGTTGCCGCTGCCCTGCTCCACTTTGATTCGCAAGTACAGCAGTTCTCCGAGCTCGGGCTCTGCCTTGGCCTCCCGGAGCAGCGCTTCTCCTGCGAGCACGGTGTCCTGTGCTGCCGCCGTGAGGCCCTGTTCGAAGAGCAGGTAACCCAGAGTGCCCAGTGCCGCTCCCTGGAGGCGGCGATTGCTGGTTTCACGATCACCAGCGCCGCCTCGGCGTAGTCTCGCGCTTCCTCGATCCGGCCCTCGGCATGGCGCAAGTTCGCCAGCTCATGGAGGGTGACTCCCTCCCAGTGGCGTTGGCCCATATCGCGATAAATGGCCAGCGCGCGGTCCGTGTGCCTCGACGCCTCCGCCAGCGATCCCTGGACTCGGGACCAATGACCCAGCCATAGGCGGGCGAGGCCCTCGCCAGCTCGGTCATCTAGTTCGAGATAGATGGCCAACGCAGCCTCCAACTTAGGCGAGCGTCTTACGGAGACTGGCCAGCATGCGGCCGAGCTCGGATTCAGGTGCTGTTCCGCAGCTAGCAGCAAGTGCTTCGATGTCGTGGAGAAGAGTTTGCGCCAACGTCACGTTCCCGATGCTGTGCTCCAGCTCGGCACGAACGCACAGAAGCTTTGGCAGATCGATCACCGCCTTGGAGGCGCGCAAGAGAGCTTCCCCTCGGGCAAGCGCGTCCTGAGCCTCGGCAATCCGGCCCTCCTGAAGATGCAGGCTACCGAGGTTGCCGAGAACGATGCCCTCCCAACGATGGTCGCCGGCCTGACGGTGGATCACGAGTGCCGCCTCGAAAAGCGCGCGCGCGTCTTCCGTTCGGCCCTGCTCGAGGTGAATGTGGCCGAGTTTGATGAGGGTGATGCCCTCGGACCGCCGGTTGCCCACTTCACGATGGATCGTGAGCGCTCTCTCGAAGCGGGTGCGCCCTGCCTCGGTCCGGCCCTGATGGGATTCCAGATTACCGAGGTTGCCAAGGGTGATGCCCTCGGTGCGGCGGTCCCCCAGCTCACGAAGGACGGTCAGCGCCGCCTCGTAGTAACCGCGCGCCTCTTCCCATTTTGCCGGCTGCAGGCCAAGCAGGTTAGCGATGTTCCCGAGGATGGCACCTTCCCAGCGCCGGTCACCCACTTCACGATGGATGGCCAGCGATGCTTCGTAGTGGCGGCGAGCTTCCTCCACCCGGGCCTGCTCTTGGTCGAGGCCGCCCAGGTTGCCGAGGAGCGTGCCCTCGGAGCCTCGATCGCCCACTTCACGGTGGATTGCGAGTGCCGCTTCGTAGTGGTCGCGTGCCTCATCCATCCGCCCTTGCAGGCGATGCAAGGTGCCAAGGTTGGCGATGGCGATTCCCTCGTTGCGCCGGTCACCAAGCTCACGATGGATCACGAGCGCAGCCTGGAAATGGGTGAGCGCTTCCTGTAGCCGATCCGAATCCTTCTCCGCATGGCCCAGGATCATCAGTGCGCGCGCCCGTTCCTCATGAGCAAGCGCTCCGGCAAGAATCTCTCGGCCCAG
>Ga0137428_1000643_pt1 | contig 14729 bp, 17 predicted proteins | sample EasRivERMZT718_2_FD_102305 | JGI IMG/M metagenome (GOLD analysis project Ga0137428, IMG submission 102305) | Soil microbial communities from meander-bound floodplain in the East River, Colorado, USA - East River MetaG ERMZT718_2 | ecosystem: Environmental > Terrestrial > Soil > Floodplain ...
CACCAGTACGCGAAGAGCGGCTTCGCGAAGAAGCCCACCGAAAGCTTCTCAGCGCAAAGACGCTATCTGTTGACCTGACCCGAAACAGGGACAGACCACGTTTTCTTGTTAGGTCAACGCGCGGATCGGCGCGGTCAGGGTCCGCTTTCGGCCTATTGTGTTGAAAAACTCGAAGTCGCGGTCGATGCGGATTTTCTCCCAAAGCCCTTCAGCCCCTAAGCATCACCCCCATTGGGCGTTGATTAGAAGCTCGACGTCGTCACGTCGACTTCTCCTGGTATCCCCCCTGCCCAAGCGTACCGCGATGCGTTAAATGGCCTGCAATTTCGGGCTGCGTTCGCTGAACCGAGTTTTTCAACAGAATAGGCCAAGAGCGGTCACTCGCATAATGCCCACCCCCTCGATCCCGATATCGCGTAGCGCCGGGCGAGAGCCCGAGGCAGGGGCAGGCTGCGCTTGCCCCTCGAGCCGCCCTGCGGCGCGGAGGAATCGGGCCTCGAGCCACCGGCCGGAGTGAGGATCCGCGCGGCAAGATGCGGCGCGCGCGGGATTGATGCTCCTGTCCGTAATCGTGCTTCAACGTTTGCGCCGCCGGTCGCGTTGACCGCCGTACCGCGATGTCATCCGGTCACCGGTTGCACTCGTCCGCGGCAGCGTCTCTCGCGTTCGTTCCCGCATGGAGGCCGATCGCCCGGCGATCTGTGTGCCGGGCTGGCCGCCGCGGCCAGGATCGATCAGGGCGAGAAGCACCGCTCACCGACCCGAAACACGCCGCAACCGAGCGCATTTCGCGGCACGGACGTGAAGGAATTTCCTATCCTTCAGCACCGCGATCTCGTCCGCCGAGGGCAGCTTCTCCCTTGCGAACTCGATGCGCGGGCGCAGCGTGATGCGCGAGAACGCGAGCTTGCCGTCCGCGTTCTTGTCCATGAACCCGAAAGCATCGTCCGAATAGCGGTCCACGACGAAGCCCTGCCGGCGGGCGAGCGAGAGGAACCAGAGCATGTGGCAGCTCGAGGTCGCGGCGACGAGCGCCTCCTCGGGGTCGACCGCTTCCGCGACCGAGTACGGCACCTTCACGGTCAGCGGCGACGAGGACGCCCGCACGGTCGCGCCGCCGTCGAACGACCACTCGTGGCCGCGGCTATAGCGGTTGTCGGTGAACTTCGCGCCGTCGCGCCGCCAGGTGATCCGGGCTTCGTATCGGTGCACGCCAACATCCTCCTCGAGACTTTCAGACGGTCAAGTCTATCTGTCGACCTTCTTTACAGAACCGTCTTCGCCGAAGTGTAGGTTGCTGATTCCACAGGAATGGCTCGAGTCTTGCTCTAGGGGATAGGAGGCTTGGGAAAACAACCCTAATACCCGCCATAGAAGGAGGTTTCACATGTTCACGATCAGCAAGAGATTCGCTTGGGTTTCCGCGCTGATGTTGAGCCTCGCCGCTGGGGCGACCAATGCCGGCGTTCTGATCGCCGCCCGCGACACTGAGGACTTTGCCGGCTCTCTCCCTGACCAGCTCGCCAAGACCACGACTACCGGTGCGGTGGCCGGCGCGACAGTGCTCATCAACACGAATTACCAGGTGAACGGCATCGGCGACGGAGGCGGGTTCCTCTTCGCAGGTAGCGCCGTCCAGAACAATTTTCTCACGATCGACTACAACGGCAACCTTCTCACGTCTGGGACGAGTGCGGCCTACAAAACGACCTGCTGCAACGAGGATATCGCCTACGACCCGCTCACCAACACCGTCTACCGCGGTTCGTGGAGCACCTCCATCGTTGCGGTGGACACGACAGGCGCGCTGATCGCCAGCTACGTCCAAACGGACGTGGTCGGAATGGCGCACGTGAACGGTCAACTCTGGATTACCAAGTGGAGCGGCCGGGAAGTCGGGACCTGGGATCCGCTCACCAACACATACACGAAGGAGTTCGACACGGATGGAGTCGGTGGGGTCAATGGCAATGCAGGCGGTCTTGCCTTCGACCCCGATAATCAGATTCTCTGGATCGGATTCTCGGGCGGTCTCGTCGCGCCGTGGTCGCTCACGGGCACGCGGCTCGCTAATGGGTATCAGCCCTTCGGCGCAATGAATGAAACGATTGATGGACTCGTGTTTCTCGGCGAGTCTCGCTCGGTCCCCGAGCCGGACTCACTACTGCTCGTCGCCCTCGGCCTCGTGGCGGCGGCTACGCGACGGCGACTCAAGGTGCGCCGCGCATAGGAATTCAGCGCTAGGCCGGAATCGCAGTGGCGGCCAGGAATGGCCGCCACTGCTTTGTGCGCGCTCCGCTTGCAAGCTCCTGGATCGTGCGCTGGACTTCAATTGTTCCTGAGGTACGGCCGCGCAACATTCGTATAGAACCGAGTACGCGAGCTCACAGAAAGCCGCTACGGCAGTGTAGACACGCGAGTCACGCCCACCTGCAGACCATTGAGTTGCCTAGTCGCTACGCCGATTCGTGGCTCTTTATCGACGATGCTGGCCCGATCGTGCAGGTGGCGAGCGCTCCGGCGTCGCGCAAGGACTGGACCTTCACGATCGACAGGCTGCCGCCGTACGAAGGCTACATCAGCAAGGACAAGAAGACGATCGTCATGACGCATCCCGCCATGCAGATCGAGACCAGCACCACCCTCGACCAGAACAACAACCCGCCGCCGAACTCCTCCCCAACCCAGCGGTTCTGCGCGCGCCACCGCGTGCTTACGCGGCTGCCGGACTAAAAGCTCGCGTCACGAAGAAAGGCGGCCCGAGTGGGCCGCCTTTTTCATTTCTGGGCCGGACGCGCCACGCTCTCGGGCGGATAGCGAGGAAGGCCAGGGCAAATTTGCGATTGCCTCAGTATCTGCCCGAAGTTTGCGACACTCGAGATTTCGAGTTTTTCAACGGAATAGGTCGGAAGCGGACGTTTGATACTCCGGGCTCCCACGGTGCTAGCGATTTCTGGAAAAACGTGGTCTGTCCCTGATTATCTTTTGCTGCAGACGCTGCATCCGGGGTCTTTCTTCACCCGGACGCTGCGCCATTCGGCGCTCTTCGCGTCGAAGATCTGGAAGTTCGATGCTTCGCCCACGCCGGCGAGGAGCTTGAGCGCCTCCATTGCCTGCATCGCGCCGATCACGCCGGTGAGCGGCGCGAACACGCCCATGGTCGAGCACTGCACTTCCTCGACCTGCACGTCCTCCGGGAACAGGCACGCGTAGCAGGGCGCATCCTTCTTTCTCAGATCAAAGACCATCAGCTGGCCGTCGAAGCGGATCGCGGCGCCGGAGACGAGTGGCGTCGCGTGCTGCACGCAGGCGCGATTGATCGCGTGGCGCGTGGCGAAGTTGTCCGTGCAGTCGAGGACCACGTCGGCCTGGGCGACGAGCTCGGAGAAATCCACGACTCGCTTCTGCAATGGGACTACGGCGACGTCGGGATTGATTGCGTTGAGCGCTGAGCGCGCGGCCTCGACTTTGACCGAGCCGACCGATTCCGTGCGGTAGAGGATCTGGCGCTGCAAGTTGGTGAGGTCGACCTTGTCGGAATCCGCCAGCGTCAGCTGGCCGATTCCCGCGGCGGCGAGGTAGAGCGCTGCGGGACAGCCGAGGCCGCCCGCGCCGACGATCAGCGCACGCGCGGCGCGCAGCTTCTCCTGCCCCTCGATCCCGATCTCGGGGAGCAGGATGTGGCGGCTGTAGCGGAGGAGCTGCTCGTCGTTCAGTGCGCGGAGAACCCGCTCGGCAACCTAGTTCGTCGGCTTGACTTGCTGCTTTGGCGTGTCCGTCTGGGCGACGGTCGGCGACTGACTCTTCACCGGCTCGCCCTTGAGGAACGCGAGCGCCTGGGAAAGCTGGAAGTCTTCCTTCGAGCCGAGCTCGACCGGCTTGACGTCGGTCGACGAAGCGCCGCCCGGCGCCGGCTTCACGCGCGGCTGCGGGGCATCTTTGCTGTCCTTCTTTTCCGGCTGGCGGCCGTTCTCGAGGTGGCGCTGCAGGTCGGCTTCGCGCACGCGCACCAGGGTGTCGCTCGGATCCTCGACCATGATGTCGGGCGTGACGCCGAGCGCCTGGATCGAGCGCCCGCCGGGCGTGTAGTAGCGCGCGGTGGTGAGTTTGATCGCGGTGTTGTTGCCGAGCGGCATGATGGTCTGCACCGAGCCCTTGCCGAAGGTCTGCGTGCCCATCACTTTCGCGCGCTTGTGGTCCTGCAGCGCGCCGGCCACGATCTCGGAGGCCGAGGCGGAGCCGCCGTTCACCAGCACCACCATCGGCACGGTCTTCACCGCCGCCGGCAGGTTGCGCAGCACGTCGTCGCCGCGCCGCGCATAGTCCTCGGGGCTGGCGTAGAACTTCTTGCGCGCGTCCTCCGCACGGCCGTCGGTCGACACGACCAGCGACTTCGCCGGCAGGAACGCGGACGAGATCGCGACCGCGCCGTGCAGCAGGCCGCCCGGATCGTTGCGCAGGTCGAGCACCAGGCCTTTCACCTGCCCCTGCTTGAACAGGCCGTCGAGGTGCTTCACCATGTGCTCGGCGGTCGCCTCCTGGAACTGCGACACGCGCACCCAGGCGAAACCCGGCTCGATCATCTTCGACTTGACGCTCTGCACCCGGATGATGGCGCGCGTGATGGTGACGGTCAGCGGCGCGCTCTCGCCCTTGCGCGTGATGGTGAGCGTGATCTGGGTGCCCTGCTTGCCGCGCATGCGCTTGACGGCGTCGTTCAGGGTCATGCCCTTTACCGGCGTGTCGTCGAGCTTGATGATCAGGTCGCCGGGCTTGATGCCGGCCTTGTGCGCCGGGGTGTCCTCGATCGGCGAGATCACCTTGACGAAGCCGTCTTCCATGCCCACCTCGATGCCCAGGCCGCCGAACTGGCCCTGGGTGCCGACCTGCAGCTCGCGGAATGCTTCCGCGTCGAGGTAAGACGAATGCGGGTCGAGGCCGGTGAGCATGCCGTTGATCGCCTCGGTAATGAGTTTCTTGTCCTCCACCGGCTCGACGTAGTTGGTCTTGATCGCGCCAAAAACCTCGGTGAACGCGCGCAGCTCCTCGATCGGGAGCGAAGTGCGCGTGGCGCGGTCGGCGATCGCCTGGAAGTTCAGGCTGATCAGAACCCCGGCGACGGCGCCGACGACCATGAATCCGATGTTGCGAAGCCTGGTGTGCATGGTGCTCGCTTTATTTCGGCTTGACCCACGACAGCGGGTCAAAGGCGCGGCCCAAGTGCCGCATTTCAAAGTATAAACCCGTTTCCTCGTTGCCACCGCTCGATCCGGTGGTGGCGATCGGCTCTCCCGGCGCCACCGCGTCGCCCAAGTCCTTCAGCAGCGACTCGTTGTTGGCGTAAATCGAGAGATAGTTCTCACCATGGTCCACGATCAGCAGGTTGCCGAACCCGCGCATCCAGTCGGCATAGACCACCTGGCCCTTGGCGATCGCGCGCACCGGCTGCCCCCCGGGAGCGCGGATGAACACGCCTTTTGCCTCCGTTCCCGCCGCTCCCCTTGGAGCGCCGAAGCGCCGCGTCAGTTCCCCCCGCACCGGCAGGCGAAGTTTCCCGCGAAGCGCGGAGAACGGATCTTTAAATGATGCAAAATCGCCGCGCCCGACCGCCTCGACGAGCCGCGCGAGGCGCGCCTCGTCGGCCCGCAGCACGCGGATTTCCTTACGGTTCTTGCGGATATCGACAGCCAGCGACTGCAGCACCCGGCTGCGCTCGCGCCGCTCCCTGAGCACCCGGTCGCGATCGGCGCGGCTCGCCTGCTCGATCGCGCGCAGGCGCTCGGCGCGGCCTTTTGCCTCGCTCGCCAGGCGCTGGAGCTCCTCGAGGGCGGCGCGCTGCTCGGCGAGCAGGCTCGCCGCCGCGCGCGAGAGATGGCCGAAGTAATGCAGGCGCCGGCCGATGTCCGCGGGATCGCTGCCGGAAAGCGCGACGCGCAGCGCGTCAGGGGCGCCGCCCGCCGCCCAGGCGACGAGCATCCGCTCGATCGCCGCTTCCCGGCTGGACACCTGCGCTTGCACCGAGCGGCGCCGCTCGGCGACGCGCGCGGCCTCGGCGCGCACCTGGCGCGCCTCCGCGGCGAGCTGCGCGAGCGCGCGGTTGGCGTTGGAGATCGCGCGCTCGGAATCGCGCAGCGCGTCGCGCGCCTCGCGCTGCGAACCTTCCTTTTTCTCCAGGTCCCGGTTGAGCGCCTCGATGCGGCCGCGCAGCGCCTTCAGATTTTCTTCTTGACTTGCACCCCAGGCCGCGCCGGCGACCAAACCGAAAACCACGAAAACGACGCCCTTCAGACCTTCGCTTTCCCTTGCGCGGCGACCGAGGCGACGCGCCGCGCGACCTCCTCCGGATCCCCGAGGTAGTAGTGCCGCACGGGCTTGAGCGCGTGGTCGAGCTCGTAGACGAGCGGAATGCCGGTCGGGATGTTCTTTTCGACGATCTTTTCATCCGAGATGCCGTCGAGATGCTTCACCAGCGCGCGCAGCGAGTTGCCGTGCGCCGCGATCAGCACGCGCTTGCCGCCGCGCACCGCGGGCGCGATGCTCGACTGCCAGTACGGCACCACCCGCGCGACGGTGTCCTTGAGGCACTCGGTCAGGGGAACCTTGATTCCGGCGTACCGGGCGTCGTTACCCTCGTACCGCGGATCTGCGCGATCGAGCTCCGGTGGCGGCGTGTCGTAGCTGCGCCGCCAGACCAGGACCTGCTGCTCGCCGAACTTCGCCGCCATCTCGGCCTTATTGAGCCCCTGCAGCGCGCCATAGTGGCGCTCGTTCAGCCGCCAGCTCTTCTCCACCGGCAGCCACATCTGGCCGAGTTCGTCGAGCGCGAGCCACAGCGTGCGGATGGCGCGCCGCAAGACCGAGGTATGGGCGAGATCGAAGGCGTAGCCCTCGGCTTTGAGGAGCTTCCCGGCGGCGCGGGCTTCGCCGGTGCCCTTCTCGGAGAGGTCGACGTCGGTCCAGCCGGTGAAGCGATTTTCGCGGTTCCAGTCCGACTCGCCGTGGCGCAGAAGCACGAGCTTGCGCATCGGCCTTCATTATAATGACCGGCTCGGTGGATTTCGTCCGCAATAACCTCCTCCTCTTCGTCGTCGCCCTCGTCTCGGGCGCGATGCTGCTCTGGCCGCTTTTCCGGCGCACGACCGGCGGCCCGTGGGTGAACACCGCCGAAGCAACGCATCTCATCAACCGCGAGGATGCGCTGGTCGTCGACGTGCGCGACGCGGGCGAATACGGCGCCGGCCACATCCTGGGGGCGAAAAACGTGCCGGTGTCGCGCCTCGACGAAGGCGACCTCGCGAAGCGCAAGGAGCGCCCGGTGATCGTCTACTGCGACGGCAGCGAGCGCTCCTCGAAGGCCGTCTCGGCTCTGAAAAAGCAGGGCTTCACGCGGGTGGTGAACCTTTCGGGCGGCCTCAAGGCTTGGCAGCAAGCCGGCCTGCCCATTGAAAAGCAATGAGTCGAGTTCTCATGTATGCCACCGCGGCGTGCCCGTTCTGCCAATCGGCCGAGCGCCTGCTCGTCGCCAAGGGCGCGCAGATCGAGAAGATCCGCGTCGACCTCGAGCCCGCGCGCCGCGCCGAGATGACGAAGAAGAGCGGCCGGCACACGGTGCCGCAGATCTGGATCGGCGAGCGCCACATCGGCGGCTGCGACGACCTCTACGCCCTCGATCGCGAGGGACGACTCGACCCGCTGCTCAAAGCCAAATGAGAAACGACCCATGAGCGAACCCCAAACGCAAGCGACATTCCAGATCGAGAAGATCTACGTAAAGGACGTGTCGCTCGAGATCCCGAACGCGCCGCAGATCTTCATGCAGCAAGCGCAGCCGCAGCTCGAGGTGCGCATCGACACCGGCGCGGCGCCGTTCTCCGAGGGCTACTTCGAGGCTTCAGTCAGCGCGACGGTCACCGCCAAGGTCGGCGACAAGACGCTGTTCCTCGCCGAAGCGGTGCAGGCGGGCATCTTCCAGATGCGCAACGTGCCGCCGGACGACCTCAAGCCGCTGCTCGGCATCGCCTGCCCGACGATCCTCTTCCCCTACCTGCGCGAGACGATCTCGGACCTCGTGATCCGCGGCGGCTTTCCGCCGGTCCTGCTCGCGCCGGTCTCGTTCGAAGCTCTCTACGTTCAGCGGCTGCAGCAGGAGCAGTCCGCAGCCCCGGGAGGAGCTTCGCCGGAAGGCCCCAGGATCGAAGTCGCGCGGTGAAGCGCGTCGGGGTGCTCGGCGCGGGCGCCTGGGGCACCTCGATGGCGTGCGTGCTGGCGGCGCGCCTGGACGTCACGCTGTGGGCGCGCGATCCGGCGCAGGCCGAAGCGCTCGCACGCACGCGCAGGAACGAGCGCTACCTGCGCGGCATCGAGATTCCCGCAGCGCTGAAGGTCACTGCCAATCTGGATGAGGCATCGCGCGCAGATCTTCTGCTCGCGGCCACCCCGGTTGCCGGACTGCGCGAAGTTCTCAAAGGAATCCGTTCGACTCTCCCCGTGGTTTGGCTGTGCAAGGGCTTCGAGCAGGGCACCGGCCTTCTTCCTCACCAGATCGCCGAGCAGACGCTCGGTCCCGGCGCACGCTACGGCGCGCTGTCGGGGCCGTCGTTCGCCGAGGAAGTGGCGCGCGGGTTGCCGTGCGCGCTCACGCTCGCCGCGCGCGACACCGGATTCGCGCGCGAGGCCGCGGCGCTGGTGCACGGGGGCAGGATGCGCGTGTACTACAGCGCGGATCTGGTCGGAGTGGAGGTCGGTGGCGCAGTGAAGAACGTGATGGCGATCGCCGCGGGCATCTCCGACGGGCTCGGCCTGGGCCACAACGCCCGCGCCGCGCTCGTCACGCGCGGGCTGGCCGAAATCGCGCGCCTGGGCGCCGCGATGGGCGGCCAGTCGGAAACGATCTTCGGGCTGACCGGCGCCGGCGACCTCATCCTCACCGCGACCGGCGACCTTTCGCGCAACCGGCGCGTGGGATTGCAGCTCGCCCAAGGCCTTCCTCTCGAAAAAATTCTGCACGACCTCGGCCATGTCGCGGAAGGCGTGTACACCGCGCGCGAGATCGCGAAGCTCGCCAAGGCGCGCGGCGTCGACATGCCGGTCACCGATGCGGTGAATGCGGTACTGGACGAAAAGCTCGCGCCGAAGGCGGCAGTGGAGCAGCTTCTTGCGCGTGACCCAAAGCAGGAGCGTTAGGGAACTCTGAAAAAGGGGTGAATGGTCGTCCCCGACTCAAGCACTCGGGGATGACGTTTCCCCGCGAAGGGGGGGACCCAGTTAAGCCGTGTGTGCACACGCTCAAAGCGCGGAGATGAATCCCCGCGTGGAAACACCTTTCTGATCCGGCTTTCTGATTTTCTAAACTGGGTCCCCGCCTTCGCGGGGACGACTTCTTCAGACTTTCCCTAGGCCGAGCCGAGAAAGCCGATCTGGCGCCAGGCCTCGAACACGACCACCGCCACGGCGTTCGACAGGTTGAGGCTGCGGTTGCCGGGGAGCATCGGCAGCCGCAGGCGCATGGCGGCGGGAAATTCCTCGAGCCGCTCCTGGCCGAGGCCCTTGGTCTCGGCGCCGAACACGAAGGCGTCACCGACGCGGAACTCGACCTCGGCGAAATTGCGCGTGCCGTGCGTGCTCAGCGCGAACATGCGCCGCCCGGCGAGCGCGCTCTTGCAGGCGTCCCATTCCTTGTGCACTTCGATGTGGCTCAGCTCGTGATAATCCAGCCCGGCGCGCCGCAGCTGGCGGTCGTCCATGGTGAAGCCGAGCGGCTCGACGAGGTGCAGGCGCGAGCCGGTGTTTGCGGCGAGGCGGATCACGTTGCCGGTGTTCGGCGGGATCTCGGGATGGACGAGGACGATGTGGAACATCAGTCTCGAGGGAAGGTGCGGGCCACCACCCAGTTGACCACGCGGGTTGCGCCAGCGGTTTTCAAGACTGAAGCAATCTCGTCCAGGGTTGCACCCGTGGTCATCACGTCGTCGACCACGGCCACGCTCTCGCCGGCGAGCGCGCGGGTGCAGCGGAATGCGCCGCGCACGTTGCGCCTGCGCTCGTCGTAGGGCAGGGCCATCTGCGGCGGCGTATCGCGGCTGCGCACGCAGAGCGCAAGGTCGAGCTTCGCCGGCCGCACGTGGCGCGCGATCTCCGCGGCGTGGTTGTAGCCGCGCTCGCGCAGCCGGGCGGCCGAGAGGGGGACCGGAATCACGCAATCGACTTCACGGCTTGAGATTGTTCGGGAAAGCATTTCTCCCAGCAACCCCGCGAGCGCGAGCTCGCCGCGGAACTTGAGCGCGAGGATCAGCGCATCGGCGGGGAACTCGTATGCCAGCACGGCGACGGTGGCATCGTAGTGCGGCGTCTCGCTCAGGCAACGGCCGCAGACCTCGCCGCGCGGGGATTCGAGCGCGCAGCGCGGGCAGCGCACCGGCGCGAGGCGCGGCAGATCGGCGTCGCAGGCCGCGCACAGCAGACCTGAGGCTGCGCCGCGGCACAGATAGCAGTTGCCGCCGAACAATTGCCCAAGGAAATTGCGCATACTATTTGGGTCATGTGGACTGTAGCGCAGCTCGCCGCCGACCTGGCTGTGGGGCGGACGACGAGCCGCCGCCTCACCGAGCAGGCGCTCGAGCGCATCGCCGACCCGGCGGGCGAAGGCAAGCGCGCTTTCCTCAAGGTCTACGCCGAATCCGCGCTCGCCGAGGCCGACTTCTCCGACCGGCTGCGCAAGGCAGGCGTGCGGCGCTCTCCGGTCGACGGCCTGCCCGTCTCCCTGAAGGACCTGTACGACGTGGCCGGCGATGTGACCCGGGCCGGGTCGAGGATCATGGAAAAGAATCCACTGGCAAAGGCAGATGCCCTTGCGGTGGCCCGCCTGCGCGCCGCCGGCGCGGTGTTCGTCGGCCGCACCAACATGGTCGAGTTCGCGTTCGGCACGACGGGAATCAACCCGCATTACGGCACGCCGAAGAATCCGTGGGACCGCAAGACCGGCAGGATTCCCGGCGGCTCGTCTTCCGGTGCCGCGGTCGCGCAGGCCGACGGCATGTGCGTGATGGCGCTCGGGTCCGATACGCGCGGGTCGATCCGCATCCCGGCGGCGTTCTGCGGCGTGACCGGATTCAAGCCGACCACCCGGCGCGTGCCGCGCGAAGGCGCGTTCCCGCTTTCCACCACGCTGGACTCGGTCGGGCCGCTCGCCAACTCGGTCGCCTGCTGTGCGGTCTACGACGCGATCCTCGCCGGGGAGCCGCCCGAGCCGCTGTCCGAGCTGCCCGCGAAGGGATTGAGGCTCCTCGTGCCGAAGACCGAAGTCCGCGACGGCCTGGACCCGGAAGTGGCTTCCGCTTTTTCGGCGGCGCTTGAAAAGCTGGGCCGTGCCGGGGCGTCGATTGCGGAAAAGCCGGTACCGGCGTTCGACCGCCAGGGCGAGTACTTCAAGGGTGGCGGCTTCGCCGGCGCCGAGGCCTACGCGATTCACCGCAAGAACGCCGAGCGCCTGGCCGAATACGATCCGCGGGTCGCGAAGCGCGTGCTTCTCGGCAAGGACTTGAGCGCCGCGGATTACCTCGACTTCGTGCGGCTGCGCGCCGAGTTCCAGCGCGAGGTCGAGGCCGTCGTCGCGCCGTTCGACGCGTTTCTCCTGCCGACGAACCCCTGCATCGCGCCGCCGATCGCCGAGGTCGACGCCAGCGACGAGGCGTACTTTCGCTGGAACATGCGCATCCTGCGCATAGTGGGGCTGGTGAATTTCCTCGACGGCTGCGCCGCGTCGCTGCCCTGCCACGCGAGCGGCACGGCGCCCGTCGGCCTGATGGTGTGCGGGCCGGCGATGTGCGACCGGCGCATCCTCGCGGTAGCGGCTGCGGTTGAGCAAGCCCTCGCCAGAAATTGACCGGCGCGCCGCGAGGCGGCGCTTCGAGCGAACGGCAAGGACCTACGAGAAGGCGTCGCGCCTGGAAGGCGAGGTCGCGGCGCGCATGCTCGAGCGCCTGGACTACGTGAAGATCGCCCCGCGACGGATCCTCGATGCGGCGAGCGGTCCGCCGCGCCTCGCGCTCGGCAAGCGCTATCCGGACGCCGAGGTCATCGCCCTGGATTTCGCGGTGGAGATGCTGCGCGCGGGAAAAAAGAAGCTCTTTGGAAAAACCCCCGCCCGGGTGTGCGGTGAGCTGGAGCGGCTGCCGATTGCCGCCGACGCCGTCGATTTCGCCTGGTGCAACATGGCGCTACACTGGCTCTCCGATCCGCTGCCCGCGTTCCGCGAGTTCGCCCGCGTCCTCGCGCCCGAAGGCCTGCTCATGTTCAGCGCGCTCGGTCCGGATTCGCTGAAGGAGCTGCGCGCGGCGGCCGGCGCAGCGCGCGTGCACGCGTTCATCGACATGCACGATCTCGGGGACATGCTGGTCGGCGCCGGCTTCTCCAACCCGGTCATGGACATGGAGATCATCGAAGTCGACTACACCGGGGGCGGCAGTCTACTGGCCGACCTGCGCTTGAGCGGACAGACCAGCGCGCGCGCCGATCGTCAGCGAGGGTTGTCTGGCAGAGGCTTCGGCAAGCGGCTGGGCGCGCCCTCACGCGCCACATTCGAAGTCGTTTATGGCCACGCGTGGAAGTCGCGAAAAGTCGAACCTGAAGCGAAAACCGTGCGTGTTTTCAAGCGCATGCCTTGAGGCGTGCGTTCCGGATGTGATACTTTCAGCCCCCTAGGTGAGCACGCCCCACTTCAGCCTGGTCCTGAAGCGCAATTGCTCGATGTCGCCGAAGGCTCTGGCGGGGGTGTTCGCGGCGCTGGCGCTCCTCGTTCTCGCCATTGGAGCGGGATTTGCGGCAGTGGGCGCGTGGCTGATCCTGCCGTTCGCGGGACTGGAAGTGCTGCTGCTCGGCGCGGCTTTTGTGCTGTATGCGCGCCACGCGGCGGATTACGAGAAGATCGAGCTGCAATCGGGCCGGCTCGACGTCGAGGTGGCCGAAGGCGAGCGGACCGCGCGCTACCGGATGGAGGGGGCAAGCGTTGTCGTGGACGAAGGGCGCGTCTTGCTGCGCGACGCGAAAGAAGAACTCGAGATCGGCCGGCATCTGGGCGCCGAAGCGCGCGCCGAGCTCGCGGCTGAGCTCAAGATGAGACTCAATCAGGGAACAACTACATGAAGGGCAGCAAACTGGTTTCACTGTTCGCCGGCCTGGCGGCAGCCGCCGCCTCGGGCGCGGCTCACGCGGCTGCGTGGTACTTCCAGACGCCGGCGTCGAAGATGGCGCAGGAGATCGACTGGCTCCACCAGGTGGTGATGTGGATCATCCTGGTGATCTTCGTCGGCGTGTTCGGGTTCATGTTCTACGCCTGCTACGCGCACCGCAAGTCGATCGGCCACAAGGCCGAGCAGTTCCACGAGAACACCACCGTCGAGATCCTCTGGACCGTGATTCCGGCGCTGATCCTCATCGTGATCGCCTGGCCCGTGACCAAGGTCGTGATCGCGCAGAAGGACACTTCCGCGCCCGACGTCACCATCAAGGTCACCGGCTACCAGTGGAAATGGGGCTACGACTACCTGAGGGGCGAGGGCGAGGGCATCAGCTTCGTGTCGACGCTCTCAACGCCGCGCGAGCAGATCGAAGGCCACGCGCCCAAGGGCGAGCACTACCTGCTCGAAGTCGACAACGAGATGGTGGTGCCGATCGGCAAGAAGGTGCGCATCATCACCACCGCCGCCGACGTGATCCACGCCTGGTGGATTCCCGCCCTCGGCGCCAAGCAGGACGCGATCCCCGGCTTCCTGCGCGACATCTGGTTCCGCGCCGAGCAGACCGGAACCTACCGCGGCCAGTGCACCGAGCTCTGCGGCAAGGAGCACGGGTTCATGCCGATCGTGGTGCGCGTGGTGTCGGCAGAAGACTATTCGAAGTGGGTGGGCGACCAGAAGAAGGCGATGGCCGCCTCGGCCGACGATCCGGGCAAGACCTGGGACCTGAAGGAGCTCGCCGCGCGCGGCGAGAAGGTCTATGCCGCGAACTGCGTCGCCTGCCACCAGGCTTCCGGCCAGGGCCTCGCCGCGATGAAGGCGCCGGCGCTTGCCGGCTCCAAGTTCGTCACCGGGGCCGAAGCGGGGGCCATCGACACGGTGCTGAACGGGCGCCCGAACACCGCGATGCAGGCGTTCGGCAAGCAGCTCTCCGACACCGAGATTGCGGCGGTGATCACGTTCACGCGCAATTCCTGGGGCAACAAGGCGAGCGACGTCCAGCCCGCCGAAGTCAAGGCAAGAAGGAAATAGATCCATGAGCTCTGTCGTCCACGACCACGATCACCCGCACGGCCACGACCACGCCCACGGTCATGGCGACCACCACGGCGGCTACGGCGGGATCATGCGCTGGATCACCACCACCAACCACAAGGACATCGGCACGCTGTACCTGTGGTTCAGCTTCATCATGTTCTCGATCGGCGGGCTGATGGCGGTGGGCATCCGCATGGAGCTGTTCTCGCCCGGGCTGCAGGTCATGGACCCGGACTTCTTCAACCAGCTCACCACCATGCACGGCCTGATCATGGTGTTCGGCGCGATCATGCCGGTGTTCGTCGGCTTCGCGAACTGGCAGATCCCGATGATGATCGGGGCGCCCGACATGGCGTTCGCCCGCCTCAACAACTGGTCGTTCTGGCTGCTGCCGTTCGCCGCCACGCTGCTCGTGCTTTCGTTCTTCACGCCGGGCGGCGCGCCCGGCGTGGGCTGGAC
>Ga0137428_1000644_pt1 | contig 14721 bp, 14 predicted proteins | sample EasRivERMZT718_2_FD_102305 | JGI IMG/M metagenome (GOLD analysis project Ga0137428, IMG submission 102305) | Soil microbial communities from meander-bound floodplain in the East River, Colorado, USA - East River MetaG ERMZT718_2 | ecosystem: Environmental > Terrestrial > Soil > Floodplain ...
CTCAACATTTGAGATAAAACGCCAATGCCATTCTCTTGGAAGAGGAAAGGTCAGATCGCCTTTCCGCTCTTTTTTTCGCGCCGACGGGACTAACGTAACTTGGCGGGCTGTTATTGTGGCAAAAACTAGGGAGCGAGAGTTCGTGACCTTGGGTCTCATTCAAATGAGCACCGATCAAAGTCTCGGCGCGAACCTCGCCACCGTGCTGTCACGGATCCGCGCTGCTGCCAAAAGAGGGGCACAGATCGTCTGCCTTCAGGAATTGTTCCGTTCGCGGTACTTTTGCCAGAGCGAAGATCACCGGAACTTCAAGCTTGCTGAAACCATTCCAGGTCCGAGCACCGAGGCTCTCGGAAAACTCGCCAGCGACAACGAGCTCGTGATCGTCGCGTCGCTCTTTGAAAAACGATCGGCCGGCATCTATCACAATACGGCTGTCATCATCGATGCCGACGGATCCATCGCGGGCAAGTACCGCAAGATGCATATTCCGGATGACCCGCTTTACTACGAAAAATTTTACTTTACCCCCGGCGATTTAGGTTTTCCGAGTTTTCAAACCCGCTACGCAAAGATCGGCGCGCTGGTTTGCTGGGACCAATGGTTTCCGGAGGCGGCTCGGCTGATGTCATTGGCGGGAGCTCAGATTCTTTTCTATCCCACCGCCATCGGTTGGATTCCGAAGGAGCCGCGTGCGGCGGCCCAGAGCCAGCGCGCGGCTTGGGAGGTCATCCAGCGATCCCATGCCGTGGCCAACGGTGTCTATGTCGCCGCTGTCAATCGAGTGGGTCGTGAGGGAAAACTCAGATTCTGGGGCAATTCCTTCGTTGCCGGTCCTTTCGGGGAAATCCTGGTCCGTGCATCCGGTGAACGCGATGAGATCCTCATCGCAAAGTGCGATCTAAGTAAAATTGAAGAGACTCGCCAGAGCTGGCCCTTCCTCCGCGATCGGCGCATCGATGCCTATGGATATTTGCAATCACGCTTTATTGAAAAATCCGACGGGGACTAAATATCGGGCCTTTGCTTCAGCCATGACCCTCCCATGACCCCAATTGACGCGAGCCCAGCCAACCCGCGCACATGCGGCTATGCCATGCCCGCAGAGTGGGCGCTTCATCGAGCGACCTGGCTGTCCTGGCCGCACAATCGGGAAACCTGGCCAACGGAGTTGGAGGCGGTCCAAGAAATCTGGGTCCGGATGATGCAAACGCTGGCGTCCCACGAACAGGTGGCGCTGTTGGTCAATGACGAAAAAACCCAACGAGACGTTACGGCGCGACTCGAGAACGTCGGAGCGGCAATGGAGAATGTATCGATCCTCAAAATGCCTACCGTGGACGTTTGGATGAGAGACTACGGCCCGACATTTCTCACAGGGGTGGATCGTTACAATCCGCTGGCAATCAATGATTGGGTCTTTAATGGCTGGGGGAGAAAATACCAATCCTACGAAAATGACGACCGGATCGCCAAAGACATCGCCTCCTTATTAAGCATCCCGGTATTCAATCATGACGTCGTGCTTGAAGGTGGTTCCATCGAGGTGAACGGCGCCGGAACCTGTATGACTACGGAGCAGTGTCTATTGAACAAGAACCGCAATCCGTCGATGAGCCGTAGGGAGATTGAGCAATTTCTGAGAGATGCGCTGGGCGTCCGTCACATCGTCTGGTTAGGGGAGGGAATCGTCGGCGACGATACTGACGGACATATCGATGACATTGCCCGTTTCATCAATCCGACAACCGTGGTTTGTGTCCTTGAAGCAAACTCCCGGGACGACAATTACACTCCCTTGCGAGAGAACCACGAGCGTCTTCAGGGCGCGCGTGATCAAGACGGCAATAGATTTTGCGTGGTGACGCTCCCTTGCCCCGCGCCGATCGCAGATCACGGGGCACGCTTGCCAGCGAGTTACGCGAACTTTTACATCGCCAATGAGGCCGTGTTGGTTCCGGTATTCGATGATCCCAATGATGTTAAATCTCTGGGAATCCTGCAGGAGCTTTTTTCCGACCGCAAGGTGTTGGGCTTGCCTTGTCGGGTCGTGGTCGCGGGGTTAGGCGCAATCCACTGCGTGACGCAGCAAGAGCCGACTATTTTGGCCCGCGGGCCTTGACAATGCCTCCTGGGCATCCCTATTCTACGTCATTCGTATGGGTCAGGTCATTCAGCTTGAGGCGATCCATCAGGCACGCCGCCGCCGGTCTGAAAAGGTCAGCATGGAGCAATGCGTGGAACTACTCGAGTGGAATCTGAAGAAAAGCCTCGACGACTATTTATCCTCGCCTTCCGAAGAGCGGTCCATTCGGGCGACTCAGATCCGTAAGCTTAGCGAAATTCTCGAGTACGCGCTAAGACTTCTGTAAGCCCATTCCTGGAAGTCGTGGAATCTCTAAGTCCGATTTCACTTATTTTGCTTTTCTCCCTCGGCCTCCTGCTTTTGGGTGGGTTCTTATTAGCTCGTATTCGAACCCTGTTGGAAGATAAAAAAGAGGGTCAGTCATTGATGCTCATGCAGCAGCAAGTGGACCAGCTTCGTATCCAACTATGCAAGACGATGGACAACAATAGTCAGCTCGTTCAGCAGCAGTTGGGGCAAGTACTTAGTCACGTGAACGATCGACTCAAGGAGAATGCCGAGATTCTACAGAGGACGCAACAGAGCCTCGGTGAAAGGCTCGACAACGCTGCCCGAGTCGTGAGCAATGTTCAGAGAAGCCTGGGGGGGCTTGAGGAAGCGAATCGCAAGATCTACGAAGTGGGGAAGGATATAGCCTCCTTACAGGAGATCCTTCGCGCGCCGAAGCTTAGAGGAGGACTGGGGGAGTTTTTTTTGGAAGATCTACTGGCTCAAATCCTTCCTGCCAATCATTTTACTGTCCAGCACGCTTTCCACAGCGGGGAGAAAGTGGACGCGGTGATTAAGCTCGGGATGTTCTTGGTTCCCGTGGATGCCAAATTCCCATTGGAAAATTTCAAGCGAATGCTCGGAGCCGTGACCGATGAGGAGAAGGCACGAACCAAGAGGCAGTTTGTCAATGATGTCAGAAAGCATATTGACGCAATTGCAGGCAAATATATCCTGCCCGATGAAGGGACTTATGACTTCGCCCTGATGTATATTCCGGCGGAGAATGTTTACTACGAGACGATTATCAAGGATGATGCCGAGGGAGAGAAGAATCTCAGTCAGTACGCATTGAGCCGACACGTAATTCCGGTGTCGCCCAACAGCTTCTACGCGTATTTGCAAGCCATCGTCCTTGGTTTGAAGGGACTGAAGGTCGAGGAACGCGCTAAAGAGATTGTCCAATACCTAAGCCGCCTGCAGGGTGATTTCCTAAAGTTCCGTGATGATTTTGGCGTGCTGGGCAAACATTTGGGGCATGCTCAAGCGAGTTATCAAAATACCGACAAGCGTCTGGATCAGTTCGGTGAACGATTGCTTTCCGCCGATACGGATGAAAGGCTTTTCGAAAGGCCTTCCCATGACTGCAAAACAGGATAAAATACTCCTTCGAAACAGCGAGGGTGGCCCTACGTGAGGTTGAGTCTTTTCTCTCGATTAATTCTCGGATATCTGGCTGTCTTGGCGTTGGTGATTGCCGTGAGCCTTTACGCCCTCCGGGAACTTCAACGCTTCGACGACATCACCCAGTCGATTCTCGACAAAGACAACCGCATTCTCGATTATGAAAAAAAACTCGGCGACAGCTTTCTATCGCAGGTTCGTTACGAACGGAAGTTTGTGATTGCAAAAGATCAGGCATTGTACCGCGAGTTTCGCAAATTCAAAAGTGACTTTGAGCGTGACCTAAGCGAAGTGGTGATGTTTGCAGACCCCAATGTGCTGGCGCTATTGAACCAGGTCAAACAAGAGTACGAGCGCTATCAGGAGTTGTTTGCCAAAGAAACAGCGCATATTAAGGCTCATCAGGAGTATCCGCAAGCATGGTACCACACCGCGAAAAACCGAATCACGGACACGATTCTGGAATCATTGGAGAAACTGCAAACCGAAAGGCAACAGGGCACCTATCGCAAGGTCAGAGAGTTGGCCGATGCTGGAGCGCGGGCCCGAGAGGCAGCCGTAACGATTACGATTGCCTCCCTGCTGTTTATTCTGATTCTTTCTCTAGTGATTGCCCGGAGTATTACAAGACCTATCGCCATTCTAAAAAATAAGACCCGGGAAATTGCCAAAGGTCGATTCGAGGGAGATTTGCGTCTCTCTTCGCCGCCGGAAATTGGCGAGCTCGCGGCATCCTTCAATCTTATGTGTCGTAGGTTAAGCGAGCTCGACAAGATGAAGACCGACTTTTTCGCTTCAATGTCTCATGAGTTACGTACCCCTTTAACCTCGATTAAAGAGGGGACAGGGTTGCTGCTGGAAGGAGTAGGAGGGGCAACGACAGAAAAACAGAGAAAACTGCTGACGATCCTTGCCGAAGAAAGTAACCGGCTTATTGGTCTGGTCAATTCTTTGTTGGATTTCTCGAAAATGGAGGCCGGGATGATGACTTACAGCTTTGAGAAAGCCAGTCTGGCCCCATTGATCAAGAAGGCCGTAGGTGAGATAACACCTCTGGTAGAGGCGAAGGGTATACAGTTGGAAACCGAAGTCGCCGACGTGCTTCCGACGGTGAAACTAGATCGCGAGAGGATCCTACAAGCTTTACGCAATCTAATCGGCAACGCGATCAAGTTTACGCCTAAAGCCGGGCGTGTCAAAGTTTCCGCGAGACCGGTAAATGGCAAAGTGGAAGTTTCCGTTCGAGATACCGGCCCGGGGATCGCGGCAGAGAATTTAAAAACGATATTCGACAAATTTCAACAAGGAAACTCGGCGGGAGCATTCTCGGCCAACGGCACGGGACTAGGCTTAGCGATTGCTAAACACATAATTATATCTCATGGTGGTGAGATATGGGTGGAAAACCAGCTAGACCAAGGCAGCACTTTTATATTCGTATTACCCTGCTGATTCTCTGTTTTGGGGGTTGCGCGCTATTCAAAAAAGAGGTACCGAAAGCAAAAGCTCCGGAACCGGAGGTCGTCATGGAGCCGCAGGCGGTTCCGAAACCGCCGGTCATTGAAGCACCCAAAGAAGTTGTTTCGGAGCGTCAAGAAGCCGATGAGTATCTAGTGCTGGCGCAAAATCTTCTAGCTAGAGGTGACTATGAAGGGTCCTTGCGGGAAAGCCAAAGGGTGTTAAGTGTGTCCAAGGATCAGCCACCGGCTGACACGGCAATCTTTAATATGGGGCTTATCTATGCCCATCCGAAAAATCCAAAAAAGGACAATAAGCGAGCCATCTACTTTTTCAACCGGGTCATCAAAGGCTACCCAGAAAGCTCTTGGGCGGAACAGGCTAGAATTTGGGTTGGGGTATTAGATGGCATGGAAAAACTGAAGCAGGTGGATATTGAGATTGAAGAAAGGAAACGTGATAGATCGCGCTAGAGGGCTAGAGATGTCAGGCAAGATTCTCGTAGTGGATGATGATGCAAACCTCCTCGAGCTTGTCAAAATAAGGCTTGAATCGGCGGGTTACGATGTGGCGTCTCTCCTCGAGGGGAGAGATGCGGTTACGGCAGTAAGAGCGCAACCCTTTGACCTCTGTCTGCTTGACCTTATGCTTTCGGATCGGGACGGTATCTCCTTGATGGAAGAAATCCACGGGGTGAATCCCGACCTGCCCGCCATTATTCTTACGGCGCACGGGACTATTGAAAGTGCCGTGGAGGCCATGCGAAAAGGGGCCTATAGCTATCTTACTAAGCCCTTTGAACCTCAGGATTTGCTTCTTCAAATTGAAAGAGCGCTCGATCACAGGAGGCTCAATTCTGAGATCAAGCGACTAAAAGGGTTATTGGAAGAGACAAATAACTTTGGCAATATCATCGCCCGTAGCTCCAGAATGCGATCTGTCTTAGATGTCGTCACCCGCATTGCCAAGCTTGATTCTACGGTATACATCCACGGGGAGAGCGGCACGGGCAAGGAACTCATTGCAAAAGCGATTCATCTTGCGAGCGCAAGAAACGACAAGGCCTTTATGCCCCTGAACTGCGCCGCGTTACCCGAAACATTGCTCGAAAGCGAGCTCTTTGGTCATGAGAAGGGTGCCTTTACCGGGGCGGTGAAAAGCACTAAAGGACTTTTCACTCAGGCGCATGGGGGGACTTTATTCCTGGACGAAATCGGCGACATGCCGCTTTCCACACAATCCAAGCTGCTTCGCGTGTTGCAGGAGCGACAGTTTTATCCGGTGGGCAGTGAATCGCCCATCGACGTGGACGTGCGTGTGATCGTTGCGACTAATAAGGATCTCGAGGATCAAGTAAAGAAGGGATTATTTCGCGATGATCTGTTCTATAGGATTCATGTCATTCCGATTTATCTTCCCCCGTTGAGAGAGAGAAAAGAAGACGTTGTACCGTTGGTCGAACACTTCTTGAAGAAATACAGCGAACAAATGAAAAAGGAAGTGAGGGGATTGACTCCTGAAGCTATAAGAAAGCTAATGCTCCACGAGTGGCCGGGGAACGTGCGGGAGCTCGAAAACACCATTGAATACGCCGTAGCCATGGCGCAAAAGGACATTATCGCCGATGACTCCGTGCTGCAATCCAAGGCTACCGCACTGGACACAGGAAGGGGCTTAGAGCTTGACAGAAGAGATGGCTCTCAGGAGCGACTAAGACCGCTCAAGGATGCGCGAGATGCGTTTGAAAGAGACTACTTGGTGCAAGTGCTTTCCATGACCGAAGGCAATGTCAGCCAGGCCGCGAAACTCGCGGGTAAATACCGCGCCGATTTCTATGAGCTCCTCAAAAAGCACGACCTCAAAGTCGAGGAATTCAAGCGAATGAAAACGGGCATGCCCAATTGATTGGTTTCCCTCCCGCAATTTTTTCCCAGCCTGTGGGCCGGTAGTGGTTCTCAGCGACATCCGCGAAGCGCTGCCCCACCCTTTGGAGTCCATGCTCCGATATGAAGGGAAACCCCTTCATAAAAAGCGCGATGAAATGGACCATTGACGAAAACCATTGATAATTCAAGTATATCTCTAGTTGGTACGCTGTTTGCTAAGTGAAATTGCCCAGTTTCTTCTGGTGCACTGTGGCAAACGTCCAAACAGTATTAGTTGTCGATGATGATGAACTTTTGGCGCGGATGATCAGCGAATTTTTAGTGGGGAAAGGCTTTCACGTTTGGACGGCTCGCGACGGGCTGCAAGGTTATTCGAGCTACCGCCGATGCCAAACCGAGATGGTCGTGACGGACATTGAAATGCCGCACTTGGATGGTTTCGACATGATGCGCTGCATTAGAACGATCAATCCTTCAGTAAAGACGATCTATATGAGTGCTGCCCCTACGCAGTATCGCGGAGCGTTGATAATGGAAGCCCAGAAATTCGCCGCCGCTACGCTCAGGAAACCGTTTGTCGGGATGGAACTATTGAACATCCTGCTGTCGGCTAGCGACAAAGTCACACCGGTTCTGCCGAGATATGAATTGTCGGGCGATGAAAAGAAACTTGTTTGGAAGGAGGCTGGGTGACCCAATCCAGCAAAAACGAGTTGTTACAAAATGGAACAAATCAGGTATCAGCAGTCGGTCATAAAGTTGGGCATTCCCGCACTCGAATGTCCTGCACGTAGTGAATGGTTTTCCCTTCATACATGGGCTTAGCGCTTCCTAAAATTCAAATTCTTCAAGGCACGGCGGTGTGGCATGCCTCTTGGTTTCTTTATTATAGTTTTTAATCAGGAAGTATTAACGGGTGGTAAAAAAGGAGGAAAAAGGTTTATGAAACGATGTGCCCACAATCGGGCTAAGCATTTTGTCACAACAGGGGCTTTAGGTGCTTTGCTCTTCACGCAAGGATGCATTGCCACGCGTGATTGGGTCAAGGAACAAATGGATCCCCTGTCCACGAGAGTTTCGCAGGGTGAGGAAAGACTGACTAAAGCTGAAGGTCAGATCGGAACCTTGGATAACCGCATGGGTGGAGTCGAAGGGAAGCTGGGCCAATATGAAGGTCGACTCGGTCAGTTCGAAGGTCGGCTCGGTCAAGTGGATGCGAAAACCGACAAAGCTCTCAATTCCCTGGCCAATTTAAGGCTAGATCGGCGTTTCATCATCGATATGAAAGAGGGAGCCAATTTCGCGTTCAACTCGGCAAATCTGCCAGCGCAGGCGCAAAAGGAGATCGACGGTTTTCTGAGCGATCTCAAGGGTGACGCTGCTGGTGCGGATAGTACGGTCTTTCTTGTGGCCGGACACACCGACAATGCAGGCTCCGAAGACTTTAACTACGAGCTTGGGAAGAAGCGGGCCGACGCAGTAAGCCGATATTTGATCACTCAAAAGAAGATGGATCCACTCAAGGTGATATCGGTGTCCTACGGAGAAAGCGCACCTTTGCAGGACAACAGCACGAGCCAAAGCCGGGCCAAGAACCGCCGGGTCGAAATTTTGGTTTATCGGGAAGGGATTACCTCCGCGCCGAGTACTGCCGCCACGCCCTCATCACCGTCAGAGCCACGCGCGTCTCAGCAGACAGGAGACCGACTGAGTCAACGATAAGACCTGAGAAAATTTCTCGTGACGATAGCACAAAGGCGGGGCGCATGCCCCGCCTTTGTTATTTGTAAAGGCTATCGATATAGCCGCTATCATCTAGTTCTCGGACGTAGTGAGTGTTCCAGAGCCCAAGTGGGTTGAAGCTTGCAATTTCTGGATTACGCCTAACCGCGAGCTGAAAAACATTGGCGACGGCTTCGATGGAAGGGTAAGGTTTTCGCTCTAATGAATTGGCCCATTCCTCGTAAAGCGTCTCGACCTCTTCATCCGACCCCAAATGCAGAATCGGGGCCGCGTGCTCTTTGAGGATCTCCAGAGTCTCTTGCTTTCGTGTGATAAAAAAGTGAATCACATCTACGAACCCCCGAATGAGATGCCGGATTTTCGCTTCATGACCTCTTACGAAATCCATTGTTGTCGTCAAAGTCACGCCCCGTATCATCGGCATCGCGCGCACGAGAATCACATGAGCGCCGGCTCTTGCCGCGCGCTTGTCGTGGGGAAGGGTGACAAAAGTTCCGGCGAATTCTCCGTTCAATACCCGCTTCCAACGTTCCTCCGTCGGGCCACGTAATTCTACCAGCTCTACATCACCTCGATCTACATCGAGTCCTTCTTGCCGTAAGAATAGCCAGATATTCAACCCGGCGTGAGAGGTTAGCTTGTCGGCGACTATTTTCTTGCCCTTGAGGTCCGCTACTGATCGAATGCCGTTTGTCACCACTAGTCGGTTCTCCGTCCAATTGTTGCCGGCTTGCGCCAGGTGGACAAAGTCCTCACCGTTGGCGTTCCTCACGTAAAGATTATGATGATTTCCTGATATGAGATCGACATCGCCCTTCTTCAGCGCTTCTACCGCTTTCTCTCGTACTAGTTGAGGGGAGGTGTTAACCGCAAGGCCGTTCTTCTCCCAGACTCCAGATTTTTCAGCTACGACCCAAAGCGGCGCGTGGGAGTTAGAACGATAAATGATTCTCAGTTCTGCAAGGGCCATGAGAGTTCACCTCCTCGATAGATTTGGCTTCTGGCGGTCGCCCGTATGGTTCGCTTGCACCCATTCGCTAGGAGTGAAGTCGCAGTCCATACCACAGCGTGATGAGGGTAAGCATGAGAATAATCCCGTTCGAGCTTTTTAGTTTATAGAGAAGGGAGTCAAATTCTTGAGGTGTGACCCTATCCCCTCCCTCATATCGCCTGACAAAACGGTGGGCTATGCCCATGGACTGATACACGCTAACGATCACGAGAAAGAATACGACAAACAGCTTTATGCCCAAGTCATAGCCAACCTGTTTCACGAACAGTTCGCGATAGGCGGCCTTCAAGTCTGTCAATAGGAAAGCGCCAGTGAAAAGTAGGACGCCTAAGGCACCGACTTGGAGTGGGTTGTAGAGTTTAAGACCACGAATGAGAAACTGGACCTTGTCCTTGTGATTCTCGAGTCTTGACGCCGCGGGTAGCAACATTACCCAGAGACCGACGATGGCCCCCAAATACACGGCAAGGGCTATAAGGTGAAGCCAGGAGTTGAGCATTCGAGAAAAAGATTACCCCCATCCGAAGCGCGATCCTTTTTTCAGCGGCTTGCCCGGCGCGTCATAGGTTTCGCCGATGGCGTCAAGCTGCTGGCGAATCTTGTGCAAGTCTTGTTGCTGGCGGGCCTGGAAGGCCTCTGTCTCCTTGGCGCGCCGTTCGCTAAACTCCTCAAGCTCTTGCTGGCGTCTAGTCTCGAATTCGGTTTGGTCATGTTCCCACTTTTCGTAAGAATCCTTCAGTACGGTTCGAATATGAAAATTTAGATTGTCACGCACAACCATTGATTTGTTGCAGTGCGGGCAGAAAATGACGTTGCCGATCATAAAGTTTCGCACCGGCTCGACATGGGGTTGGTTGCATTTGAAGCAGCGAACTGGAATTTCCCATGTCGCGATATCCGGGAGTGCAACAAAATTAATGTCGGGCTCCCTATACCCCGGGGTCGCAGCTGCGATTGCTGCCGTAGTTGGGCTGGTAACTTGCCCACTCGCGTTCCCCGATGCAGTTGCACCACCCGCGGGAGCCTCTTTCTTCGTTGCTGCCGCTGTCGAGTTGCTTTGGCCCTTCCGAAAACGGGATTCAAAATTATCTTCGAATCGCGTATCCGGATGCAACTCACGAGCCCGCGCGATCAACGCCTCTTCCGTCTCGATATTGTTTGGGTCAGTAACGCAGCAGTCCACCGGGCAGACCGCAGCGCATGCTTCGTAATCGTGAAAACCGACGCATTCCGTGCACAGCTTTGGATCGATGACAAAAATTGTTTCGCCCTGCGTGATCGCATTGTTTGGGCACTCAGGTTCACAGGCGCCGCAATTAATGCAATCGTTGGTAATCATTGTTGCCATTTAACTTGATCCCCTAGAGTTCGAAGGAATTGTTATGCGAACAATCACTCAATCCTAGATGAAAACCCGAAAGCTTGCAAATCGACGAGCCAATCACGGGCAATAGTGAAAAGCCTGGGGGCGTTTGTTAGGAGGACCTCAACTTGATCGACAGTCGATCTAAGGGGAACGCCTATTCTTTGCGCTTGGAAGTGGAGGTGAATGTGAGTTATAAAGAATTATGAAGATCTCAAAATCGAAGATTTTGCTTGCCGTCGTAGCCTTTGGCGCTGGACTTATCTCTATTCCTAGTCAGTCGTCGGCCGCGGATAAATCAAAGAAACTAAGATTGGCCTACTCGGGTTGGGAAATCGGTACTGCGGTGGCCTATGTAGGGGTCGATTCCGGCCTTTTTAAGAGGCACGACCTCGAGATTGAAGAGCTACCTATAAGGGACACACTCTCGGCGGGGGTTCAGTCACTTCTGGGAGTGGATTTGCTCATCGGCTTTGGTAATCCGTTGGCGATTCTCCAACCCGTTGCTGGGGGAGCAGATCTTAGCTTGGTGGGCGCACACGTGAGTTTCGACCATTACGGTATGGGTGTGGCCTCGTCTATTTCTGCCGTTAAGGATCTCAGGGGCAAGAAAATCGGCGTTTCTGCCTTAGGCACACGATCTGACCTAGTCGCCCGCGTTATTCTGAGACGCGCCGGCCTGGATCCCGCGAAGGATGTTGAAGTAGTTGCGGCAGGCCTTTCGCCCGCTAGAGCCCTGGCACTTTCGAAAAACCTTGTCCAGGGCGCGCCTTTGAGTCCTGACGTGGCTGCTGAGGCACAAAAGCTAGGGATTAAAATACTCGAAGTAAGACCCGTCCCCGTGGTGACGGATTTGATCATAACCACCCGCTCGTTCGTTAAGAGAGAGGAAGACATCGTGCGCCGCTTCATGAAGGGCTATGCCGCCGCCATCCATCATTTTGTAACGAAACGCGACGACAGTCTCGCAATCCTCAAAAAGTATTTCCCTGGCAATCAAGCGGTAACCGTGGATGCAATGTATGACAATTTTGCCGCCCAGCTGCGACCCCTTCCAGAGCTGACTCCTGAAGCCATCCAGGCTATCGTGGACGTTGGCGCTGTGGCGGATCAGCGCACGAAATCGCTGAAGCCCACGGACATCATCGAGCCGCGCTTTCTGGAAGAGCTTAAAGGAAGCAAGTTTCTCAAGGACCTTTACACTGAAAAGGTTAGCTTGTAGCTAAGTTCCGGGGTCCCCTCACCCTCCCTTTTGGAGCAGCGAATGCTGCCGCGTCGGTTACCCGAGCACCCAAAACGGGTTCGTTATTCGATGCGACTGATGGTTTTTGTTGTGGATTGAGAAAAATCGACATGGAGAAAGTTATGAGACTCAAAGACCAAGTTGCGATTGTCACTGGCGCAGGGCGCAATATCGGTGAAGACATTTGCAAGCTTTTTATTCATGAGGGAGCCAAAGTCGCGGTGGTCGATCTAGACCATGGCCGGAGCAGTCGTGTGGCGAGCGAGATCAACGCTGCCCAGCCGGGAAAGGCGATTGCTGTTGTCTGTGACGTTTCGTCAGCGAATTCGGTGGAGAAGATGGTCCAATGCGTAGTGCAGGAGTTCGGGGGCGTCGATATTCTGATAAACAACGCGGCCTGGACAGATCATAAGACGATCTTTGATATAACCGAGGAAGAATGGGACCAGACCATGAACGTTTGCTTACGGAGCGTCTGGTATTGCACTCGAGCGGCAGCACGGGTAATGATCGATCAGAAGAGAAAGGGAAAGATCATTAATATTGCATCCACCTCGGGCCATTGGGGACGTAAGGAGGCGACCGCTTATACGACTGCCAAAGCCGGAGTTTTGAATCTGACTCGTTCCATAGCTGTTCAGCTGGCGCCCGAAGGTATCCGTGTTAACTCCATCTCACCCAACCGGATCGGTTCGCCGGTCGGCCAGGAGGCAGTGCCGGAAAATCGTTTTGTTAAAAACCTCGCCGGTCGGCGTGGCTTACCGGGGGACATCGCCAAGGCAGCAGTTTTTCTAGCATCGGATGAATCCGACTTTATCTATGCTGTCGATCTGCCGGTGGACGGAGGTGCCTTGGCAATCCGCGACTGATGGGACTGTCAGCGATTGGGTTCATCATTTTTGAAACATAGCCCATCGGAGGGAATGCGGCGTGGGAATGAGCATCAACACCGCCGTACTACTTCTTGGACTCAGGACGGAGCGTGGATCCTTCCATCTTCAAGAAGGCTTGGTCCACGGTTTTGTTCCACTCGAGGTTGCGAAGCTGCATTTGAACCCGGTTGAGCAGATCTTGGTTGTTGACGGGTTTGGCGACAAATTCGCTGACACCGAGATCCATGGCCGCGGCGCGTGTTTTCATATCGTCTCTGGCCGTGAGTAAGATAATCGGAATCCACGGAGCAATCTGCTTTAGTTCTTCGCAAACCTGAAGGCCGTCCATCACAGGCATCATTACGTCCAAGAGGATGAGATCAGCAGGGCGGCGCCTGACGATCTCCAGGCACTCGTTACCACTCGAGACGCCTTTTACTGACAGTCCATGCATGGAAAGCAGCAGCACAAGGAACTCCAAGACCTCCTTGTTGTCGTCCACCACCAGGATTGTTGGGGTTGATTCCTGTTTTGCTGTCAGGCATCCCGCGTTCATTATTGCTCAATCGCTGAAGATCTAACCGTTCTTGCCAGGATCAGAGGCGGCCAGGAGCGCCGATGAAGTCTCTTGCCGCTCCATAGCGACCGCTCCGCCCTTAAGGGTCGGCTTTCGTCTCAGTTTCGCGACCAGTGTGGTGCGTTTCAATCCAAGCATTCGAGCGGCCGCACTCTTGTTGCCGTTGGTAAGCCGCAACGCTTCTTCCATCAGTCGATATTGAAGCTGCTCGGTGGCGTCGCGTAAATCGATCTGACCGCTCCCCAGGGTCGGTTGGGGACATTTCTTGTCAGAGACATAGGAGCGAATATTAGGCGGTAGATCCTTTAAATCGGTAACGCCGTTGTCACTCAAAATCACTAACCGTTCGACAAGGTTTTCTAACTCGCGAATATTGCCCGGCCAGTCGTATTCCCAAAGATAAATCATCGCCTCTCTAGTAATCTTCACCGAAACGCCATGTTTTCGGATCGATTTCTCTAGGAAATGATTGACGAGAAGCGGAATATCCGAACGTCGTGCCCGAAGCGGGGGCAGATGAAGCGGAATGACCTGCAGTCGAAAAAAAAGATCCTCGCGAAAGGAACCTCTTTCCACCTGGTGCGCAAGATCCTTATTTGTCGATGCAATGACTCGTACCTGAACGTCAACCGAATGATCTGCGCCGATGGGTCTTACTTTCCCGTCTTGTAGTACGCGCAGGAGTTTCGCTTGTAAAGCTAGAGGCAGCTCGCCGACCTCGTCAAGCAATATCGTTCCGTGGTTAGCAAGTTGAAACAGTCCGGCGCGGGAAGAGTGTGCACCGGTAAAGGCGCCGCGCGTGTGACCAAAAAGCTCGCTCTCCAGCAGGTTTTCCGGAATGGCTGCGCAGTTAACTGGGACAAAGGGGCGATCGGCCCTAAGGCTTAGGTTGTGAATGGCCCGGGCGACAAGTTCTTTCCCAGTACCACTTTCGCCGGTGATGAGGATGGTTACGTCGGTGACTGCGATGCGTTGAATGATTTCATAGACTTTCGTAACCGAGGGGTGCGCGCCGATCATGCCCGAAGC
>Ga0137428_1000647_pt1 | contig 14693 bp, 8 predicted proteins | sample EasRivERMZT718_2_FD_102305 | JGI IMG/M metagenome (GOLD analysis project Ga0137428, IMG submission 102305) | Soil microbial communities from meander-bound floodplain in the East River, Colorado, USA - East River MetaG ERMZT718_2 | ecosystem: Environmental > Terrestrial > Soil > Floodplain ...
CGGCCGACACCGGATGCGCGCGTATCGATGCCGCTCGCATGGGACGAGATCGCGCAATGCGATCCGGAGGCATTTACGTTGATCACCGCACCCGAGCGTTTCGCTGAACGCGGCGACGCATCGGCGGGCATCGATGCCGCCGCGGGGTCGCTCGACCAGTTGCTCGCACTGTCGGCCGCGCAGAAAGCCTCCGGACTCCAAGACGCGCCCTGGCCGCCGCACTACGAGAAGAAACCGGGAGAACCGCCGCGCGTCGCGCCTTCTCGGCGGAAGATGGCGGACGGACCGGCGAAGGGAAGCGGCCGCCGACAATCGAGCCAACCCCTCATCACGATCGCGAAGGCAGAGCACAAGGAAGACGCGCTGGCCGGACTCGAGCGCTGGAAAGCGCGGCATCCGAGGGCGGCGGCACTGCTCGCGGTGGACGATGTCCTCGTCGACTCGATGCGCGGCCGATCGAGCACCTGGACCCGCATCCGGGTCAACTTGCGGCACGTTCCCGTCGCAGACCGGCCGGCCGAAGAACCGCCCGATCCCGACTACGATCCGTGGGCCGGCTTGCGGCGAGAACCGGACGACCCGGATGCTCCGCCCCGCCCGGATGCTCCGCCCCGCCCGGACGTTCCGCCCCGGCCCAAGGTTCCGCCGGGTCCCAAGGCACCCCGCGCTCCGAAGACGCGCTCCAGCTCATAAGCCGGCGTGACTTCCAGCTGATCGTAGCGGCATTCTCGCGGCCGCTTGTCGGGACGCCAGCGCACGAACTGGGCCGCGTGGCGGAAGCGCGTCCCCTGCATGTGGTCGTACGCCACCTCACAGACGCGCTCGGGTCGCAGCGGCACCCAGCTCAAGTCTTTGCCCCGATTCCACCGGCTGGTGGCACCGGGCAGGCGCTGTCCTTTCGCGCTCGCCTCCGCCTGCGCCTCGGCCCACTCGCCCCAAGGGTGATTTTCGAGGGCATGCTCTCTGAGCGGCGCCAGCTCAGCGACCAGCTGCTTTCGCACCGCAGTGGTGAAGGCCGCAGTCACGCCGACGTGATGGAGCGTACCCGCGTCGTCGAAGAGACCGAGGAGCAGCGAGCCCACCATCGTGCCCGGGTGGTTCTTTTGCCAGCGGAAGCCTGCGACGACGCAGTCCGCCGTCCGCGTGTGTTTGACCTTGATCATGGTGCGCTCGCCGGCTCGATAGGGCGCATCTAGACGCTTGGCCATGACGCCATCGAGGCCGGCGCCCTCGAACCGTCGAAACCAATCTTCCGCGAGCTGGCGATCGGGCGTGGCCGGCGAGAGATGCACGGGGGGCGTGGCGGACGCCAGCACCTGCTCGAGCCGCGCGCGCCGCGCGGAGAGCGGCATCCCCCGCAGGTCCTCGTCGCCGAGCGCGAGCAAGTCCCAGGCCACGAACGAGGCCGGAGCCTGCGACGCCAGGAGTTTCACCCGCGACGCCGCGGGATGGATGCGCAGCAGCAGAGCCTCGAAATCGAGCCCCTGGTCTCCGACGATCACGATCTCGCCGTCCACCACACAGCGCTCGGGAAGGGCGTCGGTCAAAGGCGCAATGAGCTCGGGAAAGTAGCGGTTCATCGGCTTCGAATCCCGACTCTGCAAGAGGATCTCGTCACCGTCGCGAAACACCAACGTGCGAAATCCATCCCACTTGGGCTCGAACTGCCAGTTATCGCCATGGGGCAGCGCCTCTGCGGCGCTGGAGAGCATGGGCTCGAGGGGCGGGTCAAATGGCAGGTGCATCCATCAATCCTAGATGTTCGAGCGCGGGCGCGGGAGGCGCAAACATCGCCCTCACTCTGCAGCGAGCTCGCGATAGCGCTCGGGTGCGTACCGCGTGGCCAGGAGGCCGGAGGCCTCCTCGACCGCGATGGCCTGCACCAAGACACCCTCCTGCCCATACGGCAAGTACGACTGACACTGGCCGGACGGGCTGATGAGACTGGTCGCCGATTCCTGGAAGCGCAGGGCGTAGTTGACGCTGGCGAAGTAGATCGTGTTCTCGATGCTGCGCATCATCATCGCCTTCTCGTAGTAAGGCGCGCTGGCCGAGCCCCACTGCGTCAAGCGGACGCCCTCGCGCTCCGTACCCGTATGTTGAGGATGAAACACGATCTTGGCGCCCCGCACCGCCGCCCAGCGCACGGTCTCGGGGTAGCGCCAGCCCTCGTGGCAGATCGCGATTCCAAACTTGTTCCCGTTGACCTCGAAGATCCGCCGAGCATCTCCCGGCACATAGAACTGATCTTCGCTCGGGTCGATCTGGTTCTTGGTTTGGTACCCCTGGAGGCGACCTCGAGCGTCGACGACGAAGGCAGCGATTTGCCGGCCCGCCTCGGTGATCCTCTCCATCCCGAGAATGGTGGCGAGCGAATACGCTCGCGCCCACTGCGCCACCGCCTGGAGCGCCCGTTCTTGCTGCGGCCGCTCGAAGGGCCAGACCTCGAAGTCCTGGCCGCGCAAGCCAGGGAGATAGGCCTCGGGGAAGCACACGATCTCCGCTCCCCGGGCCGATGCCTCCGCCATGAGCCGCTGGATCTTTTCTAAGCCGTCTTCGAGATTCACGGCGACGCTGGGCGACGCCAGGGCGATGATCATGATTGCCCTCGATGGTTGCGTTCGTCGGGCGTCAATTCGGGACCTTGGCCTCGAGCTCCTGGAACCAGTTCAGAACCACCACGATCTGCGGCTGAACTGGCTCGCCGGCAAGCTTCATCGTCAAGAACTGTTGCCCGTCTGGCGTGACGTCATAGCTGCGCGCCGCACGGAAGACGCGCCGCACTTTTGGCCCGGAAGATCTTTCGAGAGGCGTGGTTTTTCCAGCCTGCGGCCCCCGTGTACTTTCTCCATGACGAAAGTGCCCGTTCTCCTAACCTTTCTACCGCACCTAAGCAGCTGTAGGGATCCCATGCTGCGTACCGCGCGATGCCTAAGTCAATGGTCGACAAGGGATTCCACTTATTCGACCGAACTGGCATGTTTGTCGCTAAGTGTAGAAGTAGCGGTCGCGGTCAAACTCAGACCAAATTCCACGATCCAACTGAACAACGAGGATCCGAAGGAAGAGGTGATGAAGAAAGACCGCGGCCGCGTTTTGTTTATCTACTCCATGGTCGAGGAGCGGACGCGCTGGACGCGGTTTCCTCCGCTGATCGATCGCCTCCTGATCGACCCCTTCCCTGATGGGTTCTTATCCCTCCTTGGCGGCTGGGACCTTCGCCTTTCCTCCCGCTTTCCTCGGCTGGGCCACTCGCGGACTCGAGGGCGGAAGCGGCGAAGATTCGACACCCATCCGGACCAGGACTCGATGCTCGCCGCCGTCGTCGCAAAGCGGGATGGCCCGATGATCCACCTCGACTCCGTCGAGCGTTGCTGCTGCGACTCCTCGGCAACATTGCTCGGGATTCGAGACCTCGATCACATAGGTCGTCCTTCCGCAGCGCCAGGTGAGGGAATAGCTCGGCCACCAGGCCGGAATCGATGGTGAAATCGCCATCGAGTCGCCGCGCCGCTCGAGCCCGAGGATGAACTCGACTCCCAGTCGATGCATCCAGGCAGCGGACCCCGTATACCAAGTCCAACCACCCCGACCCAGGTGCATGGGGTGGGCATAGACATCGGCGGCGACCACGTATGGCTCGACTTTGTACTGCTCGACGTCAGCCGCCGAACGGGTGCGGTTGATCGGATTCAGCAGGTGGAAGAGCTCGACGGCCTCATCCCCATTGCCAAGTCGCGCCAGAGCGGCGGCCGTCCAGATCGCCGCGTGCGTGTACTGGCCGCCGTTCTCCCGGACTCCCGGCAAGTAGCCCTTGATGTAGCCTGGATCGCGCGGGCTCGCGTCGAGAGGCGGCGTGAGGAGGAGGACCACCTGCGGTCCCCTGCGAACCAAGTAGTTACGCACCGCGTCCATCGCCCTCTCGGCCCGTTTGGGGTTGGTCGGCGCTCCGGATAGGACAGCCCAGGACTGCGCAATGGCGTCGATCTTGCACTCTTCGTCCTGAGCCGATCCGAGAGTCCCGCCATCGTCGTAATAGCCGCGCCGGTACCAATCCCCGTCCCAGGCGAGCTCGACCATGTCTTCGACACGCTTCGCATCTCTGAGCAGAGCTGCCGCCCGGTCCGCATCTCCCATCGACTCGCAGATCGGTGCAAACCCGTGCAAGACTGCGGAGAGAAACCAACCGAGCCACACGCTTTCACCCTTTCCCTCGTGCCCGACGCGGTTCATACCGTCGTTCCAGTCGCCGGTGCCGATCAGCGGCAGGCCGTGCTGACCGAAGGCGGTCAGGCTGCGATCGATCGCGCGCAGGCAATGCTGGTAGAGGTTGCCATCCTCCTCCGCTTTTCCAAAGCGACCGAAGGCCTCGAGCTCACCCGGGGCGAGAACGGGGGCCTGCAAATAAGGCGCTCGCTCCTCCAGCACGCTCCGGTCGCCAGTCGTCGAGACATAATGCGCGACCGCGTACGGAAGCCAGAGGAGATCATCGGAACAGCGCGTGCGCAGGCCACGGTCACTGTCCGGATGCCACCAGTGCTGGACGTCCCCTTCGACGAACTGGCGGGCAGCGGCCCGCAGCAGGTGCTGCCGCTCGAGCGTCGGATCGAGGACCGCGAGTCCCATCACGTCCTGGAGCTGATCGCGGAACCCGTACGCCCCTCCCGGCTGGTAGTACCCGCAGCGGGCTAGAAGACGGCTCGCCATCGCCTGATAGGGTGCCCAGGCGTTCAAGAAAAGATCCATCGAGTCGTCGGGAGTCTTCACTGTGAGGCGCCCCAGCAAGTCGTCCCACTGCCGTTCGGCGGCCGCGGCGCGGCCTTGGCGGCCTCCACTTCACAATGCTTGCCGATCAGCGCCCGAGCTTCGTCCGCATCGCGTCCCTCGCCAATTGCGAGCACGATCTCTCGGGTCTCTCCGGGCGCGAGATCGATTACGACGTGCATCGCCGCACAGGGATCGAGGCCGGCGCCGAACCGCTCGGAGAGACCCTCGCGCCCGAGGGCAGCCGGGCGCAGGAGCGAGCCATATCGGCCCAGAAACTCCAGCCGATCTCCGGTCGAGCAGCAAAGGGTCTCGCTCGCGGCCGCAAACGCCACCCGCTCCGCGAAGTCATGGTTGTAGGGGTTGCGCGCGAAGAGCGCGCCGGTGTTCGGATCCCGCTCGGTCATGACATGCATGTGCTCGCCGGCGCGCGGAGGGCCGAGCACCCACTCGTAATAGGCAAAGACACCGATCCGCCGCCGCCGTTCCGAGGAGTTGCGCAGCGTGACGATCGTCAGCTTGACGGGGTCCGCGGGATCCACGCGCGAAGCGAGCTCGTGCGTGATGCCATGTGCCTGATGGTCGAAGCGGGCCGACCCGGGGCGGAAGCGAATGACATAGCGACCCCCTTCGGGTGGGCGGCGGAGAGGGCCCGGAGTCGCTCCCCAGACTTTCCCCGTCTCCTCGTCCCGAAGGAAAACCGCTTCGGCCGTGGGATCGCTGACCGGATCGTTGGCGAACGGCGTGAGCCGATTCTCACGGCTGTTTTCCGCCCAGGTGAAGGCGGCGCCGGAAGCGGTGATCACGGTACCAAAGCGGGGATTCGCCAGCACATGCGCCCATGGCAAGGGCGTCTCGCGATCTCCCGGCAGCACGATCACGTACTCCCGGCCATGCTCCGCAAACCCTCCGAGACCGTTCGCGATCTCGAGGGGCGGAACCTCCACCTCCGGCGTCGCCGCCTGGTCCCCGTCCGCCTTCTGGCCCTGCTGGATCGGCTCGAATGGCCGGCGGGAGGTTCGCTCACCGGGCCTGAGCCAGTGCGGTGCCGGAGTGGGTCGCGCAAGCTGCGTCGCCAGATCTCCCCGATCGCCGCTCAAGACCGCACGGGCGGCGGCCGCCAGCAAGGTGCGATCGGCCTCCGGGATCGCGTCGCCACGGATGAGAAAGACTCCGCCGCGGCGCTCCCGCCAGCCGCGCCATGACCCACGCTCGAGCACCGCCTCGATCGCCTCGTGCATTTCGTCCCGATAACCGCCGGGATGCTCGTTCAGAATGACGACATCGGTCGAGAAACCCTTCAGGCGCCAGTATTCCTGTGCCTTCAGAACCTCCCGCACCAGGACCACGTCGTCTTCTTCGACCACGCGCAGGAGCAGGATGGGCAAGTCACCCGAGATGCCATACCGCCAGAGTCCCGGCTGACCGCCGCGCGCCCGCGAGAGCACCTCCGGAGGGGCCCGGAAATGCGGATCGGGATAGAGCAGCCGCGAGGCCAGCGCCTGGTAGGTCTGCGCATCACGCATGGTGATTCCGAGGTGCTGCAACTCGATCTGGTCGTGGGTGAACGCGAGCGCGAAAGTTCGGGAAGCAGCGGCCGGGTCGTGATAGCGCTCGGCCAGCGCCACGGCGCCCTCCCGATTGGAAGCCATCCCGGTGGAGAAAGCGATGCGCGCAAACCCTCCCGGCGCGAGCCGCACCCGGATCCGCAGGCTGGCGATCGGATCGAGCACGGCTCCCGTGGTGCCGGAGAGCGAGCGTCCATCGAGCGCCTGGGCGTCCTCAGGTCCGCGCCCCCGCCCGAGGAAACGGGCGCGATCCGTCTCCCACTCGATGGCACCCGGCATGCGGCCCTCGGCGCTCAAGACATGCACCGCCCAGGCTCCCGGCTCGGTCGCCGAGCGGGGTCGCCGGCCGCAGAGGATCGCGGCTTGATCGGGCAACGCTTCGGTGGCGAGAAACAACTTGCCGAACGCCGGATGCGCGAGATCATCGGCCGGAGGAGCCAGCGCAAACTCGACGTAGCTCGTGACCTCGATCTCCCGTAGGCGATCACTGCGATTGGCCAAGGAAAGGCGGCGCACCTCGACGTCTTCATCCGGCGAGACGGCGATTTCGAGATGGGACTCGATGTCCTCATCCCGCCGCTGAAAGACCGCCTTTTCGGTCAGGTAGGTGACCCGGTAGTCTTCGGGCTCGGCGCCTACCGGCTGATAGGCCGCCGACCAGGTGAGTCCACTCCGCACGTCGCGCAGATAGATGAACTGGCTGCCGAAATCGCGCGTGATGTCCTCGCGCCAGCGCGTTACGGCCAGGTTGCGCCAGAATGACGCTCCACACCCGGCGTTGGTCACGATCGCCGTGTAGCTGCCATTCGAGAGCACGTGTGCCCGCGGAACCTGCGTATGGGGTGAGCGGAAGACCCGGGGAGCCGAGGCCACGGCGGGAGGCGCAACTCGCGTCGACTCAGCCGGCCGGGGCTCGGTGATCGGAGCGTTCCTCGCCACCCTTTCCTCCAACAAGAGCTCAGTGGCCCGGATGCGCGGATCGGCATGGAAGCGCTCGACCATGACCTTCTTGCGCAGGACGTTGGCGATCGCGATCAGGATCATTCCCTGGTGGTGGGCGAAGTAAGCCCGAAGCACGGTGCCCGAAGTGCGCCCCGGAGATCGCGGCGCTGCCTCCTCGCTCGTGAAGCCATCCCCTTCGGTCCCGGGACCGCTATGCGTTCGCGGCGGGGTGAAATCGATCGCTTCGTAGCACCCATAGCGCCCGCCGAGCCCCAGCCGCTCGAGCCGTCGCAAATTTCTGACCGCGTCCTCCGGCTGGATGAGCGCGGCGAGCGCGGTCGCATAGGGTGCGATGACGAGCTCGTCCGTGAGCCCCCGCTTCAATCCTAATCCCGGAACCCCGAACGCCTTGTATTGATAGTGCCCAGAGCGATCAGTGAAGTTGTAAGCCGATTCGGATATGCCCCACGGAACACCTTGGCGCCGCGCATATTCGATCTGGCGCTGCAGCGCGCTCCGGCAACTCTGATCGAGGATCGTGCCCGGATACGTGCGCATGAACAGGAGCGGCATCAGATACTCGAACATGGACGCGCTCCATGACACGAGCGTCGGCACCCCTCCTGCATCGACCAATTGCCGATTCAGGCTGAACCAGTGCGACTGCTGCACATCGCCCTTGGCAATGGCGATGAAGCTTGCCAGCCGCGCTTCGGAAGCGAGCAAATCGTAGGAGGAAGGATCATGTCGTCCGGGACCATCGGCGTCCGCAAGCCGGTATCCCACCGCAAACAGCTTCCGCCGGCGGTCGTAGAGAAAACGAAAATCCATGGCTGCAAACAGGCTCTCCGCCCGATCGGCCAAGCTCCCGAGCTGGGGCCCAAACTGGGGCGGCCCGGCGGTGGACAGTTCGCGCAGACCTTGACTCAAGGTGAGGAGACACCCGGCCAGATTCCCGGAGTCCACGGTCGAGACGTAGCGCGGGGAGAGCGGCGCAAGCGTTGTCGTGTCGTACCAGTTGAGTAGATGACCCTCGTAGCGCTCGAGGGACTCGATCGTGGAGAGGGTTCCGTTCACGCGATCGATGAGGGTCTGGGCATCGATGAATCCCAGATCCCGGGCAGCGAGCGTAGAGAGCAAAGCGAGACCGATGTTCGTGGGTGAGGTGCGATGGGCCACGTCCGCCACCGGCACTTCTTGCAGGTTATCGGGCGGCAACCAATGGTCCTCGACACCCACCAGATGCGCGAAGTACTCCCAGGTACTGTGGGCCAATCCGGTAAGCCATATGCGGTCGTGATCGGCAAGCTCCTGTTCGATCACTCTCCGCGGGCGACTCAATCCCCAGGCAACCGCGGGTGCGATCATCCACAAGAGGAGAAACGGCCCAGCAACGTAGAGAGCGGAGGGGCGGGCAGCGAAGATCGTGCTGCCGATGGCGAACGCCGCCGCCGGGCTCGCTGCCATCTCCGCCAGGAACCGGCGAAGTTTGAGCCCGCCACTGAGCCCGACCAGGCGGGCGCTCACCGCTGCCGCAGTCTCCCACTCGAGTAGCCGGCGTTTCGTGATCACCATTCGCACCAAGGTGACTGCGATGGCGTCGACCATCTGATAGGCCTGATGCGGGAGGAAGGCGACCAACAACAAGACTTGGCCGGCGGCAGTCAGCAAATCGTCGATCGCCAGGCGGAAATAGACGGTGAGCGTCTGCTGGGGCGCCGGGCCCCGCAGGAATCGCAGCAGCTCACGCAGGAGCGGCAGACTCATGGTCGAAATGGCCGCCAGAGTCCACCAGACCGGATTCCCCGGCATGCTGAGCCAAGCCGACGCGAGGAACAAGAGCATCGCCGGAGGCACCAGGCTTCGCCGGAGGTTGTCGAGAATCTTCCAACGAGAGATGATCGGCAATCGATTCCGCTGGATGCCCGCCCGGGAAGGCACCCACGGCAGGATCCACATTAGGATCTGCCAATCCCCTCTCACCCACCGGTGCTGGCGGCGGCTGTGGGCCAGAAACCCCGCCGGGTAATCGTCCACCACCTCGATGTCCGACACGAGGGCGGCGCGCGCATGCACTCCCTCGAAGAGGTCGTGAGAGAGGAGGGCATTCTCCGGCACGCGCTCGGCGAGAGCAGCCATGAAGGCATCCACCTCATAGAGACCCTTGCCGGTGAAAATGCCTTCTCCAAAGAGGTCCTGATAAGTGTCCGATACGGCGGTCGAATAGGGATCGACCCCGGTGTGTCCGGAGAAGATCTGCGAGAAGCGGGAGCCGGCGGCGCTCGAGAGCGCGACGCTCACTCGCGGCTGCAGGATGCCATAGCCATCGGTGACCATTCGAATCGCCGGGTCATATCGCGGGCGATTGAGCGGATGGAGGGCGATGCCGATCAGCTGCCGAGCGGCATCCCGCGGCAAGCGCGTGTCGGAATCGAGAGTGATGCAGTAACGAATTCGGGGTAAGATGCTTTGGTCTCCCACCTGCACCGTATAGGTCGTTCCGCCCGTAGAGCGCAGCAGATCATTGAACTCCTCGATCTTGCCGCGCTTCCGCTCCCAACCCATCCAGCATCCCTCTTTTGCGTTCCATTGCCGGGAACGATGAAAGAGGAAGAAGCGATCCTGCTGCTCACCACTATGACGCTCGTTCAAGCGATTGATCCCGGCCCGCGCAGTCGCGAGCAAAGCGTCGTCCTCCGGCATCACCTCGGCCAGCGCATCGACGAAGTCGCTCAAAATCGCGAAATGGACCTTCGGATCGGTGTTCCCCAGGGCGAGCACTTCGAGGTGCTCCAGCAACGTCTCGACTCCCGGGACGCTTGTGATGAGCGTAGGTACGATCACCATGGTGCGCCCCTCTTCTGGAACGCCGTCCTTGAGCTCCAGGCGGGGAAAACGTCGCGGCGGAGCGAGCTTGGAGACCAGCCACTGCACAATCCCGATGGCCAGCTCGGTGGCCGGAATGATCGCCAACACAAACGCCTGCCAACCCCAGCCGCCACTGCGGGCGAACCAGGATGCGAGCCAGGCGCCTCCGAACGTGAGAAGGGCGATCGTCCCCAAGTAGAAGAGCGTGGCCTGGGCAAAGATCATGCGCCGGAGCTGCCGGACGGGAGGGGCCCGATAGGCCACGTCGGTCTCGAGATCGCGCCTCCCTCTTCCAATCAGGTGATATCCCACATGATTCCGCCGCCGATCTTCGGGGTCCTCCTCGGCTGCCAGCCGGGCGCTTTCGACCGTTCGCATGGCAACTTTGATCTGATCTTCCGCCGTCTCACCCGAGATCTCTTCGAGCGACTGCCGATAGCGATCACGGCTCTGGAAATCCATCCGGCCGTAGACTCCGGCCGGGTCGCGCTGCAGGATTTGCTCGACGAGACTCACCTGCTCGAAGAACTGGCTCCAATCAAGGGCGGCGCAGAAACGGAGGCTCGTGATCGCATTGCCCATCGCAACATGCACCATGGCGTCGAGTGTGTGCTGCGCATGCACGGCTTCCTCTGAGCTCAAGCCCATCGCTGCCAGCCCGGTTTCGACCGCCGACCGGAGCTGGGCCGCGTGCGGTCCTTGATCGCGAAGTCGCGAGAGAAGCTCGACGCAATAGGCGAGCCGGAGCGAATCGGAGAGTTTTACCGGCCGTCCGTTCTCTTCCCCGCCAGTGTCGGCCTCGACCCGCTGGAAGATCTCCCCCGCCGATACCCGCGATCCGCGATCGGCCAGGATTTCATCGCCGAGTCGCCGGACTTTGTCGATAAGGGCCGTCTTGAGCATGGTGGGCAAGGCCCACAGCTCGCCGATGGTGAGCGGAGCAACGGTCTGATAGGCAATGATGAATCGGGTCAGACGATCGAGCTCGAGACGGTTATGGCTGTGCTCGATCAGCTCGAGTGCAATGGCATGAATGCGCGGGATCCCACTCAGCTCACGAGCGGCCAGCTTGGGAAGCTCGAGATAGTATCGCTTCGGAAGATGCTGCAAGATGCCGACCACTTCCCCTTCGAGCAAGTGGAAGTTGTCGAGCAGCCACTCCGCGGCGGGAGGAACGGGCTCCCCCCGGCGGACATCTCGGGCGAGGATCCGATAGCCTAGGCGCAGCTCCCGGGCGTTGTCGGTCAGCCGATGGAAGAAGCGCCGCGCCCCGTGGCGCGGCGAGGCGGCGAGGGTGAAGCGGCCCGCGAGCACCCGAGCTCTGGCCTCGAGCCGATCGATCCCGAGAAAGGTGCCGTGCGGAGACGCCGCCCCGTCGGCGCGCACGCCCGGGCTGGCGCTCGGCTCGGGTGACGGAGTCGCATGCACGGGCGGGTCCTCTCATCGGACTCTGCAAGCTTGCCAACCAGGTGGGCAATCGGCCTTGAGGCCTCGACCATAGCGCGATGCGAGGGATGCACAGTCATAAAAAAGGGACGATCCCGGTTCAGTCAGCCCCCCGATTGACATGCCCCGGGACCGTCCACATCGTCGCGCGGTGCGACCTTCCTGGCCTACCGCTGAAGTTCCGTTGGCACCTATCCTTCCGACTTCTCTATCTAGCTCTCACCCTATGTACTAAGCAGGATGCGTGCCTGACTCTCGAGAGTGTGTTGGCCCTGGATTTCAGCCGAACTCCAGCCATCCCCGCCTCCCGAGCCCTAGGGCCCCCCCACCTCTGTGAAGGAATGCCACGGTCCGGGGGGATGCGAACGGTAGTTTTTACCGGTTCCGACCGCCTCGTCGAGCGGCGGGCTCAGCTTAGACGCGTCCCCGGGAGGAGCCCGGAGAGCGCCATGAGGTGAGCCCGCCGCATCGGCGAACGTTACCTAGGTGCGGTAGTACAGATCGTCCCGGCGGTCTTCGGACGGTCTACGCATCCCCTTGTCATCGGCCTCGTTCCGATCGACCTTCTCAACGCCACCGGTTCCGATGTCCTCGGCACCCGCGTTCTGGAAGATCTTCTTCGCGAGGTCCTTGTTCTTGTTATCCAAGGTCCGAACGGAGATGAGGACGTTACCTTCCTTGAGCCTGGATTCGTAACGCTTTGCCTCGTACTCCGGAACCCCGAGTCCGATCAACGCGCCCGTGAGGCCGCCGACCGCAGCCCCGACCGCCGCTCCGCCCAAGGCCGCCATGATGGGTCCCGCGGCGATGAACGGGCCAACACCTGGGATCGCAAGGCTGCCGACGCCGGCCAGCCACCCCAGCGCCCCGCCCATGAGACCGCCGGTCGTGGCGCCAGTCGCCATTCCCTCCGGCGCCTTGGTATTGTGCTTCACGGCGAAATCGGTGGTGCCGACCTTGTCTGAGAAGAGGACGGAGACATCGTCGTTCGTGAAGCCGGCGGTCTGCAGCTGATTGATGATGTTAGCCGCCTGCTCCTCACTCTTTGCGATTGCGAAGATTGTGCTCGCCATGATCAACTCCCTTTGTTGCGTTACTTGTTTGGAACTGGGCCTCAAAACTCATCCTTGAGCGATGGGCCTATCAGTCGGTAGCGACCTCGATCAGGTTGTCAACATGCGTTGCGCCTGCAAACTGCTCGGCCTTGGCCGCAATGGCCGCCTTTTCGGCCGCGGTCTTTACCGGGCCACGAAGCGTCACGTGTCCGTTGACAGTGATGACCTTGACATTCTTGGCGGCCATCGATATGGATTCGTCATCCATGATCGCCTGCCGAATGGCCTGAGTGAGCTTCATATCCGGCTCGTTGGCCATCTGGTCGTCCGGAGTGGGATAGGCATCGGAGCGATCGCGCTCATTCACCGCAGTGTTCGTAGGATCCGCGGTCGTCTCAGCCTGGCGCCGATCGGACTCCGTCTGATTCGCGTTTCCGTCGTCCCTCCGAGCTGTCCGGTCGTCGTCCCCACAGCCGCTTGCCGCGAAGGCAGCTGACACCACGAACAGGAGTAATGCAATCTTGGACATGATTCACCTCCCTCCATGATTTCGAACACCCGCTCATCGGATGTCCAGCCAAGTAGCTGAGCAATCGCCATGCCACGGCTGAAGGGAGGAGTAAGCGAACCTGGCCGACTGCCTGCTTGGTGGTTAGGGCCTACCAGCAGCTTCGCACCGCTGGGTCAGAGTGAACGGACGTCTGCGCTCGCGCCGCATTCTTCGGCCCGAGATCGGAAAATGTTACCCGTGCCTAGAGAATGTTCATGGTTATCTCGAACCGTCCTGAATTCGCGCGCCGTTCTCCTCGGCCACGCACGTGATGACCTTCCAGAACTCCATGGGCATTTGGATCGTGGGGCCGTTCTCGTAGCCGTGCTCGGGATCCTTTGAATTGAGCCCGGGCCCAGCGAAGACACTCATTCGGCTCCCGACCGCGTGCACTTCCCGCTGAATGTGCCCCTCGAACTGTCCGGGCCTTAACTATACTCTTGTGCAGTGGCGCGCCCGGAGGTAGACTTTTGGCCATGCAGACGGAGTACCGCGAGGAGCCCTGCAATTCAGCACTGAACCCGGTCAAGGGCATGGACTTCAAATGGTCCCTCAACCCCTACATGGGCTGTGCTCATCGCTGCTCCTTCTGCTATGTCCGCGCCTTCGAGCGACGGGCGGACCGGCCCTCGGACGATCGTTATGGAATGTCCATTCGGGTAAAGGTCAATGTCGCCTCGGTGCTCAGGGCGGAATTGGCGCGGCCGTCGTGGAGGCGGGAGCTGGTTTCCGTTGGCGCTGCGACCGACCCCTACCAGCCGATCGAGGGGCGATATCGTCTGACGAGGGCCTGCATCCAGGCGTTCGTTGACGCGCGCAACCCGTTCGGCATCATCACCCGCGGGACGCTGATCGTTCGCGATATCGATGTCTTACAGGAGGCCTCGAGACGGGCCAACGTCAGCGTGCACTTCTCGGTGCCGACGCTCGATCTGGACGTATGGCGGAAGACCGAGCCAGGAACGGCCCCTCCCCGCCAGAGGATGCACGCCGTCAAGCGGCTGGTCGACGCCGGAATCAAGGCCACGGTCGGCATGGCGCCGATCTTGCCCGGAATATCCGACCGGCCGGAGCAGCTCGAAGCCGTCGTGCGCGCCGCACGGGAGGCGGGAGCCACGAGCATTTGGGCCGGAGTCTTACATCTCCGAGAAGGCACTCGCGAGCATTTCATGCAATGCTTGGCCCGCCATTGGCCCGAGGAACGGGAGCGCTACGAACGCCTCTACGCGCGAGGGCCCTATCTCAGACCCAACGTCACCATGCCGGTGACGGATCAAGTGAAGAGGCTCCGCCAGGTCTATGGAATCGCAGATCGCCGGCGAATGCGCCTGGAACCGCCGCCGGGGCCGGTGCAGATGAAGCTTGCGATGTAGCGCTGGTAGCACCGGTGACCCCAATCCCTTGGAAATCCTGAGACCCCGTTCAATTCCGGGATCGAGCTTGGCGGCGATGCTCCCTCTCGCGCTGACGATCTGTGGATGCGCCGCCAAGCTCGCGGCC
>Ga0137428_1000649_pt1 | contig 14646 bp, 9 predicted proteins | sample EasRivERMZT718_2_FD_102305 | JGI IMG/M metagenome (GOLD analysis project Ga0137428, IMG submission 102305) | Soil microbial communities from meander-bound floodplain in the East River, Colorado, USA - East River MetaG ERMZT718_2 | ecosystem: Environmental > Terrestrial > Soil > Floodplain ...
CGCGCCGGCGCTCACGGCTCCGAGCACCACGCCCACCACTTCGCCGCTCGAGTTGGCCACGGCCCCGCCGGTGTTCCCGGGATAGACCTGGGCGCTCATCTGCATGAGAGCGGTGCCGCCGAACGCGGTGTCGGTGGCTGCGCCGAGTGCGGTAAAGGAGCCGAGAGCATAGTGCGGATACTGACCGAAGCTCTCCGCAACCACGATCGCCCAGGCTCCGGCCTTGAGCTCTGACGGCCGCCCGAGGCGGGCGGGGGCCAGACCTTCGGGCTTCACCTTGAGGAGCACCAGGTCCGAGGCGTGATCGCACCCGAGAAAGACCGCCGGCCGTTCGTTCCCGTCCTGGGTGCGCACGAAGAGGTTCCGGCTCGCTCCCACCACGCTCAACGTCGTGAGCACGTGGCCGTTGTCATTGATCACGACCCCCGAGCCGATGCTCTTCTTGAGCTCCGAGTTCGCCCCCGAAGCGGGTGTCCCGGCGGGATCGAGGCTCGAGTAGGCGATGACTGCGACCACCGACGGTCGCACGGCGTTCACCACCCGCTGGAATTCCTGTTCGCAGCTCTGGAGATCCGCCGCTTGCGCGGCCGGGCTGGCGAGGGCCAACGCGAGGAAGAGGGCCCGGGCCGGGGCAGATCGGCCAGGGCCCGAGCGGGCGAACGGGTCGGAGGCGCTTCCGGTCCCGTCCGCGGCGTGGGCTCGTTTACGTGGCATGGCGCGATGGCGCGCTCGCGCGCTAGAAGGTCACGGTGCTGCCCGAGACGACGGCGCTCGCCGGGAGCTGGAGCACTCGCTCCTGGTTCACGTCCACGAGGTCGAGGATGTATTCGACCTGCGACACGGCCGGCGGCCCTTCGATCGGCTGCTGGTTGGTCGCCCAGGGCGCCACATCCACCCGCGATCCGGCCGTCCGAGGTGCCCCGCCGACCCGCTTCCCATTCGCGCCGGAGGGATTCGACGCGGTCAGGATCGGCGCCTCAGTCGCCGGGCGCGACACCCGCCGCGCGGGCGACGCGGGCCGGTTTGTGGCCTGGTCGACCGCCGCTGCCTGGGGAGCGGGCGATGCGTTGCGAGACCCGCCGCTGGCCGCCACGCGCACGGCGTCCGCCGCCGGCGGGTTGGCAGGCGATGCCGGCCCACTCGGAAGCGCAGCGACGTCATGGGTTGCCACGCGTGCTGGTCCCAAGTCGACGGGCGACGCGATGGGGGCCGGCTCGGCAGGCGCCGGTGCGGCCGCGATGACCACGTTTGGAGCTGACATGATCTCGGGCGTGGCCGCCACCCGCTCCGCCAGCTCTCCGTGCATCACCTGGTGCATGAGGAGCGCGCCGCCTCCGGTGCCAAAGAGGAGCGCGAGGAAGAGCGCGCTCGCCGGCGTCGCGACCAAGGTCTCGCCGAAGATCGCGCGCAAGGAGGGCGTCTCGACGCGCCCAGCAAGCTCTCGCACCCGATCCATGAGCGAGGCCCAGCGCGTCCGTTGGGCGTCCTCGGTGCGCAACCGCAAGCGCAGCCGATCGTCGAAACCTGGCCGCGCGTCGACCCGCGGCACCCAGCGTAAGAGATTGATCGCCTTTTGCATCGCGAACAGGTCGCGCGAGCAGCTCTCGCACCGGCCGAGGTGGGTCGAGACCTCGCGCCGATCCTTCTCGCTCAACTCCTGTTCGACATAGGCGGAGAGATTCGCCCGGGCTTTATCGCACTTCATAGGTAATCGGTCCTTACCAGGGATTCGAGCTTGTCTTTCACCATCAGCCGAGCCCGGTTGATGCGCGAGCGGACGGTGCCACCCGGAATGCCCAACACGAGACTCACTTCTTCGTAGGCCAGGCCCTCGAGATCCCGTAAGACGAGGGCCAGGCGATAGCGATCGGGCAACGATTCGATGGCCCCGAGGATGAGCGCTTCGAGTTCCTTGCGCTCGAGCGCATGACCAGGACCTGGATCGCGATCCGCCAGGGTCGCGGCCAGGTTCGTTCCCGGCTCCTTCTCCTCGTCCATCGAGATCACCCGGCGATGCCGCACCTTTCTCCGGATTTCGTTCTTTGCCAAGTTGGCGGCAATGGTGAAGATCCAGGTGGAGAACTTGCCGCTCTTCCGGTACCGCTCTCGATTGCGGTAGACCCGGATGAAAACCTCTTGCGCGATGTCTTCCGCCCGATCGAAATCCCCGACGAAGCGGGTGATGAGGTTGATGATCCGCGGGCGGTAGCGCGTGACCAGGATCTGGAAGGCCGGCTCCGAGCCCTGGGCGCATCGGACCATGACCTCCTCGTCCGAGAGGGCCTTCAAGTCCTCGGTCTCGGGGTCCCTGCCACCCAGTTTCAACGCCAGGCTCCTCACACGGCCAAATACATCCGGGACGGTGAGTTGGTTCCGGTCACCGGGCCCATGAACATCTGCCCGGGCCGCACCCTTTTGGATCTCACGAAGCGGCTGCCGGGCCAGATTTTGGGTCCGATCAGTCCCTGGGAGTCGTTCCATAACGAAACGTTCCTGGATGGATGGCTCACCATCCGGCGGCCAGAGGCCTACCTCAGCCTACTTGACGAGTACCCATCGGGCCACGCGAGATCGGCGGGGGTGACCTTCCCCCAGGTCACCTGATCCCAGTCGACCCGCAGGGTGTTGCCTTCCCCCGGGGCCTCCAGATCCACCCGCCCCGCCACCGGCGTCGCATCGACCGCCCGAAAGTGATCGAACCGGGCTCGAAAAAGGACCTTCCCCCCTGGGTTCCGCCGGATCAGGCGCTTCATGACGAGGGGGTCGCCCGTGACGTGCGCCTCTTCCATCGAGCCATCGGGGAAGATGGCTTCCAGGTTGAGCTCGCTCGATTCCGGAGCGACCGTCCAAGGAGGCGGTGGCCAGCGGGCGCCCAATCGGGATAGGCCGAGCAGCAGGAGCTCCAAGTCGCCGCCGGTGGCTCGCTCGCCCAGGATCGGAGCGAAGATCTGATCCGCATCGATTGGCCGCGGCGCTTCCCCGCGCTCTTGCCAGAGGACGTGATCCCGATCGGCCCACAACGTGGCCCGTCCGCCCCCGAGCCCGAACGCCCCGGAGGGCTCGATGTCCACGCGCACCCGCCCTTCGTCTCCGAGCAGCATGCGGACGCGACCCCGACCGCTCCGGCCGTCGACGAGCCATTGAATCCGCCCCGTGGCTGTCCACCCCGCGCCGGGCGTCGAGTCGCTCAACGCGAGGATCTCGGCGGCGAGCCGTCCCGGGTCGCTCGAGCGCCCAATCGATGCGGCGCACCCGCCGAGAACCAGTGCCATGGCGAGCACGAGGGGGCCGAACGCCGCCTCTGGGTCGCGTCTCATCGACTGGCGTCTCGGCGTCTCATCGACTGGCGTCTCATCGACTGGCGCTCAAGGATCGCACGTCCCCATTCACTCCGCCGGGGCGGGGAAGCCGAGCCGGCAAACCGCCTCCGTTCGTTGCATCCTGCCCGACCTGGCGAGCCAGGCCCAACGGCCATGGAGGGACACCACTTGAGGCGGTGAATGCTCGCCGTTCGACGGCCAAAAAGGCCGAACCTAGGCGGACGATCCGCCGATGACAGGGGCACACGACGGGGGATCGGACCACCGATGCGAAGCGCTTTGCTGCCAAGAAATAACGCTCCGGATGCGAGCGCCGAGGCCACCCTCAATCTCGGCCTCGAGCACCTGCGGCGGAATCATCTGTCGCTCGCGGCGGAAGCTTTTCGCGAAGGGCTCCGCCGTTCGCCCGATCATCCGCTGATCCTTTCCTATTATGGGCTCTGCCTGGCCCGCCTGGAGACCAACTACGCCGAGGCCCTCCGCCTCTGCAAGCGGGCCACGCAGCAGGACCCCTACGACCCCACTTTGATGGTCAACCTGGGCAAGGTCTACCGCCTGATCGGAGACCGGGGAGCGGCCTATCGCTCGCTGCGTGCCGCTTGGGCCCTCGACCGCCGGCACCATCCGACGATGCTGGAGCTCGCCCGGATGGGCATGCGCCGCCGCCCGGTCATCACCTGGCTCGCCCGTGACCATTTCCTCAACATCCTGCTCGGGAAGCTTAGGGCCCGCATGATGCGGTTCATGAACCGAGCCGCCTCGAGCATCCCACACTAGACCCGGCTCGCCGGGGGGCCCCCGCCAGGCCTGTTTACCCCCCCTCCTACCCGACCGCTCCGCCTCCCTCCCCGCCCATTCGCTGAAACTCCCTGCCACTCGACCGCTGTTTCCGCCGTTTCGGCAGGAACCGGTTGCAGGGACGCACCTTCGGCCGGAGATTGGCTCCGCAGTCCAGGCGGTCCCAGGATCGACTGAGCCTGAAGCTGCCCGGGAATAGCCCGGAGCCGCCCCCCGGACCAGGGTTACCCGCTCACCGGGGACCTTCCCCGGGGATCGACCAAGCCAGAGGCCAGCCCCAGTGCCCCGAGGAGGATGGCGGACCCCGCATGTCGATGACCCATACCTATGAGCTCCTCCCGGCCCGCCCCTCGGCGCGGGCGGCGGCTGCCCTGGAGCAGGAGAGGCGGACGGCGAGCGGGATTCGCCGCCCATTGAACAAGAAGCTCCGATTCTTCAAGGCCTACATGACCGGCAAGCCGGTCTGGGTCACCTGGCAAGTGACCTACAACTGCAAGTACGCGTGTTCCTTCTGCGACTACTGGCAGAACGACTTCAAGCCCGAGGAAGAGAACTCGCTCGAAGACTTCCGGATCGGAAGTAAGAAGCTCGCCGAGCTGGGCTCGATGATCATCTCGCTCGCGGGCGGCGAGCCGCTCCTCCGGCCCGACTTGCACAAGATCGTCGCCATCATGGCCGAAGATCATTTCCCATACTTCACCACTTCAGGCTCCGGGATGACCAAGACGCGAGCCCGGCAGCTCTGGGAGAGCGGCCTCTGGGGCGCGACGATCTCGATCGACTATGCCGATCCGGAGCGCCACGCGCGCGCGCGCGGCGTGAAGTACGCCTTCGAGCGGGCGATCACCGCCATCGAGCAGCTCCTCGCCACTCGCACCGATCCCTCGCTTCAGCGCGTGCAGATCATGTCGGTCCTCACCGACGACAACCTGGATGAGATGCCAGGGCTGGCAGAGCTAGCGGAGAAGCTCGGCGTCTGGTGGCGAGTCCAGCCCTACTCCGCGATGAAAACGGGCGACCAGAAGCTCCGGCACTTACACGGCGCCCCCGAGGTGCTTCTGGACTTGAAGCGGCGCTATCCGCGCACCTTCCACTCGAACGCCCTCTATCTCGAGAAGTTCGACCAGGCGGCCAATGGCGGCATCTCCGGCTGCATCGCCGGCAAGTCGATGTTCAACATCGACAACAACATGGTGGTATCGAAGTGCGTCGAGTTCAACTCGAGCGAGCCGCTCGGGAACCTGCGCACCGATTCGATGAGCACGGTCCTCGCGGCGCTCCGGAACGCCCACCGGAACAATACCTGCACCGACTGCTGGTACTCCTGCCGCGGTGAAGTGGAGGTGCTCTACCACCCGCGCGGTTTCGCCGACCGCATGTCGTCCCTCTTGTGGCAGGACTCGAGCCAAGAGCCTGCCGCTCCGGAAGTCTTCATGGAGCTTTCCCGGCGTGGACGCAAGGGCTCGGAATCTGCGGCGGAGCCGCGCTCGGCCGGGCCGTCGGAAACGATCCCGCTCAAGCTGCGGATCACCCCGGACTCCGCCAGCGTGCCCATGACGCAAAGCTTAGAGCCAGCAAGCGCAGTCTGCGCGAAGGAGGAAACGCGATGACCATGGTCACGAACGAGCCGACGCAGGCCGGGTGCTGCGGCAGCACTTCCCAGGTGGAGGACTCGGCCGACATCCGGGCGGGATATGACCTGCGCGCTTTCGAGGACACGGACCGGCTGCTTACGCCCGACGGCAATGCCCGCGTCAGCCTGTCGACCCGAGTGCTCAAGGTGACCGACTACCTGTTGACCCAGGTCGCCCGCGGGCTGTTCGACGGCATCCAGTTCTTCAACCACCGGAACCCCGGACTGAGCTTCATTCCCAAGTGGTCCGAGCGGCCGGTGCTCAAGTCCTGGGAGAAGTCGAAGCCGCCGTTGGGCTGGCCCCGGGAGACCGACTCCCTGTGTCCCAAGTGCGTCAAGGAAGCGCGGGAGCGCATCCTGGCCGGCGAGCAGGACGTGAAGTCCCTGGTCAACGAGAAGATCGGCGAGATCAAGGCCCAGATCATCGAGCGCGACGGACAGGTCTGGATGATCAAGGACTGCCCGCAGCACGGTCACTTCGAAGACCTGATGGCGATGGACTCCAAGTTCCTGTCCTGGATCGAGGCCAACTTCCCGGGCCGCGACATCCGCGCGCACAACGACGAGAAGATGCACCGGCACGGAACGAGCACCATCCGCTACGGACGCGGCAGCGTCCTCACCGTGGACCTCACCAACCGCTGCAACATGATGTGCGACCCATGCTTCATGGATGCCAACCAGGTCGGGTTCGTGCACGAGCTCACCTGGGACGAGATCAAGGAAGTGCTCGACAACGCCCTGACCATCAAGCCCAAGCGCCAGATGTCGGTGCAGTTCTCGGGCGGCGAGCCGACCATCTCGCCGCACTTCCTGCGCGCCGTGAGGTACGCACGCGACATCGGCTACAACAGCGTTCAGGCCGCCACCAACGGCATCGAGTTCGCGAAGAGCCCGGAGTTCACCCGCCAGGCGGCCGAAGCCGGCCTCCGCTTCGCCTACTTGCAGTTCGACGGCATCGGAAACGACGCCAACAACCATCGGCAAATCTCGAACCTGTTCGACGTCAAGCTGAAGGCGATCGACAACCTCTACGAGGCCGGCGTGCAGGTGATCCTGGTCACCACGCTGGTCAACGGTGTGAACAACGACCAGGTGGGGCCGATCGTCCGCTTCGCGCTCGACAACCCGAAGAAGATCGCCTTTCTGGCCTTCCAGCCGGTGTCCTTCACCGGCCGGGACGAGGACATCACCGACGAGCGGCGTCTGCGCCAGCGCTACACGCTCTCCCACCTGGCGCACGACGTGAAGGACCAGACGGGGGTCAGCGAGCCGACGCGCGACTGGTTCCCGATCTCGCTCATCGGACCCTTCGCCAGCTTCGCCGATCTGGTGCACGGTCCCGGCGCCGACTGGGGCCAGATGAGCTGCGGCTGCCACCCCAACTGCGGGGTGGGGACCGCGGTGATGGTCAACAAGGAGACCCGCGAGTTCCGGGCGGTCCCGGAATTCCTGAGTGTCCAGAGCCTCGTCAAGGACGTCACCGCCATCACCGATGCGGGCCGCGGCCCGAAGTTCTCGAACCTCATGATGGGGCTCGCTCTCCTCAAGAACTACCGGCCCTTCTCGGCACCTCCGAGCTTGACGCTCTTCGCCCTGCTCAAGAAGTGGGACAAGTCCTTCAAGCTCACCGGGCGGGACTACGGCTCGCTCGAGTACAAGGATGTCTGGAAGCGGCGGGAGGATCCGTGGAACTTCCTGTTCATCGCCGGGATGTGGTTCCAGGATCTCTTCAACTACGACTTCCGGCGGACCGAGATGTGCATCATCCCCTACGGCACCCAGGAGGGTGAGATCTCGTTCTGTGCCTACAACACCGGTATCGGATGGCGGAACATCATCGAGCACATGCACATGAACGCCACCGTCGCCGAGTGGTTCAAGGAGCACGGACGGCACGAAGTCTTCGCCGGCGGCAAGGCGGTGCCGCTCGGAGACTTCTCCCACGGCCTGGTCGTGGATCCGATCGATGCCTCCCGCGTGCGCGACCGCGGCGATGCTCCGCTCACCGCTCACGAAGAGGAGCTGGAGCGGCGCCGGGCGGCCCGCGAGGCCAAGATGATCCGCGAGTACTACGAAGAGACGGTGCTCAAGAAGCAGCGCACGACGAACACCGTGACCTTCAAGACATCAGGGGGCAACGGCGGCAACGGGCACGGAAATGGCCAGGGCCCCGAACCCTCGAATGGGTCGGGTGCAGGCCACTCGTCGGCCACCGACGCCCACTCCGCGCACTGACCCACCGCGTTCCTCCGCCGGAGCTCGACTCCGGGTAGAATCAGAATCAGCGCGGGCTGTCCCTTTGAGGGGCAACCCGCGCCGCCTTTTTACCCTCGCCCCCCATCGGGAGGACCAGGTCCATGTCGGAGCTCGCAGCTCGTGAGTGCATTCCCTGCCGCGGCGGCGTCCCGCCGCTCCGCGGGGAGGAACTGGCCCGGCTCGCCCAGGAGCTGGGCGGGGAGTGGCGGATCGTGGACGAGCACCATCTCGAGCGGAACTACCGCTTTCCCGATTTCCGCACCGCGCTTGCCTTCGTCAACCGGGTGGGAGAGCTGGCCGAACAGGTGCAGCATCATCCCGATATCCACCTCGCCTGGGGAAAAGTGCAGGTCACGGTCTGGACCCACAAGATCGACGGCCTGACCGAGAGCGACTTCGTCTTCGCCGCCAAGACCGATCGCCTGCTCGCACCCGCCGCGTAACCGCGGTTGCCCGGCCCGCCGAGCGCCGCCTACAATGCGGCCATGTGCGGGATCGTGGGAATCGTCGGCGCCCGGGGACCGGTCGACCCGGCCGTCTTGAGCGCGATGCGCGACCGATTGGCGCATCGCGGCCCGGATGACGCGGGAATCGCCTTTTCGCGCGACGGATTGACCGGCTTCGGCCACCGCCGGCTGGCGATTCTCGACCCGAGCCCCGCCGGCCACCAGCCGATGTGGAACCGGGCCGGCACCCTGGTCACGACCTACAACGGCGAGATCTACAACTTCCGGGAGTTGGCGGCCGAGCTGTCGAAACACGGCTACACCTTCCTCACCCGATCCGACACCGAAGTGCTCCTCGCCGCCTTCGAGCATTGGGGGCTCGATGCGGTCGAGCGATTCCAGGGCATGTTCGCCTTCGCGCTCTGGAGCGAGGAGATGCAGGAGTGCGTCCTGGTGCGGGATCGGCTGGGAGTGAAACCGCTCTATTACGCGGTCGACGGCGAGACCCTCTACTTCGCCTCCGAAGCCACGGCCCTGCACGAAGTCCGGCCGAAGGAGCTCGATTCGGCCGCTCTCGGCGATTACCTCGCCTACGGTTATGTGCCCGGGGAGCGGACGATCTGGCGCGGGATCATGAAGCTCCGTCCCGGTCACTTGCTCGTGTTCGGCACCCACGGTCCGATCATCCGCCGCTACTGGTCCCCGCCCTCTTCTCCCGACCCGAACACGCCGCGCGCTCCCGGAGTGCTGCGCCAGGAGCTCGCGGCCGCGGTCGAGCAAGCGCTCGTGTCCGACGTGCCGGTGGGGGCGTTCCTCTCGGGGGGCCTCGACTCCTCGACCCTGGTCGCGCTCGCCGCCGGAGCCGGCACCGAGCTTCACTCCTACACGATCGACTTCGACCATGGGCGCACGGCAGGGGCGGCGCTCGCCCGCCAAGTGGCGGAGCGCTATCACACCGACCACCATGAGCGGCTCCTCAGCTTGGACACGTCGCTCGAGCTCATGCGGGAGGTGAGCGCCGCCTATGACGAGCCGTTGGCCGACGAGTCGATCGTCCCCACCTACGTGATCGCAGGCGAAGTGGCCCGCGATCTCAAGGTCGTGCTCTCCGGGGATGGCGGAGATGAGATCTTCGCCGGTTACCGCTGGTACGCCAAACTGGATCGATTGGAACGCCTCCGCTCCCGCCTGGGACCCCTGGGCTCTCCGATCGCGCGCTTGGGGAGCCATCTCCCCGACTCTCGCCCGTCGCTCCGGCGACTTCGGCGCGGGCTCCAATATCTGGGTGGGCCGACGATCGAGAACTACTTTCGCTTGGTGGGCTATTTCGACCGGCAGGAGCTCCGGCAGCTCGTCGACCCCGCGTTGGCGGCCCAGTTCGCCGAGGATTCCCCGTGGCTCTACCGCACCCACTGGCGCCCGGAGCTGCCGCTCGTCCGCCGGCTGCAGATCCTGGACCTCCAGACCTATCTCCCGGACGACATCCTCCTCAAGGTGGATCGGGCCAGCATGCGGCACTCGCTCGAGACCCGCGTGCCGTTCCTCGACCATCGGATCGTGGAGCATGCGCTCAGGCTCCCGACCGGGGCGGTGTACGCGGCCGGGACCGGGAAGCTGATCTTGCGCTCGGTGGCCGAGGAGCTCCTGCCGGCGGCGGTCCTCACTGCCCCCAAGCAGGGCTTCGGGCTCCAGCGCGCGGCGGCCGACGGCGCATCCTTCATGAGCCGGGAGACGGCGCGCCTCGAAACCGGAACGTTGGTCCGCATGGGCTTCGTACGCCCGGGACCGCTGGCCGAGCTCTGCGAGCGGCGAACCGAGGGCCGCAATCCGAATCGGATCTGGCTCCTCTATGCGCTCGATCTCTGGCTCGAGGCGCACTTGAGCTAGCGCCTGAAGGGGCGAGGTGGGGCGGATTCTCTTGATCGCCGGCTCTTCGAGCCGGGTGCCATCGCTGGCGGCGAGCTCGATCCAGGTCATGCGGATGGCAGATGCCTTCGCCGGGCTGGGACACGAGGTCACGCTCCTCGTGCCGAGCGGCCGCGGCGAGCTCGGCGGATTGTCCGTGCCCGACGAACGGGCGTTCTACGGCGTGTCCGCCCCCTTCACCCTCGTCCGGGCGTTCACTCCCCGCCCGGGGCGCACGGCCGAGCTCTGGTTCGCGCTCGCCGCCCGCCGCCGCGCCGGGGCGCCTGCCCACCCCAAGCGCTCGCACCCAAAACCCTGGGACCTGATCCTCTCGCGTCACGCGCTCTCGACCGTACTCTGCGCCCGCGCCGGAATTCGTCACGTCTACGAGGCGCATCACGTCCGCCTCAAGGGCCGGGTGGATCACTGGCTCTTGCCCGCGCTCCGGAGTCCCGCCGTCATGCGCGTGGTCGCGATCGCCGAGACCCTGGCCACCGAGCTCGTGCGCCATGGAATCGCGCGCCAGAAGATCCTCGTCGCTCCCGACGCGGCCGATTTCCCTCCCGGCGGCGAGTCGCCGGCGACTCGCCCGGAAAGGCCGGGGCTCCGCTGCGCCTATGCGGGATCCCTCGATCCGTTGAAGGGCCTTCCCACTCTCCTCGGCGCCGCTCGCGCCTTGCCCGCGGTCGAGTTCACGGTAATCGGGGGCATGCCCGCCGCCCGGCTGCCGCTCGCCCGGGCCGAGGCGGGCCCGAATGTGATGCTGGTGGGGGCCGTCCCGCCGGCGGCCGTGGCCGAGCAACTGGCTTCGGCCGACGTCCTCCTCATGCCGCACGCCGAGGGCGCCACCGCCCGCTATCTCTCGCCGCTCAAGCTCTTCGAGTATCTGGCTGCGGGCCGTCCGATCGTGGCGAGCGATCTCAAGGCGACGCGCGAGATCCTCACCCACGAGGAGAACGCGCTCCTCGTCCCGCCGGATGATCCGCCCGCGCTCGCGCACGCGATCGCCCGCCTGGCCGCGGACCCGGCGCTTCGCGCCCGGCTCGGCGCGGCGGCGCGGCGCTCCGCCGCCGGCCACGGCTGGCGAGATCGCGCGGCGCAGATCCTCTCGAGCCTGCCCGCACCGCACCCGGGGCAGCTCAGGATCGGCCATCTCCTCAACAGCTTTCATCCGCTCGTGGGCGGGGCCGAGCGCCAGGCAGCGGCCCTCGGCGACCGGCAAGCCGCCCGCGGGCACGAAGTCACGGCCATCACCCGCCGGCGTCCGGGCCTGCCCGCGGTCGACGGGCTCGGGGGAGTGGCGATCCATCGCCTGTTCGCCGGCTTCGGCGCTCCGAGCTTCGTCGCCGCCGGAGCTTGGTTCCTCGCCACGCGGCCGGCGCCGTTCGACGTCTTGCACGCTCATCAAGCGCGTTCGAACGCGGTCTTGGGGCTCGTCGGAAGACCGGCGCATGGCCCGCTGGTGGTCAAGGTCGCCGGGCTCGATGTACCGCGCGGCCGCCGCCTCGGCGATCGCTTGCGGCTCGGGCTCCTCCGGCGAGCGGATGCGGTGGTGGCGCTCACCGGCGTCATGCGGGACGAGCTCCTCCGGCTCGGGGTGCCCGCGGATCGCCTGCACGTGATTCCGAATGGGGTGGACGTCGCGCACTTCCGGCCTGCGAGCGCCTCCGAGCGCGCGCGCGCTCGGGCCGCCCGCGGGCTCGATCCCGACCGCCCGCTCGTCCTCTACATGGGGCGCCTCGAGACCGTGAAGGGTCCCGACCTGGCGCTGGCCGCCTTCGAGGACCTCGCCCGGGACGGCCTGACCCAGAACGCTCAGCTCCTCATCGCGGGAGCGGGGCCCCTGGCCGCGGGCCTCGCCGTACAGGCTCGGGCGCTGGCGGGGGGGCAGGTGCAACTCTTAGGTGCGACCCAGGATCCCGCCGAGCTCTATCGGGCGGCGGACATTCTCATCGCTCCCTCCCGAGCGGAAGGGCTTTCGAACACGCTCCTCGAAGCGATGGCGGCCGGGCTCGCCATCCTGGCCACCGCGGTCGGGGGTAACATGGAGTTGCTCGTCGATGGCCAGACCGCCTGCGTCGTCCCTCTGGCTCGCGCTCCGCTCGCGGCGGCTCTCCGTGATCTCCTCGCAGATCCGGAGCGGCGAGCCGCGCTCGGCGCGGCCGCCGCCCGCGAAGCTCGCCGCACCTATGATCTGGATCGGATCGCCGACCGCTACGATCAGCTCTATCGTGCGCTCATCGGCTGAGCTCGAGCGATCGCTTGGCGGGGCGGCCAAGGCCCGCGGGTGTCCGAGATCCATCCGGGCGGGGCCGGGCAGAGCGGCGAGCTAAACGGCGCGCAACTGCGCCTCGACCTGCCGCACGGCGGTCGCCAGCTGGCCATAGACCCGACGGAAGGTCGCGAGGTCTCGATCCATGGGATCCGCGATCTCGGGCGAGGCGCTCCGCTCCGGAAGGAAGCGCCCAAAAAGCTCCACCTTCCCCCGCGCCTCCGGAGCCAGAGCCAGGAGGCGCCGGCGCTGATCCAGATCCATGACCAGGATCCAGTCCGCCGCCGCCGCCTGCGCCCGATCCACCGGCTGCGATCGATGCTCGGCGAGCGAGATCCCGAGCTCGGCGGCCGCTTCCTGCGCGAGCGCCGGCGCCGGGTGGCCCTTGGCCGCGCGGAGCCCGGCGGACTCGACCACGATTCCGCGCCCGCCGAGTGAACGGGCCAAGAGCAGGGCGGCGAGCGGGCTCCGGCACAGGTTGCCTTCGCACAGGACGAGGATGCGGCGAACTCCGGGCGGGGCCGGGGGCGTCCCTCCCAGGTGTCGCACTCGGGCCGCCACTCGCGCTGCGGTATCGCGGCCCCGCCGCAAGAGCGGATCGAGGCCGCTCGCCACCGGCGCCGCGAGCAGGAGCCACAGCATCACGTCTTCCTGATCCCAGAAGTAGGTCTGGAAGAATCCCGCGACCCAGAAGGCGCCCGACGCCCCGAGGCTCACGAGCAGCAGGTCGTGGCGCGCGGCGGCGAGGTGGCTCGCGGCATCGGTCAGGCCCCATCGCCCTTCGGCGCTCAGGGGCCGCAGGCCCTGAGCCTGCTCCTGCCGGAGCGCCCTGAACGCCAGGAGGCCGGTGCCGGGGACCAGGAGCAGATACCCGAGGAGAGTGAGCGGGCCGCCGTCCAAGAGGGCGCGGACCGGATCGGAGTGCGGATGCACGGTCGAGAGGTAGCGCCCCTCGACCCGGTACTGCGGGAAGAGCTCAGCGAATCGGCCGGGAGCGATGCCGAGCGGGTGATCGGCGAACATGCGCAGCGAAGTTTGGAGCAGGAGCACCCGCGGCGGCGTCCCGTTCCCGCGAATCCCTTCCTTGAGCCGCTCGCGAAGGCTGACGTCGAGCCGGAGGACGAGGAGCACCGCGGCCAGACCGGCCGCGAGGAGGACGAGCGCCCGCCGATCGCGCCTCACCCCAAGGATGAGGGCGAGGCCCACGAACGCCCCGCACCAGGCGCTTCGGGCATAGCTCCACAGGAGCCCGAGCCCGAGCGGCAGCCCGAGGAAGAGCGGCAGGCCGCGCCATCCCCGCCCCCCGGCCGCCAGCCCGGCGGCCGCCATGCCCGCCAGCATCACCGATCCCCCGTAGGTGAGGTGATGATTGAACATGCCGGTGGCGATGAACACCAGGTTGCGGGGCTCGAGGATCCGATTGCGGACCAGATCCACTCCCGTGAAATGCTGCCACACGGCGTAGATTCCTACGAGCGCGGCGACCGCCGCGGCGATCCCGATTGCCCGCCGATAGATCTCGGGCCGTTCACTGCTGGCGACGGCCAGGAGCGGCAGCGCGAGCAAGACCGCGTGCTTGCGCACCGGATCGGCGAGATGACTGCTGGCGCCATTCACCAAGCAGGCGAGCCATTCCCCGGCGAAGACGAGCACGATCGCAATCATCGCACCGGTGGGACGAGAGGCCCGATGCACCTCCCGCCGGCGGCGGAGGAGCCACGCGGCGGCGAAGAGTGCGAGCATGATCTGGGACGCGGCAATCGAGAGCGGCAGCACGACCGCCCAGCCCAGGAGCAGGATCTCCTCGGGGCGCATGCGAGCCCCCTCCGGGCTCGGGCGCGGGGCCCGCGGGTCCGGAGTCAGGAGCCCGGTCACGGCCGAGGCCGGCGGATCCCCCGCGAGCGGCCCACCGGTGGTCACCAGTTCACTCGCTCTCGCCGCGCTCGCCCGGCGGCCGGGGTGGATCGGAGGAATCGGGTGCCGAGTCTTCGTCGGCGACGGTCGCGGGGACCA
>Ga0137428_1000650_pt1 | contig 14641 bp, 4 predicted proteins | sample EasRivERMZT718_2_FD_102305 | JGI IMG/M metagenome (GOLD analysis project Ga0137428, IMG submission 102305) | Soil microbial communities from meander-bound floodplain in the East River, Colorado, USA - East River MetaG ERMZT718_2 | ecosystem: Environmental > Terrestrial > Soil > Floodplain ...
CGCTCCGCAACGGCAACCGAGGGGCTTTGGACGAGCTCGTCCCCCTGGTCTACGACGAGCTACGGGCGATCGCCCGCCGCAGGCTCAGGTATGAGCGGAGCAGCCACACGCTCAACACGACTGCGCTGGTGCACGAGGCCTATCTCAAGCTCGTCCAGCTCGATCGAATACAATGGCAGTCCCGCGCCCATTTCCTGGCGATCGCAGCCCAGGCGATGCGCAACATCCTGGTCAACCACGCCCAGCGCCGCAAAAGTGTCAAGCGCGGGGGCGGCGCCCCGCATGCACCTCTCGAGGAAGCCATCGACTTGCCGGCAACCGAAGCGGACCGCATCCTCGCTCTCGACGCCGCCCTACAGCGGCTCACGGCACTGAACCCGAGACACGCGCGCATCGTCGAGTGTCGGTTCTTCGGCGGGATGACGATTGATGAGACCGCGATCGTCCTCGAGATCTCTCCCGCCACGGCCAACCGCGATTGGAGTCTCCTGCGTGCCTGGCTCCGACGCGAGCTCGAACAGGAGACATGAACTCCGAGCGCTGGGAACGCATCCATCTCCTGTTCGAGAAAGCGATGGCGCAGCCCGACGAAGCGAGGACCGCCTTCATCGAGTCCGCTTGCGGCGGCGATCCTGAGCTTCGCGACGAGCTGGTCTCGCTTCTAGCGGCGCGCGGGCGAAGCAACGAGATCGAGGCGTTGCCCACGGTGTGGCTGGGCGTGCTAAAGAGCCCGAAGCCTCCCGGGTTCGCCGCGGGCGAGCAGGTGGCCGGCCGCTACCTCATCCGGCGGCTCCTCGGCCGGGGCGGGATGGGAGAAGTCTACGAGGCGTGGGATGAAGAGCTGTCCATTCCGGTCGCGCTCAAGACACTCCACGTTCAGGCCGGCACCGAGGCGCTCCAACGTCTCAAGCGGGAGGGGCTGGTCGCGCGCGCGGTGTCGCATCCGAACGTCTGCCGCGTGTATGACCTTGGACGGCACGGGGAGGGCGACGCCCGGGTGTGGTTCCTCACCATGGAGGTTTTGCGCGGAGAGACGCTCGAGGAACGGTTGCGCGTGCGCGGGCGACTCTCACCCGAGAGCGCGCTGCCCATCGCCGAACAGATGGCGGCGGGGCTAGGTGCGGCGCATCAAGCGGGGGTGGTTCATCGCGACTTCAAGACCGCAAACGTGATGCTCGTTCGCGGGGACGCCGGCGAACAAGCAATCGTGACCGACTTCGGCATCGCGCGGGCGCCGGAGGCAGCGGCCGGAAAGGAGGTAGAGCCGCAGCTGTTCGGGACCCTAGCTTACATGGCGCCTGAGCAGGTGCGGGGCGAACCCGTTGGCCCGGCGGCGGACATCTATGCCCTGGGCATCGTGCTGTACGAGATGGTCACCGGCACGTTGCCGTTCACGGGCTCGTCGGCGATCGAGGCGGCGAGGCGCCGGCTCGAGGAAGAAGCCCCGTCGCCGCGGAGCGTCGTGCCCGAGCTGGACGAGCGTTGGGAGGGGGTGATCCTCCGCTGCCTGGACCAGGACCCCCGGCGGCGCTTTGCGCTCGCGGAGGAGGTGGCAACGGTGCTGGCGGGGCGGGCGCCCAGAACCAAGGTCGGGGGGCTCGAGGTCATGCCGCGGGCGCGGCACACCTTGCCCGCGGAGCGAGATGCCTTCGTGGGCCGGGAGTCTGAAATCGAAGAGCTGGGACGCCATCTCGCCGGCGGCGCGCACCTGGTAACGCTTCTCGGGGCCGGGGGGATGGGAAAGACACGGCTCGCGGTCCGCTACGGATGGCGGAGCCTCGGCGATTGGCCGGGTGGAGTGTGCTTCTGCGACCTGACGGAGGCGCGAAGCCTGAACGGCATCGCATCGGCGGTGGCGGGTCCACTCGGGGTTCAGCTCGGGCGAGGGGACCCGATCGAGCAGCTCGGGCATGCGATCGCCGGCCGCGGGCGGTGTCTCATGATCCTCGACAACTTCGAACAGGTCGTGGACCTTGCCGCGATGACCGTGGGCCGGTGGTTGGAGAGCGCGCGGGAAGCACGGTTCGTGGTCACGAGCCGCGAGCGGCTGGGTCTCGGCGAGAAGGAGAAGGTGCAGGGAGTGGAGCCGCTGGCGCTCGAGCCGGCAATGGAGCTGTTCGAAGCCCGTGCGCGCTGGCTGCGTCCGGGGCTCCAGCTCGCCGGTGCGGAGGCCGAATCGGCGCGGGAGATCGTGCGGCTCGTCGATGGCATGCCGCTCGCGATCGAACTCGCCGCGGCGCGCATGCGGGTAATGAGCGCCGCGCAGATCGCGGCGCAGATGCGGAGGCGATTCCAGCTCTTGACCGGCGGCCGAAGCGCCCGCCACGAGACGCTCGAGGTGGCGATCGACGGCTCATGGGAGCTCCTGAGCCCATGGGAGAAAGCGGCATGGGCGCAATGTGGGGTGTTCGAAGGGGGATTCACGCTGGAGGCGGCGGAGGGAGTGCTCGACCTCGGCGCGTGGCCGGAGGCGCCGTGGGTTGTCGATGTGATGCAGTCGCTGGTGGACAAGAGCCTTTTGCGGACGCGGGTACCCCGAATGGAACCAGGCGAAGGCGTTCCCGAAACGCGACTCGGGATGTACGTGAGCTTGCAGGACTATGCCCGCCTCAAGCTTCGGGAGGAAGGCGCGATCGCCAATGGAGGGAGCGGATTGTCGGCGGCCCTCGCCGCGGAGGAGCGACATGGAAGGTGCTACGCACGCTACGGAACTCAGGAACAGATTGATGGTCTCGACCGGCACGGGGGGGTAGGGCGGCGGCATGGGCTCGGGCGGGAGCTCGAAAACCTGGTTGCGGCATGCCAGCGAGCGGTGGCCCGCGGGGACCGAGAGACGGCGCTGGCAGCGTACCGCGCTGCATCGCATGTGCTTTTCCTACGTGGCCCGCTCGAAATGGCGGTCAAGCTGGGCCAGGAGGTGCTGGCCTGGATGCCCGGCCCGGAGCACCGAGCGCCCATTTTCTTCTTGCTCGGATGGGCGGAACTGATCTCCGGACGAATGGAAGAGGCGCAGCGACTTCTCGAGGCTTCGTTGGCCATTTACCGCGAGCTTGGCGATCGTGGCCATGAAGGAATCGTGTGTGGCACCCTGGCCATTCTACTGATGAATCAGGGCCGCATGAAGGAGGCACACGCCCATTTCGAGCACGAGCTCGCCATCGACCGCGAGCTCGACAACCGGTACCGCGAGGGCATCGTGCTCCTCAATCTGGGTCAATGTTATCGCCGGCAGGGCCAGATGGAGGAGGCGCGCGCCCATTTCGAGGCTGCCCTGGCCCTGTGCCGCGAGGTGGGCAACCGGCGGGTCGAAGGCATGCTCCTCAACAACCTTGGGCAGCTGCACCGGAAACAGGGCCGGATGGAGGAGGCGCGCGCCCACCTCGAGGCCGCGCTTGCCATCGACCGCGAAGTGGGGAGCCGGCTGGCCGAAGGAAATGCCCTCAATACCCTGGGCTCCGTCTACTTCGAGCTGGGTGATCTGCAGGTGGCCAACACTCACTTCCAGGCCGCACTCACAATACATCGCGAAATCGGGAGCCGGTTCATGGAGGGTCTCACCATCGGCAACTTGGGTCACCTTCACTTCGAGCAGGGGCATGTGGAGGAGGCGAGTGCGCATTACGAAGCGGCGCTGGCCATCTGTCGCGAAGTGGGCAACCCGTTCGGCGAGGGTGAGGCTCTGGCCGCCCTGGGGACGCTTCACCTCCGCCAGGGCAGGTTAGGGGAGGCGCGGGAGGCCCTCAACCAAGGGGAAGCGGTCATCCGCAGAGTCGGTGGAAGCCTCGAGCTCGGCATTCTTCTGTGCGCCCGAGCCGAACTCGAACACCGAATCGGGAACATCGGGGCAGCGCGCGCCACCCTGGGCGAGGCCGAAGGCATAGCCGCCCACGCCGGAGCGGGCCAAGGCTCGGAGCTCGGGCGCAAGCTGGCGAAGCTCCGCCAAGCGCTCTGTGAGCGCCCTCCATTGAGCGCCCTCCATCGGCCCCTTTGACCGATGTTATGAGCATTCCCGTCAAGCGATCTGGCTGCCAGTTTGTCTGCCATTTGCACCTGAACCTGCTTCGCTTCCTCGATCACTGTCCTGTTCGATAGCCACGCTAGCGCTGGGTGTCGTGATCGAAGCGTGACCTAGGATCTGTTGAAGAGCGGGAGCGTCCAGGTGCGCGTACTGTTTTCTTCCAGACGTAGAACGTCGCCTCGTTCCCTAACGACTCCTGACGATCTTTTGCGACACAACGTGCCCGGCAAACTCGAGACGGACGAAATAGACGCCGGCCGGGAGCGGGCTCCCGCCGGCATCCTGCCCGTCCCAGTGCACTCGGTGTCGGCCGGCAGGCTTCGCCCCTTCGGCGAGCGTCGCCACCTGCCGCCCCTGCACATTAAAGACGCCGAGGCGGGTCATCGCATGATGCGGGAGCGTGTAATTGAGCTCGGTCGAAGTCGTGAAGGGATTGGGCGCGGCGCGTCCTAGCCAGAGCCCGGCCGGTGGGGGAGCGGAGCCCTCGGCAATCGCGGTAGTGGGATCACCGCCCGTGCGCACGTCGCCCTCAGTCACTCCGTTGTAGGGCAGCCAGAGCCAGGGGGAGCGGGGGAAGAAGGGGGAGTCACTCGCGATCCGTAACCGCCAGTGATAGAGCGTGCCGGGTGCGAGCCCGGTGACATCCTGGATGAATGAAACGGCGCTTCCGCCCACCCCGGGGGCGCCGGTGTTGCCGAAGGCGCTCGTCACCAGCCCGGTGCCATCGAACGGCGTCCCCGCGGGCTTCATCTCCACCTCGAGCCGCACCCTCCCCCGCCCCGCCGGCGTCCGCGCGAGCGCCGTCAAGTGAACCTCCGACTCCGAGTCGGAGCGACCGAGGAGGTCGATCGGCGCGGTGCCATCGGTCCGCAACTGGAGCCTGACGCGATCGAGGCCCGCGCCCTGATTGCCGAGAAACACCCACACGCCACCCTCGTCGGTGAAGTTATAGTCGTAGCCGAAGGCGCCGATGATCACGTCCGAGAACCCGTCGCCATTCACATCGCCCGCGGTCCCGACCGCGATGCCGAAGAATGCGTCGGTCTGTCCACCGTAGTTGAACCAGGCAGGTGCGAGCCCCGCCGGCGAGCCGTGGTAAACCCAAACCGCGCCATCGTTGAACGCGCCGACGTCCATGTGCGAAGCCCCGACGATCACGTCGGAGTAGCCGTCGCCGTTCACGTCCCCCGCTGTGGCCACCGACCGGCCGTACTGGGCCGACGCCTGATTGGGCTCGTCCGTCCAGGCCGGCGCTGCGCCGAGGCCGCCCGCTCCACCGTGGTAAACGAACGCCCTGCCCGCATCCGTCTGGAGGCCGTCGTAGCTCTGGGCTCCGATGATCACGTCCGAGAATCCATCGCCGTTCACGTCCCCCGCGGTCGACACGTCGAAGCCGAACAAAGCGCCGGCCTGATTCACCTCCACCACCCGCGACGGGCTCACGCCCAACCCGTCGTCGGATCCATGGAAGACCCACACCACCCCTTCGTTCGGTTCGCCGTTGTCGTAGCCAGGGACCGCGATGAGTACGTCGGAGAACCCGTCCCCGTTCACATCCCCCGCGGTCCCGACCGAGTAGCCCAGGCTGGCTCCCTCCTGATCGCCTTCGACGCTCCAGATCGGTCCGCCGAGGCCTCCGGCACTCCCCAGGTAGAGCCACGCTCGCCCTTCGGAGCTCTGTCCGTTGTCCCAGCCGTCGCCGCCGACGAGCACATCTCCGTACCCGTCGCCGTTCACGTCCCCGGCACTTCCCACGGAAGAACCGAACCAGGCGCTTGCCTGGTTGGGCTCGGATGTCCACGCCGGTGTCGGGCTGAGCCCTGCAAACGAGCCGAGGTAGAGAAAGGTGCGCCCCTCGTCGTTCTCCCCGTTGTCGTAGCGGTAAGAGCCCAAGATGACGTCCGTATACCCGTCGCCGTTTACATCGCCAGCACTCGCCGCTGACGACAGTTGAGCGTTGAACTGATTCGTCTCGGCGCTCCATCCGGAGAGGACCGGGACGCCGGTCCTGGAGCCGTGGTACACCCAGGCCTTGCCTTCGTCGGCCTGGCCGTTGTCGTAGCGGTCGGCGACCGCGATAATGTCGGAGTAGCCGTCGCCGTTGACATCCCCAGCAGTCCCTACAGACCAGCCCCAGCCCGCATTGTTCTGACCTCCGTTCGTAAACCAGGCGGGGGCAAGTGAGAGACCCCCCGATCCGCCGTGATAGACGAAGGCCCGTCCTTCGTTGGTCTGCCCGTTGTCGTACCCTTGGGCCCCGACGCTGACGTCGGAGAAGCCGTCGCCGTTCACGTCCCCCGCCGTCGCCACCGACCGGCCGAACTCGGCGAAGTCCTGGTCTCCCTCCGCCGTCCAGGCAGCCGTCGTCGAGAGCCCGGCCGCCGAGCCGTGATAGACGAAGGCCCGTCCCTCGTTGGTCTGCCCGTTGTCGTACCCTGGGGCCCCGACGATGACGTCTGAGAAGCCGTCGCCGTTCACATCGCCCGCCGCGACCGAGTAGCCGATTACAGCTCCGATCTGCTCGCCCTCTGCGGTCCAGGCGGAGGTCGTGGCCAGGCCTGCGGCCGAGCCCCGGTAGACGAAGGCTCGCCCCTCATTGATCTGCCCGTTGTCGTAGAAGGGGGCCCCGACGATGACGTCGGAGAAGCCATCGCCGTTCACGTCCCCCGCCGTCGCTACTGAGACGCCGAACTCCGCCGAGGCCTGGTCGCTCTCCGCGGTCCAGGCCGAGGTGGTAGGAAGCCCCGCCGCCGAGCCGTGGTAGACGAACGCCCGCCCCTCATCGGTCTCTCCATTGTCGTAGAAGGCGGCGCCGACGATGACGTCGGAGAAGCCGTCGCCGTTCACATCGCCCGCCGTCGCCACCGTGGCGCCGAATCCAACTCCGACCTGCTCGCCCTCTGCCGTCCAGGCGGAGGTCGTGGCCAGGCCTGCGGCCGAGCCCTGGTAGACGAACGCCCGCCCCTCAGCGCCCTGCCCGTTGGAGTATCGGTAGGCGCCGACGATGATGTCGGAGAAGCCGTCGCCGTTCACATCCCCCGCCGTCGCCACCGACCGGCCGAACTCGGCGACTTCCTGGTCGCCCTCCGCGGTCCAGGCGGGAGTGGTGGCCAGGCCCGCCGCCGAGCCCTGGTAGACGAAGGCCCGCCCCTCAGCGGCCTGCCCGTTGGAGTATCCGTAGGCGCCGACGATGACGTCGGAGAAGCCATCGCCGTTCACGTCCCCCGCCGTCGCGACCGAGTAGCCGAATCCAGCTCCGATCTGCTCGCCCTCTGCGGTCCAGGCGGAGGTGGTGGCCAGGCCCGCCGCCGAGCCCTGGTAGACGAAAGCCCGCCCCTCATCGGTCTGCCCATTGTCGTACGAGTAGGCACCGACGATGACGTCGGAGAAACCGTCGCCGTTCACATCGCCCGCCGTCGCCACCGAGTGGCCGAAAACGGCGAAGGCCTGGTCGCCCTCCGCGGTCCAGGCGGGCGACGTCATGAGCGGATCGACCGTGAGCGGGTAAGGGGCACCGCAATCGTCGACCTCGATGACGAGCGTTCCTGCCTCCTCCAGCACGATCTTGGAGGGAACCTCTCGGCGATTCGCATCAAAGGCCGCGAGCTTCCCGTAACGGAGGACGCGGGCCCCGCGCGCATCGAAGAAATCGACCTCCCCGTCATGAAGCTCGGCGGCAAGCCCGGTCGCGAGCCTGCCGGCGATCCGGAGAGGCCCTTCCCCCGGCGGCCGCCTGTCGATCGTGAACCCCTGCTCGAGCCCGGCGGGTGTGTTCTCGTACCACTCGCAAAAGCCAGGCCGGCTGTAGGTCACCCGCGACCCCGTGGCTTGGGGGCTGGCCGGGGTCACGGCCGTCATCCGCCCGGGCCGCCCGAGGGCGGCCGTTTCCCAGCCGAATCGCCACGCCGTAGTGGCGCCGGCGATCCCCCGCGGCTCGACTGCCCGTGGCCCCACCCCGATGCCCCGTGGCCCGAACTGGGTTCGGAGGTTCTGGGCGCGGTTGGGCGCCTCGAGGCCACGCTCGCCCGGGGCAGCCTCGTATTCCTGGCGCTCGAGCCCGATCGAGACCGCCTGCCACCAGGCCTCGTCCGCACCGGCGCGGCGCGTCGCGGCATCGAGCGTAGGGGAGGCGTCCTGCGCCGGCGGCGAACCCGGGGATCCCACCGGGGAGCCTCGTAATCCGATGGCAACCATGGGGATGAGCGCCACGGCGAGGATGCCGCATCGGCCGCGGGGTCCGGGGATAGACATGACGGATGCCTCCTTCGTGTCGGGGGCGGATCGACCCGCCAGCCCTCATCAAAGACAACCATCCAGACTCGAAGGTGTGACCGAGAGACTTGTCATCGGGGGTGACTTGCGCGCCCGATTCATGATCTCGCGCGCGAGCGGTGACGCAGCTTGGCGGAAGGGCTCGGTTTGGCACCGGCCGAATTGGGAGACCGGTGCTCTACCACGATCCCTGCCGGAGGCTGCGGGACAACTGATACGATCGAGACACTACTAAGCCGACCCCTGGAAGTCCCGGATCGATCTGATCGAACGCGCATTCGAAATGCAAGCCGCCCGCTACCCACGATGACGGGGGACGAAAAGGCGACACGGCGAGCCGACGAAAGGACTGAGGTCACTTCACGATGGATCGACACTTTGCAACAAGCCCGCAGCCGAATCTCCGAGTGGGTGACGAGGCGTGTCAGCTAACTAACAAGCCGGTGAACCTGAAGGTCGGCCGACGGTGCGGTTCTTCATTCGCGACTGTGTTCGCGGGGCTTCTCGTGATTGCGTGCTCCGCCCCGCAGGCCCAGCGGCCCCTGTTGGCGCCCGCGCCGGACTCGCCCTTTGCCGTTGCGGGCGCACCGGGGAACCTCGCCGTCGGTGAGGTGAATGAAGACGCCAAGCCTGACCTGGTGGTGGCGAGCTCGCACGGCATAACCGTGCTGCTTGGCCAAGGCGACGGACGGTTCCGCGTCGCGCCCGGCAGCCCGATCAAAGTGCCTGACCGTTCCACCGAATTGGTGCTGCGCGACCTCACGGGCGACGGCAAGGTGGACCTCGCGCTCGCCAACCACGACACTTACGGCGTGATACTCCTTTTCGGCGATGGCACCGGCGGCTTCACCCTCGCACCCCATTCCCCCGTGATCATGAAGGAAGGCCAACATCCGCATACGCACGGCCTCCATGCCGGTGACCTGAACGGCGACGGCAGGCTTGACCTTGTCACCGTCAACAGCGACGACGACGACGTGTCGGTTGCCTTCGGCGACGGCAGGGGCGGCTTCACGCGCGCCGCTTCGTCCTTCGCCGTCGGTCCCAGCCCGTATCCGGGCGCGCTGGGCGACCTCAACGGCGACGGTCATCTCGACGTCATTGCCACCAGCACGGCTCGCAGGACTCCCCAACAGGAGGCATCGACGCGCGCGTTGACGGTGTTGTTCGGTGACGGGCGCGGCGACTTTCGCGGCGAGCCCGTGCCGTTGCGGACGGTGCTGCCGTGGTTCGTGGCCGTCGCCGACGTGAACGGCGACAGCACGTCAGACCTGGTGGCAACCCACGCCGAGCGCAGCGAGTTGACGGTCCTGGTCGGCGACGGGCGAGGCGGATTCACGGAGACGACCGGTTCGCCGTTCGACTTGGGCCATGCGACCTGGCACGTGGCTATCGCGGACATGAACGGGGATGGCAAGGCGGACGTGGCTGCCGCGGCGGGCGAAGGCGTGCGCCTCTTGCTCGGCGACGGCCGGGGCGGCTTCCGGCCGGCGCCTGGATCGCCGTTCGCCACCGGCAAAGGGACGTGGCAACTTGCGGTCGGCGACGTGAACGGGGACGGCAAGCCTGACGTAGTCACGAGTAGTCTAGAAGGCGACAGCGTGACCGTCTTACTTGCTCAATAGGAGCTACTGCGGCAATACTGGCCGCCGCCGCCGAATACTCGAGGCGCTCAGATCGCTTTCCTCGTGGGTGTGGTGGCCGAGCCGCCAGCCGGCCAAGACCCGCATACCCGAATTGCCTGCGCGCGGTGTCCTCTTCGCGAGTGACCTCCCACACGCATTTGATGCCTTTAGTGAGCGCGACGCGGCGCGGCGCATCGTCAGTCAGACGATCGCGTTCGAGATCGGCATCCCCTCGGGAGCCCGCGGGCTCCAAGCTTGAGTTGACTGTGCCTCACTCACCTCGTGATGACGATCTTGACGGCCCGTGCATCCCGCCCGCTCGCGAGCCTGAAGAAGTAGACACCGCTCGCAACGGGGCGGCCGGACGCCGTGCGCCCGTTCCATGTCCGGGTGATGGACTCGTGCGCCGCGAACTCACCCTGGGCGAGCGTCGTCACGCGGCGGCCGAGCACATCGATTACGGCGAGATCCGCCCTGCCGGTGGCGGCGAGAGCGAACGTGGCGGCGATGTTACCGTCCGTCGTGGGACGCGTGGCGAGGAAGAGCCCGCTCGCGACCGGCGATGGCTCGCCGGGGATGGCCGTTGAATCCATCCGCCGCACGCGCACAATCGTGCCCGCCCCGCCACCGACCAGGAATCCGTCGGGAAGGGCGGCGATCGCCCGACCGGTGCGAGTACCGGGGAGGAGGAGGCTCTCCCAGGTCGACCCGCCGTCCTCCGTCACGAACATGGCGCCGCCGGCGTTGAATGGAGTGGAAAGCGCGCCGCCGTGCATCGTATCGACAAAGTCGAGGTCGGAGGCAGCTTCACTCCAGACGCTCTGCCAGCTCGCGCCGCCGTTGGTCGTGCGGAAAATGCCGCCCGGATTCCTATTGACCGTGGCCAGCCCCGTCTGCTCGTCGAACCAATGGATGTCCCACAGCCCACGGGTGAGCCCCGCGGTTCCGACCGGTGACCATGCAGCGCCGCCGTTCGTCGTTTTGAACAACTGGGGCGCGTCACTACCTGAGTAGCCGCACGCGAACCCCCGATCGGCGCTCAAGAAGGCGACCGATGTGAGCCCGCCGGCGAGCGGGATGCCGTTGCTTCTCGGCTCCCAAGTCGCGCCGAAGTCGGTCGTCCGATAGGCGACGCGCTCTCCCATTCCTGTGCAAGCCGCGAAAGCAACTCCGGGAGCAGGTAGCGACAGGTGAAAAGCGCTGCCGTTGGGCGGGGCCCCCGGTAATACCGCGAAGGACCAGGAGGCGCCGCCGTCGGTCGTGAACCACATCCTGCCGATATCGCCGCCGGCAATGGCGCGATCCGCATCCCAGTACTTGATGTCGGACGTGAAAACGATCGGCGGGGCGTTCGGAACCGGAAGCCAGTTCGCACCGCCGTCGCTGGTGCGATACCAGTGCGTGGGTGGGACCGGCGACCCGGTGGTCCCCGCCGCGCCGCGGCCGCCGGGACCGAGCCCGATCCCGCCGATCATACCGCGATGGGTATCGGATGCCGTGTAGGTCGCGTTCTCCCACGTCGACCCACCGTCGATCGACCGGTACGCGTCCCCCTCGTCCGTCACGGCGATGAGCTTACCGTCGGCGAGCCGGTCGAAGTCCAGGAAGCCGCCGAACCCGGCCCATAACAACGAAGTCCACTCCTGGCCGCCGTCAGTCGTCTCGAAGATGGTCGCGCCTTCGAAATTGGTGGCCACCAGGAAGTGCTGAGGGCCGAGGACGATTGCGTTCCCGGGGTAGACGAAGGGGTTGGGGTTCATGCTCTCGGTCCAGGTCGCTCCGCCGTCGGTGCTCCGCCGGGTGTGGAAGTCGCCGAAGATGACCCCGTTGAGTGCATCCGTGAAAAAGACCTCGCTGATCCGATCAACCTCGGTAACCCCGGCGAGGGACTGCCAGCTCTGGCCGCCGTTCGTGGTGCGACGGGCAAGGAGGTCGCCGACGACGTAACCGGTCTGGGCATCGAACCAGTACTGTTCGCCGAGATCGTTCTGAGCGGGAGCTGCCAGGAGCGCCCACGTCACGCCGAGATCGCTGGAGCGGAGGACCTGTCCGCCGTGGCCGATCGCGTAGAGGGTTGTGCCAATCGCGACCTCGATGTCGATGAGGCGCGCTGACGATGGATTGGGCACCGGTGTCCAGGTTGACCCGGCGTCGGTCGACCGAAAGATCCCCGGTGGGGCGCCGACGGCGAGCAGATCACCCGATGGGAGGACGAGCACATCCTCGAGATCAGCGGCGAAGGCCGGGAACTGCTCGAGCTGGGTCCAGCTCACGCCGCCGTCGCTGGTCCGGATGACGGCGCCCCGATCGCCCACCGCAAAGCCGACGTTCTGGTCCCGGAAGGATGTCCCGCCAAGCGGGTTCCCCTGGGGCAGCGGGAGGCACCACGAGAATGTGTAGTCGGCCGCCGCCGACGGGGCGGGAGCCGCTAGGACGAGAACTAGAGCGATGGTCAATCGGTGCAAGTGCATGCCAGTTCATTACTCCTGCAAGTATGGTTGAACGCCCGACGGGGATGTTGACGTTGGGGGCGCCACTCTCTCTACGTCCGAGGGCCTCCAGGCGAACAACCCCGGTGCGTCGTCCTCCACCCCGTTGACTCGCGCCGGCGGAGGACCCTCGGTCGTTCAGCCCGAAGGTGTTCGTGGGTTCAGTCGGGTGCTCGGCATGGCCGTCTTCCGGTTCCACCCGGCTCAAGCAGTTCTGGGCGGTAGCTGGAACAGGCCACGCGATAAGCTGGAAGGCCCGGAGCAGCCGGCGTTCGACGGGACGTGGAGACCGCCAAGGGAAGACATCCTGACCCGTGTCTGGGAAAACCTCGTCGCCCGCGCGCACGGCCCGATGAAGTTTCGCGTTGACCGCAAGTCTGACGTGCCGCATTGCTATTTCCTCCCCTTCTCCCCGGCGGGGCGGATGGGCTGTCGGGGCGGTCGCTGCGGCTTCACTTGATACGTCCCCGCCGCAGCCCCCACTTCCATAACTCGACCGCCAGCAACACACCCGATCCAGCCGCGAACGCTACCAACAGGTCGCGCGTGGGCAACGCTGTTGTCCGGAGGACTCTTTGGAGGAAGGGCACATACACTGCGGCGAGCTGAAGCGCGACGGTCAGCAGCAGGGCACCCAGCAGCGCTGGGTTCGAGAGTGGCCGTTTCCAGAACGGCTGCGTCTCGGAGCGCACGCCAACCGCCAAAGCAGTGGAGCTGAAGATCAGCGTCGTGAACAGCAGAGTTTGCCAGTGGACGTCGCCGGCGCGGAAGGCGAAGAGGCCGACACCGACAGAGACCAGACTGGCGACTAGGCCAAGCACCACGATGAAGGGGACCATACCCCGGCCGAAGATGCTCGCCCTGGCCGCCTGGGGCGGCCGCCGCATCACGTCTTCCTCGGCGGGTTCCACTCCGAGAGCCAGCGCCGGGAGGCCGTCGGTTACGAGATTCATCCACAGGATCTGGAGGGGCAGTAGCGGCAGGGGCATTCCCAGCAGGGGTCCGACGAGCATCACAGCAACCTCAGAGGCGTTGCTTGTGAGCAGGTACTTGATGAAGCGGCGCACGTTGTCGTAGACCACGCGGCCTTCCTGCACCGCAGCCACGATCGTGGCAAAGTTGTCGTCGAGCAGCACCATCTGGGCCGCTTCCTTGGCCACGTCGGTTCCGGTGACGCCCATGGCCAGGCCGATGTCCGCCTTTTTAAGCGCTGGGGCATCGTTCACGCCGTCGCCGGTCATGGCGACGACATTTCCAGCCTCCTGGTAGGCCTGCACGAGGCGGATCTTGTGCGCGGGCGAGACACGCGCGAACACAGAGACCTCGCCGGCCAACGTTCGCAACTCGGCGTCGGAGCGCCCGTCGAGCTCCGGCCCGGTGACGAAAGCGTCGTCCTCGATGATGCCGAGCAAACGGGCGATGTGGCGCGCGGTCAGCGGGTGGTCGCCCGTGATCATCACGGGCCGGATGCCCGCGGTCTTACAGAGCCGCACCGCGTCGCGAACCTCCGGCCGCGGCGGGTCCATCATGCCGATCAGGCCGACGAGCGTCAGCTCCCGGTCGAGCGTGGCCATCTCGTCGGGGCCAGGCGGCTCTTGCAGGCGCCGCACCCCGATGCAGAGGATCCGCAGGCCGTCGCGGGCCAGCTCGTCGTGGGCACTCATGATCCGACCGCGCAGGGCGTCATCGATAGGTTCTGCGCGCCCCTCCACCCAACCGGCGGAGGCGATCCCGAGCATCCCGTCGATCGAACCCTTCGTCACCGCGAGGTAGGGAGGCGGCTCGCTTCCGTGCGCTCGTCGCTCCCAGACCTGCGCCAGACCGGAAGGGACTTCGGCCGGAGAACGCGGCACTCGGTGGACGGTCGTCATGCGCTTCCGCACCGAGTCGAAGGGCAGCTCCGCGACTCGCGGAAAGGCCCGGTGGAGGTCATCCTGGAGGATGCCGACACAAGCCGCCGCCACGACCAGCGCGCCTTCGGTGGGATCGCCGATTGCGCGATACACTCCTGGCGCGCCTTCATCGCGCTGGAGCACGGCGTCATTGCAGAGGGCTCCGGCGATCAGCAACAGGTCGAGGTTCGGTTGCACCCGCGGGTCGCGTGGCGCCACCTCGGTCACCGCGAGACACAGCCCGGAGCGCTCGGGCCGCTGCGCGAACTGTACCCGGCCGGCGGCCATGTCGAGGGCCGTGACCGTCATGCGGTTCTGCGTCAGCGTCCCGGTCTTGTCCGAGCA
>Ga0137428_1000651_pt1 | contig 14639 bp, 16 predicted proteins | sample EasRivERMZT718_2_FD_102305 | JGI IMG/M metagenome (GOLD analysis project Ga0137428, IMG submission 102305) | Soil microbial communities from meander-bound floodplain in the East River, Colorado, USA - East River MetaG ERMZT718_2 | ecosystem: Environmental > Terrestrial > Soil > Floodplain ...
AAGTTCCTCGCCGACCCCGTGTGGTGGTTCTATCTGTATTGGCTGCCGAAATTCCTCGACGCGACGTACGGCATCAAGCTCGCGCAGGTCGCCCTTCCTCTTATTACGGTGTATCTGATCGCGGATGTCGGGTCTATCGGCGGCGGGTGGCTGTCGAGCCGTCTGCTCAAGCGCGGCTGGACCGTGAACCGCGCGCGCAAGACTGCGATGCTGCTGATGGCGCTCGCGATCGTGCCCACGGCCCTGGCGCCGCGCGCCGGCAGCCTGTGGACGGCCGTGCTCATCGTCAGCCTCGCGGCCGCCGCGCACCAGGGCTGGTCGGCCAACGTCTATACGCTTGCGAGCGACATGTTTCCGCCTAGCGCCGTGGCGTCCGTTTCCGGCATCGGCGGCTTCGCCGGCGCCATGGGCGGCGTGCTGTTCCAGTGGCTCACCGGCCGGATTCTCGACGCCACGGGAGGCAACTACGCGTCGATCTTCGCCGTCTGCGGCTTCGCTTACGTTACGGCGTGGACGATCATTCACATTCTGGCGCCACGGCTGGAGCCGGTGAAGGAGCTCTCATGATCGCAGCAGTCCTGCTGCTCTCTCTTGTCCAATCCCCCGACACCGGTTGGCGTCTGTTATTCGATGGGAAGACGCTGAGCGGCTGGCGCGGCCTCGGCTACGACACCGTGCCGACGAGCCATTGGGTCGTCGTGGACGGTGCGATCAAGAAGATCGCCTCGGGCAACGTGCCGCGCGTGGCCGACGGGCGGCCGCTGGTCGGCGGCGACCTCATGACGGTCGATTCCTTCGCCGACTTCGAGCTGAGCTGGGAGTGGAAGATCACGCCGGGCGCGAACAGCGGCGTCAAATACAACGTCGCCGAAGCCATGTCGATGGACCCTCCCCACTCCGCGCTCGGATTCGAGTACCAGATTCTCGATGACGACCGCCACGAAGACGGCAAGCTGCCCACGCACCGCTCCGGAGCGCTGTACGATCTCGTCGCGCCGAACGCCGGCAAACAGCTCCGCCCCGTCGGTGAGTGGAATCAGTCGAAGGTGATCTTCCGCGGCAACCACGGCGAGCACTGGCTCAACGGCCAGAGAGTCGTCGAATTCGACCTCGGCACCGCCCGCATGGATTCACTACTGGCCGCCAGCAAGTACAAGACGATCCCGGGCTTCGGTGAGAGGCGTCGAGGACACATCGTCTTGCAGGACCACGGCGATGAGGTCTATTACCGAGGACTCAAAGTGAGGCCTCTATGAAACGCCGTCGCTTCGTGAAAACCGTTTCCAGCGCGGGACTGGGACTCGTCGCGGCGCGCGCGCCGCTCTTCGCCTCGGGCTCCCCAGCCGAGAAGGTCGTGGTCTGCGTGATGGGCCTGAACGGCCGCGGGACCGTGTTGGCGAAAGTGTTCGCCAAGACGCCCAACGCAGAGGTCGCCGCGTTGTGCGACGTGGACGCAAAGGTGTTGGCCAAGTCCGCCGCCGCCGTGGGCGAGGCGCAGGGCAAGCCGGTGAAAGCAATCGTCGATTTCCGCCGCGCGCTCGACGACAAGTCCATCGACGCGCTCGTGATCGCCGCGCCCGATCACTGGCATGCGCCCGCCACGATCCTCGCGCTCGCGGCCGGTAAACATGTCTATCTGGAGAAGCCGGGCGGCCACAACGCGCGCGAGGGCGAGCTGCTGGTCGACGCGCAGCGCAAGGCCCGCCGCGTGGTCCAGCTGGGCACGCAACGCCGGAGCTCGCCGCGCGCCATCGAAGCCGTGCAGGCGATCCGGGACGGGATCATCGGCCGCCCCTACTTCGCGCGCGCGTGGTATGCGAACCGCCGCGCCACCATCGGACGGGGCAAAGCCGCGCCGGTACCGGCAGACCTCAATTACGAGCTGTGGCAGGGGCCGGCGCCGCGCACGCCCTACCGCGACAACACGATCCACTACAACTGGCACTGGTTCCGCCGCTGGGGCACGGGCGAGATCTGCAACAACGGCACGCATGAGATCGACGTCGCGCGCTGGGCCCTCGGCGTGGACCATCCGCTGCGCGTCACCTCCGCGGGCGGACGCTATCACTTCGACGACGACTGGGAGTTCACCGACACGCAGGAGGCGGCGTTCGAGTTCGCAGGCGGCAAATCCATCGCCTGGGAAGGACGGAGCTGTAATGCATATCCGATGGAAGGCCGCGGCCGTGGAACGATCGTGCATGGCACGACGGGGTCGATGGTCGTCGATCAGGACGGCTACACCGTGTACGACCTGGAGAACAAAGTCGTGAAGCAGAACGTCGCGCCGGCGACCGGCCCCGACCCGCTTGCGCCGAGCGGCGACGACCCGCTCACGGCGCTGCACATCGCGAACTTCGTCGAGGGCGTCCGCACCGGCGCCCCCGTCAGCCAGCCGATCGAGGAAGGCGCGAAGAGCGTGCTCCTGTGCCATCTGGGCAACATCGCGCAGTGGACTGGCCGCGCGCTGCGCGTCGATCCGGCGACCGGCCGTATCCAGGGCGACGACGCGGCGATGGCTCATTGGCAGCGAGAGTACGCGCCCGGCTGGACGCCGACAGTCTGAGGGGATTCAACACTCTAAACCCCGATCGCTTCTTCGACCCCGACCCTTCGGTCCGGCGGGTCGCGCGCGCTCTCTACGAAGAGACGCGAGACCTCCCGATCGTCTCGCCTCACGGCCACGTGGACGCGCGCGTGCTCGCCGAGAACGCGGCATTCCCCGAGCCGGCGTCGCTCATCGTCCAGCCCGACCACTACATCCTGCGCCTGCTGTACGCCAATGGAGTGCCGCTCGAAGAGTTGCTGAAGGCTGAGCCTCGGCGTGTCTGGCAGTTGCTCGCCGAGCACTACTACCTGTTTCGCGGCACGCCGAGCGGCGCGTGGCTCGACTACGAGCTGCACGAGGTATTCGGGATTCGGGATTCGCTGTCCGGTGAGACGGCTCCGCGGATCTACGACGGGATCGTCGAGAAGCTCAAGAGCCCAGAGTTCCGGCCGCGCGCGCTGTTCGAGCGCTTCAACATCGAGGTGCTGGCGACGACCGACGCAGCGACCGACACGCTGGAGCACCACATCGCCATCCGCAAATCCGGTTGGAAAGGCCGCGTGATCCCGACGTTCCGGCCGGACGCGCTGTTCAAGATCTCCTCACCCGAGTTCGACGCGCTCGGCGCCGGGGATTACACCAGCTTCATGCGCGCGCTCGCCGACCGTCGGGCTAACTTCAAGCAGCTCGGCGCGACGGCGACGGATCACGGCGTCCTCGAGCCGTACACCGAATTGCTGCGCGAAGAAGATGTCGAGCGACTGTTTCAGCGCGCGCGCAATGGTGAGGCGACGACGTATGACGAGTACCGCTTCACCGCACACATGCTGATGGAAATGGCAAAGCTGTCGCTGGCCGACGGCCTGGTGATGCAAATCCATCCCGGGGCATTCCGCGACCACAACACTCAAGTCTTCGAGCGCTTTGGTCCCCACATAGGCGGCGACATTCCGGTGGCGACCGAGTTCACGTACAACCTGCGCCCGCTGCTCAACGCCTATGGCAACGATCCGCGCTTCACGCTCGTGCTGTTCACGCTGGACGAATCGACCTACAGCCGCGAGCTCGCGCCGCTCGCGGGGCATTACCCCGCGGTGCGGCTCGGCCCTCCGTGGTGGTTCCACGACTCAATGGAGGGCATGCGGCGCTTCCGCGAACGCACTACCGAAACGGCGTCGATCCACAAGACCGCCGGGTTCAACGACGACACGCGCGCGTTCTGCTCGATCCCGGCGCGGCACGACCTGGCGCGGCGCATGGATGCCAATTACCTGGGCGGCCTGGTGGCGCGCCACGTGATCGACGAGAGCGACGCGCGGCAGATGGCAAGGGCGCTGGCGTATGAGCTGGTGAAGAAGACGTACCGGCTACCCTGAAGTAATTAATTCCTTTTCCATCCGGATGAGCGATCGTTCGCCGATCCCACCCGCAAGCACGTTTCGTGCTTCTGGGCGAGGAAGTTCCGCGCCTGTGTCGACACAAAATGTGAGGAGGACCCCGTGTTCACGCTCACTGCCCCCCCCCGCCGACTCGCGCGCCTCGCTGTCATTGTCCCACTTGCCGCGCTGCTTGTCGTCGCGTGCGAGCACAACCTCGGCCCAACGCCGGGTCCCTTGGCGACGATCACCGTCACACCAAACCCAACCCTGCCTATTGGTGCACTCCAGCCGTTCGTGGCCACGGGGAGGGACGCCAAGGGCAATCTCGTTGCAATAACGCCGACCTGGTCCATCGTGGCGGGCGGCGGAGCCATCAACAGTAGCTCGGGCTTGTTTACCGCGGGCAACGTGGCCGGGACGTTCACGCTTACGGTCCAGGCAACGAGTGGCGGCATTTCGGGACGCGCGACGGTGATCGTCACCTCGCCAGGTGGATTAGCGACCATCACGGTCACACCGAACCCGGGGGGCACGGTCGTCGGCGGCACGATTCAATACAGTGCCGAGGGCCAGGACGCGAACGGTGTTGTCATTCCCATCTCGCCAGCGGCGACGTGGTCCGTGGTGTCGGGCGGCGGAACGATCAACAGCGGCTCGGGCTTGTTCACCGCGGGCACATCGACCGGGACGTTCTTCAATACGGTGCGGGCGACGAGCGGCGGCATTTCGGGCTTCGCCACCGCGATCGTGACCTCCACAGCGCCGCCCTCGCCATTACTCGGGTCGGCAGCGACCTACGGGATCCTGGCCGGCACGACGGTGACCTGTGTGACCGGCGGCACCATCAACGCCGACATAGGCATCAGCCCCGGGGGCGCGCTCACCGGCTTCGGGCCGTGCACGTTCACCGGCACGGCAAATCTGGCTAATGCGGCCGCGGCCACGGCGCAAAACGATCTCACCACGGCGTACGACAACCTGGTCGCCAGGCCGTGCGGTACGGTCGTCACGCCCGCGGATCTTGGCGGACGGACACTCGCGCCGGGAGTCTACTGCGCCGCGTCGTCGATGGCGGTGACGGGAACGGTCACGCTCAACGGCCCGGCCAACGGGGTGTGGGTGTTCCAGATGGGGTCCACGCTCACGACTGGCACGGGCGCGAATATCGCGCTGAGCGGTGGCGCGCTGGCAAGGAACGTGTGGTGGCAGGTCGGCAGCTCCGCGACGCTCGGGACCGGCACGACGTTCCGAGGCAATATCCTCGCGTTCACGAGCATCACGCTGAATGACAACGCCACAATGCTCGGCAGAGCCTTGGCGCGAAACGGTGCCGTGACCCTGGGTACGAATAACACCATTACGCTGCCGTAGGGGGAGCATATGCGCGACCAAATCTTGAAGAATGTGCGACCGCTGGCGGCGTTCCTGCCGATGCTGGTGTTAGCGCAGCCCGTGGCGGCTCAGCGCGTGCGTAGCTGGGAGTTCAGCGTGGGTGCCGGGGCCGAGTACACCGACGGTGCCCTCGCGAGTTTTCTCGGCAGCAATGGGTTTACCGACGACGGCAGCACGCCCAGTCGCTTTATGCCCGCCTTGGACCTGCGCCTGGGCTACAACGTGACCAATCATTGGGGATTCAGCATCGGCACCGCAGGTGCCAAGGGTTCGGGGGTGAAGTATCTGACGCCCTTCGCCGCGGCCACCTACACGGCGAACCTGAACGCAAAGTTCAGCCCCTTCCTAACCGGCGGGACGCAGTTCACCCGGATCACCGGCAACGGACGGAAAGTCCATCCCACCTGGGGCGCACAACTCGGCGCGGGGATCCGGTCCATGCTCGGCGATAAGGTCGCGCTTCGGCTCGAGGGTCGGATGGGGATCGAGCATTACGCCGACCTGCCCGAGGCGAAGACGGCGTACAACAGCATTCTCACGCTCGGCCTCTCGTTTTTCACCGCCGGCCGCGACGCGCCGGCGGCGATGCCGGCGGCGACATGTCCCGTGTGTGCGCTCGCGCGGGTGGATACCGTGTGGCGGACGCCGCCGCCGGCAGCCCCGCCAGGGCCCATCGTGCTCCGCGATACACTGGTGCTCGAGGGCATCAATTTTGGCTTCGACTCGTCGGCGCTGAACCCCGACTCCTACGTGATTCTCGACCGCGTGGCGCAGGCGCTGCTTGCGCCGGAGTGGGCGAACAGCCGCTGGCAGATCGCGGGTCACACGAGCGGCATTGGCACGCCGGCGTACAACATGACGTTGTCCCAGCGCCGGGCCGAGGCGGTGCGGGCGTACCTCGTGTCGCGGGGCGTCCCGAACGGCCGGCTGACGTCGGTCGGATTCGGCGAGGCGAACCCCATGTACCCGAACGACACTGAGGGGCGCAACTGGAGGAACCGGCGGGTGGAGCTGCGGCGCATACAGCCCTAGCGCCAAAGCCAGGCACGCCCCTTGCGATGGCGTAGTTACGGCACCCCCCGTTGCTCGACGCAGCGCTCGGCGTCGAGCGGGGGGGCCGATACACCATCGGGACGAGACGGAGACGCGGGCGACTGACAGCTGAGGGTACCGCCCGTGAGTTTGCTCCTCGTAGCCCTGGTGCTGGCGCCCAGCGACTCCGCTCGCCTGGACGGCCCCCAGGTGCGCAAGATCTCAGTCGCCGCGGGCGAATCGCTGGCGGTGACGATCTCCGGATCGGACTCGGGCCCGCCGCTGGTCCTGATCCCCGGCTTATTCGGCTCCTACTTCGGCTTTCGCAAGGTCGTGCCGCCGCTAAACGCGGCCGGGTACCGCACGATCGTGATCGAGCCCCTCGGCGTCGGCTCCTCGTCGCGGCCCGAGCGCGCCGACTACTCGCTGACGGCGCAGGCCAACCGCATCGCGCTGGTGCTCGATTCTCTGGACGTGGACAGCGCGGTCGTGGTAGCGCACGCGCTCGGCGCCGCAATGGGGCTGCGGCTCGCCTACCGGCGCCCCGATCTGGTGCGCGGGCTCGTCTCGCTCGATGGCGGGCCGAGCGAGACGGCTGTGACGCCGACGTTCAAGCGGATGGTGCGGCTCTTCCCCTGGATCAAGCTGCTCGGCGGCGTGGGGCAGGTCCGCAAGAAAACCCGCGAGAGCATGATCAAATCCTCAGGCGATACGACGTGGGTGACGGACGAGGTGGTGGCGGAGTACACGGCGGGCGTGGCGCGCGATCTCGACGGGACGCTCAAGGCGTATCTCGCGATGGCGGCGGCGCGAGAGCCGGAACGCCTGGCGCCGCATCTCGCCGAGGTCCCGTGTCCGGTGCGGCTCATCGTCGGCGCGGCGCCGCACCCCGCAAGCGTGAACGCGGCCGACGTGGCGCTGCTCCAGGGGAGTCTACGCGCGTTCGCGCTCGACTCGATCCCGGGCGCCGGTCATTATCTGCACGAAGAGCGACCCGATGTGGTGGTGGAGGCGGTCGTGCGGCTGGAGGGCGCCCTAACGGCGCTTCGTGCGGCCGCGCTCCGCAACTAGCTCTCCCAGACGATCCCATATTTCCGGCCGGATGTTGTCGGCGAGCTCCTTGCTGTGTTTCGCCAGCATGGTGCTGATGTCGGTTGTGTCGAGACCCGCCATGCGCGCTTCCGCCAGCACGTTCTCGAAGTGGATGCGGGCTTCCTGGATCATGGGGCCCAGGGGACCGGGCCCGCTGACGCGCTCGCCGACGGCCAGCGCCAGGAGGTAGAGGTCGCGCGCCCCATCCAGGCGCCGGCCGAGGTACTCGTGTGCGCTCATAGAGTGGATAATAGTCGCGTTTCGCGCACGCGAAACGCCCGCATCGCGAACGCGCTCGCGCAGTTAACTAATCAAGTGAATTAACCCCTATTTGGTGGCCATGACTTGACAAGGGTAGTACAGTCGGGTAGGTTGGTCCCGTTGAGTAGTGTTCGCAGTGAAAAGTGTTGTTGCAGTTGCAGAGAGTTGTCTGCAGAGGAGATTGTCCAATGTATGCTCGTAATGTGACGCTGAACCTGAAGGCCAATTCCCAGTCCGAGTTTAGCCGGATGTTGGAGACGGACGTCCTCCCCGTGCTGCGCAAGCAGGACGGCTTTAAGGACGAGATCACATTCGTGGCGCCGAATGGCACGGATGCGCTCGCCATAACGTTGTGGGAAAAGCGCGAGAATTCTGAAGCGTTTGCTCGCGATGCGTATCCCGGCGTGCTCGCCGGCCTGGCGACCGTCATCGAAGGGACGCCTCGCATCGAGACGTACGAAGTGAAGAACTCGACGTTCCACAAGATCGCATCGAAGAACTAGTCGAGTGAAGCAGTAGTACGCAGGCGAAGCCGGGGAGCAAAGCTCTCCGGCTTTTGTTTTTATCCGAGAGTCTGACCGCTAGGGTGCGTCGTCTAAGACGCGTCCGAAGAACTCCGGTAGGTCGATCGCGAGCGGCTCCAATCCCGGCTCGGGAACCCATTCGAGGCGATCCGCGAGTATCTCGGGCCGCTCGTCAGCGGGTCGCCAGCGCTCGACGAGCCGAGCCTCGAGGTCCACGATCCAAAACTCTACGCCGGCGCGCTGAAAGAGCCGGCGCTTGACGGTGCGGTCGGCGCGCGCCGTGGATGGTGAGAGCACTTCGATCGCGAGCAGCAGGCGCTCGATGTCGGCCCAGTCGCGCGGCCGGCGCCCGGCGACGAGGCCCACCACGAAGGCATCGGGTTGCACAAGCGCACCGGGTTCCGGGGTCAGATCAGCTGGCGATATGGCCGCATGGCCTGCCTTGGTTCGCCGGAGGTAGTCGCCCAGTGCCCCGACCAAGAGCACGACGGCCTCTTGATGGTTGAAACGCGGCGCTGGGGTCACCAGCAGTTCGCCCGCGATGACTTCGTAGCGGCGGCCGTCGGCTGGGAGCGCCCGCACCTCGTCAGGGGTCCAGTAATGCGCGGTCTGCAGCATGCCCATAGTCTGCTCGGCTCGGCGCGAGGAATGCAAGGGGACACCGCCGACGATGAGGCACCTCGTGCGCATGACTACCATCTAATCGTCGCGGGCTGGAGCAAAAGCCCGCAGCGTGCAGATTAGCGCCATGACTCTCGCCGAGCGCCTGCGCGGATTCGGACCACTCGGCATACTCGCGTTTGTCGTCATCTTCGCGGGTAATCTGCTGTTCATCCCCCTCAGCGCCCTGCTCGTCCTCGCGTGGGCCAAGCTGTCCGACACGCCGTGGAGCGAGCTCGGGTTTGTTCGCCCGCCCCCAGGGCGCTGGCCGCGCACGGTGGCGATCGGCCTCGCGCTCGGCGTCGTGCTCAAGCTCGTGATGAAGGCGATCGTCATGCCGCTGCTCGGTGCGCCGACGACGAACGCCGCCTACCAGCATCTCGTCGGCAACACCGCCGCGCTCCCCGTCGTGCTGTATCTGGTGATTGTGGGCGCGGGCTTTGGAGAGGAGACGGTGTTCCGCGGCTACCTGTTCGAGCGCCTCGGCAAGCTGCTCCGGCCCGGAACCTCGTCCCAGGCGCTGATCGTCGTGCTCACGGCGCTATTCTTTGGCCTCGTGCACTACCCGGACCAGGGATGGCCCGGTGTGCAGCAGGCGATAATCGTGGGTCTCGTCTTCGGGACGATCTACGCGAAGACGGGGCGGATCTGGATGCTGATGGTCGCGCACGCGGCGTTCGATCTGACGGCGGTGGCGATCATCTATTGGGGTCTGGAACGCGCGGTGGCGCAGCTGTTTTTTACCTAGGAGTGATCATGCGACGCGCGACGCTGGTGCTTTCGGGCGGCGGGACCAAGGGCGCCTTTCAGGTCGGGGCCGAGCAGGTGCTGCGCGAGGAAGGCGGCTTCGAGTGGGAGCGCATCTTCGGTGTCTCTGTCGGCGCGCTCAACGGCGCCCTGCTGGCCCAGGGCGAGTATCAGCGGCTGCTCGACGTCTGGCGCACGATTCGGCAGGAGGACGTGTACCGGAAAGTGTGGTGGCCGGTCATCGCGTGGCGGCTTGCAGTATTAAGGAAGACGGGCATCTACGACGCCGGCGCGCTCCGCAAGACGATCGAAAAGCACGTGGCGGGGCGACCGTTCCGGATTCCGCTGTATGTCGGCCGCGTATCCCTGACCTCGGGCGCGTACGAAATCGTGAGCAGCGATGTGCCCGCGCCCGACATGCTCGATGCCATCTGGCACAGTGCCACCATGCCGGTCATTTGGGAGCCGAGCGGCAAGGGCGCGTGGGTGGACGGCGGCCTGCGCAACGTGACGCCGCTGAGCGACGCGCTCGATCTCGATCCCACCGCGCTCATGGTGATCAATTGCAGTCCCGATCAGCCCGAGCCCGCCGAGCCGCCGAAGGACATCATCGCGGCCGCCAAGCGCGCGCTCAACGACATCGCGATCAACGAGATCATGGTCGACGATGTGCGCCAGTTCGTGCGCCTCAACCAGCTGGTGCGGCAGGCACGGAAAAAAGGCTTTACGCTCGAGAGCGAGGCCGGGAAACCGTACCACGACTACGACATCGCCGTGATTCGCCCCCGCATGCCGCTCGGCGACACGCTCGACTTCTCACGCGAGGTGCTCGAGCAGCGCCTCGAGGCTGGGAGAGCGGCCGCGCGCGAGTTTCTCGCCGCTCCCCCGTCACCCCGGGAGGATTGATCTGATGAAAAGCCTGATTCTGCTGTTGTGCTTCATGATGCTGTCGCAGCGTGCATTCGCGCAGACGCCGAGCGACACGCTGCGCCAGCTCGACAGCGCGTGGGCGCGGTCCTATGCGACGAACGACACGGTGCTCGCGGGCAAGCTGTTCGACGACAGTCTGATCGTGACGAGCGGCAATGGCCGGCTCAAGAACAAGAAGGGTGAGCTGGCCGACGTCGGACCGAGCCCCGGATTTCAGATCCACTATTTCCGCACGAGCGATGTCGTGACTCGGCCCTATGGCGGCGCCGGCGTGGTGATTGGCCTGGCGGAGTGGTCGTGGACGTACAACGGCAAGACGACGCTCACGCGGCGGCGCTACACCGCGGTGTATGCGCGCGGCGGGCCGCTCGGGTGGAGGATGGTGTCGCTGCATATCGGGCCCGCGCCGGAGCAGTAGTAGCGCGCGTGAAGCCTTCGGGTTAACCCGGGGTTAATCCCCTGCTCAGGTGAGTAGCTAATTATGAAAGGTGATGGTTCAGTTCGCCCCAAGGGGCGACGTTGCGACAGTTGGTACAGTCCACGAAGCGAATGGCTCACAGAAACAAGGAGGGTCGTTATGTTCGCTCGCAACGTTACCCTGCACCTGAAGGCCGATAAGGCCTCCGAATTCACCCGCACACTCGAGACGGACGTGCTCCCGATGCTGCGCAAGCAGGCCGGGTTCAAGGATGAGATCACGTTCCTCGCGACCGACAAGGACGAAGCGATCGCGATCAGTTTGTGGGACAAGAAGGAGAGTGCCGAGGCCTACAGCCGCGAGACGTACCCCGCGGTGTTGCAGAAGCTGCAGCAGGTGGTCGAGGGGACGCCGCAGGTCGAGAGCTATGAAGTGGCGAATTCGACGTTCCACAAGATCAGCGGACAGGGGCAGAGTCAGAGCTTCAATCAGCCAGCAGCACGTTAAGCTAAGCGAAGCGGACACGAACCAGGGGGCGGCATGGGCCGCTCCCTGGTTTTCTGGCTTCAGCCCTTACTATGGTGCGTCGTCTAAGACGCGTCCGAAGAACTCCCCGGCAGCGCGTGTAGACAGTTGATCCAGCGTGAGCTCAACTCGGCTTCAGCGACCCCCGCCCGTCCGAATGAGTGGAATAGCACCGAGGCCGAAATCCACTCCGATCTGGGCGATGAGCGGGCCCGTGTCCGGACCGCGCTCGTCCGCCCCGCGGCCCAAAGCGGCAGTGAGAAGAATGTCAGTCGACACCCGGTACTCGACCGCGGCGGTGAGCCGGTCGCTCGGGCGCGAACTTCCGGCGCTCGTGATGCTGCGGTACACATACTCCCCCGACAGCGTGAGGTCTTCCTTGTCGAGCACGAGGCGCCCGCCCAGGTCGAGAAAGTCCTGTCGTGGAGCCACGCGATCGTCACGAGTCAGCCGAACGACCGCGAGCAGATCGGCGTTCGGCTTGGAGAGCCGGTAGCCGGTCGTCACCCAGAGTCCGACCCGTGAGACTTTGCCGTTGCTCGCAATATCGCCCTGGAAATCCATCGCCCCTGCGGCGGCGCCTTCGATCGTCCACCCGGTGCGCTCGGTGCGCAACGCCCGTTGCAGCCTCAGATTGACCGGGCGCATCTCCGCCCGCAACGAATCCTCGATCGCCTGATCATCCGTCTCCAGAATCTTGCGCTGGATTTGCAGGATCGTATCGCGGAGCGGACGCAGCCACGAAAGATCGCGGCTGGACACGTACGCCGTGCGGACCCCGAAGGCGAGGACCGTCCCGGTGTCCGGTTTGGGGATGTTGGTTGTCGCGACCGATAGCGAAAGGGTCTGAATAATGCTCTGCCAGAACGCAGGGGCTGCGTATTGCTCGAACGTGAGTGTGCGATGTCGAGTCAGCCAGTACGGCGCGATCTCGAGGGCGTAGCGTTTGGGTGGGAAGTCTTCGTCCTGCAGCGCCGACACGAGCGACATGACGAGGCGTTGGGGTGTACTGGGCCGCGCGATGGCGGTTGGCGCCGCGTCGATCAGCACGAAGGCCGGGGAGGCGGGGGCTCTGAAAGCCCGCAGTGTGTCGACTTGCGCGCTCAGCCGGCTGGCGCCGCACAGAAGAACGAGCGCGATGAAACGGCGCACGTTCAAGACTTCAAGGAGAAGCTCGCACGATAGACCACGGAGCCACCTTCTTCGTCTGCCGTTCCGTCGAGATTGAAGACTTTGTCGGCTTTGCCGCCCTGTAGCTCGTAGCTGACGCTCGTGTGGTTGGTGTTGTCGTTGACGTCCGCGACGACGGTCTTGATGAAGAGAACCTGACCCGCGAGATCCGGGCCCTGTCCAATCTCCAGTACGTCGATTTCGCCAATATCCAATTGTGTCTCACCGAGCCGGACGACGCTGGTGCCCAGTTGGCCCTCGCCAATCTTGATGGTGAGAACGACCGCTCCAGTGTCTACGGGATAGTCGGTCTTGAGCGTGGTGAGCATCGGTCATAGCCTATGCTCGTCCCGCGGTCGCGCTAGGACAATTTGAGTGGCCCAGGAAGCGCTCAACGTTGCGACGATTGGGGCGCCTTCCCCCGCCCAACTGTTAGTGCCGGCTCTTTCGTAGCTCGGCGAGCAGGCGCTGCTGCACCCACTGCGACCCGCGCGCGCGCACAACCTCCCAGCGCACGCCGGTCACCTCGCGCACCAGACGGTAACAGGCGCTGGGGTGACGCCGTGAACGGAATGCCAACCAACAGAGCGACACTCCGCTTTGCTCCGCCGCCACCACCCATGACAAGACGGTCGCCCAACCAGCGAGTCGGTGCAGCGCAGGCATACCCTCGCGTTTGAGAAGCCGTGCCAGGGTAAACCGATTCTTGAGGCCGAGCGTCCGCGCAACCGCATCCGCGGATCCGATCGATCCCTCGGCAAGGCACACGGCTTCCACTATGGCGCGTGACGGGAGCGTCAAACCGGGGCGGAGCGTCCGAATCGCGTTCAGTGGTTGCGAAAGCATAGAACGCCTGGCGCGTGTAGGTCGTAATCATGTTGTCGCTTTCTGCAACCGGCAAGTCGCGTGCTCAAAGTGTTCCAATCGCCGCAGGTCCTTCTACGCGGCCACGGCCTGCTCAATGTGTCATAGCAGAAGACACTGCTCAGTCGCCAACATGAAACGCTTGTCAGCCTTCGAGCCCGACAGCTCGCCGTTTCCGCCTTCCGATCGGCCCTTGAGCACGATCGGACGGAAAGCGAAGCCGATCCGTGTCCTCTCCTTCGCGGGAAGCGGGTTCGATGCGGCCATGCAGCTCGGCGTGGTCCATGCGCTGCTCGTGAGCCGCGCGCGGGCACCCGACGTCGTGATCGGCGCGTCCGTGGGTGCCGTCTCCGCCGTTGCGCTCGCTGAGGTGCTGCAAGCGAGCGATGTCGATAACCCGGGGCCGCGCGTCGCGCGGTTCCGGGAGCTGTTCGAGGCGTATCGACGGGCACCCGGCGAGATCCTTCATGCGCTCGCCCCTGATCCGGTCCAGGTCGATACGCAGCGTCCGCTCGAAACCCTCCAACTGCCTGTTCACCACGAGCGCGAGCGCGCTGGACGGCGAAGAGCCGTAGCGTCGCGCGCCGGCTTGATCAATCTCTACAACACGCTGCTCAACGTTCGCATCACCGTCGGCACGATCGCGCGTGGCGTTCGGTGTTGGCTCGGCATTCAGGGCGCGAAGGAAATCAGGAATCGCGTCCAGCGCGCCGGCGTGTTGACCGCCGAGTGGTTCCGAGTGTGGATCCTGGTGGGAACGAATCTGCACGCCGCGGCCACGTTCTTTCAGCCGTTTCTCCGTGCCGCAATCCCCGGCGAGCGCCGCGATCAAGGGGCTTCAGCGGCGGAGCTCATCTTTGCTGCTTCGGCGTGGCGCGGAATGTGGCAGCGCCTGAAACAGGCTTTCTGGACCCTCGTGCTGATCGAGGCCTGGCTATTCATCTCGGCACTCGCCGTCGCGGCGATCACCGTGGTCAGCTACACAATGCTCAGCCGGATGGGCTTGTCCCCATCCGTGCCATTCGGCTTCGTCATCGGCGTGTCAGGCCTGACGGTCGCGTTCATCGTGGTGACCCGGGGCAAGCGGTGGCGCCTCG